>ERZ795053.3829-NODE-3829-length-16761-cov-18.581348_pt1 | contig 16761 bp, 14 predicted proteins | sample MGYA00375137_ERZ795053 | MGnify/ENA primary metagenome ERZ795053 (study PRJEB30182, sample SAMN05720284) | activated sludge metagenome | isolation source: Anaerobic digester | place: Hong Kong | collected 2014-12-17 ...
TCCGCCGCCCTGTAATTGTAAAGGATAACAGGGCCGTGCTGGCCGATCCGCCTGAACGCACGGACAAATTGGGGATTTAATCGGGATAGCTTTCTGAACGAATAGAGAGGTTTTTACCGGTTAATTTATCCGGTGGATGAAACATCAATCCCCGCATCCTCCATACGTAATGGTACATTACCAACACATTGTTGCGGTAAACGGGAATGGTATCCGGTTGTTCTATCCGGATAAAATAATCTTTATAGAGTCCGTTGGGATCGGAAAAAGCATAGCTCGAAGAGAAGTAGTAGGCATCCATGCCCGGGTGGAAACCGCCGCGCTGCTGCGTGATCCAGGCGTATTTGTGGGTGCGGTCGATTTCAGCGAGGGTCAGCACCGTTAATCCCAGCGGTCTGGCCACGTAATAGTCGAGGTTGGCGGCCGGAAACCATCGTTGCTGTATGATCACGGCATCTTTGTGCATCCTGCCGGAGGCCGTATCCTGCCGGTAAACAGGCTCAAATCCTTCCCGGAGCTGCCCCCAGCCGTACATATCCAGCGTAATGTCTTTAATTCCGAGCCTCTTTCCGGTGTCAGGATTAATGCCTTTATTCAGAAACCACCCCTGGCTGATCTGCAGCAGGGCCAGTGTCAGCACCAGCGCCAGAAATCCGGCCGCTCCTTTCAGCAGGGGCGGCAGCCGGTTGCCCTCCCGGCCTTGCGAGGTTTCATTCCTGAGGTATAATGCGGCCAACGGCATCAGGGTTGTCCATGCGGGACCGGTCCAGTGGGGGAGGGTGCGCCTGAAAAGCGAGAAGCCGAGAAAAAGCACAATCACCGGCAGGGCGGTGGTCAGCAGCAGGCGATGCGCATCCCTGTTTCCAGGTAAGCGTTTTCTGTAAAAGGCAACAATTCCGGCAACCCCCAGCCCGAAAACGAAGGGATTGTTGTAAAAGATCTGTCCGCCCAGTTCGATGGCAAACAGATCGGGGCGCAACAGGGTTTTTACCACTTCCACCCGTTCGCTGTGAAAGCTGAAACTGATGAAATCGTACCGGATATTCCAGAGGATGACAGGCGAAAATATCGCCAGGGCAATCAGGATGGAGGCATAAACCTCCCACTTCCGAAGCCAGCGCCGGTCATACATCAGAAAATACAGTCCCGCTCCCGTAAACAGAAATACGGACGTATATTTCGACATCAGGGCCAGCCCACCGCTTACCCCCGCCAACAAAACCAGACGGCCTGCCCCCGCACCCTCGGGTCCGGTTTTGACTGCCTTCACGACAAACAGCAGTGTGAGCAGCCAGAAGAGCATCTGCGGCCCGTCGGGCATCATAAAGGTGCCGGAAATCACGAAAGTGTATAAGGAAACGGTATAAAGCAGGGCGGCATACCAGCCGGTGGTTTCATCTTTTAATTCCTTGCCGGTCAGATACATCAGCCAGGTGTTCAGGGTGCCCGCTGCCACTGCGCCCAGGCGGATAAACAGCTCGCTGTCGGACAGCAGGTTCAGGCTGAACAACTGAATAAACCAGCCTACCATGGGGGGGTGGTCAAAATGGCTCAGGTCGGGATAAAGCGCGTAATTGATGTAGTACACCTCATCGTTGCCCAACTCGGTAAAAGCCGCGATCAGCAGGCGGGTGAGCGCTGAAACGGCAAGCAGCAGCCAGAGGGGATTTCGGTATGAGGAGACCTTGTTCATGAGCATGCGCGAAATTACGAAAAGATGGATTATCGGCAGTTTTAGACAGGATTTTCAGCCCTTATGTCAAAAACATGACCGCTGGCATCGCTGTAATACTTTTTGATAACATTTTGACATCCATATCATTGCTTAGTACAAAGGAGTGTATCAATGGTTTATCAAGCAATGTTTCCAGCCCGTTCAGGTGTCGTGCATCTTCACTCCTTACCCGTTGCGTCATTTTTATTTCTACCGCGATGTATCCGTTTTCAAGCTCGATAAGCAGGTCAATTTCACGTCCATCAGCGGTTTTTAAATGATATAAGTTTCCGGTAAAGCCAGGGAACCGCGTTTGTTTATAGATTTCAGCAATAACTGCACTTTCAAATTCATTTCCGGTGAGTTCCCCCTGTTTCCGCAATATACCCCGTTGGATGCCCGGATCCAGGTAATGAAGCTTTGGTGTTTTTGTCAGCCGTTTCAAATTGTTTTTGGCCCAGGGTTGCAAAAGAATAACCTGATAGCTTAATTCCAGATAATTCAGGAACCGGCGTGCTGTATTGGCTGCGATATCAGCCTCACGTGCCAATTGTGAAAAATTCACCAGGGAGCCGGTTAACAACGCTGTTGTTTTTTGAGTCTTTACAAAGGGGTCAAGGCTTCTGAAATCGGCAAGATCCCTTATATCCCTTTCAAGATAGGTGCGTATGTAATTGTATAACCACTCCCTGCGATCATCATCGCTGAGGCTTTCATCTGCGACAGCCGGGTAACCGCCGAAATTCAGATAATGGCTGAAAGCCTGAATGGCTGCGGCATGAGTTGGATAAAGCAGGAATGATGGTAATAATTCAGTTAATGATTCGCCGGAAATTAGTTTTCTGAACATAGACTCCTGCACCGATGTGTCCCATTCATTAGTCATTATTTCGGGTAATGTAAGCGGCATCAGATCATAGATGGTGCATCTGCCGGCAAGACTTTCTTTCACCTGCTGAAGCAACAGAAACTGACTGGAACCAAGTAGTATGTATTTTGGTGTTTCAAACTGATCATACACTGATTTTATGCTTTCGATAAGCACCGGTTCTTTCTGAACTTCATCAAGTATGGCCTTTGGGTATTGAATTGCCCATTGATCAGCGCTCAAACGGGTGAATGGTTCCCGGGTTATGGGGTCTTCAATGGATAAATATTTGTATTCAGGAAAGCTTAGCCGTGCCAGCGTGGTCTTTCCCGTTTGCCGGGCACCTGAAAGTATAATGATGCGGCCAGATTTGTGTTTGCTTTTCTGTACTACAACGTCTTTGAGTGTTCTCGCTTTCATGTAATTGACGTAAAAATGTCATTGCAATGTACAAATATACGCCATAATTGGCAATTGTATTGCCAAATTTACGTTTTTATAGATTTTTATATACCGGTTGAAGATTATTGTGGTGATGTAAATTGTTCATAATATTCTACTTACTTCGAATTCCTGTTCAACAAAACCCTGATTTTCCTGTTGTCTCTTTATTCCAAACTATTTTTTAAAAATGGCGGTGACTCCAGATCCGATTTTTCAGTTTATCCGCCCGGCCTCGCAGGGAGATGCCGGTGCCATGCGAAAGGTATTTCCGCTGATTTACAGTGAGCTTTTTGCCATTGCAAGAAACATCCGGTTTAATTTTCATGGAATAGATACGCTTAACACCACTGCCATTATTCATGAAGCCTATCTGAAGCTATCATCGAACGAGGGGCAATGGGAGAGTAAAGCCCATTTTTACGCGGTTGCCGCCAAAGCTATGCGCCAGGTGATGCTGAATGCGGCGCGCAACAAACAGCGTGAGAAAAGGGGAGGCGGTGCGGTCACTTCCAGTCTCGATGAAGTGGAGAATCAACTGGTGTTGTCGCCGGCGGCATCCGAAAAGCTGATTGATTTTGATGCGTTGCTGAAGCAGCTGGAAGAAAAAGACACCCTTTACGGGCGCATCGTTGAATGCCGCTTTTTTTCGGGGCTGAGTATTGAAGAAACCGCAGATGTCCTGCAGGTTTCGCCTGCTACGGTAAAGCGAAAATGGCAGATGGCCCGCGCATGGCTCTATGTGCATCTTCCCAGATATGGCGTCTCCTGATATGGCATATTCTCTGGAATTACTTGAACAGATTTATGAGCAATGTCTTTCCCTTCCCGGGGAAGAACGGGTTGCTTTTATCCGCGGGGCCTGCGGTGATCAGGAAGAACTCCGCAGGGTGCTTCTCCTGATGCTGGAGAATGAGCAGCAATCGGCCGATTATCTGAAACAGCTTCAGCAAACCCTTGCCGGTGGATTATCTGAAAGGCAACCCCTTCCTGAACTTAATCCCGGTGATCTGCTTGGTAACTACCGGGTGGCGGAGTTTCTTGCAGCCGGTGGTATGAGTTCGGTATACCTTGCCGATCGCGCTGACGGACAATATGAACAGCGCGTGGTCATCAAGTGTATGAATGCCGGTACGTTGCGGCGAAAAGACTCCTTCGCCCGGATTGGCGAACAACAGATACTGGCCCGCCTCCGGCATCCGGCAATCGCTACCCTCTATGATGCCGGTGTTACTCCTGGTGGCGCACCCTATTTTGTGATGGAATTTATTGACGGGTTGCCGGTGGATGAGTGGGTTAAACACAAGAATCTGAATCTGAATCAGAAACTTAAGATTTTTGAACAAATTGCAGGCGCGGTGGCCTATGCGCACAGTCACCTGATTCTGCATCTCGACCTTAAACCAACCAATATCCTGGTTGACAGCAACGGGCAGGTAAAATTGCTCGATTTCGGGATTGCCACCGGTTTTGCAGCCGGTAAAAGCGGTCAGCGGTCGTTTGCCGGAACGCCTGCCATCGCCGCGCCCGAGCAGCTCAGGGGAGAGCCGGTTTCGGCGGCTACCGATGTATATCAGTTGGGCATGCTGCTGCATAAGCTGATATCGGGCAATTATCCGCTGGCAGAGGACGCATCGCCTTCGGAGGGATTCACACGGTTTAATCCTCAGTCACTGATCCGGGAACCGGAAATAGCTTCAGGAATCAGGCCTGAAATAAGAGCCATCATCGGCAAATGCCTTGGGAAAAATCCGGAAGAAAGATACACTTCCCCTGCAGAATTGCTCCGGGATATCCGTAATTATCAGCAAAATTATCCGGTGACGGCTCTTCCATACAGTCTTAAATACCGGGCCTTCAAGTATTATCAGCGACACAGAACGCAGGTAATCAGTATAACCTTCATTATGCTTTCGCTGATAACCGGAACAGTGATCAGCCTCTGGCAGGCCGGTCAGGCCAAAGCGCAGCGTGATCTTGCCGTGAAAAGTGAAGAAGTGTCAACGGCAACCAGGAATTTCCTGCTCGACCTTTTTATGGCGGCCCATCCTTCGAAGACGAAGGGCGATACCATGACGGTATTTCAGTTTCTCGACAAAGGCTACCATGAGGCCGAGGCCTATAAAGGTTCGCCAGAAATAAAACTTGAAATGCTAACAACCATCGGTAAATTATACCGTTCCCTGGGTGATTACCGCAAATCGAAGGATGTTCTGGATAAGGTGTATGCCATGGCAAAGGACTCTTCACTTCCCCTGTCGTTGTCGTATGTGCAGGCAATTCAGCAGCTGGCGCTTTATCAGCGCGATATGGGCAACTACGATTCCGCTTCTTCAATCATGAAACAGGTGTTCCGGCTTTACAGCGAGATCGGTCATCCCGCAAAGGACAGTTTGTACACCGCTTCACTCAAATACCATGCTTACATTTACCGGAGTCTTGAAAACAACGACAGTGCCACGGCCCTTATCCGCAGAACCATTGCCCTTGAAGAGCAGATCTGGCCGGACCGGAATAATATCAACCTGGCCGAAAGCTACTACATCCTTGGGGTGATTCACCGGAATCAGGGTCAGTATGAAGAAGCCATTGAAAATATCTCCCGTTCACTTGAACTTTGTGAGAATATTATGGGAACTTATTTTCCGGGGACCATTGCTAACCTCAACACCCTTTCCGCGACTTACAGTCAGGCCGGTAATCCGGAAGCAGCCCTGGAATCAAGCAGGCGGGCCAGGGATATTTCATTCCGCCTGTATGGTGAAAACCATATGGAAACGGCCACATCGGCCGATAACCTGGGCAGAATTTTCCTGAAACTGAACGAAACTGACAGTGCGTATCATTATTTTATCAGGGGCCTGAATATCCGGCACACATTATTCCCGGAAAAGGATAATGTGCATGTAATGATCTCAACCAATAACCTGCTTTCACTTTTCGTGAAAACACAGCAGCCTGATTCGGTGCGAAAATACCTGGCCGAAGCGCTGAAAGTAGGGGAATCACCTAAAGTACAGGCCCGGCAGCGGGCGGTTACCTGGTGGAATGCCGGTGAGTTTTATGAGCAATTGGCGATCCCGGATTCGGCCCGCTACTGTTATGAAAAAGCACTGGCCGAAAACCGGTCTTATCTGCCGGAGGAAGATTCCCGTGTGCAAGCTGTACTGGCAAGACTGAACAGTCTGGGAGCCGGTAATTAATCCGTTTTCAACCCTGACTGAAACAGTCCTCCCCGCGGTATGCCAGTAAAAATGCAAGAATGTGATTTACGGAAAATCAATCACTTAATCCGTCATCTTCCGGCCTGAGTTCAAATTCCATGGTGATGTAAATCAGCCGGTTATCGTACGACTGCAGTCCGATTCTCGCAGCAATTTCACCTTTCAGCAATTTACCTTCCCTCCAGAGTTTTACCTTGCTGCTCATCGATTCGGGCCGGTTGGAGGAGAGAAAATCCCTGCTTTCTGAGGCATCCCAATAACTCACCACTGCGTATTCTTCTACATACGGGTGCTGCGCATAATAAACGGTGGTATAGGTTTTATCGCGCGTCCAGGGTTTCAGTTCAGCCGTGGAGATCATGATGGAAATTACATCATCCTTGAGCGGGTGATTATCCGGAGGGTAAAAATTGATGGTCATATCTGTATCCAGGTTTGATGAGGTAACGGCTATATATGAATCAGCGTTATCCGTGAGAATATTCCCTGCTGCCACCAGTTTGTCCTCATCATATTCTATTTCGGTAGTTTCATTCCCGATGGTAATCTTTGCCTTAAACTTTTCGGGATATAAAACACTTGTCTGATTGGTTCCATCATCGTCTTTTCCGCAGCCTGTAATAATTACCGCTGCAAAAAGCATTGTTATCAAAGCTATTTTCGACTTCATCTTCTTTACTTTAAGATTTTATTTTAACGAGACCTGGTTTAAATTCCTCCGATGTCACCTGAAGCATTATTGCTGAATGTATTATTGCTTTCTGTGAGTTCGGGGGAACCGGCAGCCAGAAATATGCCCCAGGTCTGGCTGTCGGAGATGGTACTGTTGGTAAGTGAAAGTTTTGAAGAATTAGACATATAAATGTTTGCATCCCGTCCGCTGCTGTTGCCTCCATAACTGATAATCGCGTGATCAATACTGTTTTCGGGGGAAGCGGACGCCAGTTCTATTCCATTCCAGGCTCCCGGACTTGCGAAGATTCCCGAAAAGGTGATTTTCTCAGAGGCACTGCCATTGGCAATAATTGCTCCGTCAGAGGTTACCCAAAGTCTCGTCCCTGAATTGAAGAGGCAGGTAACTCCCGGTTCAAAGGTGAGATTTGTCCGTAGTTCGGCACTGCTCATAAAGTGATAATCAACACCCAGTGCTTTGATGCTTCCGCTTGATTCAAACCGGGCATTTGTCGGACCCTTTACAACTATTGCCTGAATCCCGTTACCGGAGTATTGCGTGGCATAATCAAGCGCATACAGATTATGGGCTCCGACCATCATGGGAGCATCCGAATTATCGGAAAATGTATTTCCTGAAAAATCAATCAATCCGTTATCATTTCCGTCAATAAACAGTCCGTATCCATCGGTCAGTGATATCCTCGTGTTGGTGATCGCTGCCCTGTAAGAAGAACTGCTTTTGATATAAATGGCAGTCTTGTATCCGGCAATGGCAGAACTTCCGGCATGAAGTACCTGCACATGATCCAGTTTGTTGTTCAGGTTTACCGAGTTGAAGTTGATGGTTTTCCACCAGCCCCTGATCTTTTCGCTTCCCCTGAATATGATGTTTCTGGATGCCGTTCCTCCGGCATTAAGGTAGGCGTTGGCTCCGTTCACAAAAATTGTTACATCGGAGGCGCACTCAATTACTACCCCGGCATCAAGCGTAAGACCTGCCGTAATCTGCACCGAACGGTTTGCATAATAATCAGGATAAGCCTCATCGGTAAACAGGTCGGGAAGCGTGGTGTTGCTGCTGATATTTGAAGGCAGTTCTCCGCCGATATAAAGGCTTACATTGGCAACGGCCTGGCTTCCTTTATTGTCTTTAACCACCACCTCAACATTGTAGATACCGGGAATGGCCGTTGTGAAATCGGCCCGGTTCATCTGTTCTGTCATCACAGGCGCCGATCCGGTTGGCGAGGTTACCAGCGTCCAGGTGTAGGTGAGTTCGTCGCCGTCGGGATCGGTGGCCCCGATCTCAATGCGTGAGGTAACGCCGGTTATCCCGATGATGATTTCATTGTAAACCAGTACCGGCTTGTTGTTATCCGGATCGTTGTCAGGATCGGTGTCCTTGTCTTTTTTGCATGAACTGAAAATTGTTAGAGATGCCATCAGCATCAGCGATAGCATGAATAAAGGTGACCTTTTCATGATTTTTATGTTTGATTTGGTTATTAACTGACAGCTAATACACCGTTTTTAATCAAACCGGCTCACGGAAAGATCATTTTATAGAAAATTTCTGCTGTCGGATAGCATTTTTTAATCTGGTCATACAATTACACTACCCCGTCGTCAGGTAACTTTTTCTGTCGTTATTACCGTAATCTCAGCTATTTTCTTCAAAACCAATAATACAGGACCGGCTTATCCTGTGCGGGTTGTTTTTATAACTGCTCATTCATCCAAAAAAAGCAAATTCTGTTATAAAGTTAATTAATGGATCGCCGTGAGGTAGTATGACTGAAATTTAGTGTAATCTAAACCTGTCTTTTTCTCAGCAAGGTACTCATGCTGCGGTTTATTGTCTTTTCCTCTGCTTTTTCGAGGCCTGCCTGTCCGGCGTATTTAATTGATTGTTCAAATTCACGTTGTGAAACATGACCTGCCGGTTCAGCAAACAACATCAGTGAACCGGGTTTCATCATCATTGCAAGATCAGTAAAAAGTTTCTGCTGATCGGGGACTTCGTGGGCAACAGCGAACAGCAGAACAAAATCTATGGATTCTTTTATGTTTTCATAAATATCTGATTCATTATTGATCAGGATGGGTTTTATGATATCTGATAAGCCGTGTTTTAAAGCCCTGGAAGTGAGTTTGCTGAGCATTTTCTGTTGAATATCAAAACAATAGACTGATCCGCCTTTGCCCACCATCCGGGCCATCGGCAGGCTGAAATAACCCATGGCGCAGCCAAAGTCAACGGTTTTCATGCCCGGCTGAAGGTAAGGCTGCAGGATCTGTTCCGGTTTGTGAGAAATCCGCCTGACGGGATTCAGCAAAAAATATCCCATCCACCAGGGACATACTTGTTTGTTTTCCATGATAATCATTTTAAATCAGGACAAAAGTAAATACCGGATCAGGATCCGGAAAACATTTTCCGGGGAATCAGCCAATAATGCAGGTAAACCGGGCATATCGCCTGGTGAAAGGGGAAGCAGGTTTTAACTGAGGTCTTCTGGAAAATCGGAATTGTTTACCTTTATCTGCTCAAATATCCAAACCTTCCCAAACAATATGTCACCAAATGTTAAAGTTCCGGTAAGACTTCCGATTCCTTTGGCGTTGTCATTTGTTTTGTTTGTTCTGCTGATGTTCAGCAGTTTTGTGAAGCCATACGGATTTTTTATCGACGAAGTCTATTTTCTCTCCTGTGCCCGGCGTCCGGCCTGGGGTTACATCGATCAGCCTCCGCTCTCTCTTGCATTGCTTGCTGCGGTGCAATGGTTGTTTGGCGAAAACACTTTTGCAGTGCGGTTGTTGCCGGCACTCAGCATGGCGGCAACAGTATTTGTCACCGGGTTAATTACGCGGCGGTTGGGCGGCGGACCATTCAGCCTGCTGCTGGCCTGTCTGGGAGTTATGGTAATGCCGGTTTTCCTGATCTTCGGCAGTTTCTATTCGATGAATGCCTTTGAACCGCTGATCTGGACAGGGGTGGTATATTTTGTGGTGAAAATGGTGCAGGACAATGATCCCCTTAATTGGCTGGCTATCGGCATACTTTCGGGCATCGGACTTCAGAATAAACACACCTTTGTGCTCTACGGGTTTGCCCTGGTGATCGGGATACTGATTTCAGGCAGACGCCGCCTGTTGTTTAACCGGTGGATTCTTTGGGGCGGCCTGGCGGCCTTTGTTATTCTGCTGCCTAACCTGATCTGGCAGGTTGCCAATGGTTTCCCATCGCTTGAACTTTATCGTAACTCCTTCACCGGAAAGAACATCGAAAAATCTCCGCTTCAGATTCTGACGGAACAGATAATTTTTGTTAACCCGGCTACTTTTCCGTTGTGGTTTGCCGGAGTTATTGCGCTTATTTTCCGAAAGGGGAGGGACTTCCGCCTGATGTTATACGCATACCTGTTTCTGATGGCGGTGATGATCGCCGGGCAGTCGAGCAGGCCCGACAGGATTGCTTCAATTTACACATTTTTTATGGCTTTCGGAGCTGTTGCCATGGAGCACACGCTTAAAAAAGCCTGGCAACGCGGCGTGCAGGTTTCACTGACAGTGGTGATGCTGGCCGGCGGCGTTCTGCTCGCTCCGGTATTTGCCCCTCTTTTGCCACCCGACCGTCTGAAAGCGCATATTGCCTGGCTTGGGCTGAAGATGGACATTGAAGAGGGTAAGAAGGGCGAGCCCATCCCGCAATGGCTGGCCGATCGTCTTGGCTGGCGCGAACTGGCAGTGGAGGTGGCCGGCGTTTACCATGCCCTGCCACCTGCCGAAAGGCAGCATGCAGTGATTATTTCATCCAACTACGGCCATGCCGGGGCCCTGGAACTCTATGGCCCGGAACTGGGATTGCCGGCCGTTTATGCCACACACAATGCTTTTCACACCTGGGGCCCGCCCCCCGATTCCGTTAAAACCTACATCGCGGTTGCCGTGAACATCGAAAAGGTAAAATCCATGTTCGACAGCGTTGAAAAAGCAGCAGTGGTCTTCTGCCCCGACTGTACCCGGCCGCAGCGCGAAATGCCCGTATATGTTCTTCGGGGGCCGAAATTCTCGGTTGAAAAGGAATGGAAAGGGTTCAGGATTTACGGGTGATAAAGCGATTTTTTAACTTAAAGGCAGAAAGACCGGAAGAAAGATGAGATGCAGCGTCTCAGGGATTGAAACGCGGGAAGATTGAGCGGAAACCGGTAATGCGGGGATTTCTGATTGGCAATCCCCGGTCAGGCTCCGGCTTTCCGGAGCAGCTTATTATAAATTATTCTGAATCAATGAGTTAATTCAAAAGTATGTCCAGATCAACCGAAGCAGTAACAACATTTGCAAGCGGATTCAACTGCGCCCAATCCATTCTTTATCCCTTTGGCCGTCAATTTTTCAGGGATGATGTTTCCGCTTTCAGGCTGGGTTCCGCTTTCGGCGGAGGCATCGCTTCAAGAGGAGAAATCTGCGGGGCGGTGAGCGGATCCCTGATGGTCATCGGACTGCATTTCGGGTATTCGCCGGCAGATGAAGCATCTGCAAAAGCGGAGGTCCGGCAGATCTCGGGTGAATTTCTTCAGGCCTTTGAGCACCGCTTTGGCGATCTGCACTGCAATAAATTGCTGCAACACGACCTCAGTACAGCGGAAGGTCGCGAAGAAGCGAAACGCAGCGGGGCTTTTCTGTCGGTATGTCCTCTACTAATTGAAGGGGCGGCCATGATCCTGGAGGAAATCCTGCAGAAGTATTCTGCTGCAGACCGGCAAAGGTCACCGGGGCCGGGGTAGAAGCTCCCCGGCTGTCAATAAGCGGAATATGGTAAATTATTAACTGTATGTCATCAGCAAACTCACCTTTATGAAAAAAATAGGATTGATCGGCGGCACGGGCCCCGAAGCGACGGTTGACTATTACAAAGGCATTATTGATGCATTTAAGGATGACAGCGGCGGGATGAACTACCCCGAGATTATCATCTACAGCGTAAATCTCGGGAAATTGCTGGGCTTTATGCAATCAGGCAATTATAACGGAGCAATCGTTTATCTGGCTGATGCCATCGCGCGGCTTAAGGATGCGGGAGCTGATTTTGCCGCCATCACCGCCAATACACCCCATATTTTTTTCGATGAAATCAGTGAACGCGCCGGACTGCCGTTGATCAGCATTGTGGAAGCCACCCGGACCGAAGCCCTGCGCCTGGGGCTGAAACGGCCCGGGCTGTTTGGCACCGGCTTTACCATGGATGCATCATTCTATCCCGACGCTTTCCGGCAGAAAGGAATGGAGGTGGTGGCCCCCGGAAAGGAAGACCGGGAAATGTTGCATCATAAACTCTTCACCGAAATTGAGTTGGGGATTTTCAGGGATGACACCCGTGAACTGCTGATTAGGATTATAGAAAATATGGTGCAACAGCAGCAAATCGACAGCCTGATCCTGGGATGTACCGAATTTCCGCTGATCCTTACCCAGCCGGCTTATGCCGGTATCCCGGTACTGAATACCACCCGGATCCATGTCAAAGCCATAGTTGCCCGTTGCCGGGAATCGTAGGTTTATGAGATGCCGGCCGTTTTGTGTTGCCCGGTAAAACTTCGGGCATCCAACTTTCCCCGGAGCTGTTTGTTATAGTGACAACCTTCTGAAACAGCTTCCCCGATGAGCGATGACAACCTGAAACGCAAGATTACCCTGCCAGGCCTGCGCCGGTTTTCCCGATTGTTTCAATACCTGAAGCCTTACAAATGGACGTATGGCCTGGGATTGCTGTTTTTATTCGGATCAAGCGCCACCAGCCTGTTGTTTCCGAAATTGCTGGGCGAGCTGGTTGAATATGGCAACAGCGGGAAGCTGGGAGCGGAGATTAACCGGCTGGCGCTGATCCTGGTGCTGGTACTGGTGGCCCAGTCGCTGTTTTCATATTTCAGGATTTATCTTTTTGTGCAGGTGGCTGAGCGGGCGCTGGCCGATCTGCGGAGGCACACCTTCAACCACCTTATCCGGCTGCCCATGAAATTTTTTCAGCAACGCAGGGTAGGTGAACTCAACAGCAGGATCTCTTCAGACATTACTTTGCTCCAGGACGCGCTTACCAGCACGCTGGCTGAATTTATCCGGCAGATCATCATCATCAGCGGTGGTATTGTGCTGATGGCAGTAACTTCAGTCAAACTAACCCTCTTTATGCTGGCTGTGGTCCCGGGGGTTTTTCTCCTTGTCGGATTTTTTGGCAGGTATATCCGGAAACTGAGCAAAAAAGCACAGGCCCAGGTGGCCGACTCCAACACCATTGTTGAGGAAACCCTGCAGGGGGTGCAAAGTGTGAAAACCTTCACCAACGAGTTTTTTGAGATGAAAAGGTATCGCGACATCACGGAAGATATTGCACAAACCGGCATTAAAAACGGGCGTGTCCGCGGCGCTTTCTCATCCTTTGTCATTCTCGGCATCTTCGGAACCATGGTGGCCGTTATCTGGAAAGGCGCGGCCCTGCTGTCATCCGGCGAAATTACAACCGGAGAACTCTTTTCATTTGTGATTTATACCGTTTTTATCGGAGGTACCATCGGCGGGCTGGCCGACGTTTTTGCCAGGGTGCAGAAGTTTATCGGGGCCACCGAAGACCTGTTCGATATTTTCGGGGAAACCCCCGAACCGGTGGAAGAGGTCAGGGAAATCCCCGCCTCCGGTCATCTCAGGGGCCATATCCGGCTGGATGAAGTCAGCTTTGCTTACCCTTCGCGCACCGATGTAAATGTCATCGATCGCATCAGCGCGGAGATCAGGCCGGGTTCGCTGGTTGCCCTGGTAGGCCCGAGCGGTGCCGGAAAATCAACGTTGGTAAACCTGCTCCTCCGTTTATATAATCCGGTTTCCGGCCATATTCTGTTCGATGGCCAGGAAGCCGAAAAGATCCCTCTTTCAGTGCTCCGGGCGCAGATGGCCGTAGTGCCCCAGGATATCTTTCTTTTCGGGGGAAGTATCCGCGAGAACATTGCCTACGGGCGACTCGATGCATCGGCTGAAATGGTAGAGGAAGCCGCCCGCAGGGCCAACGCCTGGGAGTTTATCTCAAAATTCCCTCAGGGGCCCGATACCCTGGTGGGAGAAAGGGGCACACAGCTTTCGGGCGGACAGCGGCAACGCATCGCCATAGCGAGGGCGGTACTGAAAGATCCGCGCATCCTCATTCTTGATGAGGCCACCTCTTCGCTTGACTCAGAAAGTGAACGCCTGGTTCAGGATGCATTGGAGAAACTGATGGAAGGCCGGACCTCCATAGTGATTGCCCACCGGCTGTCAACCATCCGGAAAGCCGATCTGATCCTGGTAATGGATCAGGGCCGCATCGTGGAAAAAGGAACCCATGAAGAACTCCTCAGATCAGCGGACGGGTTATACCGCGGCCTGAGCGAGCTGCAGTACAAGTCATGAGTCTGTAAGGAAATCTCTTTTTGCTGATAATAAAATCCTGAATTGGTTTTTTCTTTGATTTACAATGGAATATTTCCGTGTTTGCGCGGCGGATTGCTTTTGCGTTTGTTGGAACACATCTCCAGCGCCTGTATCAGCTTCCGGCGGGTATGTTTGGGATAGATAATCTCATCGATATAACCCTGTTCGGCAGCCTTGTAAGGGCTGGCAAAAACATCCCGGTAATCTTTCACGGCTTTGGCTTTGTCATCATCGGTGAGCTTGTCGCGGAAGATGATGTTGACCGCGCCTTCGGCGCCCATCACGGCAATTTCGGCCGTAGGCCAGGCGTAGTTCACATCGGCGCCGATGTGTTTGCTCGACATCACATCATAAGCTCCGCCATAAGCTTTGCGGGTAATCACCGTAATTTTCGCGACGGTTGCTTCGGCAAAGGCATACAGCAGTTTTGCCCCATGTTTGATGATGCCGCCGAACTCCTGCGATGTTCCCGGCAGGAAGCCCGGTACATCCACAAAGGTGATGAGCGGTATATTGAAGGCATCGCAGAAACGCACAAAGCGCGCTGCTTTTACCGAGCTGTTGATGTCGAGTACCCCGGCCAGAAAAGCCGGCTGATTGGCCACAATACCGACCGGCTTGCCATTGAGGCGGCCGAACCCGGTAATCATGTTCTGCGCATAATGCGGCATAATCTGCATGAAATTGCCATCATCCACCACGCTGTGGATGATTTCAGTCATGTCGTAGGGCTTGTTGGGGTCAAATGGTACGATATCCTGCAGTTTTTCTTCTTCGCGGTTGGGGTCGTCGGTGGTTTTCACCACAGGAGGTTCCTCCATGTTGTTGGATGGCAGAAAACTCATCAGTTCGCGGATCATCATCATGGCCTGTTCTTCATCCTCGGCCATCAGGTGCGCCACCCCGCTTTTTGCATTGTGCGTCATGGCGCCGCCCAGCTCGTCTTTGGTCACTTCTTCATGGGTTACCGCTTTGATCACATCCGGCCCGGTTACGAACATATAGCTCGAGTCTTTGGTCATCAGGATAAAGTCGGTGATGGCCGGGCTGTAGACAGCCCCTCCGGCGCAGGCGCCGAGAATGGCCGATATCTGCGGAATAACCCCGCTGCTCATCACATTGCGGTAAAAAATATCGGCATACCCGGCCAGGCTTTCCACCCCTTCCTGAATTCTGGCACCGCCTGAATCGTTCAGGCCGATAACGGGAGCGCCCATCTTTAGCGCCAGATCCATAATTTTAATCACCTTGTCGGCATTGGCCCGGCTCAGGGTGCCGCCAAAAACGGTGAAATCCTGGGCAAACACATAGACCAGCCTTCCGTCAATTTTACCGTGACCGCTTACCACGCCGTCACCCGGAATCAGGGTTTTCTCCATATCGAAATCACGGGCACGGTGCACCACGAAACGGTCGAATTCGACAAAAGTGCCCGGATCAAGCAACATCTCTATCCGCTCGCGGGCGGTCTTACGGCCCGTCTTATGCAGTTTGTCAATACGCTCCTGGCCACCGCCCAGTTCTGCCTGACGGTTGCGCTCTTCGAGCCTGCGGTAAATTTCATCCAGATTTGACATATTCTATTTTGGATTTCAGATTTTGGATTTCGGATTTTTAAGGCTGAGGCTATGCTTCGGCTTCGCTCAGCAACCAAGGTTGAGGTGTTTATTTTAGAAATTAGAAATTAGCACTTTCCTTCCCTTTCTCTTCTTCAAACCCGCGAAAACCGCTCCTTACTTAGTGAGACCCGTCCCTCGTCCCCCGTCCCTTCTTCGCGTCCCTCGTCCCTTCTTTGCGTCCCTCGTCCCTTCTTTGTCACCTCCCAAATGGTGGTCTCGGCTCCGCTCGACCACCACCGCTCGTCCCTCGCCCCTTCTTCAGCGTCCCTCGTCCTGACACTTTTTTCTTCCCCTTGTCTCCCCGTCACCTTATCACCTTGTCTCATTCGGGTAAGTTGTATTTTTAATCAAACCGTCCGTCCCTTCGTCCCTCGTCCCGGTCCCTGAGCGGCGGTTGTTGAGCGCAGCCGAAACAAGTCGAAGGGCCGTCCCTCGTCCCTTCTTTGTCACCTCCCAAATGGTGGTCTCGGCTCCGCTCGACCACCACCGCTCGTCCCTCGCCCCTTCTTCAGCGTCCCTCGTCCTGACACTTTTTTCTTCCCCTTGTCTCCCCGTCACCTTATCACCTTGTCTCATTCGGGTAAGTTGTATTTTTAATCAAACCGTCCGTCCCTTCGTCCCTCGTCCCGGTCCCTGAGCGGCGGTTGTTGAGCGCAGCCGAAACAAGTCGAAGGGCCGTCCCTCGTCCCTTATTCAACCACCACCAACACCTTGTTGGCCTCCACCGTATCGCCTTCGGAAACATGAATCGATTTAACGGTT
>ERZ795053.3833-NODE-3833-length-16751-cov-18.008206_pt1 | contig 16751 bp, 15 predicted proteins | sample MGYA00375137_ERZ795053 | MGnify/ENA primary metagenome ERZ795053 (study PRJEB30182, sample SAMN05720284) | activated sludge metagenome | isolation source: Anaerobic digester | place: Hong Kong | collected 2014-12-17 ...
GAAACGGGGGGCACGCTGGTATAATGGGAGAGATTCCAACGCGGGGAAAAGGAGGAACAAAGCATGGGTTTAGGTTGGATAGCAGTGGACCAGCTTCCGGTGGAAGTGTTGCTTTTGCTGGAGAGAAAGCACTTGCAATGGATTGTTCGGGAGCGTTCCGGGCAGGAGTTCGGCAAATTCCACGAGGCATTGGGAACGGTTTTCTTGCACCATCCCTCGATCCGAAGGTTTTTCCAGCTCAGCGTACCGGATGCACGGGGTTTTTGGAAAAGTTGCATGGACCACGGTGACTGGAATGCTTCTCCCCATGAATTGCGCCAGGCGGAAGTTTTCCTGATGGAGCTTTTCAATGACTGGATGGTGTACGTGGTCGACCCGGGACGTTACGACGAGTTGGCCCTGGGGAAGTGGGATGACAAGTTGCTGCTGGACTTGGCGGATTTTTCCGGCAAAAGGGTTGTCGATATCGGTTCGGGAACGGGAAGGCTTGCACTGGTTGCCGCTCCCGTTGCGCGGGTGGTGTATGCCGTGGAACCCGTGGCGCGGCTTCGCGAGTTCCTGCTGCAGAAGGCACGGGACAGGGGACTCCGGCATTTTTTCACGGTGGATGGCTACCTGGAAGACATCCCGTTTGAAAGCGATTTTGCCGATATCACGATGGCGGGGCATGTATTCGGCGATGTCATCGAAGAAGAATACTCCGAGATGATGCGCGTGACACGCAACGGGGGGCAGATCATCCTGTTCCCGGGGAACAACGACTTGGATAACGCCATCCACCGTTTCTTGGGAGACCGGGGATTTTGCTGGAAACGCTTCGAGGAACCCGGCGAAGGGTTCAAGCGCGCGTACTGGACCACGGTTCAGAAATGAAAAAGGGCTTCTTTCGAAGCCCTTTCCCTTAGTCCCACTTTTTCTTGGCTTTCTTGAACGCCACGTCCAACGCGTAGGGCCATTCGACGAAGTCGTTCTCCCCGTTCCTTTGGGCCTTGAGTGCCTTGAAAACCCGTTCCCGGGAAAGGGGGTAGCTGTGGATGCGGCTCCCCGTGGCGTTGAACACCGCGTTGTTGATGGCGGGCGCGGGTGCGATCATGGAATGTTCTCCCACACCGCGGTTGCCGTAGGGGGACAGCTCTTCGGGAACTTCTTCCCAAAACGAGATGATTTCCCCCGGGGTGTCCAACGTGGTGGCGATCTTGTAATCGGTGAAGTCAGGCGTGAGCAGCTTGCCCTTCTCGTCGTAAGCAAGGCCTTCCATGAGGCAGGCGGAAATGCCCTGCAGCGTCCCTCCTTCGATTTGCCCCCGGAGGTTGGCGGGGGTAATGGCTTTTCCCACGTCGTAGCCGGAACTCACGCGGTTGATGGCGATGGCACCGGTGGTGGGGTCCACCTCCAGGTCCATGCCCACGGCACCCAGGGTGAAGTGCACCACGCTCTTCGGGGATTGCCCGGTGTCGGGGTCAGGGTACACGATGTCCGGTGGGATAAACGACCCCCTGCCGATGATGGGGCCTCCTTTCAACATGCCGTCGGGCATCTTGAAACCGTTTTGCACCTTTTCATCGATGGCGGAAGTCTTTCCCAGCTTGCGACACATCACGGTTCCATACTCCAGCGTGATCGTGTCCACGGGGGTTTGCCAGAACTCCGAGAAAAGTGCCAGTAGCTGGTTGCGAACGTCAACCGCCGCGCGTTTCACTGCCATGCCCATCGACCAGCACGATCGCGAGGCCACGGTTTGCCAGTCGTAGGGGTGGCTCTTGGTGTCGGGGAAGCTGACTTGGATCTTTTCGTAGGGGATGGAGAGTTCCTCGGATACCATTTGGGCGTAGGCGGTGTAGGTTCCCTGCCCCATGTCCATGGTGGCGGCGAGTACTTCCACCGTGCCGTCCCCGTTGAGCTTCACGATGGCCGAAGACGAGGCATCCGCGGGCATTGCGGGGGCCTTGATGGCCAGCGCAATCCCTTTTCCCCGTTTCCAACCGGGGCGAAGCGCTGGCTCCTTCTTTTCCACCGCGATATCCTTGGCTACCCTGTCGATGATTGCTTGGAGCCCGTGGTCGTGCATGGGCATGCCGGTGCAGGTGGTATCGCCCTTGCGCATCATGTTTTTCTTACGGAACTCCACGGGGCTGATCCCCAGGCGATGGGAAACGATGTCGACCACCACTTCCAGTGCGCTCATGAGCTCGGGCAACCCAAATCCCCGGTAGGCTCCACCGAAGGGCTTGTTGGTGTACACCGCGTAGCAGTCGCTCCACACGTTGGGGATGTTGTAGGAGCCCATGGAGGTATATCCCGCGCTGCGTACAGGGTTGGCACCGTATTCTGCCGATACCCCGGTGTCAAACCAGAAGGTGTTGTGGATGCCGGTGATGCGATGCTGCTCGTCGAGTGCCATGCGAATGCGTGCCACGTACCCCTGGCGCACCCAGGAAGTCAGCATGTCTTCCTCGCGGGGAATGAACAGTTTCACGGGCCGTCCGCGGATGTCCGGGTGCATCGCCGCCGCCAGCCCCAGCGCTTCGATGGTCATCCCCGCCTTTCCACCGAATCCTCCCCCGATGGGCGGGGCGATCACGCGGATCTTGTGCAGCGGGAAACCGATGCCTTTGGCGATGATGTCGCGAACGGTGAATGCAGATTGTGAGGAGGTCCAGATGGTGATCTCGCCGGAGGCGATGTCCTGCTGGCAGATGGAGCAGTGCGTTTCCAAGAAACCGTGCGCGATCTGTGGGCAGGTCACGACTTCCTCGAAAACGTGCGCGGCGTTTTCGAAGGCTTCCTCTGGGTTTCCCTTGCGGATCTTGAACCAGTTGCCGATGTTGGTGTGTGGTTGGGGAAGCACGAAATCCACGTGGTTGTAGGTGTGCAACTCGGGGTGCACCAGCACGCCGGAATGCGTGGCCGCTTTCACGGGGTCGAACACTGCCTCGAGTTCCCGGTATTGCACCTGTACCTTCTTGGCAGCTTCCCGCGCGATGTTCTCTTCCTGGGCCACCACGAGGGCCACGGGTTCTCCCACGTAGCGAACACGCCCGATGGCCATGGGGGTGCGGTCTTGCAGGTACAACCCGAAGTGGTGCGGGAAATCTTCTCCCACCAGCACCTTCACCACTCCAGCAACCTCCAAAGCCTGGGAAAAATCGATGGAAAGGATTTCCCCGTGCGCGATGGGGGAACGAACCACCGCGGCGTGCAACAGCTCGGGCCCAAAGCGCAAATCATCCGTGAACTGGAGCGTTCCTGCCGCCTTCACGTCGTCGAACTTGCGGGGAAGCCACTTGCCGATACCGGTTTGGCTCTTGATGGGTTTCATTGCGAATCCCCCCCTTGCAGTTTCGGAGCAAGCAACTTGGCGCTCTTTTTCACGGCGCGCTGGATGCCCGCGTACCCCGTGCACCGGCACAGGTTGCCGGAGAGCGCCTGCTTGATCTGTTCGTCGGTTGGGTTTGGATTGCTCTGCAGCAACGCCCAAGTGGACAGCACCATGCCCGGGGTGCAGAACCCGCATTGGATGGCTCCCTCGTCGATGAACGCTTGCTGGATGGGATGCAGCGTGCCGTTTTGCACCAGCCCCTCGGAGGTGAGAATGGTGGCTCCTTCCACTTCCTGGGCCAACACGATGCAGGATTTCTGGGGCAGCCCATCCAGGATCACCGTGCAAGCCCCACATTCCCCTTCCTCGCAGCCCCGTTTCACGCTGGTGACGCCGATGTCTCGGAGTGCCTGCAGCAGCGTTGTGTTTCCCGCGGCCAAAAGGCGGGTCTTCTTGCCATTTACCGTGCACCACACTTCTTTCTTCCCCGGCATTACGCTTCCCCCCTTTCGGCAAAGCAAGCCCGCACGGCGCGGCGCGTGAGCTCGGCAACCATGTCCAGGCGGTACTCGGACGAAGCGCGCACGTCGGTGATGGGAGCCACGGCCTGCCTGGCCAGGATCGCAACCTCTTGCAGCATGCTTTCGTCGAGCTGGTTGGCTTGTTCCAAGATGTGCTCAGCTTTCAGCGCGCGAACGGGTTTGGCGGAAACCGCCGAAAAGGTAAGGCGCACCTTGCGGACCACTGGGTCTTGCGCTTTTCCCGAAAACACGCAGCAAACGCCTGCCTGGGCGATATCCAACGCCTCGCGCCGCATGGCTTTCTGGTAGCTCCCCGACGAAGGGGGCTTGGGCAAAGGAACGTGCAGGCAAGTCACGATTTCCCCGGGTTGGAGCGTGGTTTTCCGGGGCCCGGTAATGAACTCGTCGATGCCACAGCTTCGGCTGCCGGTGGGCCCGTGGATTTCCAGCTGGGTATCGTAGGCGAACAGTGGGGCGATGAGATCCCCGGACGGCACGGCGGAACACACGTTTCCCACCACGGTGGCGCGGTTTCGCACCAGCGGGTCGGAATGGCTGTTGCACGCGTCCACCAGGGCAGGAAAATGGGTGGAAATGGCCTCCGCGGAGAGGAAGCGCGCCACGCTGACCCCAGCGCCAATGCACATCTCCGCCTCCGAAAGCGAGAGTTCCTGTAGCAAGGGAATCAGCGAAAGATCCACCAGGCATTCGGGTAACACCACCCCCCGCTTGATCCAAATCAGCAGGTCGGTTCCTCCCGCCTTGAGCATGGCCTTGGTGCCGTATCGTTGCAGGAGGTCATGCGCCGCTCGTAGCGTGTCGGGGCGTTCGAGCAAGAAATCGTGCATCCCCGTCACCTCCCGCCGTTATTCCTGCTCGTCAAAGGCGACGATCCGGCTGATGCAGGATTCACCTCCAACGAATCTCCAGGGGAAACAGCCGATGATCATGCGGCGGTTCAGGATCTGGTCGATTTCGCCTCCCACGTTCTCCGCGTGGATGATGTCGTAGGGGAACAGCAGCACGTGCATGAGCTGGTAGTCCTCGTCGGGAAAGATTTCCTCCAACCGCTTGCCGAACTTGCTTTGCATGTACGCGTCGCATTCCTTGGCTTGCACGGGCATCCACTCGCGGATCTTGGTATTCATGGGGTGATCCGCCGAGCCGCAGTCCACGCCGATCCACTTGATTTTCTTCTTCTTGCACCATTCCGCGAATTCGCGCGTGGGGCCGGGGTGCTTGATCATGTAGCGCACCTCGTCGGCCTCGGGTTGGTCGTAGGCGTAGCGATGGTACCCCGTGTTGATGATCAGGATGTCCCCCTCGTGCACGTCCACCCTGTCCTCGATGTCCTTGGAGGTGTACACCCCGTAATCCTCAGCGATATCCGACAGGTCCACGATTACACCAGGGCCAACCAGCTCGTTCAAGGGGATGCTGGCAATGTCCCGGCCATGCGTGCAGAAGTGCAGCGAGCCGTCCAAGTGGGTTCCCACGTGGTTGGAGTGCGTGAGCAGTTGCCCGTTGGCGCCGTTTGGAGCCAATCGCTTGAAAAACTTGATCTGAAGGGGTTCGTAGGTTGGCCACGCAGGGGTGAGGTGGCTGATGGTCTGCGAGAGTTCGTAAATCCGAATCTTGTCCCAGTTCTTGAGTTCCATGGAGTGCCTCCTTTTCTACGTTGAATTACGCTTCGTATTCTTCGACGAATGCTTCGGCGGCTTTCACGAATGCCTCGGAAGGCATGCGCACGATGCCGGCTCCCACCTGTCCCTTGCCAGGTTCCTTGTGGGCGGCTCCGGTATCCAGCACAGGTGTGATGCCGGTTTGCACCACCTTCACCAGGTCGATGCCGGTGGGGGTTCCCCGGAAATCCAGGGAGGGAATGGTGAAATGCTGGTTCTCCCCGATGCAGATCTCGTACATTTCCAGCGTGTAGTTGGTAGCATCTTGCGGGGTTCCACCCACGAACTGCACGATGGCCGGGGCACACGCCAGCGCGAAGCCTCCCACGCCGTAGGTTTCCATGATGGCGCTGTCGCCGATGTCCGGGTTCACGTCCTCGGGGGTGAATCCGGGGAACAGCAGCACGTCGGGCTGCGCCGCGGGGCAGGTGAACCAGCGGTTTCCCAGGCCCGCTACCTGGATGCCGAAATCCGTGCCGTTTCGGGCCATCACGCTCACCAGGGACGAGCCTTCCACGTGCCCAATACCTTGCAGCGACAGCTTGGCCGCCGCCATGCCGGGGTTCAGGAAGAAATGGTCGTTCCCCCCCATGAAAGCGAATACTTTCGCCAGGTTGGTGAGGGTGGCAGCGGGTTCGTTGGATCCTTCCAGGGATTCCACCAGGAAAGGAGCCAGCGTGCGGATCATGAGCGAGGTGGCGGCCTTGTTGCGGTTGTGCAGTTCATCCCCCATATGCAGGGCTTGGGCCACCATGTTCTTGAGGTTTAGCCCCCCGTTTTGGCGCGCGTAGTTTTCCACACCACCGCGCAGTACCGGGTAGAGTACGTCTTTCATCCAATGCAGCCGTTGCAGGACTTCCGGGTCGAAGGCTCCCATGCGGAGTACCTTTCCCAGCCCTTCGTTGAGCGTGGCGAAGCTTTTTTTCCCGGTGTTTTCGTCTTCGAGTATCCAAACGGGCATGGAAGGAGAGACCACCCCCGCCATGGGACCCACCGCCTGGTGGTGATGGCAGGGATCAAACCGTACCTTTCCCGCTGCGGCGAACGCCCGTGCCTCGTCCGGGGTTTGGGCCCATCCCTCGTACAGGATCGCGCCCAGCACCGCTCCGACAAGCGGGCCGGACATGCGTTGCCATTCGATGGGAGGTCCCGCGTGGAGCAACATGTTCTTTTCCATCCCCGGAACCACGTCGCTGGCAAGGCCAAGCCCGACCACCGCGGGACGTGCCTGTTGCAGTTTGTCAAATGCTTGCTGGTTGGCTTGCTTGAGTTGCGTCAACTGGATTCGCCCCCGATCTTTTGGAGTTTTTGCAGCAAACCCTGGGTGGCCAGCGGTGGGCGCCATTGCACGTGGACCACCGGAACCTCCTGGGCTTGCAGGTCGTGAAAGAAACTTTCCATCCCCATGTTCACCACCACGGGTCCCTTTTGGAGCAGCGCATCGAGCGGGTTGATCGCGTGCTTGCTATCCATTCTTCTCCTCCTTGCCTTGGGGGGATTGTGCTAAAAGCGCTGCGAACAGCGCTGCGGCGGCGTTGCTCTCGAACACTTTCACCCCTGCTTGCTTGAGCTTGGTGCGTTGCGCCGAAAGAACCTGGGGATCTTCCTCGGTGCCGCAAATCGAGCAAACGAGAGTAGGGAAAGAGGATCCTTCGCGGTAACCGGCTTGTTGTAATGCCGCCACCAGTTCGTCCACGGGTTGCGCGGCACTGCCGTACCCCAACACCACGTCGAACAGGATCACGCCAACCATGGGGTCCTTCAATTGTTCCAGCAAGCGCTCCGTGCGTAGCGAGGGGTCGATCATGGGATGCAACCGTCCCTGCGTGAACTCGTCCTCGCCGTAGTCCACCATGCAATGGCCCGTCATGGAAAGGGAATTCCCCTGGACCTTCTGTTCACTGTGCAAGGGGGCGTTGCTCCAAACGGGTCCCACGATGGGTTGGGCCATGAACTGCGCCTCGTAGCAAAGCGTGCCCCCCGTGAAAAGCCCCTTGAGATAGCCATCCTTGCGTTCGTGCGGAGGAGGAACGGGGTACGAGCCGAAGAGGGCCTGCCGGGCTTGCTTCACGGTGGCCTTGTCCACTTGCTTTCCCTTTTCCAGGAGTACGGAGACCACCTGCGCACATTCCTCGAGTTGCGTGGCAAAAAACACCGGAGGTGCATCGGGGTGGTTCCTGTCTCCCATGAAACAAGCCACCCCCGCTTTGCCGGATTGCTCCATCGTTGCCAGGATCCGGGCCCGAACTTCGGCTGCAGGGGGCTTCCCGATGGCCACCAGTACCTGGATGTCCGGGTCGCGCGCAAGGGCGTTCAACCCGTCGACGAAAGAAATGCCCCCAACCTCGGTCTTGACATCGCGCCCACCGGTTCCCAGGCCGTGCTTCACGCCAATCCCCCGCCGGGCCAGTTGCACCATGACTTCCTGCAACCCCGTTCCCGAGGCCGAAACGATGCCCACGGGTCCGGTGGGACAAGCGTTGGAAAAACCAAGCCCCTTGCCATTTATCACCGCGGTTCCGCAGTCGGGCCCCATCACGATGAGCCCCCGCGAGTGGGCCAGCTGCTTGAGCCGAATCTCGTCTTCCAGCGAAACGTTGTCCGAGTACAGCATCACGTTGCGCCCTCTTTCCAATGCCTTGGTGGCTTCCGCGGCGGCATACCTTCCCGCGATGGACACCAGCGCCAGGTTGGCCTCGGGCAAAATCGAAAGGGCTCCGTCCAGGCTCTTGGGCTGGTAGGTTGTTTTCTCCGATTCCTTCTTCCAAGGCGGCGAGGCAAGCCAGGTACGCGCGGTTTGGAACAGTTCTTGCTGGCGCTCCGCTGGGCAATCCAACCCCACCAGCAGGTCATCCGGAGAATGTGCACCCTCCGGGATCTCGAACCCCGCCTGGCGCATGATCGCGATGTTGGCCGGTGTAGCGATGTTGAGCGTGGCTTCGCGAACATCTTCGATTTGCTTGAGTTCCCGCGCCACGAGCATCAGGGTGACGCTGTCGTAGTACACTCCCTTGACGATGTGCATGTTTTTCAATGTTCAACCCCCGTTGTGTGCATCTGCCAGACACAGCCCGACCCCAAGGCCCGCCAGCCAGGCAGCCCCTGACCGGTGTCCCCATTGGAGAATCGACGCCACGGACTCGAGCAACCTGGCGGCATCGGTATCGCATAAAGCCATGCACAGGTCCTTTCCACGTTTCCAGGTGCAACCGTGCATGGTATCCAGTAGCATTTGCCGGGAAAACCATCCCGTGTTGTGCAGCATAGGCTCCACCCGGAGGAACTTTCGTTCTGCCAGCACTGGGTCAAGCCACAACAGCGAAGTGAGCATCCCCGACAGCAAGTCATCCCCTGCGGGGGTAAATCCCTCTCCCCGTCCCAACAGGCTTTCGGGAAGTTGGACCCCCTTTTCCACCTCTTCCGGTGAGAGGCCAGTTTCCAGGGTTGGCCACTCAGTCCACATTCCTTTCCAGCGGGGATTGGGAAAAGGAAGGCGAAGCTCCGGATCGAATCCCACCTCCACGGGGGGAAACGAGTACTGCTCCTCTCCTGTTGCGTCGTGGGCGGGTAAGGACGCGCACAGCAGCGAACGAGGCTGGAAATCGATGTGCCGCGTGAGCAGGGTGTAGCGTTTTTCGTCCGGACCTACCAGATTCATGACCCCAGAAAAACGGTGGCGTACCTGCAACCGAACGGGTTTTTCGGGCCAATCCGCGCTGCGCAGCCGTGCGGAAAGCTCGATCAAATAACCCCTTCTTGCAGCAGCTGTGTGAATCGCTCTTCGCTGAGCTTCAGCCATCCCACGTAGACTTCGTGGTTATCCTGCCCCAACCGGGGTGCGGGTCCGGAAATCGAGGCGGGTGTTTGGGAAAACTTGATGGGCACACCAGGCATTGTCACCGTTCCAGCGGGGTGTTCCACGTCCACGAGCATTTCCCTCGCTTTCAGTTGTGGGTGTGAAAGCACCTGGTTCATGCGGTTCACTTGCCCCGAAGGGATGTCGTGTTGCTCGAAGATGGAAAGCCACTCCTCCGAATCCTTTTGCGCCAGGCGCTTGTTGATCAATGCCATCAGGGGCTCCAGGTTCTTCACGCGTAGAGGGTTTGTGGTAAAGCGTGGGTCTTCCAACCAATCCGCCTGCTCGAGTACCGTACAAAACTTCTCCCACAGCGAGTCGTTCCCGATGGCGATGTTGATGCGCCCGTCCCGGGTTTCGAAGGAGGCGAAGGGAGCGATCGAGGGGTGGAGGTTGCCAATGGGGCGGGGGATTTCCCCGGTAACGGTGTAGCGCACGATGGCGTTTTCCAGCACCGCCACCATGCTGTCCAGCATCGCTACGTCCACGCGTTGCGCTTCTCCTCCCCTGCTCTTGTGCAAAAGCGAAGAAAGGATCCCGATGCAGGTGAACATCCCGGAAATGATATCTGCCAACGACGATCCCACCTTCATGGGGTGGTCGATATCTGGGCCGGTGATGCTCATCATGCCGCTCAATCCCTGGATGATGAGGTCGTAGGCTGCCTTCTTGCTGTAAGGGCCACTGTGCCCGTACCCGGAGCTGCTGGCGTAGATCAGCGAAGGATTGGTTTTCTGCAATTCCTCGTACGACAATCCCAGCTTTTCCATGACACCGGGGCGGAAGTTTTCCACCACCACGTCGGCCTTTTCCACGAGTTCCAGGAGCAATTCCTTTCCCCGCTCATCCTTCAAGTTGAGCGTGATGCTCTTTTTCCCGCGGTTGATGCTCATGAAGTAGGCGCTTTCCTCCCCGATCATGGGGCTGAAGGCCCTGGAATCATCTCCTTTTCCCGGACGCTCCACCTTCACCACGGTGGCTCCCAGGTCGGCAAGGATCATGGTGCAAAAAGGACCCGCAAGCACGCGGGTCAAATCGAGAACGAATACACCCTCGAGTGGTTTCGGCATGGGTCTTAGTCCCTTCTGAATGGAATGCGTTGCGATGGTTCGAACGCGCTCTTGCCTTCTTCCAAGATTCCCTGGTAGGAACCGAGGTTGCGGTCTTGGATGTGGTCAAAGCGCTGAAGCGTGGAATGGCCGGGAGAAATGGTGCGGATCGGATCTGGGTCCAGGGTGGCCCAGGCGAAGCCCTCTCCCCCGCCAGCCTGCGCCATCTTCTGCCCCGAAGGGTGCACGATCATGGAACCACCGAAGAAGTTGGCCCCACTGGCGTCTTCGCCCACGAGGTTGGTTGCCAGCCAGTACACGTGGTTATCGTAGGCCCGTGCCCGGTTGGTGAGTTCCCACTGGTCGAAGGTGCGCAAGAAGGCGGAAGGGCGGCAAATCACCTCGGCCCCCTGCAACGCGGTCACGCGAGCCAGCTCTGGGAAATCCCCGTCGTAACAGATCACGATGCCCACTTTTCCAAGCGGAGTGTCCACGCAAAACGGGGTGTTTCCCGGGGTGGTCCATCCCCCCGCTTCCAGACGTTCGCTGGGGAAAGGATGGGTTTTGCGGTACACCCCGAGGAGTCCCGAGGGAGAAACAAGCGCAGCACTGTTAAACACCTGGCCGCGCTTTGCACCCCTCTCGTAGGTGGGAAAGCAAAGGGTGATGTCCCATTTTTTAGCCCAGCTGATCGCCTCGTCGCAAAGAGTTCCGGGAAGGGTGTCCACCGCGTCCCAGAGATCGGTGACCGAACCTTTTGGCGTGAACCCGGTGCTACACGATTCGGGCAGCACCACGAGACTTGCACCGCTGGTTTCCACGCATCTCTCGATCCAGGAGCGAGCGGTGCGCATGTTTCTTTCAACGTCCATTGGTTTTGCCGCGAACTGGATTGCGGCGGCTACGAATTGCTGCAACGGAATCCCCCTTTTCTTTGCCAGGTCAATCCATTTCTTGGTAGTGGAGGAAGCCGAAAATGATGACCAGCACGGGAATCACGATATCCCACCACCGGATGTTTCCCCCGAAGAGACTGACCACGAACAACACGGTGTAGGTGATCAATGCCCAGCGCCGCATGTTCCATAGCCCCACCAGGATGGCGATCTGGAGAATGCTCACCGCGACCATGATGATGCCGATTAACGGCAGGATCGCGAGTGCTGCAATAGAGCCAATGAGCCCAAGGATAGCACCAATCATCCCCAGGATAACGGCGATCGTAATGACGATGGGTCGACGAGCTGCCATGAAATTCCCCCTTTCGAAAGGTCCTTTGGAAAGCGAAGTGTTACTCTTCGAGCAAGTGGAAGTCGTAGACCAGGATCAGTGGATCATCGGCGTAGTTATGACCGTAGATGATCTCCATGTGGGTTTCGGAAAGCACTTCGCCGAAACCAAATCCATCGATATGTTCCAGGAAGTAGAAATCGGTGCCATTGCTTTTGAACGCGGCACTGAAGGCCTCCCGCACCATGAGCTCACCGTCGGGGGTGTACAACGTTTTTTCCCCCCAGAAAACCCGGCCGTTCTGTTCCGTGACAACGAAAACGATCCTTCCCACCTGCGAATTCTCCCTGTAGGTGGGTTGGGTCGGGCTGGTTCGGTCGAAATAGCCGTGCCCAATGGATGTTCCCATCCAGGTTCCCACCATGCTGGGCCACTGCTGCGCCATCACCCATCCCGAAAGAAAAACAACTACCAGCAACAACAAAAGCGTTTTTTTCATGTTAGCCTCCTTGAAAAGGTATCCGTTTTTGCCGGAAAGAATAAAGAATAGACCATTATAGCACTTTTGAAGAGTTACAGGAAAACGCGGTTCTTGCCGGAGTCCTTTGCCCGGTACAGCGCATCGTCCACCTTGCGCATCAAGTTCTCCTCGGTATCGATACCCGAGTAGGGAACGATCCCCACGCTGATGGTGACGTCGAATTCTGCCAAGCGTGGGTCGGAGTGCACCTTGCCACGAAGTGCGTCCAATTCTTGGAAAGCTTCCTCCGCGCTGCAAAACAGGATTCCCGCGAACTCGTCTCCGCCCCAACGCGCGAAGGGAACCTTTGGAAGCCTTTCGGTGAAAAGACCCACCACCCGCTTGAGCACCTTGTCGCCCTGCAAGTGGCCAAAACGATCGTTTACCGACTTGAACTTGTCGATGTCAAACAGGAAGACAACGAAAGGCTCCTTGCCGGGCTGGTTGATGAGGGCCTTGAGTTCAATGTCGAAACCCCGGCGGTTGAGAAGGCCCGTTAACGGGTCGGTGTGGGCAAGCAGGGTGGATTTCTTCTGGAAACGGTGGACCATTCGGATCACGATGGTCAAAACGATGCTCGTGACCAGCACGTACACCAGCGCCTCGTACCACATCTGCCCCTGGAGCGATTGACGCAGGATCGTGGTGGGTTTGCGCACGATCAGGAACCAGTCCAGGTCTTCGATGTAATGGCTGATGACGAACTCCTCGGGTGCATCTCCCTTTGCGGGTAGTTGCATCACGTGCAAGGCATCCCCGCGGGGAAAGGTGAGAGAGGGGTTCCGTTCCCGGATATCCTGGAAGAAGTTGCTGGTTTCGATTCGCGAAACGTCGGTGTGCACCTGCACAAGCCCCGAGGAATCCACGAGGAAAGCCTCGAGATCGTATTCTTTCTCGAACGTGTCCAGGTACTTCTGGAAAGAGTTCATCCGGATCCCCACACCGGTTACCCCCAGAACCTCGTTTCCTCCGTCGAAGATCTTTGCATTCACGAACAGCGTAAGCGTGTTCTGGTCCACCTCGTCGTGGTCCACGTCGATTTCCAGGATTTGTCCTTTCTCCAGGAAATCGAAGAACCACACGTCATGGGCGTCGGAAGGAGAAACCGTTTTGAAAAGCCCATGGTAGTGGTAGTACTTCTTCGAAGCATTGGAAACGAGGAAGGAAGAGTTGTACTGGTACTTGCCCCGGATCCCCTCCAGGTAGGTGATGATTTCTTGGGGATTCCGCTCTTTTTCGTGGAGCAACCAGTCCTTGACGAACGAATCGTTTGCCATGGTTAGCGAGATGAAGATGGGTTTGGTAAGCTCGTTGCTGATCTTGGAAAAAATGCTCGTGGAGGTAAGCTTGGAGATGTTCAGTATATCTTCGCGGATGATCTTGCTGTATGCGGCGAAATTGATCATCACGATTGCCAGGATCCCTGCCAGTATGACGGCGGAAATCAAGATTCCCACTTGGCTCTTGAACTTCATGGAATTCGATCCTTTCGCGTGAGTTGGACCACCTTTATCCTACCACGAAAGGGGAAAAGTGGCCACAAGGATTTTCCCGGTCATAGTGAATGGATGGTATAATCGTGTACCTTTGCGAGGTGTTGGGAATGGGAATGTTGCGTGTGCTGGTGAAATTCTTCCTTTCTGCAGGAATTTTGGTGCTTGTTTCCGAAATCAGCAAGCGCACGTCGATACTTGGTGGTCTGATCGCTTCTTTGCCGTTTACTTCCCTTCTGGCCATTTTGTGGCTTTTCCTGGACACGAAGGACCCCAAAAAGGTTTCCGCCCTTTCTTGGAGCATTTTTTGGTTCGTGTTACCTTCCTTGCTTTTCTTTGTGAGTCTCCCTCTTTTCGTTTCCCGGCTCGGGTGGAACGTGTACGTCTCCATCCTGGTTTCCTCGCTGCTCACGATGGTGGGATACGGGGTGATGGCGTTGATCCTGTCGCGATTCGGGATGAAAATTGGGTGAGGGGTTACTCCCCACCGGTTTTAGGGCGTGGATAGTCCGTTGCATTTGTTGCTCCAGCATGCCAAGCCACTTTTCCCGCAGTAGGGAGTCGTCGCTTCCGATCATCCCTTCCACCTTTTCACAGAGCTTGCCGAGGGATACCGCCCCCATCGAAAGGGCCGCTCCCTTGAGCCGATGAATGAGTTTGGCGAGCTGCTGAAAATCTTGCTGTGCCCGAAACCCGGAATAAGACTGCAAATCGGCTTCCAACGATTCTTGGAAAATGCCCAAGATTTTTTGGTATGCTTCTGTTTCTCCTCCCACCATTTTGAGGCCTTCCTTGAGGTCGAAGTTGTGCAGGAATTCCGAATCAGAAAAGAGGGAGATTTCGTTCCCGGAAAAAACTTCCCCGAGAACTTGCGCAAGTTTTTCCGGGGAGAGGGGTTTGAGCAAAAAGCGGTGTACACCGGCCGAAAGGAATTGATCCCTGTCCGTTGGGCTGACCGATGCAGAAATGGCGATCACCGGGGTGGGATGCCTGGCATGTTGCCGGAGTTCGGCCACGATGGAAGAACCTTCCATGTCGGGAAGGTGGATGTCGGTGAGAACCAGGTCAAAGTCTTTTGTGGAGACCTGCTGGAATGCTTTGGCTCCATCCGGCGCACATGCAACGTCCAAACCCAGTTTCTCCAATACTTCCCTTGTCATTTCCCGGTTCACCCGGTCGTCTTCCACCAACAAAACACGCTTTCCCCGGAGAAGCCCTGGAGAGGTACGGGGCAACGTTTTCTCCTGCAGCAGGGGTTGCGTGCTCTCCACGCGTTTGAGTTGGATTTGCAGCGAAAACACGCTGCCTTTCCCCGGCGAAGACGAAAAGTGGATCGCCCCCCCCATCTTTTCCGCAAGGCTCTTGGAGATGGCAAGGCCCAATCCTGTTCCCCCGTACTTTCGGGCCATCGAAACGTCACCTTGGGAAAAGCTCTGGAATAGCCGTTTCTTCTGTTCCTCGTTCATGCCAATCCCGGAATCCAGTACGGAAAAGCAAAGCCAGGAACAACCCTCCGCTGCCTTGTGGTCCCCGGTGCACGTCACCCCCAAAACGATGTTCCCCGAGGCGGTGAACTTGAGCGCGTTGGATAGGAAATTGTTCAAGATCTGGCTGATTCGAAGTGGGTCACCGAGGTACGTTCCCTTGGCGTTTTCCTGCATTTCCACGTGGAAAGGGATGCCTTTTTCCACTGCAGAAGCCTGGAAAAGCCCAGCAACCCCCGAAACCATTTCTTCCAGCGAGAAGTGGGTTTCCTCGAGCTCCAACTTTCCCGCTTCCACCTTAGAAATGTCCAGGATATCGTTGACGATGGAACCCAGCGTTTGCATGCCCAAGCGGATACGCTCCAGGTAGTCCTTTTGTTGCGGGGAGAGTGGGGTTTTCTCCAGAAGGAAAAGAAGCCCTTCGATTCCATGCAAGGGATTGCGGATTTCATGGCTCATGGTTGCCAGGAATTCACTTTTCGAGCGGTTGGCGGAGTCCGCAAGGTTTCGCGCATCCTGCAATTCTTTTTGGACACGTTTTTGCTCGGAAATATCGTGGAATAGCAAAACTTTCCCAATCAGTTGCTTGCTGCGATTCCGCAAGGGGGTGGTGGAAGCTTCGATTACTTGTGTCCCTGCGCGGTGCACCTCGATTTCTTTGCGCATTTTCTTTTCGGGAGTGAGCTGGAGAAAGTCCTCCCATTCGGGAAGAACGGAGGGGAGTTTGCGTGAAACCCAATCCATGGTGGGTTGCATCCAGCGCGCGAAGGTCAGGTTCCAATCCACGATGCGGTCCTGTTCGTCCACCACGAGGATCCCGTCATCCAGGGAACGCGCGACCTGCTCCCATGCAACCGGCGCCAAATCCAGCATGCGGTACCGCAAAGCGGCCAACGCAAGAAACACGTTGCTAACCGTAAACGAAAGGGGTGTGGGATCGAATCCCCCGATAAGCCGCGTGTCGATGGCGTACAGTACGTTTGCAACGAAAGGAAACAGGCACCCCAGGAAGACCATGCGCGCTTGCAGCGAAAACAAGTTGGAGTGGGAAAAGATGAAGCGGAACAGCTGCACGATGGAGGAAAAGACCAGGGTGTAGGCATACAGAACCACGACCCAGAACCATGGACCATGCCCGTACACGCCCGCTACCCCACCCGAGACCGGTTCGAGCGAAACCGATGACCACAGCAAGTGATGCCAATGGTTGGTGATAGCCATCCCCAGCGAAATGGCTGGCAGCACGAAAAGGGAAGCCGCGAGCCTGGGTTTGGGCAAGGTAACCTTGCGTGTGAAATGCAGGGTGAACAGGAAGAAGAACACCGGCGTGGTTTGACTCCCCAGGTAGGAAACCACCGACCAAAACACTTTTTGATCCAGGGTGCTTCCCCGCGCTTCGAAAATGGAAGTGAAACACCAAACCGCTGTGGCTACCATTAACCAGGCCATTTGGAGGCTTCCCGGGGCAGGTCTCCTTTTCAGGCTGTACGCCGCCAGCGAAACGGATATGAAAGTCCCGAAAACAAGAAGGAGCGAGAACAGGTTGCTATCCACGGCAGACCCCATTTCCCTTCGCGTGGGATGACCTATTATACCA
>ERZ795053.3835-NODE-3835-length-16739-cov-6.253416_pt1 | contig 16739 bp, 15 predicted proteins | sample MGYA00375137_ERZ795053 | MGnify/ENA primary metagenome ERZ795053 (study PRJEB30182, sample SAMN05720284) | activated sludge metagenome | isolation source: Anaerobic digester | place: Hong Kong | collected 2014-12-17 ...
TGTAGGCGTCGAAGCGCTCGAAGGCGACGGTCTTGGAGGTCGCGCCGTTGTCGACGAGCTTCCAGGGGCCGGTGCCGGTGGGCTTGGCGTCGAAGGCCTTGGCGTCGGCGGTGACGAGGGCCTTGGGCACGATCTTGACGACCGCGAGGCGGGCCGCGAGCAGCGAGCTCGGGTACTTCAGGGCGACGGAGACCGTGCTGTCGTCCTTCTTCGTCACCTTGTCGACGAACGGGATGAACTGGCGGTAGAGGCTCTTGTTGGCCGGGTCGAGGACCCGCTCGAAGGAGAAGACGACGTCGTCCGCGGTGACCTTGCTGCCGTCGTGGAAGACGGCTCCGTCGCGCAGCGCGATGTCCACGCTCGTCCCGGTGGCCGTCGGCAGGGTCTTGGCGAGCGCGGCATACACCTCACGGGTGGCCGGGTCGACCTCGGTGAGTCCCTCCATGGTGTGCCAGTTGGCGGCGATGGTGAGCGCCGAGGAGGTCGTCATCGGGTCGTAGCCGTTGGTGCCGAGCTCGTAGGAGATCGCGGCGGTGATCGTGCCGTCGGCCTTGGCCGCGCCACCGCCGGCGGCGCCGCCGGACCCGGTGGAGCCCTGGTTGCTCGGGGCACAGGCGCTGACCGTGCCGGCGAAGGCCGCTGCGGCGCCCATCGCCCCGGCGAGCTTGAGGAAGCCCCGTCGGCTGGGTTCGTGGTCGAGAAGGGACATGGGCTGCACCTTTCTGCTCGGCATCATCGCCGCCCGCTGACATCGGACGTCTGATGTCCGATGAGTGATACGGTGACTTTAGACCCGTCGCCGAGACAGGTCAAGCCAGCACAGGACCGACACCCGGCGGGATGGCTCACATTCGCCGACGGCAGGAGGGCAGCCGATGACCGAGCGCAAGAGCGCAGCCTGGTCGACCGCGGACGCGATCAAGCAGCACATCATCGACGCCGGTCTCGCCCCGGGCGAGCTCATGCCCACCGAGAGCGATCTGTGCGACACGCTGCACGTCTCCCGCTCCTCGGTGCGCGAGGCGATGCGCACGCTGGCCTCCCTCGACATCGTCGAGGTGCGGCACGGCCACGGCACCTACGTCGGCCGGATGAGCCTGGACCCACTCGTCAACGGGATGGTCTTCCGCCTCTCCGCCACCGGGGTCAAGTCCCTGCGCGACGTCGTGCAGACCCGGATCGCCCTCGACCTCGCGATGGCCGACGAGCTCGTCAAGGCCTACAGCGGCACCCATGACCCGGTGCTGCACGAGCTCGTCGACCAGATGCGGGTCAACACCGACGCCGGCCGCTCCTTCATGGAGCAGGACCGCGACTTCCACGCCCGGCTGGCCGCCGGCATCGACAACCAGATCATTGGCGAGCTCGCCGGCGCCTTCTGGGAGATCCACACCCGCGCCCTGCCGCTGCTCGGAGTGAGCACCCCGCAGGACATCATCGACACCGTCGAGGCGCACGCCGCCATCATCGAGGCCGTCGAGACCGGCGACCTGCGCGCCTACCAGAGCGCCGTCGCCGCCCACTACGCCCCTCTGCAGCGGGCGATCGAGCGGTCGGAGGCAGCCGAGGCGCGATGAGCCCGCACTCCCCGGCGCCCGAGCCGCACCGAGCCCAGCGACTCGAGCACCTCGTCCTCGCCGAGTCCGGCGTCGGCCATCGGCAGTTCCGCATCCCCGGCTTCACCGTCAGTGCGAGGGGCACCCTCGTCGTGGCCGTCGACGCTCGCCCCGATCTCGACGACCTGCCCGCCCCGGTCGACCTCGCGGTGCTGCGCTCCACCGACGGCGGACACACCTGGTCCCCCCCGACCCCCCTGCGGGCCGGCACCGGTCACGTCGGCCATGGGGACGCCTCGCTGCTCGCCGACCGGATGACCGGCCGGCTGCTCGCCTTCCACGCGACCTCCGACCGGGCCGGCTTCTTCGAGTCCGGCACCGGCCTCGACGACGACGACGGCGAGCTGCTGCACTGCGACCTCGCCGTCTCCGACGACGACGGGCTCACCTGGAGCACCCGGCGGCTCAGCCGCATGCTGCGCAGCTCACTCGCCGCCCGGCTGCCCGCCGGCGCCGAGCTGTCCGGCCTCTTCGCGGCATCCGGCTCGGGCGTGCAGGTCGCCGAGGGACCGCGCGCGGGCCGCCTGCTGCAGGGCTTCGTCGCGCTCGTTGGCACCGACGTGTATGCCGCGGTGGCCCGCAGCGACGACCACGGCGACAGCTGGACCATGAGCGCACTGATCGGCCCCGGCGCCAACGAGAACGCCGTCGTCGCGCTGCCCGACGGCCGGGTCGGCGTGCAGTGTCGCGCCCCCGGGCGACGGGTGATGGCGTGGTCCGCCGACGGCGGGGACACCTTCGGCCCGCTCGAGCCGGTGGGCACGCTGCCCGACCCGGGCAACAACGGCAGCCTGGTCCGGGCCGACGAGGCCGGCACGCTGCTCGCCTGCACGCACACCGCCGATCCGCACCTGCGGCGCGCCCTCACCGTCTCGGTCTCCACCGACGGCGGACTGACCTTCGCCCCCGCCGTGCGGATCACCGACGGCGGCGCCGGCTACTCGGTCGGCCAGCCGCTGCCGAGCGCGACCCCCGGGGCGGCACCGGACCTCGGTGTCGTATGGGAGGACGCCGGCTATCGCCGGCTGCTCTTCACCCGGGTGCCGGCCCAGGCACTGCGCCCCCGGTGGGCCGGCTCACCGTCGGCTGACCCGCCGTCGGCCACCACACCGCTCACGCCGGGTCTCGTCCTCGACCACGTGCTGGCCCGCCGCCCGACTGCCTGGCCGGCCGACGAGGAGAGCATCGAGATCGAGCTCGACGCCGACGGCTGGGACCCGGCCGTCTACAAGATCGTCGATGACAGCGCGGGTCACCAGGTCGTGCGGACGCGCGCGGCATACCGGATCGCGATGGGTGAGCCGGCACCCGGGCTGCACGAGGGGGACACCCTCACGCTCACCGCACGGCTGCCGATCACGCTGCCGCTCAAGGAGATCCAGGTCGACGGCCGCCTCGGCGAGCCGGCCGTCGTGCACGCGGTGAGCGCGCCCGACGGGTCGGCGTGGACCCTCGTGCGCGGACTGCGCCGCGTGGTCACGGCCGCCGATCTGCAGCGGCCGGAGCTCGACATCACCGTGACCGCGCTCGGCGTCGATGCGGCGACGGCCCAGGTCCGGCTCGCCGTCCCCGTCCGGCCCCACTGACCCCAGAGAGGACCCTCCGTGCACCCGCTCGTCGCCGAACTCACCGGCCGGCTCGTCGTCTCGTGCCAGGCCTATCCCGGCGAGCCGATGCGCCATCCCGAGACGATGGCCCAGCTCGCCGAGGCCGCCGTGCAGGGCGGGGCCGCCGCGATCCGCGCCCAGGGACTCGCCGACATCGCGCAGATCTGCGGACGGGTCGACGTGCCGGTCATCGGGCTCTGGAAGCACGGCCACGACGGGGTCTTCATCACCCCGACCCTGCGACACGCTCGTGCGGTCCTCGACGCCGGCGCCGACGTCGTCGCGCTTGACGGCACCCGGCGCGCGCGACCGGACGGGCGCACCTTCGCCGAGACCGTCGCGGGCTTGCGGGCCAGCCACCCCGACTCCCTCGTCATGGCCGACTGCGGCTCGCTCGACGACGCGCTGGCAGCCGCCGAGGCCGGCGCCGACCTCGTCGGGACGACCCTGGCCGGCTACACCGACGAGCGGCCGAAGACCGAGGGCCCGGACCTCGAGCTGCTCGAGGCGGTCGTCGCCGCGCTGCCCGAGGTGCCGGTCGTCGCCGAGGGCCGGATCCACTCCCCCGCCGATGCCGCGGCCGCCCTCGCCACCGGCGCGCACTGCGTCGTCGTCGGCACCGCGATCACCCACCCGACGACCATCACCCGCTGGTTCGCCGCCGCCCTTCCCCCATCCCGCGAAAAGCCGCTTACCCCCTGAAACATCTACACTGAAGGAGGACCACCCGCCGTGGAGGTCGTCATCACCACCCCCGACCAGGCCGCCGGCCTGGTCGCCGACGCGATCACCGAGTTGGTCGTCCGCCGTCCCGACGCCGTGCTCGGTGTCGCGACCGGGTCGAGCCCGCTGGCGGTCTACGACGAGCTGGGCCGGCGGGTCGCCGACGGCCGGCTGACCCTGGCCCGCGCTCGGGCCTTCATGCTCGACGAGTACGTCGGGCTGCCCGCCGAGCACCCGGAGCGCTATCGCACGGTCATCGACCGTGACTTCGTCGCGAAGGTCGACATCGACCCGGACAACGTGCACGGGCCGGACGGGCTCGCCGACGACCTGCCGGCGGCGTGCGCGGCCTACGAGCAGGCGATCGCCGACGCCGGCGGCGTGGATCTGCAGCTGCTCGGCATCGGCTCCGACGGCCACATCGCCTTCAACGAGCCCGGCTCGTCGCTCGCCTCGCGCACCCGGATCAAGTCGCTGACCCGCCAGACCCGCGAGGACAACGCCCGCTTCTTCGGCGGTGAGGTCGAGGCGGTGCCCCGGCACTGCCTGACCCAGGGCATCGGCACCATCCTGAAGGCGCGGCACATCGTGCTCGTCGCCACCGGCCGGTCCAAGGCCGAGGCGGTGCACCAACTCGCCGAGGGCCCGATCTCCGCGCTCTGGCCGGCGACCGCTCTGCAGCTGCACCCGCACGTCACGGTGCTCGTCGACAGCGCCGCAGCGTCGCGCCTGCAGCTCGGCTCGTACTACACCGACACGTATGCCGCGAAGCCGGCCTGGCAGGGTATCTGACGTGAGCATGCCACCCTCGGTCTCTGAGCCGCCTCCCGGAGCGGCCCAGATCCTCACTGCCGCAACGGTTCTCGCTCCCGGCGGAGCGCTGTCCCCCGGCTGGGTGCGCGTCGACGGCGACCGGATCGCCGGGGTCGGCGCCGGGCGGCCGGCCCCGGAGGCGGTCGCGGTCGACCTCGGCGACGCCGTGCTGGCCCCCGGCTTCGTCGATCTGCACACCCACGGCGGTGGCGGCGCGGCATACACCGATGGCGCGCAGGCGGCCGAGACGGCCCGCTCGACCCACCTGGCTCACGGCACGACCTCGACGATGGCCAGCCTGGTCACCGACACGGTCGACCGACTCGTCGAGCAGGTGCGCGCACTCGCGCCCCTTGTCGAGCAGGGCGAGCTGATCGGCGTGCACCTCGAGGGGCCGTGGCTCGCCGAGCGCTACCGCGGCGCTCACGACCCCGCCCTGCTGCGCCCACCGACCCCGGCCGACGTCGACCGGCTGCTCGAGGCCGGCCCGATCGCCATGGTGACGATCGCGCCCGAGCTGCCCGGCGGACTCGATGCCGTGCGCCGACTGGCCGAGGCGGGCGTGCTCGTCGCGATCGGGCACAGCGACGCGACCTATGCGCAGGCGCTCGAGGCCTTCGCGGCCGGCGCGCGGGTCGTCACCCACCTGCACAACGCCCATCGTCCGCTGCACCACCGCGAGCCGGGCCCGGCCCAGGCCGCGATCGACACGCCCGGGGTGGTCCTCGAGCTCATCGCCGACGGCGTGCATGTGCATCCCGCCGTGGTCGCCGACGCGCTGCGGACCCGGGCCGGCCGGGTGGCCCTGGTCACCGATGCGATGGCGGCCGCGGGAGCCGGCGACGGCGACTACCTCCTCGGCCCGCTCACCGCGGTCGTGCGCGACGGGGTGGCCCGGATCGGCGGGCCCGACGGCCCGATCGCCGGATCGACCCTCACGCTCGACCGCGCGCTGCGGTATGCCGTGCACACGGCGGGCGTCCCGCTCGATGTCGCGCTCGACGCCCTTACCCGGGTGCCCGCTGACGTCCTGGGCCGGGCCGACCTCGGCCGGATCGCCGCCGGCGCCCGCGCCGACCTCGTCGTGCTCAGTCCTGAGCTGCAGGTGACCCGCGTGCTGCGGGCCGGCCGCTGGATCGGCGCTGAGTGACGAGCGGCTGCACGCCGGCCCCGCCCGGGGCCGGCGTCAGCCCCAGGCTCGGGACAGCTCGATCGCGCGGGCGTCGGTGAGCGAGGCGACCTGGTCCACGACGACGCGCAGCCGGGCTGCATCGTCAGCCGCGGCCGCGAAGTCCGCGGCAAGCTCGGGGTCCAGCCGTTGGGGCTGCGCGCGGTAGACCTCGACGAGGCCCTCGATGACCTCGGCCTGCACGCTCATCGAGGCGAGCCGCTCGTCGCTGTGCATGACGTAGTGCGCGGCGACGGCCTTGAGGACCGTGCACTCGGCCCGCACCTCGTCGGGCACGACGAGGTCGGCGCAGAAGCGGGTGAGCCGCCCCGGTCCATGACGCTGCCGGGTGGCGAGCTCCACGGCATACACGAAGCGTCCGATGAGTCTGCTCGTCATGTCCTTGAGAGCGGCAAGATCGGTGCGGCTGCCGGAGAAGCGTTGCGGCACCGTGCCGGTCGCGATGAGCCGGTGCACTGCGTCTTCGTATGCCGCGACGTCGAGGTCCGGGCCGTAGGTCGCGCGGGCGACCTCGGCGACCAGCCGCACCTCCTCGGGCGAGTGCAGCACCCGTGGATCCACTCGTCCCGAGGCGATCGCATCCTCGACATCGTGGACGGAGTAGGCGACGTCGTCGGACCAGTCCATCACCTCGGCCTCGAAGGCCCGGTCGCCCGGCGCAGCACCTGCTCGCAACCAACGGAAGATGTCGAGATCGTCGTCGTAGACGCCGAACTTGGCTGTCGGGTAAGGACCTTCGCCGCGTGGCCAGGGGTACTTCGTCGAGGCGTCGAGGCTGGCCCGGGTGAGGTTGAGCCCGGCCGACCGACCGTTGGGGTGCACCCGCTTGGCCTCGAGCCGAGTGAGCAGCCGCAGCGTCTGGGCATTGCCCTCGAAGCCGCCGATGCTCGCGGCGATCCGGTCGAGGACCGACTCGCCGTGATGTCCGAACGGCGGGTGGCCCAGGTCGTGGGCGAGGCACGCGGTGTCGACGACGTCGGCGTCGCAGCCCAACGCCGCACCGAACTCCCGGCCGATCTGCGCGACCTCGAGCGAGTGGGTCAGCCGGTTGCGCACGAAGTCGTCCGAGCCCGCCTGCAGCACTTGGGTCTTGGCCGAGAGCCGGCGTAGCGCCGCCGAGTGCAGCACCCGGGCCCGGTCGCGGGCGAAGTCGTGGCGATCGGCCCGCTTGCGCGCCGGGTCCTCGGCCACCCATCGCTCTCGGTCGCGAGGGGTGTAGCCCGACGGCTGCTCGATCACGCTCCGGTCACCGGGCGCGCAGGCTCGCGAGATGACGGAGCACGCCGGGCACCCACCCCGTCTGGCCGTTCATCCATCGGCCGGAGACGATGTTGCTCGGCACGAGGGCGAAGTCGTCGTCCGGCGCCATCAACCCCAGGTCGGTGCCGAAGACGTCCGACACGGTGGTCCAGCGCAGGTCCGTGTGCCGGGTGAGCCACTCCCCCAGGGCCACGCCGAAGCGCTCGACATGGGGCGTGTGCTCGTCCCGCCGCCAGCGACCGGAGCGATGGGTCGAGACGGCAGCGTCGTAGGCGGCGCCGATCGCCTCGAGGGAGTCGAGGTCGAGGCCCTCGGCGGCGAGCTCGGCGCGGCACCGCTCGAGCAGCGCCGCATCCTGCGGGCGCAGCTCACGAGCGACGGGGTGCAGCGGGCGCCGATCGTCGTCGTCGGGCACCGCAGGCTCGTCGGAGGGCTCCGGATCGGGGCCACGGCGGGAGAACAGACCCATGCCCAGACCCTACGGCGTCAACCGCGGTGATCGGGACTCCCCCAGCTCGGCGCGCACCCGCGCCACCCAGGAGGGCGGGTCACCGTAGCGCTGAGGTGGGATCAGCTCGGCCGCCGCGCAGCACTCGATCAGCTGAGCAAGCCGGCGCTCCCGCGTCGCCTCCTGCTTGGCCGAGAGCACCCAGTAGACGGCCATCTTGCGGTAGGACGGAGTCGCCTTGTCCCAGAAGGCCGTTGCGCGGGCGTCGGCGGCGAGGCGCGCGGCATACTCGGCCGGCAGCGCCGCTGTCTCTGCCTGTTCGTAGGCGTAGATGCCCTGCTTGTCCTCGAGCCGGCGCTCGAAGGCGGCGCGGCCGGCAGGGGTCATCCGGCCCTCGCGCTCGAGTCGCTCGACGTGCGCGATGTTCACCGTGCTCCACGTCGACCCGGCCCGACGCGGCGTCCAGCGCTGCCGAGTGGCGTCGTCGTCGATGCGCTGCGCGACCGAGTCGATCCAGCCGAAGCACAGCGCCTCAGGCACCGCGTCGTCCCAGGTGAGGCCGCGTGGGCTGACGTGCTTCTTGCGCAGGCCCATCCACAGCTCGGTGGCCGTCGCTTGGTGCTCCTCGAGCCAGGCCCGGAACTCGTGCGCGTCGGCGAAGAAGACCGGCCGCTGCCGGCTGCCGGAGACGGGCTCATCCACCGGACACGTCCAGCTCGGCCTCGGCCACGAGGCGCTGCTGCTCGGGCGTGAGCTCGGGCGAGTCCAGCCACCCCTCGGGCAGCACGACCCGCTTCGGCGTGCCGGCCCGGCCACGCTGGCCCTCGGCGTCCTCGCCCGGCCACGGCGCATCGCGGTCGAGGCGGGCCAGCAGGGCGTCGAGCGCCTTCAGCGAGTCGACGAGCGCAAGGTCGTGGCGCATCGTCGAGCCGGCCGGGAAGCCCTTGAGATACCAGGCGATGTGCTTGCGGATGTCGCGACAGCCTCGGCGCTCGTCGTCGTAGAACTCCACGAGGTATGCCGCGTGCCGCCGCAGCGTGTCGGCGACCACGCCCAGGGTGGGCTGCACCCGCACGCGCTCGCCGCGCATCGCCGCCTCCAGGTCGGTGAACAGCCAGGGCCGGCCGAGGCACCCGCGGCCGACGACGATGCCGTCGCACCCTGTCTCGGCGATCATCCGGACGGCATCGTCAGCGCTCCAGATGTCGCCGTTGCCGAGCACCGGGATCTCGGTGACCGTCTCCTTGAGCGACCGGATCGCGGCCCAGTCAGCGGCACCCGAATAGTGCTGGGATGCCGTGCGGCCGTGCAACGCAACGGCACTCGCTCCCTCGGCCTGGGCGATGAGCCCCGCGTCGAGGTAGGTGAGGTGCTCGTCGTCGATCCCCTTGCGCATCTTCACCGTCACCGGGATGTCACGCCGGCCCGCCTCCTGCACGACCGCGCCGACGATCGCCCGGAAGAGCTCACGCTTCCACGGCAGCGCCGACCCGCCGCCCTTGCGGGTCACCTTCGGCACCGGGCAGCCGAAGTTGAGGTCGAGGTGGTCGGCACGGTCCTCCTCGACGATGATCCGCGCCGCCGCCCGGGCCGTGACCGGGTCGACCGAGTAGAGCTGGACCGACCGCGGCGACTCCTGCGGGTCGTGCTCCATCAGCCGGAAGGTCTCCGCGTTGCGCTCGACGACCGCCCGGCTGGTGATCATCTCCGAGACGTAGAGCGTGTCCGGCGCGCCCTCGCGACACAGCCGGCGGAAGGCCCGGTTGGTGATCCCGGCCATCGGCGCGAGGACCACGGCCGAGCCGATGGCGTGTCGCCCGATCCGCAGCGGACCCGGCAGCCCGGCGAGCGGCGGCGCGGCATACGAGGTTCTCATAGGGCGACCATTGTCACAGAGCGGTGCCGCCCATGCAGCCGAGCGCGCTCCGAGGAGCCTGGCAGCATTGCCCCATGGGGTATTTCGGCAGCTGACTGTGGCGCGACGGCACATGGTCCCGGCACGCGGCACACGACGTCCGAGCGGACGAGCACTCGCTGCACCTCGACATCCACGACAGCGACGTCACGACGGTGCGCTACCACCCCGTCGGCTCCGGCTCCGGCGTCGCCTACCTCGGTGTCACCCCCCGGATCTACTTTGAGGACCCGCGCGCGTCCGCGCCGACCGACGTCGAGCGCGAGGCTCGAGCGCTGGCCGCCTGGGCCACCGGCTCCTCACCGTCGAGCGCCGATCCCGTCGCCGCACTCTCAGCCCGCATCCAGCCCTTGCTGGCGACCGACGACGAGGAGACGTGGGATGAGGCCGATCCGGTCGAGCTCGATGACAACGACCTCTTCGTCGAGCGCAAGACCCTCACGTTGATCGCCGTGCTCGGCCTGCCCGAGCCCGAGGGCTATTGGGACGACGCGGACTGAACTGCCTCGGCTTTCTGCGGGAAAGCTGCCTGCAGAGCGGGACCCATGAGTCGCGCTGTGCAGGCACCTTGTGGCCGCGGCCCTGGCTCAGCGCGCCAATGCCAGCAGCGCGGCATACGGCGGCGTCCACTCGTGCCCCTCGGCGCGCGCCTCGCAGCAGACCCCGTGCTCACCGAGGAGGGCGACGACCTCGACGGAGCTCAGATTGCCGGACAGGGCCAGTCGGGTGGCGAGGGCGAGCAGCGCCGACCGATGCTCGACGAGCACCAGACGGGCCCGGTCGACCAGGCCGGCGAGCACCTGCTCGACCGTCTCGTCGGTCACCGACGTGTTCATCGCGTGCTCGTGCTCGAGGGCGCGATCGGCATGCCAACGGTCGAAGCCGTAGCGGCGCACCGCATCGAGGACGAGCTCCGTGGCCCGGGCGCGGTCGGTGGCCCGACCGGCCGAGGCGTTGCCGACGCCGAAGACGAGCTCCTCGGCGAGCCCACCGGCCAGGGCGACGACCGCGAGGTCGGCCATCGAGTCGCGGGTGAGCATCGCGTGGTGCCGGTAGGTGAAGCCGTCCGCGTCGGTGCCGGCCGCGCGGGCCGTGAGCTGCAACGGCGCGAGACCGAAGAGCGCGGCATAGGCGAGGGCATGACCGGCCTCGTGCACGGCAACGCAGGCGAGCTGGTCGGCGCGTGCGGCGTCGCGCACCCGGTCCGCGCGCCCGGCGAAGGGCCAACGCTGCTGCTCTGGCACCACGGCGCCCCGTGCACCCACGGTGCCGACGAGCTCGCCGGCGGCCTCGTCGTAGTCCAGGTGCACCTCGTCGACGCCGGCGAGCGCGGCGAGGCACAGCAGCTTGGCGAGGTGGGTGCCCACGATGTCGCCGACGCTCGACAACGCCGGCCGCACGCCCTGCACCGGGAAGACCCCGTTGCGGTAGACGAGCCCGGACACCGCCGGGCCGACCTGCACGGCGATGCCGAGCCGCTGCCGAGCCTGCTCGGCGAGCCGCGCGATCTCGCGGGCGATGACCCGCTCGAAGTCGATCCGACGCAGGCTGCGATAGACGAGGTGGACATTGCCGAACCGGGCCACCTGCTCGGGGGTGAAGCGACGCCGCAGCGCCGCCTTGACGTCGACCACCGAGACCTTGGCGGTGTATGCCGCGACGATGTCGGCGTCCACGTCGGCCTCGTCGGTGTCGCGGGCCATCGGGAAGGCCTCGTCGAGGTTGCCGCTGACGATGACGAGCAGCTGCCGGCAGTCGACCGGCTGGTGCAGCCGCTTGTCGGCGCGGGCCTGCTCGAGGCGGCGCAGGGCCTCGCCGTGGCTGAGGCCGGCGAGGGCGTCCAGGGGTGCGGGCAATCCGAGGGTGCGCTGCAGCGACCGGCCGTGCCACAGGCCGATCTCGTCCGGCTCCGTGGACCGCTTGCCCTTGGTTCGGCGGCGGATGATCGCGTCGCGGTCCTCGCGCATCGAGGCGATCAGCCAGTCGAGGTCCGGGCTGTCCCGGCGGCTGAGCCAGCCGTCGGAGAGCAGCTCCCAGAAGTCGCCGAAGCGGGTCTGCGGGATCGGATCGCCATTGGGGGTGAGGGTGCGGAAGCGCTGGATCTCGTCGGCGAGCAGGATCCCCGGCCGGGAGTCGAGGAGCCCGGCCTCGCCGAGCCGGTCGGCGACCAGCTCGTGGCGGCTCTCGGCATCGGTATGGCTCAGCTCGATCTCGACGAAGCGGTGCTGCAGGTCGAGCGATCGCACGAGCCGCCGGACCAGGTCGGTCTTGCCGACCCCGGTCATCCCCCCGAGATTGACGACGACCGGACGGGCGAGCACCTCGGGCATGAGGTACCACACGGCCACGGCGTCGATGAGCTCGTCGATGACGGTGTCGATGCCGACGAAGTGGGCATGCAGGGCTGCCCGCGCCTGCTCGAGCCGAGCCTGGCGGGTCTGCACCTCCATGATGTCCACGCGGGTGGTCGTCGTCGTCACAATCGACCAGGATGCCCGCTGAGCGGGATTGCCTGCCAATGGTTTTCAGGTGACCTCGCGGGCGAAGCCGGCGATGATCGCGCTCGTCTGCCACGGTCGGGTGAGCGGCAGCAGGTGGCTGGCCCCACGGACGGTCCGGACCCGCGCGAACCCCGCGGCCGCGGCATACCGGGCGCCGTCGATGCCGAGCTGGTCGAACTGCCCGCGCACGAGGAGGACCGGGCATTCGACCGCACGCAGCAGCTCGGGGCTCCCCCACGCCATCACCTCGGCCCACGAGTCGCGCACCGCGTCGAACCAGTAGCCCTCGTCGCGGATCGGCGCGAAGACCTCGGGGGCGGCCATTCGGCCGAGCATGCGGTCGTTGAGCCTGTTGATCCACGCCCGTGGTGCCCGGTCGGTCACCGCGCCGAGCGCTCGGTATGCCGCGGCGCCCGGTCCCCGCGGGATGGCTGCGGCCCCGATGGTGACGAGGCCCGCCAGTCGCGCACTGTGCTCGGCGGCATAGGCCATCGCGACGTAGCCGCCCAGGGAGTGACCGGCCAGGACGATGGGCTGCCCGGCTGCCGCCGAGTCGACTGCCGCGGCGACGGCCGCCGTGGCACTGGTCCGCGAGAACCGTTGCGCGGCAAGGGATCCATGCCCCGGCAGGTCCGGTGTCAGCACCTCGAACTCGGGCTCGAGCCACTGCCGGTGGGCCGCCCACTGCACCCCGCTGGTTCGTGAGCCGTGGACGAGGACCAGCCGGGTGCGCATAGGCCGATTATCCGGCGTCGCTCAGCCCTGACGCAGACTGACCGCCGTCGTTGCTGAGCCGGGCCGCGTGTCGAGCTCGCCGTCGGGAAGCAGACCCTTCGGCAGAGCGGCGACCTGCCACTGCCGCCCGGACGTCACGTCCCAGGCGAGCAGGTTTGCCCCGGCCACCGATCGTGACGCGTAGAGCACGATGGTCGACGACGCCCAGCCCAGCGCCGAGCAGCACCCCTTGACGGAGCCCTCCTCAGGCGGCACGAGCAGCCGGGGCTGTGGGTCCCCGCTCGTCCGCACCGCGAGCAGCCCCTGGTACCCCTCGACCTCCGACTGAGGAGCGAGCCAGCTGCCGGACACCGCCCACTGGCCATCCGGCGACGTGACGGTGTCCCCCCAGACCCCGACCGCCGCAACGCTCACGGTGCGCAGGTCGAGCGCCGTCCCGTCCGCGGCGTGCGTCCGGAGCTGGATCGTGCTCGCGGTCTCGTCGGGGGCATCGGGCAGCAGCTGATGAGGGTAGGCCGAGCTGCGCGCAGTGACCTGCTCGACCTGACGAGTGCTCGGATCGACCCGCCAGGCACTGGTGCCGGCGACGATGAGCGTCCGGCCGTCGGCCAGCCAGCCACCGACGGTGGCGTCGCGAACCGGCACCGGCACCCGCTGGACCGTGCCCGACCCCAGGTCGGCCACGACCACCTCACCCGGCTGCAGGAAGGCCAGTCGAGTGCCGGAGCGATCGATGACCCGAGTGCCGAGCGGCAGGTAGGGGTCGTTGGTGTCGGCGAGGAAGGGCACCAGCGGCACGGTGTCGAGCTCGAGATAGCCCGGGGTCGGACGGCTCAGCCAGACGACGGGGTGGTAGCCGCCGGGCACCCGACGGACCAGCACCGCCTCCGCGCGCGCCCCGACGGGCAGCCCGGCACTCGCGCGGGGCAACGCGTCCTCGGGCGCGAAGCCGAGTGAGCGGGGCATCGGCGAATCTGCCAACCAGGGCAGCGTCGCCTCCAGGGTGGGAGCCACGGCAGGGTATGCCGCCGCCCCGCGCACCGTGGCCACCGGCCTCGCGGACGGGTCCGTCGCGGTCGCGAACGTCGCGACGGTCGTGATCGAGGTGGCCGGGTCGGCCCGCACGGGTGCCCGGTCACTGGCCGACCAGGCCACGACCCCGACGACAGTTGCTGCTGCCACTGCGGCGGTCACCAGCGCGCGGTCCCGACGGCGAGCGGATTGTGCTGCGGCCCAAGCCTTCTCGGCCAGATCGGGCGCGGGCACATCCTGGGCGGCGCGCTCGAGCAGAGCGCGCAGGTCGTCGGTCATGGCTGGCCTCCGATGGTCGGTCCGGAGAGGTCGGCAGTGGAGAGATCGGCATCGGGCAGCGCCGCGCGCAGCCGCTGCAGCGCCGCGTGGGTCTGGCTCTTGACCGTGCCGGTCGAGATGCCGAGCAGGTGGGCGGTGTCGCGCTCACTGCGGTCCTCGAGGAAGCGCAGCACGACGATGGCGCGCTGCTTCGCGGTGAGGGTGTCCAGCGCCGCCGCGGCGTCGATCCGCGCGTCGACGTCCGCCGCTGGGTCGGCGACCTGATCGGGCAGGGCCGTCACGCGCTGCCTCCGGCGTTCCCGGGATCGGCTGCGCCACAACGAGATCGCGTCACGATAGACGATCTGACGCAGATAGGCGTCCGGGTGCCCGTGCCGGACCCGGGGCCAGGCGCGCGCGAGCTTGACGAGGGCCTCCTGGAGCAGGTCCTGCGCCTCGTGCAGGTCGCCACACACGAGGTATGCCGCGCGCAGCCAGCCGTGCTCGCGCGCCCGTACGAAGGCGGCGAACTCCTCGTCCATGCCCACCTCCGTCCGGTTTCGGCTTCTCGTCCACCCTGTCAACGGCACCGACCTGATGGAAGGTTGTCCCGCGCCTGCAGATCATGGCCCGCACCGCCTTACCGAGCGGCACGGTCTTCCCCCATCCTCGCCCGGCTCGAGGGGGTCGGCTGGCTCGAGAGCGGCTGGGAGGACGTCGACCCGACGGTCGTCGGCCGCCCGGCCCTCCGCTACTACCGGCTGGCCCTCGCGATCCTGCCGCGGTCGGCTCGCAGCCGGTATGCCGCCGAGTGGCGCGCCGACCTGGCTCAGCTCCCCGAGGACCCCACGGCCACCCACGCCTACGCCCGCAGCCTGCTGCGCGGCGCGCCGGAGCTCCGCCGCGCGCTGGGCCGCGCCGAGGGCGGCATACCGCTGCGGTGTCGGTTGGGGTGGCATCGCTATGTCGACGTCCACGACAACCCCGAGAGCTGGCGCTATGTGAGCCGGCATTGCACCCGCTGTCCGCGGATCGTCGACCAGGGTGCCGGAGCACCGGCCGGGGGGAGCCTCACCGGCGTGCAGACCCACAGTCTGGGCCGCTGATCGGGCGCCCGACAACTACACCACGTTCACCCCCGGGCTCGACCCGACAACGTGCCGGTCAACCCGAAGAAGTTCCTGGGGTGAAGTGCCCCTTTATCGGGTCACCCGATAAAGCTCAGCACCCCACGAGCCGCTGGGCGAGCCAGCCCTCGACCTGGTCGATGCCGATCCGCTCCTGCACCATGGTGTCCCGCTCGCGGATGGTCACCGCCTGGTCCTGCAGCGTGTCGAAGTCGACGGTGATGCAGTAGGGCGTGCCGATCTCGTCCTGGCGACGGTAGCGCCGACCGATCGCTTGGGCGTCGTCGAAGTCGACGTTCCAGTTGCGCCGCAGCCGCGCGGCGAGGTCGCGCGCCGCCGGCGACAGGTCGGCATTGCGGGACAGCGGCAGCACCGCGGCCTTGAACGGCGCCAGCCTCGGGTCGAGCCGCAGCACGACCCGCTTGTCGACCCCGCCCTTGGTGTTGGGCGCCTCGTCCTCGGCATAGGCCTCGACGAGGAAGGTCATCAGCGAGCGCGACAGGCCGGCCGCCGGCTCGATGACATAGGGCATGTAGCGCTCGCCGGTTGCCTGGTCGAAGAAGGACAGGTCCTGGCCGGAGTGCTCGCTGTGCTGGCTGAGGTCGAAGTCGGTGCGGTTGGCGATGCCCTCGAGCTCGCCCCACTCGGAGCCGGTGAAGTTGAAGCGGTACTCGATGTCGACGGTGCGCTTCGAGTAGTGCGACAGCTTCTCCTTCGGGTGCTCGTAGTGCCGCAGGTTGTCGGCGGCGATCCCGAGGTCGACATACCAGCGGGTCCGCTCGTCGATCCAGTACCGGTGCCAGTCCTCGTCGGTGCCCGGCGGCACGAAGAACTCCATCTCCATCTGCTCGAACTCGCGGGTCCGGAAGATGAAGTTGCCCGGCGTGATCTCGTTGCGGAAGCTCTTGCCCACCTGGGCGATGCCGAACGGCGGCTTGCGCCGGGCGGCCCCCTCGACGTTCTTGTAGTTGATGAAGATGCCCTGCGCGGTCTCCGGCCGCAGGTAGTGCAGCCCGCTCTCGTCCTCGAGGACACCGAGGTAGGTCTTGAGCATCATGTTGAAGTCGCGCGGCTCGGTCCAGCGACCCCGCGTCCCGCAGTGCGGGCAGGGCACGTCGCTCATCGGCACGTCGTCAGGGTTGATCTCGGTGCCGCCCTTGGCGGCCTTGGCGGCATACGCCTCCTGCAGGTGGTCGGCGCGCTCCCGCTTGTGGCAGGCGAGGCACTCGACGAGCGGGTCGGTGAAGGTGCCGACGTGCCCCGAGGCGACCCAGGTCTGGCGGGGCAGGATGATCGAGGAGTCCAGCCCGACGACGTCCTCGCGGGCGTGCACCATGGCCTTCCACCACTGCCGCTTGATGTTCTCCTTGAGCTCGACGCCGAGCGGGCCGTAGTCCCACGCCGACCGCGTCCCGCCGTAGATCTCCCCGCACGGGAAGACGAAGCCCCTGCGCTTGCAGAGGCTGACAAGATCGGAAGAGCGTCGTGTAGGGAAAGAGTGTGTTCGGTTGTGTA
>ERZ795053.3836-NODE-3836-length-16737-cov-4.786297_pt1 | contig 16737 bp, 19 predicted proteins | sample MGYA00375137_ERZ795053 | MGnify/ENA primary metagenome ERZ795053 (study PRJEB30182, sample SAMN05720284) | activated sludge metagenome | isolation source: Anaerobic digester | place: Hong Kong | collected 2014-12-17 ...
TCAGAGCCATCATATTTATACCTTGGAATATCTGTATTTATTAACCACAACTCTCCATTTAATATTTTTACATATGAATCTCCTAAATTACATCTACCAGACCTTAAGGATTTAACCTCAGCACCAGTAAGCTGTATTCCCGCTTCCAATCTCTCTAATATTTGGTAGTTATGGAGTCCTTTTTTATTTATTATATCCATTCCCAATTATATCATTACAATCTGACTTTCCATATTGTAGTACTATCAAGGATATATGCGGCACTCTCGTCACGATTAACAACTATCCCTTTAACATCCTCCCAAGCACCCTCCTGTTCATAGATATATTGATTTAACAAGAGTAATTCATTTGGATGTCTTTTCTCTTGAGATTCAATAGGTTTTTCAAATTGTAATACTCTCTTTTCTTTATCATCAAAGATGTATAGCTTTCTATTCAAGTCCCCCGTTGTATATGAGGCCTTAGGATCCATTATTGGAGTATCTAGCCCTATGATAGAAATTGGAGATTCAACCATTCCGTTTGTTCCTGCTACATATCTAAAGATACCATTTTCAACTTTGGCTGTAATATATACACTTAATTCATCTGCAAATACTTCTCTTGCATTCCCATACTCCTGCTTGCTTAAGTAAGGAGAAATCAATGAATATCCCCCATCATAGTTTACAGATTTAAGTAAACTTTTCTCTTCTGTATCTAAAATATATGCATTCTCGTTAATAGTGAGCATCGCAAATTCAACCATACTATTTAATTTAAGACTCTCTATACTTAGCCCACTTAATTTTACAAATGGTTGAAATACTCCATCTTTGTAGCTTGATTTTACTATCCCGTTAACCATATCTAAAACAAATACTCCCGTTTCTGTTGTATATACCTTTGATGGCTTCTGTAAAAGCTTATTTGAATCAGAGATATTTTCTACCTTCTTATCATATATAGAAATAGTGAAAACAGATTTGGTTCCCATATCAGTGAGGATAAGGAGCTCCTTTCCATTACTATCCCTAAATATTGCAATATCTTTAGGAGAGGAATCTTGATTTTGTGTGAAAGAATCATAGTATTTCTCAATTGAACCCTCTTTTGAAGATAGCCTGTTTCTGTTGTATAAAGAGTCCGAAATACCAAGTACCTGTCTATTTAATTCTTCGTATTTTTCCATATCCTTGCTACCAAGTTCTTCAGGAATCTCATTAAGTTTATCTGAAGCTTGTAATACTGACATACTAACAGTTTCCCTGTCTGTACCAAGTTTTGAGTTTGCGGTATTTAACAGCTCCTCTACTTCGGTAAATATTGTATTAGCAGTTTTACTCTTTTCTCTAGCTTCTTTCTGGTCAATTGTAAATTTAACCCCTCCAACTAAAATTGAGATCCCTATGAGAATAAATAGGAGTATTTTCAACCTATGAGCTCTCTGATTTTTCTGTTTATACCCATCTATTTTAAACTCTTTAAATTCTTTCTTTTTCTTAACATTAATTTGAGAGAATTTTGCGGATACTCCTCTAAACCATCTCTTCTTACCTAGTTTAGAAGAAATTGAACTCTGTAACCTATTTCTACCCACCTTAGAGAAATTGCTTACTCTTTGAAAAGCTTTTACTGACTTCTCCTTAGTAAATGATGAGACCTTTTTTAAAAAAGGTTTAACAAAGGCTGTTTTAGAAATAACTTTTGTAAGAACTTCTCTTAGATCCTTTTCAGAAGATGCTCCTTTAAATATATTCTTCTTGCTAACTTTAGCTTCTGGAACATAGTCAGTATCTTTTGGTTCTTTCGGCATAAGCTTTTTAATTGATATCTCCTTTTCTAATTTCTCTACCTCTTTGCATTCAACATTAGCATTACTGACCTCCCCTTCAATTTTAGAAAACACTACCAAACCCATATCATCCAAAACATCATTACCCAACTGCTCAAGTGAACTAATTATCTCCTCCCTATTTTTCTTTCCTATCAACTTAGGCATATTTTCTTTAATATATCCCTTACTTGAAGCGAAAACTAAGTCGTTTTTCTCAAGAGCAATTGCTGCTGTTTTAGCTTTTTTACTCTCTAACATTTCAAAAATATCTACCAACCTACAATCTTTGTAAACATATATATCACTCTCTCCCAAGACCCCTATGTACATACCTCCATTACTTGATACAAATATTGTAAAGTTAATATCTACACCATTTTTACCAATCTCTGTATCATTTACAATCAACTGTTTAACTCTTCTAGTAGCCTCTGTTAGTCCTAATTTAAGGGATTCGTTAATTGAATCAGTTTTAGAATATTCAAAACCATCTATAATTCCATCCCAAGCGAATTTCACTATTTTATCTCCTGATATTTCTACAGAAGAGGAAACACTTAGTAATCCATACATATCTACTTCAAAATCACCCTTTCCTCTTTTAGCACTTTTATAGTTAAAAAGTGATATATATGATGTTCTTAATTTTGAATTGTTTATATATTTTGAAGCAGTAATTGGCATTCTTTTATCCTAATACAATTATTATTACCCCAACAAGACAAATTATCAAAGAAATTAGTAAGTTGAGAAATACAAGTACTCTCATTTTAGTACTTCCCTCTAAATCAATTGTGTCTTTTAATATCCTAAGTTTCAAAAAAAGCATAAAGGCATAGAGAAGACATCCTAAGAGGACCAATATAGAGGAAGTTTTAGTATTCCTCCTAAGTTAAGAGAGAAATTTAAATCTGTATTTACTATGTTATCAAACATTTGATCTCCCATTTAAATCTTACCTTTCTTTTTCATATCAATTAAATCATTGATTAAATCTTGAAGCTCTCTTGGTCGAGGAAGTGTTTTTAATCTAAAATCTATCTCATGGCCTGCAGTATCTATATCTAAGTTCCCAATATCAAAGAGGTTACCCCAGAAATTAATAGTACTATGTGTAACATCTTCTATCTTTTCCAATCGTGCTTCTGAATATGAGTGATAGAAAGCGTTTTCTAATTTTACTACTACGACTCTTCTATCTGTAATTACTACTACAGAGTAATACCATTTTACAATGGTAGTTATTAGTATGTTCATTGCTACAAGAATTCCTACTACAAAAAACCCGATATATATAACTGGGGAACTAAAGGCATTAAACAAAACAGAGATGTAGGTGAGTAAAACAGGTAATAGCAAGAATAGGAGAATAAAAAGAAGCTCTTTAACATACCCTATCCAATGGACTCTAACAACAAGTACTACATCTTCTCCTGGGTCTTTGCTGTAAAAATGTAATTTCTTTGGAAAGAATGTAAATCTATTAAATGTACCCTGAGAGTCTCCCTTGTTAAGTCTATCCATAAAGGAGCTCTCCATCTTACTAAACTTCTTAGGTATTTTTCTATTTCCTTCCTTCATACTACTGAAAGAATAGCATAATAATATATAGATTAACAGAGTATTTACTTCATACGAATTTCGAAATGCCAGAACGCATCGCCGTCCGAACCTTGTGGTATTCGCAAATTGCCTGGGGCTCTCAAATTGTAAGCTGTTTTAAATTCCTTTCCACTTATGGAAATTGGCCCAGCGTCAGTTTGAAATATAACTTCCGAAGTCGAACCGTTCGAATTCCGTACTACAACAGAGTACACTTTCGAAACAGGCTTTGGAGACAGAAATCGTAACTCTTCGTGAGAATAAGGATTATACAAATTCGGATCTTCACTAGATCGTGGATGGCATGCATCTTTGATGGGAATTATTCGTGAATCACTCCAGTTTCTAGCTTTTCCAACAAGAAAAGCATTAATGATATCTGCCATTTCAGTTTGACTTAACCATGGGGTTCTGCTACAACTAGTTGAACTTACAGTAGTCCCTACTGAGTATCCACTTCTATACCATGTTTTATAAAACCAGTAATATGTTCCAACTTTACCCGTTTCAGATAACGTGTCCCATGCTCGAGAAATCCAGTCTGGATCATCACCCTTTTTATCTGTGGTATCCCAACCAACTGGATTTAACGGGTTATCAATCCAACCTCCATTTATCGCGGCATACTGAGAGGAAAACACCCCTCCGTTTTTATGCATTACCATTCCTTTCGTTGAGTCCACAGCTTCTTTCCATCTTCCTAACTTTTGACCCCCAATTGCTTGCCCACACTCGTCCCCTCTAATTGGATTATTACGACCATAATTTGTAGCATTTAACGCATACGTCCTAGCTGCAATTGCTTGAGCTTTTAGTGCCTCTGTTGACCAGTCCTCTGGCATTTCTCCTAATCGATATAAATAATCGGTCTCAAAATTATAAGTCACAAGTCTTTCATTAGGACAAACATTGCACTTAGTAATTCCACCAACTTTATCGCAAAACTTTACGGTAATTTGAATTGAATCTGTTGCTTCAGTTGCAAAATTTATTCCTAAATAATATGCCCTTAGTATGGATTCATAATTCTCCCCCCTTTCTGCCCTTGCTTTTGCTCCCCACTGACTCATCCCGTTTCGATGCGTAAATGCACCAATAGAATAAACAGCAAAAGAACCACTTGGAGCCTCCTTAAAACCCTCAAGACTACCCCAATAATCTCCACCACTTGGCACTGAGGCAGGATTAACATAGGTTCCACCCTGTCTTGAAAGCAAGAGATTGTATTGCAAATTTGATAATTCAGCAGTTATCCCATTAATAGTTCTTTTAACGCTATTTTGCTGTTCTATCTGTGCATTTAACTCCTTCTGTACTCTACTCTTTTCTGCAGCTACTAACGCATATGATTGATCTAATTCTTTTTTCTCTTTATCTAATCGTGCTTTTTCATCTTCTAAAGACTTTTTTAATTCTACTAAGTTAACAAACTCTCCCGTTATCTCTTCTATATCCTCTTTTAAAAAATTAATAGCACTTTTTTTTACAAAAAGTGTCTTTAACATTTCATTTAGTGTGGAAAAAGAAAAAAGGAACTGTCCATCGTTATATCTACTCTGCATATATAGTTGGGCTGATATTAAATCTAAAGATTCTTTTTTTCTAGATAACAACTTCTGTTTCTCATCAATTATTTTTAACTTTTCCTCTATCTCAGAATTTCTTTTATCTATCTCTGTTTGTAATTTAACAATCTCTTTGTTTAAGAGATTAACCTGTTCTGTAAGAGTGTAATTGCTACTTCCTATCTCTTTAATTCTTTTTTCAATATCTGATAGATATGTTTTCTGTTTATTTAACTCCTCCTCTTTCTCTTGAATAATATTTTCTAATTCATCTACACTTTGAGAGTATATAGGGGTTGAAATAGCAAAGAACAACAAAGAGAGTGTTAATACACAAAAGAATAGTATTAATGAATTTTGGACAGTATTATGTTTAGACATTATTCGATTATATCACTTCTTTAGAAATGATTAATCAAAATTATTGAACAAACCAATCTAATACCCAACTAAGAAACATCCGAATTAGGTAGAAAAAACCTACACCAATAATTGACCAGGTTAAAGTAGCTTGTGCTTTCTGCTTTTTCTGAGGTTCTCCCCCTGAAACAATCCATAGATATCCTCCGTAGATTATCATACAAAAACCGAATAGACCTATTGCAGGACCTATCTTGCTTGCAATGAATAGAATACCTTTTAACATGTCTTCTATTTTAGGTGGATCGTCACCTAATTCAATTGTCTGAGCGTAAACCCTTTCTGAAGTGAATTGTAATATCCTTACTAATATACTATTAGACATGTTAATCCTTTTATTAAACTCCCGTTTGTCCTAGGAAAGTATTCCTAATAAAGTTGACTAAAACCAATGCAAGAAGAGAGATTACCAATCCTATAATTGCATTCGTTAATGTCTTTGTTGCTTTCTGTACCTTTCCTTCATCTCCACCAGCAGTCATATATGAATAACCTGCCCACACCAACATTACTACACACACTAAAACTGCAGCACCAATCAACCAGTTGATTACATCAACAATAATATCCTGAAGGGACCTATCTGCCAGGTTCCCGCTAATAGATGGTATCCATGTTATTGGGTTTGGAGTAGCTTGTGCAAAAGTCGCCGTAGAAAGAGACAACAATGTAGCCCCAGACGCAAATATTTTTGAGATTTTGTTTCTCATACTTAATTAAGTTTAATATTATATAAATTAATTTAACTATTATAGTATATACTAACCTAGTCTACAATTACTATAACTGATTAAGAAATTTTTTCAAGATAAAGTTTACTAACATAACTGCAACAAAGGATATTACTAATCCAATAATTGCATTAACAAGAGTTTTTGTTGCCTTACTCACTTTATCCTCATTACCCCCAGAAGTCATATATAAAAAGCCAGAAACAATTAACATTATTACACACAGAATTACAGAAGCTCCAATTAGCCAGTTTAACACTTTAACCACAAACTCTTCTAAGGTAAGGGGTGCAGAAATTAAATTATCTAATATTTCATCTATCCATTCCAAAGAATTTTTCGTAGAAGCAAAAGCTACAGAAGGGAATAATAAGGTTGAAGACCCAGTTATAATGCCAGCTGTAATTCCTTTTTTCATAGCAATTCTAATATTATTTTAATTTCCTATTATATAAACTTATAGTTCAGATGACAATCTATCCTACGCGCTGCTGACCTAGGAATGTCTCTAAAACAAAATTGACTATAACTAAGGACAGCAAAGAAATTGCTAATCCTATCAATGATCCCGTAATAGTTTTTTGAGCAGTTTGAACCTTTTGCTCATCTCCACCCGCTGTCATATACATATACCCAGAGTAAACAAGCATAACAACACAAACAAGGGTTGCTGCCCCAATAATCCAGTTTAAGATGTCAGTTACAAATATATCTAGCTCTTTATCCTCTCCAGGTAAAAAATCTAATTCTTCCATATTTACATCTATTGCAGCATAGCTAACAGTAGTTAGCTGAAGAAATAGTACTGATAAGGTAGATAATTTCGAAATTGCTTGTTTCATTATTTAATTTGTAATAAATAAATATCTACTCAAAGAAAGTCTCAATGAAAAACAATATTATCACTCTAGATAGAAGTACAATAACCATCCCAATTACAGAGGCCGTAAGCATTTTTCTTGCGGATGTGACTTTTTCCGCATCTCCTGCAGATGTCATAAATTGTATCCCAGAATATACGATAAACCCTATTGCCAAAACAACAGCAAATCCCACAAACCAATCAATAATTGCATGAATATTAGCACGAGCGCCATATAACTGATCCCACCCAAATTTGACTTTAGGAGTCTCGATTACATAATCACCAATTTTTAATGCGATAAGTTGACTTAAACTTTTCTCTATCCTCTCCTTTTTCATCCTGTTCCATTTAAAATTATATTACTGATTAACACAAGTATTGCTCCTGATAGGATAATAAAGATTAATCCTGTAACAGCATTACCTATTTGCTCTCTTGCATCCTTTAAAGCTTCAGGGTCTCCCTTACTAGATATCATCTTAAATGCTGCGAATGATAGTAAAATACCCGCAGAAAAGACCGCTAATGGAACTAGAAATTTAATAATAGAATTCACAAAAGTAACAAAATTTGGATCTCCTTCAACAGAGAGTCTAAATTCGTCAAACCTCTCCTGAATTGAACTTTGTGCATAAATTTTTGATATTGGTATCATAGACATTGGCAATTATACTAAAGTTTACACAAATTTAACAACAATTTACAATATCGCATCACTACATATTGAATTATAATCACAGTACTTACATTTAAAACTATTCGGAGTAGCAACAAAATCTCTCTCTCTAATTCTCTCAATTACTTCAAAAACATTCTCCTTTGCCTTTTCTTTTCTCTCCGCAGAGATGTCAACCTCTACCTCTTGGCCCTCTTCTATAAAGATATACTTAGCTTTTGAAACCTTAACTCCTAAACTCTGTTCAGCAAATATACAGTACAAAGGAAGCTGTAAATCCTTTTTAATATCTGCTTCCTCTTTTAATCTCCCAGTTTTGTAATCAATAATTTCAACAACAGGAGTCTCTCCAGACTTTACTAAATCCATTCTATCTATTTTCCCTACAAAACTACTCTCCGGTAGATGTACTGTAAAAGATTGTTCTAATCTATATGGGCTTTGTTCTAAATTAAAGAATTTATCATAATACTTATTCATAGATTTAACCCCACTCTCTTTTCTTTGGAGTTCATGTTTTTTACTATCATACCCTCTAGATATCCAATTCTTCTCAAAAAGATTTAACAAATCCTCCTTTGATGGCTCTTCTGTTATTCCTAATCCCTCTTTATATCTTTGAAGAAGTGTATAGAAATCTTTTAATGTGTTATGTATAGATGAACCAAAAGAAAGAGATGCGTGAGGGCGAGAAGGTATCTGTAATACATATGAATATTCATATTTCTTAGGACAATCCTGATATGTATTAATCTGAGAGTAACTAACTTTTTTACCCACCTCAATTTTAATATCTTTAGGAATAAGATCCTCTTTATTTTGTGTATACATATTTAGATCATCATCTGATTTAACTACCATAGGGTTTTCAAACTCCTGAGTAATATCCCTATCTAATATCTCTTCTAAGAATATACTACTCTTTTTCTTTCTTTTTGCGTTCCCATAGAAATTTGCAGCAGTAAGATACAGCTTCTCTTTTGCTCTTGTTGCTCCAACATAGAAGAGCCTTCTCTCTTCAGCGAGATGCTCTTCTCTTTCATCTAAATCCGACAGAGACTCTTTTATTAATTCATTAGGAATTGGAATAGTGTCTCTCCTATTTTGAGAAGGGAATCTATCTGAAACCAGATTTACAAGAAATACTATTGGAAATTCCAAACCCTTAGCACTATGTACTGTAAGAATATTTACAGCATCATATTCACTTAAATCCATTTGATCAATTACTGGAGACTCCCCTATATCAATACTGTAATTAAGGTAATCTACAAATTCATATATATTTGAATCAGGATTGTTTTTTTCATACTCCTTAATCTCATTAAAAAATTTCGCTAAATTATTTACCTTAAACTCAGAAAGATTGTCTTTCTCTTTTAACATCTCACTTAGATATCCACTCTCTTGAACAAAGTGAAGGAGAATCTCTCCTACCGACTTGCCCCCTTTAACCATTGATACACATTTATCAAAAATAGCTAAGAACTTTTTTAAACCCTCTTGAGATTCTTTGGATAGTATCTTTTGACCAAGGTTACTTAATTCAAAATCCATACTATTTCCTACCGTAACTCCAAACATACCCTCTACCTCTTCTAATACAGAAATATGGTCCTCTCTAGCTACTCTATTTATCTCCATATACTCTCTAGTACTTAAATTCCATTGCTCTAAACTTAATACCTTGTACATATATATTTCATCTTTGTAATCAACCAGCGTTCTTAGGAAAGCAATTAATACTTTAATTTCCTCTCTTGAATACAGCCCTCTTGACCCACCAATCTTATACGGTATTCCTAAATATCTAAGATTTTGAGTAATACTATCTGCATGAGCATTGGCTCTTACTAAAATCGCAATATCTGAGAATTTATACTTCCTGTCAGGTACTAATTCTACAAATGCAGACTGTCCCTGTTTATTGAATTTCTGAGTAGTATCAACGACATTTTCCTGAGAGTATCCCGTTAAATTTAACACCTCTTTAGCTACCCATTCTGCCTCAGCATCTTCGCTTCCTGCAGTTAGCAAATTAACAACATCATCATCGGGTTCAAAAGAAGATCTAGCAACAAGCCTCTTATCAACCTTTTCAGTTATCTCCAACCTATGTGGGTTGTTATGCTTAATCAATGTATATGCACTATCTAATATCTCCTGGCGAGATCTATAGTTGTCCGTTAATACAACCTCTTTTGCTTTAGGATATAGCTGTTTAAATTGTAAGATATTTGATATAGCTGCACCTCTAAATTTGTAAATGGCTTGGTCATCATCACCAACAACTGTAAGATTAGGATTAACTTTTCCTACCTTACTAATATCTGTTTTAGGGTCTAACCCTGCCAATATATTCACTAAAACACTTTGTGTATAGTTAGTATCTTGAAACTCATCTACAAGAATATATTTAAACTTCTCTTGATATCTCCTCAATACATTTGGTTTTTCTCTAAACAGTTTAATCGTAAGAAGTATTAAATCTCCGAAATCAATCTTAGAGTTTTGAATTTTTAAATTTGTATACTCATCATATACAGTAGCTAATTCTAAAGTATCTTCGTACTCCTCTTTCTCTACCTTTCCAGATTTAGATAAAGACTTTGCATACTCTAAATACTCCAGTGGAGATACATCTTCATCTTGTAATCTAGAAAAATGTGAAAGTAAATCATTAAGAAATTTTGTTGGGTTCCCATACGGCCTAAATTTCTTTAGAGAAAGATCAAAAAGATGTTTTCTTAAAAAAATATATGACTGAGCACCAGACATCATTGTATAGTTTGAATCTAAACCGATATTGTAGCTTTCCTGCTTTAAGATACGATCACAAAAAGAGTGAAATGTTGATATCCATATATCTCCATAACCCAAGGGCAAACTCTCATCTACTCTATCCAACATCTCTTGAGCTGCCTTATCTGTAAATGTTAGAGCAAGTATCTCATGAGGCTTCGCCCAACCGTTATTGATAATATGGGTAATTCTTTGAGTAATAACTGCTGTTTTACCAGTACCAGCTCCTGCAATAATTAGAAGAGCTCCCTTTTTATGTTCTACCGCTTGCTTCTGTTTATCATTTAAGTTTATATTCATTCTGCTAATTTTTTTAATTGAGATATCTCTTCAATTGCACTTGAAGGGCTTTTTAAGGCTGGGGTTTCTAGAATAAAGGGTATATTTTTAAATTCTCTTCGATGTAATATATTGTACATTCCTTTCTCTCCAATCTTACCCTTTCCTAAGTTCGCATGCCTATCTTTGTTAGAACCTAATTCTGCTAATGAGTCATTAATGTGTATAGATTTTACTCTATCAAAACCAAGAGTCTCTCCTATTTCTTCTACTACACTATCTATATCATTTACCCAATCGTAACCTCCTGCATATGTATGTTGAGTATCAATTACATACCCTACCCTGTCTTTTCCTTTACATCCTTCTCTGATATTTGAAAGCTCTGTAAAACTTCTTCCTAAATTATTTCCTGTTCCAGCGGTACTCTCTATTAACAGCAATGACTTACCCCCTACTTCATTTAACACCCAATCCATCCCATATGAGACCCTCTCTAAGCTATCTTCGTGGTTAAGTTCTTTTTGAGATCCTGGATGGAAACATACTCCTAAGATTTCTACATCTAAAGAATCCTTCTTAATTAATTCCTCTACCCTATTAGCAAAATCTAAATATACAACTAAACCCATCTTACCCAAATGGAATAGCTGTTTATCACTTCTTGCTAGATTAGTAAGGTATATTCCATGTATTAATATTTTTTTAACTTGAGAAGTCTTAAGCGTCTCTACAAATTTCTCAATACTTTCCTGCTCAATACTTTTAGTAGCCCATCTCATAGGGGCCGTAGGCATAATCTGTATGCTATTAATCCCATACTTATCTCCCTGCATTATTGAATTTTCTATGCCTCCTGCACTAGATACGTGTGCTCCTAAATACATAGTGAGATTTTAACATATATTCTGTCTAATATGCGTTTTAAAAAACATATTTATATTGTCTAAACTCTGGTATAATTATGGCATAATTTAACCAAATATTATTATGCCAAATATAAAGCCTATTAGCTATTTAAGGAATACAAAAGAGCTAATGAAACTGTGTGATAAATCAAACGATGCAATATATCTAACAAAAAATGGGTATAAGGCATTAACCATACTTAACTCAGACAAATATGATAGAGATATGGCTCAACTTGAGATATATAAAAAGATTGTAGAAGCAACAAACGATATTAAAGAGGGAAAAGTATACGATGCGAGAAAAGAGATAGAGAAATTAGATAAAAAGTATGGGTTCTAAATACTCTGTTAAAATAACAAAGAGCGCTTTAAACGATCTTGAACTTGTATATCTCTATATATTGGAAACTTCCTTTTCAAAAGAGATTGCAACGAAAATAAAAGAAGAGATAGTAAAAGAAATTTTCTCACTTGAGCTTCTTCCAAAAAGGAATATTAAAATTGATGGTTTTAGAAATATCAGAAGGTTGTTAGTCTATTCCTATGCCCTGTTATACAGAATTGAAGAAGAAAAAAGGGAAGTGACAATCTTAAGAATACTATCTAACTATACTGATTGGCATTAGTTTTTCTAGCATATATTCAATGAATAAAGTATAATTGCTCTGTATATGGAGAGGTGCCTGAGTGGTCGAAAGGAACTCACTGCTAACGAGTCGTAGGCCTTTAAAGCCTACCGCGGGTTCGAATCCCGCCCTCTCCGTATCTACTACTTCTTCCAAGAATCTAATATACTCTATTGTATATGAAAGATTTCTCATATATCTATAAAAACAAGATATATACAATATCGATATTTTCTCTTCTCTTTGCTCTCCTCGTTTCAATTACAACAATATCAATTGCAAGACACTCTCTTTTTGCTACCGATAAAACCTTTGATACAGAAATTGAAAACACTGTAAATCTATCAACAATTGAAAAACCCAATTACAACATTCCTAAAATATCCCCCGACACTAATTTAGAAATACTTCCCTCTGATTATGACCACATTATTAACACCCTTGATATCTCTTTAACTCAACACCAAAAAATGTCTCTCTTAAAATATGGAGAAACAGAATGTAAAAGCAATATAAAAAGTATCAAAGAAGGATATATAGAATTAATAGAAAAAGAAATACCGATACTAATACCTGAACAATATTTAAAAGAATATATTGACCAACAACTTAATAGCCAGATCTCCCAACTTTACAATATCCCTGTTCAACTTCAAGAAATCCAATGCAACGTATCCCCTACTTTTAATAACTCATACCAAAGGTATATATGGGAAGAAATGAAGAAAACAGAGGAGAGAGAAGAACCAATACAAAACAGAGTAAATCAAAATGAACAATTTGAAATATTTAACTTCCTCCCTGATCTTTCATCAGAACTAATTAATGAGAGTATGTATAAAATGAGAATCTTAAACGCTTTATCAAAAGATATTGAAACAAAACCATTAAAAAATTTTCTTAATAATTTAATAATATATAGTCAAGACAAAGATGACATCAATGCTAAAGGAAGAATATCTCAAGAATTAGAGAAGTTAATTTCAAATATATCTATCACAAGCAGTGAAAATATATATTGGAAAATATCTGTAATAGAAGGAATCTCATATTTATATCCAGTCCCTCTCTCTAAAGAATATCCTGTAGATGAAGACAATTTTTCCCTTGATTATGACATTGAACCTATTCCTCAATCCCGAAACTCAGTAAGAGTTCCAATACTTATGTATCATCAAATAAAACAACCTCCTAGTGGAACTTCCGCTTTTACCGCTGGTCTATATGTATCCCCAGAAGGGTTTGAAAAACAGCTCGCGTACTTGGTTAAAAAAAATTACAAGGCTCTTACCTCTAAAGAATTTTACAATTTACTTTCTGAGGGAAGGAATCCAACTCAGAAAAGTGTGATGATAACATTTGACGATGCAACAGCGGGCCAGTATATTAATGCTTTTCCTTTACTAAAAAAATACGGATTAATTGGAATATTTAATGTCCCTTCAAACAAGACAGCAATAAATTATAACCAATTAAGAGAAATGTCTAATGCAGGAATGGTTATAGAGTCTCATTCTGCTACTCATATTGATCTAGTAAAAGAGAATGATACAAACAGGCTATATTCTGAAATCGTAGGAAGTCGTTACACTCTGAGAAATAATATCGGGCAAGAAGTAATTACAATGTGTTATCCAGGTTGTGTTGCAGATTCGAAAGTTTATTCGTACGTTTCTCAAGCGGGGTACCTATTAGGTACAAGTTGTGGGAAATCAATAGATCATTACTTTAAAAAAAGACTATCTCTTTCAAGAGTTCATGTGTTTGATGATATGGACGATTTCAAGAATATACTTTCTGGAAAACAGTAATACATTAATATATACTTAATATATATAAATTGTTTCTAACTATTATGAAATATATCTACCTATATGTAATTCTATTAGTAATATTTCTAGTTATTGATTTAATCTGGCTTAACTTTATTGCTAAAGATCTCTATCAAAAAGAAATTGGTTCTCTGTTATTGAAAAATCCTAAACTACTACCCGCTATTCTCTTCTACTCCCTCTTTATTGTTGCAATATTAATACTTGCTGTTATTCCTGGAATTGAAGCAAAATCATTAGGTAAGACATTGTTACTTGGAGCAGTCTTAGGCTTTATTTCTTACGGAACATATGATTTTACTAATTTAGCCACACTTAACAACTGGAGTGTTAAGGTAACAATAATTGATTTAATATGGGGAACCTCTATTACAACTACAATGGCATATTTAGGATATATAATTGGAAGTAAGATATTGTAATTAAAAATATGGACGAGAATAAAGGGAAAAACTTTGCAATTAGTCTATCCATTACACTTGGTACAATCGTAATTGGCCTAATAAGTTACATCATTTTTACATCAACTAATACCTCTATAAAAGAAACTCCTAGATGCGAATATAACGGGTGGGCATATGCAGATAAAGAGATATTTGATTCTGCAGATGGTTGTAATGTATGTTTTTGCCATAGTGGAGAAACCATTTGTACTAAAGAAGTTTGTACTGAAACTTCACAAGGAGAATCTCCCCTAATAGAAGAGTAAGTAAATATTTAAATTAATATTTATTTAATATATGGATAAAGCATTCAAAAAGAGTAATAGAATGAAGATATTACTTGTTACTCTCTCTTGTCTTCTTTTTCTAGCTACTGGATATTATCTAATATTCACCCTAGATGTTTTTAGAAAGGGGGGAAATGAACTAGATAATGAAGAAGAGATGGTGCAACAAGAGGAAGAAGGAAATATCGAACAAGAAACAACTCAATTTCTTGGGGAGTATCTCTCAGCTACTCTCCCTAATGGATGGAGTATTGAAGAATACGAGAATGGACAGGGTTCTACAATGTTAAATACCCAAGAGACATATACCGGTTTAACTGGATTAAAAATATTTAAAGAGGGTATCGAACTCTTTACTATGCAAGCAATCTCAGGTCTAGGCTTTGCTGGGTGTTCCAACTATGCAAAATTCTTAGATGAGAGTACCACCTACTATCAACAGATATTAACTGATAACGAAATAAGTGGGAGTGAAGTTACTGTCCATGACTTTACAAACTCTGTATATTCAGAATTTACTTGGCTTGGAGTTCCATTTAGAAGAGTAGAAAAAACGTATGTATATGATGTTGTTCCTGGCAATGAATACTTTGAATCCTGCTGTGTATTTACCTTACTCTCTTTCCAAGATATTACTCTGTATGAGATAGATGATAAATATGAGTCTTCTGCATATGATTTTAGCCCTTCTAGCAGTGCCTCCCAAGAGGAGTTGTTAATAATTGATTCAATATTAGAAAGTATGTCTTTGGTTAATTAATTGACACTACCAATATACAAATGTATATTGGATATATATTTAAATTTTATTTATTTATTTTATGATGGGAAAAAAGTATAAAGGATTCTCCCTTATAGAAATCCTAGTAGTCGTAGCCCTAATCGTTATCTTGGCTACTATTACAATCGTTGCAATTAACCCTGCAAAGAACTTTAGAGATACGAGAAATGCCCAAAGAAGTGCAGATATAATGCAGATTCTTAATGCAGTAACTCAGTATACCTCTGAGCAAGGACATGCACTTTCTGACTTAGGAACAATTGCAACATGTACTGCTGTGCCTGGAGAGGGAACAGAAATTGGAACAGCTGTAGGTCAGTTAAATCTTACAGGGGCTCCACTTGTAGATGAATATATCGTTGCAATACCAGAAGATCCAAGCAACAAGCCAGATACTCCGAAATTCTATACTATTTGTCAAACATCTACAGGAAGGATCGAGGTATCCGCTGTAGCAGAAAGGGATAACGGAGCAACGGAGGTAATTACAGTAAAGAGATAATTGCAAAGTCTAGTTTAGAAATATATATAAAGTGAATATCAGATAGCCTAAAACTATCCGAACTGCCATGGTAGAGCTTTTAAAACTCGCAGACGATGTAGTCAAAAAAAAGATAAATGTATCCAATTTTTTGGACATACTAATATTAGATGCACTAAGGAAAAAGGCATCTGATATTCACATTGAGGCAAAAGATAACAAGACACTACTAATCAGATACAGAATAGATGGTGTACTTAGAGACATTATTCCCCTAGGTCCTGAAATGAGAGATAGTTTCCTCTTTATCATTAAAGTAAGAGCTAAATTAAGAACAGATATACATTTTGCACCACAAGATGGAAAAATTCTTTTTAATGTTAAGAAGGAAGCAATTGACCCAGTAAAGGAAGAAGCTGTAAAAGAAAAAATAGAGGTTAAAGAAGAAAAGAAAGAAGGAAAAAAGAAGAAAGGAAAAGAAGAAGAAATAGAAGAAAAGAAAGAAGAAGAAATAGAAGAAAAGAAAGAAGAAAGTAAAAATCTTCTAGAAAAAGTATCACAAACAAACATAGCCGAAAAAGACTACTACAATGTAGATGCAAGAATTTCCATATTAC
>ERZ795053.3838-NODE-3838-length-16724-cov-4.714860_pt1 | contig 16724 bp, 10 predicted proteins | sample MGYA00375137_ERZ795053 | MGnify/ENA primary metagenome ERZ795053 (study PRJEB30182, sample SAMN05720284) | activated sludge metagenome | isolation source: Anaerobic digester | place: Hong Kong | collected 2014-12-17 ...
TCTCCTCCACTTCTTTGCGCTCCGTGATATCCATTACCACCGAAAAGGAGCCACAGACCTTTTCATCTTTGTCCAACCGTGGCACAGCGGAGACAAGCAGATAAATCGATGTGCCGTCCCGTCGACGTGTCGCCAATTCATAGGTGGAACGTTGATGCACTTTGCGCAGAGATGTCTGTTGATGCAGCGTTGCTAGATTGGTTTCATCATAGAACAAGATGTGTTCATTGCATTGGCCAATCAACTCCTCACGGGCGTACCCAACAATTTCGCAGAATTTGTCGTTGACAAAGAGAAAATTCTCATGTTCATCGACGACAACAAAGCCCTCGTTCATGGTCTGTAACAACTGCTGGTATTGCAGTTCGCTCTGGCGGAGATCAGCTTCCAGGCCCTGACCAACCGCCAAGAGTTCCACCAACTGGTTGAGCAAATTCGTGGCAATTTGGGCGCAAAGCCAAAAGAAAAATGGCGGGAACAGGTACAGGGTCAGCAAGAGATCAAAGCTATAGTCGATGCGCAAGGCGGGGACAAGCTGGCGGCAGGTCAATGCCGTGAGAAAGAGCAAAATGGTGAGGCCAAGCCACTGGCGCGCCTGCTGTTTTGCCGCACTGAGTACGGAAAAGAAGAGAATAGTTGCCAGCATAATCACACCGAGCACAAAGAGAGCATGCGGTGTAATGGCAATGTAAATGGCGGCCGTGACCTGCAATATGACGACACCGACTGTCTGTGCACGCAAGAGTGGACCTGATAGCACAGGCAGTGACGGTGCAACAGTACGCGTTGACACCGGATCAATTCGACCCAACAGCGGTTCAACGGGTGTGCGGACGGGGGCGATCGCTGCGGTCTCCTTACGCAGGGTACGCAATGTCCAGGTCAAAAGTAGCGTTACAAAACAATAGATAATGACTTTGACAACTGACTGCCAATCCCCGACGATCAGGATACGGGTAACCGTTAGTATAATGGTGAACAGGAGAAAATAGATGCTACCTTGAAAGAAAAAGATACGCAGTCTGGATTGATAGGCGGCAAAAATATTCGGCATGATATCGGCACGAGGAAGAAAGTTTCTTGTAAGCGAACTGATCGTTGCGTGAGTATAGCAGGGAGGGAATGCCCTGTCAATACGTTGTTTCACGAATTTTGTTGGCGAGGTCTCACCGCAGTGGCGTCTTCTTCATCGTCGTGGAGGGGCTGTGTCTCATGGAGAGCGCCAAAGGTGCGGAGTTCCGGCGAAACGAGTGCCGTGACCACGACAACGAGGATCGTTCCGATTCCCCCGCTGACCACAGAGAAGACCGGCCCCAACCATTGCGCCACCAAACCGGATTCCAACCCGCCCAATTCATTGGAGGCACCCACGAAGACACTTGTCACCGCGGAGACACGGCCACGCATATGATCGGGAGTCAGCAGTTGCTGGAGAGTCTGGCGCACGACCATGCTCACATTGTCAAAGGCGCCGGTGAGGCAGAGCATGACAAAGGAAAGGGCAAAGGATTGGGAAAAGCCAAAGACGATTGTTGCTGCGCCAAAACCGGCCACGTTGAGCAGCAGGCCCCAACCGGCCCGTTTCATTGGGGGCAGATAAATTAACAGCAGCGCCATGATAAAGGCACCAATAGCAGGAGCGGCCCGGAGCCAACCAAAGCCCGTTGCGCCAACATTCAAGATATCTTCGGCATAGATGGGGAGCAAATAGACCGCGCCGCCAAGCAACACGGCAAAGAGATCCAGTGAGATCATGGTCAATAAAATGCGGGCATTCCAGACAAACCGAATCCCTGCCAGCAATGTGGAGAAGGAGGCCGCGCCGGCGCGTGTGCCACCACTCTCAAAGTGCAAACGTGACAGCAAAAAGACAAAGAGAAGCGATGTCAAGGCAGTGACCACATACGCAGCAGGCACGTATTGGGCAACGACGAGACCACCCAATGCCGGTCCCAACACACCGGAGATCTGCATGAGGCTCGTATTCCACGTGACTGCATTGGGAAAGACATGGGTGGGCACCAATTGAGGTACCAAGGCAACCCGTGCTGGGCGCCCAATCATGACGGCGGCAGCATCGAGAAATAGCAGTGTATACATCCAAGCCGTGGAACCATGGGTATAGGAGAGCACGGCCAGCCCCAAGGAGGTCAGCGTCATTGCGACGAGGCTAATACGCACCAACAGGGGTCGGCTAAACTTGTCCGCCAAAAAGCCGGATGGAATCGCCAGCAACATGGTGGGTAAGGCTTGCGCCAGACCCACCAGCCCCAACGACAGTGGTTCACCGGTGCGTTGATACATCTCCCAGCCGATTGCCACGCTTTGGATTCGTGTACCAAGCGAGGCGATAAACCAGCCCACGATGTAGGCGCGGTAGGCCGGAATACGAAAGGCGGCATACGGATCGTGCGGAGTTGGTGCCGCCGGTTGTTTCGGTTGCGTCATAAGATGGATTTCTAGCCAGGGCGTGGTCAGTGCAACGGTGGAGCCATTCGCAAGAGAGCTGATGCGGGCGCAGTGGACGTTACACAAAATTGATAGTTGTGGGTGCGTCCCATTCTTTTGGAATTACAACAAAGGACCACCTAAAGCGTCCGGCGTAATTCCAAAAATGTGGTACGCACCCTCCCATTATTGACAATTTGACAATCATACCGCAAATGCTTATACTGTACAAAATGCAATTTTGCGGGTGTAGTTCAGTGGTAGAACGATAGCTTCCCAAGCTATATGTCGCGCGTTCGAGTCGCGTCACCCGCTCTGCTAAGGTGCACTACCACCTACAACGACCGTCCCAAGAGGGGCGGTTTTTTGTTTTTAGCGCTAAAGCCTTAAGTTTCCCACTTAGCATTGTGACTTTTCCCTTGCATAGCGTGGTGTCCCCTTTTCAAGAGTACACCGTGCTCACCGGGTGCCTGCTGGGCGCGGTTGAACCGCGGCGGGTCGCTCCGCCAGAGGTTATCGTCTGCCAAAAGTGCAGGATGGTATAGCGACTTTTCACTGCAAGCGAACTGTGGCCCAAGGTATCCTTTACCAATGTGATGGTGCGAATTGATGCCACCGGCGACTACCGATTCAGCAACGTGCCCTATGGCACCTATGAGTTGCAGGTCGAAGCGCCAACGGTTACTTCGCACCGGAACCGGTACAGTTGGCCGTCAGCGACAGCCCCAACGAGGTCATCAACTTTATGCTTGATATGGTGACAGCAACAGTTTATGTACCTATCATCAGTCGGTAGTTGTTCGGGGCGTGTACCACGCGTGTTCACGCACGATATTCAGCAGGATGACGGATAGATAGAGTCGCACTTTGCCTGTATGATTTCACCATGAATCCTACTAGGACAGTTTGGCGTAAGTACCTTGACAGAAATCCGTAGCGCTTCTCTCTGGTAAACAGCCAAATGATCTGTCTACTATTTCAGCCCGGATTTACTAGAGGAGGTGTAGTGTCATGGTATGGGCAGTGATCGGTGTGCTGTTATCGTGCAGTGCTTCTTTAGTCATTTTGTCGGCTTGTCGGTTAAGTAGCATGGTTGAGCGTGAACTAGAATCGTACAACAAGTTCAAAGCACTTCGTTTCGAACAATCTCGATGACACAGAAGCCAATACAAAAAGCCGGGACGAGATGGTCTCGGCTTTTTGTATTGGCCTTAATCAATGGATCCATGCGAAAGGTCTTTTATGCTGCTACACTGAGCGCGATAACTGACTGGACTATGACTTTTTTTCGTCAACACGCGAGTGACGACCGACGACTGACGAACGTTTATGACTCCTGTGATACAAGAATTTACCAGAGTTCAGTAACAGAGGTTTGCCCAAAGATCAACGCTTGCGGTTGTTGTCGCGACCGTTGAGACTATGACAAAAAGGAGATCTGCGCCTGTTTCGATTTGATGCCAAAGCGCTCTGCTTCGCGTCGCGCCAGGTGGGCGCTCACTTCAAAAAAGCCGTAGGTACGGCGCAATGCTCCGTAGCGCCGGTTTACCAGGTCTTGTAAATCGCCACCCATGAGCCGCCAGATCATCTGCTCCAATTCTTCAATGCGTGACAGTAGAGCACCGGGAGTTTGGGGAGTTGGAATATCCGAATAGGTTGCAGGTTTGCTAAAGCTATGGGGAAAGGTAATTTTGTCGGAAGGCAAACGTGGAAGATAGCCAAATGCAACAGCCGCCATACCAAACGCCAGTAGTTGGTGACGCAGCCGCTCGGGAGTTACAGGCTCGCCAGGCAGGGCGTTGGTGGTGTGCTGCGTTGCGTTGTCGGCCTCATCCGCGAAACCAAGTTCATCCCAGATCGCGCTCCAGTCCATGAGGACCTGATCCAACAAAAACCGCAGCTCACCCCGTTCTCCCACCTGAGATGTACGCACACTGAGAGCAAATCCTTCACGCACTTCGGCAAGATAATCACGCGCTTGTTGAAGAATGAGCTGTTCCATCTGTTCCAGTCCACTCTGCTGTCTTGAGGCGTTGCTGCCGCCGACTGTTGTCCGGTATTGCAACCCCAAAGACAACATTTGTGTAACCGTCTCTGAGAGTTCACCAACACTTGCAAATTTGTAGACACCTGTTGCTTCGTTCATACAACCTCCACAGCCCAGAAGTGCGCAGGGGTGTAAGACCCCTCTGGCACTTCAACACAGTACTCCCATCCGTTCGCTCATCAGCCGAAAGTGTGAGTTGAGCACCGGAGCAGTTCATCACAACCTCTGACAACTCACACGTTTCACAGATGAGCCCATCCGTTTATGACGACTCATCCGGATCATCGAAAAGATCGCTGAGCTCTCTTTCCCAAAGTTCATCAAGTGGCTCAAAAGGATTCTCTTTGAAGTCACTCGTTAATTCCGTTAGATATTCTCGCAACTGCAACTGTGGCATCTTTGCTTCGAGATCGAACAACTTCTGCTCCATGGAAGCCACCAATGCCTCACTTTGACGATCCAAATCAGAGAGGTCGATACCCAAACTGAACATATGAGTAATCCGTTGCATCAACTCATACCAGGCTTTGTAATCGTCTTCAATGCGTAGCCCCTGCAACGATACACCCGCTTGGGAGAAATCATAGGCCGGCACAAAGGCGTTGAACACAAAGACTTCAAGTGCTGCCAGCTTTGCGCGGTCCACGATATACGAACCGATTGTGGCCCCTCCCTCATAATTGGAGAAACGTACGGCGTAGCGGCTGAGTTCCTCTTTCATCTCACGCAGACTATAGGTGCAAGAAACCTCGCGATCTTTTTCATAGGGCATGGCTCCGTAAACACCGCCGACCAGTGCAGTCCGTTTTACATTAAACTCTTTCATCGCGGCAAACAGTGTATCGGCATAGCGGTCGATATCCATGTGGGGTTCTTCCCCCAAAAAGATGACCAAACCTTTGTGCTCGTTGCCGGCGTAAAAGAACTCATTCTCGCGCGGGCGTATTGCTTTGCTATAGCCTTCTTCAAATTTCACATCAGGCCGCAACAGATGATGGGTGCCGGGAATCTGAAATAGATAAAATCCATCGGCCTTAACTTCAGCGATCTTTTCGGCTTGAAGGTGATGTATTAGATAGTAGGGCAATCCCGACGAAACTGCACCGGCATCAGCCCACTGATGCCAACCGGCGATCATGTAAACCGATTCGGCAGGTGGTCTTTTCAAAATTTTGAGTGCATCCGTCATAAATATCTTATCCTCGTTCACAAGGTTGCTATCGTGTTGTCCACAGTTACGTACAGATATCCCAAAAAAAGTTGCACTGTTACCGGAGCTTATGCGCATTAAAAACTATACAACTTTTGAGAGAGGTGTATCTACTAGGAAATCCCGGCGCAAATAAGGCCAGAGCAATTTTCGCCTTTTGACACAAGTGGCTTGGCTTTATTTACTACCGTGGTATTTACGCCGCATTGTACTAGCCAAGCCGCTACATACCTTGAGCCATCGATCCACAACCAAACTTCAGGATGAACTCCGATGTACAGCGCAGGGTGAGCAAGCGCTTTCCCCGAGTGGTTGGCCTAGATGAGACTCTGAATCTGTCTCTATGCGAGAAATTGTACCATTATACAATGAATAGTAAGGATGCGGCCTGAACAAATTCTGACGAAGTTTAGAAATCGCAGAGGGTACTACCGTCTTCAACGGCGGTATAGCACAAGTTGTGTAAACCGCGATTGGCTCAGAGAGCGACACAACGCCATCGTTGGGTGTGGGCACAATTATACTGCACGAAGAGGGAAGAATCAAGTGAAGTTTAAGAGTCGGCCCAATAGACACATTGATAATTCCGCACCAACACCCTTCAACAGGGCCGACTTTAGAAACTGCGCTCCCCAATTGATACGAAAGAAACAACAATCACAAAGGCGTTATGAGCAAAATCACCGATGGGCTGGATCCACAAAGGATCCAGCCCATCGGTGATTCTTAGTTCTGAAAATCGGTTCATACAAAAGTGCGAAGCTCGCCAAGACATGCGCAAACTACAGCGAATGTGCTTCAACAGCAGGAGAGCTACGCCGGCGGATCTGTGCCCTACGGAGTTTCAGTTGTCGACGTAATGGTGCTGCTGCCGTCGATTGGTGCACCGGCAGCCTCAACTTCTTCTGTACCACTTTGGCCGCTGCCCATGGTATCGCCGGCATTGACTGTCAACTCAAAGCTGGCGCGGTCCTCAGCCCCCGCGCTGTCGCGCACAACGACAACAATTCTCTGGGTACCCACATCTCCTGGACCAGGCTTTCCTTTGAGTTGGGCCCGCCCATTTTCCAACGGTTGCACCGAAAGCCAGAAAGGCGCAGTCAGCGGATCCGGCTCCACAAATAAAAACGTCAAGACATCATTGACGTCCATATCGGTCGCTTCAATCGTATAGGCAAAATCGACGTCAATCTCTGCCGAGCGATCGACAAATTGCGTCGTAAAGTTCGGTGGACTATTTGTGGGTGTGCTTGTTGGTGTCGGCAACGGCGTATTCGTCGGCAACGGCGTATTTGTCGGCAACGGCGTATTTGTCGGCAACGGCGTATTCGTCGGCAACGGTGTACTGGTCGGCACCACGGTAAAGGTACTCGTTGGTGTCGGCGGCACCGCGGTCGCCGTATCCGTGGCGGTCGGCGGCACTGCAGTAAAGGTACTCGTTGGTGTCGGCGGCACCGCGGTCGCCGTATCCGTGGCAGTCGGCGGCACCACGGTAAAGGTACTCGTTGGTGTCGGCGGCACCGCGGTCGCCGTGGCCGTGGCGGTCACTGGTGGGACAACTATTGTGGCCGTCTTAGTGGCCGTCGGTGGCATCACAGTCGCCGTGGCGGTCGCGGTGAACGTCGGTGCCACTGTTGCACTCGGCGTATAGGTTGGTGTGCTCGTTGACGTAGCTGTACTTGTCGGCAACGGGAGCAACGTGGGCAGCCGGAACGTTGTCGCAGTTGCCGTGGGCTGGCTTGTTGGCACTTTTGTGGGTGTCAACGTTGGTTTCGGCGTTGGCGTAAAGGGTGAAGCCAATGTCGGCTGCTGCTCGGCTTCGTCTTTCTCCGGAACAGTCCCAGTTCGCGGCGTCGCCGTGCTCGTTGCCACAACACTCGTCGGTCGCGGTGTTGCCGTGCCACGGATCACAGCCGTGGCAGTCGGTTGTGTGCCACTGTCTAAACCGGTACCATCGTTTGGTATCAGGGTGCGCGAAGGGGTAGGTGTCGGTGAAGCGCGTAGTATGGGACCGCGCGTCGCAGTCGGCTGGCTAGACGTACGTGTTGCGGTTGGCGCACCGCTAATGGCCAGCACCGTTGCGTTCGGGGCAGTCGTTGGGGTGGCACTCCGATTTTCGCCCGACGAACGTGTCGGTGTGGCAGCGGAGGATGGGGTACCTCGGCGCGGTGTTGCCGTTGCCGTTGCACTGCTGGTAGAACGCTCTTCTGCGCCGGCAAAATCACCAACTTCGGTAGGTGTTACGGCAGATGCCCCGCCATCTACCTCGGGAACAACGTCACCACCATTGTCGACCGTAGGCTCCTCTGGTTGTGTGGAACCAACGCTGGTAGATGCCTCAGGGTTCATCGTCTGGGCTGTTGGTGTAGGCGGTGCCTCTTCGGTGACAGTTTCACCGGAATCGACCAACGGTTCAGCGTCCTGGGCCGGCGCGGTCGGTGTACGAATCACTTCGGCCACGGCCTCATTTGCGGTTGGGGTTGCGGTATCGGGCTCGGTCACGCTGCCCGGTGACATCGTGTTAAAATTGTTATGCTCAGCAATCCCCTCATTGCTGCCATTGGGTTCAAAGCGTTGGAACAGCAGGGAACCGCCCCAAATTAATAGAGCAAGCACGGCAATGGTAGCACCGGCCATAGCAAATGATGGAGCCAAACGCAGACGTTCCATGAGCCAGGCACCCAAGGTGGCCCCAAAGCCAGAAGATTCCTTTGCACCGTCATACGACGTTGACGGGCGCGTGTAGGGCTGCAGAGGACGCGTGGTATTCACTGCTGTGGGTGTAAATTCAGCTTCTTCCCCTTCCGCAGCATATTGCGTTGTCTGTAACGTCTTGGCCACTTCGGCCAATACCTGTTGACGCAAGCGCGCCGCAAACTCTGGCGGCATCTGCTTCATGGGCAGATGGCGGTTAAAGAGAGCTTGCAATTCTTGTTCGTTCAAATTCTCGGGCATGTTAAGCCTCTGCACCTATAAACGCATGATGAAATTGCTGACGTACTCGGCTCAGTAAGGATTCAGTCGCCTTATAGGAACGTCCTAAAACCTCTGCAATCTCAGCTACACTTAGTCCTGCATAGTATCGCAATAGGAGTGCATGCTGTGCCTGTTCAGGCAATTCAGCTAGTGCCTCTTGCAATTCAATACTCAAACTACTTGGGCCGGCTGTGCTCAGCCAGACAGGCAACTCGACCGTCTGTTTAGAGCGCCGCCAGTAATCTGCAACCTTTCGATAGGCAATGGAATAAATGAAGGTACTCAGGTTGGCATTTCCATCAAAATTCTTAATGGATTGCACAACGCCTAAAAGGGTATCACTGAGCACATCCTTGGCATCCTCTTCTGTACGTGTATTATATAACATATAATTGTACAGTTTTGTGCTCCACTCATCCATCAACTGTTCCCAGGCTTCTTGGTCACCAGATTGCAGGCGTAGTAGAAATTCGCGCTCTTGCGGCGAACGATTCCGGCCGGCCAGGTTCTCTGGTGTATCGCCCTCATCCAAAACACTCTCATCGAAAGGTTTGCGTGGCTTTCTCTTGCTATTCGATTGTGAACGCGGACCAAACAATCTATTTTTCATGCAGAGCAACGCCTATTATTAAGATTCTATCCTGAAGTTCTCTGTGACAATCTCATCGGATACAAGTATCGCATGGTTCCACAACCGATTTTCAGGATGGATTCTAAACAACCTTCAGCACGGACAATCTACTACAGAGCAAGGTGAGGAAGGCTGTCAGTGTACTGAGTATTCACACAGGCAAAATCCACAGTACTCCATTGTCATTAAGTGTACCATGAGAATGCAGACAACCACCTTACAATAGACTCGGCATGCTGTCAATATTTTAGTGATATAATAGAACACAGCAGCAAAAAAACTTGCCAAGCTACCAAATCGTGCTCATGGTACAACGATGGCTTACTTATTTTCCCACCCACAGCCAGCCTATGAAGGAAACCACCTAAATGGCAGGCGCAATCATCGATGCCCAAGTCAACAACTCTTCATCAGCGCCAAAACGCGCAATGAGTTGCAGCCCCAGCGGCAGCACACCGTGCTCATGGCGGACAGGTATCGTCACAGCCGGCATGCCCGCATGAGTCCAGGGAAGATTGAGATTGGGATCACCGGTAGCCTGAATCCCCCAAGGTGCTCGCCCAGGAGCTGCAGGTGCGGCCCACAGATCAATTTCCGCCCGTGCCATTGCATTGGTTAACTCATCTCGCAACTTCTGACAATTGGCACGCGCCACCGCAAGTTCGTCGTGGCTGACCTGCTGCCCAATTTCAATGATTTCAGCGGTGCGTGGTCGATAGCGGTCGGCAAACTCAGCATACAAAGCAGCATGTTCCTGCGCAAATTCGGCAAAGGCCAACCGACGATGCAATTGGTTCAACGTACCAATATCTTCCAGGATCGGTACCTGTTTCACCGTAAAGCCGGCATCAACCAGTTGGTAACACTGCTTGTGAAATTCATTGAGCGCGTCCGGCTCAGTCTGCGCCAAATAACTGCCGACGGGAACACCGATGACAGGCGGACGGTCGGAGATCGGCATGGCACGCCAGTCGCGGCAGAGCGCGGCAGCGGCTCGTTGCATCCCCGCCACATCTTGCGTAAAGAGACCAATGTGATCGACCGTTCGGGAGAAGTAGAGTACCCCCTCAGTTGGGATTCGGTCATAGGTCGGTTTGAACCCGACAATCCCGCAGTATGCGGCAGGTCGAATGACAGAACCAATGGTCTGTGTGCCGAGCGCCAGCACACAGAGTCCCGCAGCCACAGCCGCCGCCGAGCCACTGCTGGATCCACCCGGCGTGTGCTCAACATTGTGGGGATTGCGGGTTGGTCCCGGCTCAAAGTAGGCAAATTCGGTAGTCACCGTCTTCCCGGCAATCAGTGCCCCCGCCTCGCGCAGCAACGTAACCACGCGCGCTTCCGGGCCAGTGAGCCGTTCGGCAGGCAGTGTTGAGCCCCCTTGCGTGGGAAACCCTGCCACGTGAATAATATCTTTTACACCAACAAGAGCCCCAAAGAGCGGTGGCCGACTCTCATAGTTAGGATAACGATCACGTAAGGCTCGCGCCTCTTGTCGCAACCGCTTCATGCGTTGCGATTCCGCTAAAAAGGCATGGACATGGGGATCGACCGTTTCGATCCGCTTACACATATTTTCGACGTACAGGGAAAGGCTGTGTTGCCCATGTTGGAGCGATGAGAGGGTCGGGGCAAGTTGGGCTTCGTTTATGAACAACAGATTCTCCTACGATCTTCCTTGGGTTCGATGGTTTGCACGCTACCACGCCGGCACAGTAGTCCAGTCAACGATCGCGCTAGATAGGCATTCAATAACCTCATCCTACAGTATCGACAGTATCGACAGTATCGACAGTATCGACAGTATCGACAGTATCGACAAGTTGGCGAAGTTGTTCCTCAGAAAGGATAGCAACGCCGAGCTGCTCAGCCTTGGTAAGCTTGCTACCCGCATTTTCGCCAACAACCACATAATTGGTCTTACTGCTCACACTTCCGGTGACCTTCCCACCATGCCGCTTAATAAAATCGTGCGCTTCCTCGCGGCTCCACGTCGGCAACGTTCCCGTCACAACGAAGGTGAGCCCCGTGAAAGGCTGTGTGCCGGCATCTTTAGGAGCGCTTGTAGCAGAACGGATGGGAACGCCGGCCTCAGCCAATTTACGTACCAGCGTGCGGTTGGGTTCCAGCGCAAAAAATTCAATGACACTTTCGGCAATCTTCGGGCCAATGCCTTCGATGGCGCTCAGTTCCTCAGCCGACGCCGCCATCAGCGCATCGAGAGAGCCAAAGTGTTCCATCAATGCTTCGGCGACGACTTCTCCCACAAAACGAATCCCTAGCGCAGTTAACAGGCGATAGACCGGTTGTCCCTTGCTGGCTTCAATGCCCGCCTGTAGATTTTGCAGCCGCTTGGCCTTGTAACCTTCAATTTCCGCTATCTCATCCCACGGCAAATAGTAGATGTCGGCGAGATCCCGAACGAAGCCCTTTTCCACAAAAAGCTCAGCCTGTTTGATGCCAAAGCCTTCAATATCCATGGCGCCACGAGAGACAAAGTACTCGACAGCTCGCACCAGTTGCGCCGGGCAGGCATTGTTGACGCAGTAGGTCGCCGCCTCTCCCGGGGGGCGCATCAACGGTTGACCACAGACCGGACAAACCGCGGGCATTTGCCACGGAACTTCACTGCCGTCGCGCAAATCAAGCACGGGGCGCAACACCTTCGGAATCACTTCCCCGGCACGTTTGACAACCACATGGTCACCAACGCGGATATCCAGATCACGAATATAATCTTCATTGTGCAAAGTTGCGGCCCGCACGATCACGCCGCTGATCTGCACCGGTTCCAACACCGCATTGGGCGTTGCCGCACCGGTACGGCCGATCTGTACAACAATATCGTTCAACTTGGTGACAGCCTCTTCACCGCCATATTTCACCGCCACCGCCCAGCGTGGATCCTTGCCGGTGTAGCCCAACTCCTCCTGCAAGGCCAACGAATCAATCTTCACAACGAGGCCATCGACCTCGTAGGGTAGAGCATGGCGTTCTTCGCCAAATTGGGTGGTGTAGGCCACAAGCGCATCGAACTGTGCATCGTCAAAGCTGTGAAGCATTGGGCAGACCGGCATTCCCAGACGACGCAAATAGGCTAGCGTCTCACTATGCGACTGAGGACGATCACCGCCCTCCCAAAGCAACGCTTGGTAGACCCAAAGTTTCAGTGGACGCTCGGCAGTGATTGTGCTATCCAACTGCCGCAAACTACCGGCGGCAAAGTTGCGTGGATTGGCATAAGTCCGTTCGCCTTGGTCCGCTTGCCGGGCATTAAAGCGCTCAAAATCCGCCTTGTCGACATACGCCTCGCCGCGCACCACGAGCCGCGTCGGCCTTGCTACCTCAACAGCAGTGTCGACCGGAATGCGCAGCGGCATGACGCGCACGGTACGCAGGTTGGGGGTGATATTTTCACCATATTCGCCGTCACCCCGGGTTGCCCCCAACACAAAACGGCCATCTTCATAGTGCAAGACAACGGTCAGCCCATCAAACTTCGGCTCGACCACATAGCGCAGCCCCTGTGCCTGTTGCGGGGTAAGCAAGCGCTTCACCCGTTCCCGCCAAGCCCGTAGCTCTTCTTCACCAAAGGCATTGGCCAGGCTCAACATTGGGGTTGGATGTTGCGTCTTCTCAAAGCGTTCCGATACCACCCCACCCACGCGCACCGTTGGGCTTTCATCGCTCTGCAACTCGGGGTGTGCAGCTTCTAATTCTTGCAATTCCCGGAAGAGCGCATCAAATTCCTGATCACTAACCTCCGGCTCATCCAGAATATAATAGCGGTACTGATGGTGGCGGATCCGTTTACGCAGCGCATCAATCCGCTCGGCAACAGAAGAAGTCTCTGAAGTCACTGTGCTCATGCCCCGTTACTCATTCACCGTTAATGCACTAGCGGGCAACCAGCCAACCAGACCATCGTCGGCGCGCAGGCGGTACCACTGTTCCCCATTGACCTCAACCGGGTAGGTATCGTAATCACCACTGGGTGCAAGGATGGTAAAGGGTGCACCGGCCTCATATTGATTCATCACCACGGCAGCCGCGCTCGCATCGGTATAGAGCAACACACGATCGGCCGCAACGAATACGTCACCAGGGAGAAAGGTGGGGACCACTGTCGCTTCTGCTACAGTAGCCGTTGGCGTGGCAACATCCGGCGTCGCCGTCGGCACAACCATGCCACCAGCGGCCGGTGTTACAACAATCGTAGGCGTGGCCTCGTCAGCCCCCCCACAAGCAGCAAGCACTACAACAAAAGCCAGAGACATTCCGCTCCGATGTATAAGACGAATGAATGACCGTAAGGTTACGCCCACAATTGTTCTTGCTCCTGTTTTCGCTGTTTTCCCGTACGATAAGCATCTATCCTCAACTTGACTTATCTTTCAACAACGCCAACATTTCGGACAGAGGTCGAGTGTTGATAACATCAGCAGCCGTTGCCCAGGCACGGCGCGCCGTTGCCACGCCGTACACCATCATCGTCATGCCGGTCTTTTCGTGTGCATCACTATTGATCGCTAATTTGCAACCAATCTCAATCGCACGTCGCGCATAGATATCACTCAAATCGAGGCGGCTGGGGTGAGCGTTGATCTCCGGGACGGTGCCTGTCTCCAGACAGACCTGCAAAACGCGCTCAACGTCAAGTTCCGATGGGGACCGTGAGCCGATGAGACGACCCGTTGCATGGCCCAATATGTCAACATGGGGGTTGCGGATCGCTTTGATACAGCGCTCGGTAATGGTCTCGCGGTCCTGACGCAACCCACTGTGAATGCTGGCAACGACGATATCCAATTCCGCCAACACCTCATCGGGCAATCCCAAGGTGCCATCGGCCAGAATTTCTACTTCGGTACCCCGCAACAGACGGAAATTGCTCCCCTCGGCGGCATACCCCTCATTCAGCCGCGCGATCTCCTTGGCCTGTTCGGCAAGCCGCTCCCCATCTAAGCCTCCCACCATTCCCAGGCCCACGCTGTGATCACAGAGCGCCCAGTAATCGTAGCCCCGCCCGCGGGCCACTTCTGCCATCTCTTCAATCGAGGCGGTGCCATCGCTCCAAGTACTGTGCCCATGCAACTCGCCGCGAATCTCATCCAGCGTGATTAACCGGGGCAATTCGTGGTTACGCGCCGCCTGGATCTCGCCACGATTTTCGCGCAACTCGGGTGGCACCCAATCCAATCCCAAAAATTCGTAGAGCGCGGCCTCTTCCTCAAAAAAGCGCTCCTCGCCTTCTGCGGCATTTCCCTTCCCGGTGGCGGTCAACCCATATTCGTTGAGGCTCCACCCCTGGCGCAACGCTAGATCACGCACCGGCACATTGTGTTCTTTGCTGCCGGTGAAATATTGCAAGGCCGCACCCCAGTGCTGCTTTTCAACCACGCGAAGATCGACCTGCAAGCCACTAGCCAAAATCACGCTCGACTTGGTATCACCGGCATGCGTCACATCGTGCACCTGGGGCAAGGTCTGAAAGGCCTTCATCACGGCAGCCGGCTCCTGGCTGACACAGAGGATGTCCAGATCCCCGATTGTCTCTTTCCAGCGCCGCAGACTGCCACCGATCTCAATACGCTCAATAGTACCTTGCGGTAACGCTTCTTGCAAGCCGTCGACCAAGCTCAACGCCAGTGGACGAGCGTTACCCAAGGGGGTACGCTCATCACCACGCTTGGCCAACAATTCGATCCCTTTGAGGATCTTTTCTTCGCTTTTGGCGCCAAACCCCTTGAGTTTGCGCAATTGGCCGGCGGCGGCAGCCTGCTGCAATTCCTCAATACTGGTAATGTTGAGCTCTTCCCAGAGACGACGCGCCTTTTTGGGCCCCATGTCCGGCACTTGCATCATGGCGACGACACCGACGGGGACTTGTGCTTTCAACTCGTCGAATTCGGCGACAGTACCGGTTTCGAAGAGTTCTGTCAGCGCGCCGGCAATCCCTTTACCGATGCCGGAGATACTCTGAAGTTGGCCCTGGTGATAGAGTGCGCTAAGATCTTGAGGAAAATTTTTAACCGCTTCGGCCGCATTTTGAAAGGCGATGATCCGAAAGCGATTCGCGTCGAGGATCTGTAGAATATCTGCCACCAGCACAAGCAGATCGGCCACGTCTTTGTTGGTAAAACGTGACTCGGTTGATTGTTCACTCATGCAAAACTCAAACCTTATCTAGCGATGATGGCAGGGGGAGCAGTTGAACGAGCGTGTTACGATTCAAAGACTTGTTTGCACAATCAAAGACTTGTATCTCTGTACCGCCAACAAGTTTGTAAGCTGATAGCAAAGTGCGTGAGAATTATAACATGTCAAAGATAGTTCACAAAGTTTATTTTACTACGATTGCTTGACGCATCCGCTACGAAAATGTAAGGGGTAACAGGTAATGCCATTTCAACAGCTAACCACCGAGCGCACGCTCATCCGCCGCTTTAGAGCCGAGGATGTTGCCGACCTCTATGCCATCCGCAGCGACCCGACTGTCGCAAAGTTCCAGAGCTGGGAAGATATCAACGAAGAGGCATTGCGCCACTTTGTCCAGGCGATGCATGAGGCTACACCGGGCACGCCGGGGGAATGGTTTCAATTTGCGATTGCACTGCGCACAACTGGCGAGTTGATTGGCGATTGTGGCATTCACATCCTGGCCGAAGATTCGCGGCTTGGCGAACTTGGCTACACGCTTAGCCGCCAATTCCAGAGGCAGGGGCTAGCGTACGAAGCCGTGGCCGCGATCCTCACCTATGTTTTCACAACACTCAACCTGCATCGTATTGCCGCCATCGTCGATGTCCGCAATCGTAGTTCGGTGAAGTTGCTTGAGCGGCTCGGCTTCCGCCGCGAAGGCAAGACTCATCAGGCGTTTTGGAACAAGGGAGAATGGGTTGATGAATATCTCTATGCCATGACCGGTCGGCGCTGGGCTGCCTTGGCACCGGTGCGCGCCGCAGCCGCGCAACAGCATGGCAGGACCCATACGCAGGTTGTCTTACTCGGCACCGGTACCCCCAACCCGGATCCGGAACGACATGGCTCAGCAGTGGCGGTTGTGGTTCAGGACAACAAGCATGGCGAAAAACGCCGCAGTCAGGCCTATTTGGTTGACGCCGGCCCTGGCATTGTGCGGCGCGCCGCAGATGCCGCACAACGCGGCGTAGATGCATTGGCCATGCCACGCCTGACCCGCCTCTTCCTCACGCACCACCACTCGGATCACACAGCAGGGGTACCGGATCTAATGTTGCTGCCGTGGGTGCTGGAACGAAACGAAACGTTGGTCATCTATGGTCCAGCGGGTACACGGACAATGGTCGACCACCTGTTGGCCGCTTACGCGGAAGACATCCGGGAGCGGCGCGAAGGGTTGGAACCATCCAACGATCAGGGACACCGTGTGG
>ERZ795053.3839-NODE-3839-length-16721-cov-6.934477_pt1 | contig 16721 bp, 12 predicted proteins | sample MGYA00375137_ERZ795053 | MGnify/ENA primary metagenome ERZ795053 (study PRJEB30182, sample SAMN05720284) | activated sludge metagenome | isolation source: Anaerobic digester | place: Hong Kong | collected 2014-12-17 ...
CGCGTCCACCCGCTCATCATCACGCTGGCCACCGCCACGATCCTGCAGGGCTCGCTCCTGCTCATCGCCGGCGGCAGCGCCGTCTCGACCACCAACCCCGCCGTCGTCTGGCTCGGCAACGAGCGCCTCTGGGGCTTTCCCGTCACCATCCTCACCTGGCTGGTCGTCGCCGCCGCCACGCTCGTCGTCCTGCACCGCACCGTGCTCGGCGGCTGGCTCTACGCCATCGGCACCAATCCCCGCGCCAGCCGCCTCGCCGGGGTGAATGCTCCCCTCACCCTGATCACCGTCTACGCCATCTCCGGCGCGTCGGCCGGGCTCGCCGGACTCCTGCTGCTCGGCATGAACCGCCAGGGCTATGTCGGCATCGGCGAGCCCTATCTGCTCGGCACCATCGCCGCCGTCGTGGTCGGCGGCACCTCCATCCTCGGCGGCCGCGGCAGCTATCTCGGCACCATCGCCGGCGCCATCCTGCTGGTCACGCTCACCGCCCTCATCACCGTGGTCAACGCCTCGCCGGGCCTGCGCATGATCCTCTTCGGCGGCCTCGTCCTCGCCATGCTGCTGATCGCGGGACGCGTGCAGGAGACGAGGTAGTTATTCAGTCCCGGAGTGTGGTGGCTCGGACGGCATGCGTCGTTGTGGCGCTTGCTTGCAGTAGCTGGCCCATCGTTCTTCCTTGGCGTGACCGCAGCAACTTGCACCATCACACGCCGGGACTTAACGAGGTGTTCGCTCACGTCGAATCCATCGCCTCGGTCGTCCTCTGGGCCGGTGCCGACCAGGACGTGATCATCGTCAACGGTGCGACCAGCCTCGACAGCATCGGCTTCGTCGAGGGCACGCTGAACCAGGAAGTCGTCGCCTGAGCCCGGGACTCAGCCGCGTGTCACCACGACATCGTGGCCGCTCCATGCCCCGTCCGCCGTCCGCCAGGTGAAGACGATGCGCGACGCCGGGCCGAGCCGGTCCGGTGAGAGCTCGATGCCGTGCAGCCCGAGGCCGAGCTCCTTCGTCGGCTCGTCGACCACGGCCTGCCAGTCGTCGACGCCCCAGTGGACCTGCCCCTCGCCCGGGAACGCGATGACGAGCGTCGCCTGCCCGGGCAGGCCGGCGATCGGCGCGTGCGGCAGCCAGAAGTGCCGGTCGGCCTTCGGCACCTTGCCGCCATAGCGCCGCCAGACCGCCGCCGGGCGATCGACAGGCGCACCCGACTGGCGCGAGAGAGCGAGCTTGATGTACTCGGCATGCGCCCAGCCCAGCGGCATGGCCGACCCGGTGGGCCGGCCGGTGAGCAGGCCGGCATCGGCCAGCGGCTCGGCATCCCAGACCTGCTCCGGCAGCAGCCCCGACGGACCGGCCATCGCCGCCATGGCGTCGAGGAAGGGCAGCGGATCGCGGCCGGCGACCAGCTCGACATGCCCGCGCTCGCCGGTCAGGAGCGGCCAGCCGCGGCCGCGGCCGGTGCCGTCGAAGGCGCGGCCGTCATCGTGCTCGCCATAGCCGTCGCCATTGTATCGCCGCCAGACGGGCCCGTTCGGCGTGTCGGCCCTGAGCAGCGCGTCGATCACCCGCAGGCTGGCCGCGACATGCGCATCGTCGGGCGAGCGGAGGCCGAAGCGCACGAGCTGCAGGAAATCGGTGCTGACCTCCTCGTCGGCCGCCACCCCGGCGCTGCTCGATTCCCGGTTCTTCAGCACCAGCAAATGTTGCAGCGGCCGGCTTTCCGCCATCACCTCGATCGGCGCCATGCGCGTGTAGTAGCCCGCGACACCCAGCCGCCGTGCCAAAGGCGTGTCTGCCACCGCCGTCCAGCGCTCGATCCCGGCGTTCCAGAAATCGGCAAGGGCCGTGGCGAGCGCCGCATCGGCTGCATCGACAAAACGCGCACCCTCGACCAGGGCCGCGATCGCGAAGGCCAGGGTGAAGGCGTTGATGCCCGCATTCTCCTCCCAGCGATCCTGGTCGCTCCCCGGCCCCGTCCGGGCGATGAAGCGCAGCGCCCGGCGCACCATGTCGCCCACCTCGATGCCGTCCAGAGCGTCCCGCTCGGCCAGCGCTGCCGCGAGCAGCACCGGGGCCGCCGTCTCGTCGAGCTGGATGCCGGTCCAGTGCGGCGTGCCGCCGAGCCACTGGTTCTGCGCCCAGTAGCCGTCCGCCGCCTGGGTGGCGATCAGGTAGCGCAGGCTGTCGCGCGCCTCGTCGACCGCACCCAGCGCCAGCAGGGCCGTGGAGCAGGCGACCAGATCGCGCGGCCAGACGAGATGATAGCCGGCCAGGTCGTCGCGGGTGTTGCCCCAGGGCACGCTCAGGCTCGCCACCATGGTGCCGGGATAGGTCTGGTCGCGAAGCGTGCGCAGCACCATGGCGGAAAGCCCGACATGCGCCTCGATCGATGCCGGCTCCAGGAGCCCGCCCATGCCCTGGCCCCGCACCTTTCCGTGCCATGCCCGCCAGTCGTCGCGCTGCCGGGCCAGGTGCCGCTCGAACGGACCTTGCAGGCTCGAGACGGCGAGCGTCGCCGCCGCCTGTGCGGTGCTGCCGAAGCCGAGGCCAAGCACGGCGAAGCGCGGCAGGGCACCCGTGAGCGCCACGTTGCCGGGGCCGGCCACGCTGTGCTGCCAGCGCATGGCGCCATGGCGGTCGAAATCCTGCCAGCCGTCGCTCACGCCCACATGGCCGGCGCTGGCCTCGCCGAACGCATCCTGCTGCCGCTCATCGACCGCGGCCAGCGCCAGGCCGAACGGCCCCTGCTCCGCCGTCAGCACCCGGCGCCCGCCGAGCTCCATGACCGCTGCCTCGTTGTTCCAGCCGGAATCACCCAGATGCGGCGCCAGCAGCACGTAAGGCCGGAGCGCCGCGTCACCGTCGAGGCAGAGCTCGACGAGCAGCACGTCGCGGATGGGATCCGGCGTGACCCGCAAATGCAGCTCGAAGCGCTCGTGCCGGTGCCGAACCTCGACCGCCGGCACGCCGGGCTCGACCAGCCGCAGCGTGTAGTTTCCGAGCCGCTTCACCTCGACCCAGAAGCCCTCGCCGTCGGCGACGATGAACCCCAGATCGCGGATCTGCGGCAGGTCCACCCTCGGGTAGTAGACCTCGTTGACGATCCCGTAGCCCATGGTGAACCAGACCCGGGACGGGCCCAGCGCGCAGCCGACGATGTCCTTCGCACTGCTCGTCCAGGTCGGCGCGATCCCCGGCCGACCCGGTGCCTCCCGACGCGGTTCCACGGGCCGCAGCACGCTCATGACCGGCTCCTCCCGGCCTCCATTGGCCGCCAACATCGAAGGCCTGTCCAGCGCAATCAGCGCCGGCTCTATCGCCCCACCTTCGCCAGCACGTCCGCCCTGAGGAACCGCTCGACCACCAGCATGAAGGCGATCGACGGCACCAGCAGGATGAGCGCCGTGATCGAGGCGATCTGGTAGTTGCCGCCGGCGCTGGCGCTGTAGAGCAGCAGCGGCAGGGTCTGGACGTCCGGGGCGCCGACGAAATAGGTACCGGTGAACTCGTCGAGCGATTCGAGGAAGACGAAGATGGCGCTGGCCATAAGGCCGGGTGCGGCGAGCGGCAGGGTGATCGTCCAGAAGGTGTGCATGGCCCCCGCCCCGATATTGCGCGCCGCCTCCTCGAGCTCGTGCTCGACCGAGGCGAAGGCCGCCGTGGCGATCCAGACGGCATAGACGAGGCCGTGGCTGGTGTGGACGAGGACGACGCCGAGATAGGTGCCGTTCAGGCCGAAGCCGTAGAAGATCCGGGCGATGTTGATGTAGACGGGCAGGTTCGGGAAGGCCTGCGGCAAAAGGAAGGCCAGCAGGATCAGGCTGCGGAACGGCAGCCGCAGGCGAGCCAGGGCGTAGCCCGCCGGCACTGCCAGGGCCAGCGACATGGCGACCGTGCCGACGGCGATGACGGCGCTGTTGACGAGCGATTCGATCGCGCCGCCACGCGGCGCGAAGACGCGCCCCCAGAAGCTGAAGCCGTACTCGATCGGCAAAGCGTGCGGGAAGTACCAGCGCTCGGTGAACGCCCAGAGCACCATGTTGGCGAGCGGCCCGAAGACGACGAAGGCGAGGAGGCCGAGGCACAGCCCCCGGACCAGCCAGCGCCCCATCAGCGCTGCTCCATCCGCTCGCGCACGGCGTAGCGCAGATAGATCCAGGCGACGGCCCCGGCCATCAGATAGGAGATCACGCCGAGCGCGTTGGCGACCCCGTAATCGCCATAGGCGTTGATCCGAAAGGCCATGTTGGCGGTGATCATGGTGGGTGTCTGGGCATTGATCATCAGCGGCACCGACAGCACCGAGAGCATGATGACGAAGCTCAGGATGAGCCCGACCAGGAGCGTCTGCATGACCTGCGGCACGACGATCTCGACCAGGATGCGCAAGCGCGACGCACCGAGGTTGCGCGCCGCCTCGAACATCGACCGGTCCAGCCCGGCCATGGCCCCGGCGACCAGCAGCGCCACGAACGGCGTCTGCTTCCAGACGAAGGCGATGACGATGCCGCGCCAGTCGAGAAAGCTCAGGGTCTGCAAGGGTGTCAGCAGCCCGGCCTCGACCAGCATGCCGTTCAGGAGGCCGTTCTTGGCGAGGAACGTGCGCATGAGCTGGCCCGCCACGATGAACGGGATGAAGAGCGGCCAGCGATAGAGCCAGCGCAGGATGGCCTGCGCCCTGGGGTTGCTGCCGAGCACCAGGTAGCCGCCGATGGCGACCGCGAAGACGGCGATCAGCAGCGTCGAGAGCCCGACGATGAGGAAGGTGAAGAGGATGTCGCTGCGGTAGAGCTCGACCGCCTTGGCGAAATTGCCGAGCCCCCAGCCCTCGCCGGTCACGAAGGCACCGACCAGCGAATAGAGGAGCGGCCAGACGAAGAGCAGCAGGATGACGCCGAGCGCCGGCAGCACCAGGAGTGGCCCCAGGAACGGGCTCGCCTTCATCGCAGCGGGAGGGCGGGAGCGCCGCCTCGGACGCTCCCGCCGGCCTCGGTCAGTTCGTCACCTGGCGCTCGTAGGCTTCCAGGATGGCGTCGAAATAAGGGCCGATCGGGAAGGGCTTGCCCTTCTCGGCCAGATCCTCCGGCCCGACATCGGCGAAGAGCCGCTGCCAGGTGGCGTCGTCCAGCTCCGCCTGGACGTGCTGCGCGTCGATCCCGGGATACCAGTTGAAGCGCTCGACGATGCCCTCGGCCTGGACCGCCGGGCTGGTGGCGAGCTCGATGAACTTCGCCGCGAGCTCGGCGTTGGCGGCCCCCTCGGGCACGACATAGTACATCGGCTGGCCGGGCATGCCGGGGCCGATCAGCGATAGCTTGAGGTCCGGATTCAGCCGGCCGTCCGCCTGCCACGTGTAGAACATGTCGACCCAGACGGGACCCATCGCGATCTCGCCGCGATTGAGCATGTCGAGCGTGCCGGCATTGCCCGGGCTGAAGGTGACGTTCTCGTTGAACGCCTTGAGCTTCGCCAGCGCGTCGGACCAGGCGGCCTCCGTCGATTCGTCGAACGGGCCGTTCATGAGCTGCTCGCCCTGGTCGGTGAAGGCGTACATCCAGCCCATGACGAAGCTGACGCCCGACATCCCGCCCTTGATGCCGTTATAGCCGAACTGCCCGGGGTTCTCGGCGACCCACTCGACCAGCTCCTCGTAGGTCTGCGGCGGCTCCGGCACCAGCGCCGGGTTGTAGGCGATCGCCGTCTGGCTGTGGAACATCGGCATGACATAGCCGTCGACATCCGTGCCGAGCGCCATCTTCGCCGTGTCGCGGGTCACGAGATCGCCCGTCCCGATCTTGTCCCGGTAGCTCTCGAGCAGGCCTTCCTCCACCATCTGGCCGGCCATCTTCTGGTGCACCACCGCCACATCCACATCGACGTCCGTGGCCCCCGCCGCCTTCTGTGCGGCGAGCCGCTCGTAGATCATCTGCGAGCCGGCATCGCCCGGCCCCGTGCCAAGGGCCCGCACCGTGTTGCCCGGATTGGCCGCCTCGAACCTGGGTGCGAGGAACTCGTTGATGTAGTCGACCATGTTCTGGTCGCCGGCGGTCACCACGGTCAGCGTCTCGGCCATCGCCAGCGACGTTGTCGCCAGCATGGTGCCGCCGATCAGGCTTGCGATCATCGCTCGTGACTGTCTCACGTTACCCTCCTCTGGGCTTGGTTGTGCCGTCTGCGGGAAAAAGAAAGAGATGCCGGGCCGGCAGCCGCACGGCGACCGCATCGCCCGGCGCGTGGCAGGTGGCATCGTCGACCAGGAAATGCCGCTCGCCAATGGCAACCTCGTGACGCCAGACGCCGCCCGGATAGCTCACGGCGAGCACCCTGCCGGTCAGCAGCAACGCTTCGGTCTCGTCGCCCGTCACGGCCTCGTCCGCCGCGACGAGGGCCGCCGCCTCGCCGCGGAAGAACGCGCGCAGGCTGAACGTCCCCTGCCCCGGCAAGGTGTTGGCGGTCGGCAGCAGGTCGCGGGCGAGCCGTGCCGCCGCATGGTCGGCGCCGGCGGCGATCACCACACTGGCGCCGTCCAGATCGGCCTCGAGCGTCACGCTGTTGTCCGCCCCCATGAAGTCGGCGACGAACGGGCTCGCCGGCTGGTTGTAGATCCGCTCGGGCGGCCCCGCCTGGGCGATCCGGCCGGCATCGAGAATGACGATCCGGTCGGCCATGACCATCGCCTCCTCGCGGTCATGGGTGACGTGGATCGCGGTGATGCCGAGCCGCCGCTGCAGGGCCCGGATCTCGTGCCGCACCGTCTGGCGGATGCGCGCGTCGAGATTGGAGAGCGGCTCGTCGAGCAGCAGGATCTCCGGATCGACGGCGAGCGCCCTGCCCAGCGCCACGCGCTGCCGCTGCCCGCCGGAAAGGGCCGTGACGTTGCGTTCGCCGAGCCCGGCCAGCCCGAGCATGGCGAGAAGGTCCTCGACCTTGGCCCGGATCGCCGCGCGATCGAGCCGCCGCAGCTTCAGCCCGTAGCCGATGTTCTGCGCCACGCTCATGTGCGGCCAGAGCGCATAGGACTGGAAGACCATGGCCATGTCGCGCCGGTCGGGTGCGAGCCGGGTGATGTCGCGCTCGCCGATCCGCAACCGCCCGCTCGTCGGGCTGAGGAAGCCGGCAATCGTGCGCAGCAGCGTGGTCTTGCCGCAACCCGACGAGCCGAGCAATGCCACGAGCTCGCCCCGACCCACCGCCAGCGACAGGTCGTGCAGCACCGGCGTCGAGCCGTAACGGACCGCCACCCGGTCGATGTCGAGGAATGCTTCGCTGGGCATAACGCTTCGCCGCTGTCCCGGCGGCGTCGGCCGCACGGGCTTCTTCGTTCGACCGACGCCCCCTGGATCGGCTCGAGTCAACGGCGTGACAATGACGCGCCCCGGCCCGCTCGCCAAGCCCGAAGATCGGTTCCCGGCTCTGGACGGGAGCCGGAAGCGGTGCCACCTTCCGCGACGGTTCGGCACGAGGGAGGAACGAGCATGAGCGACTGGCTCGAGCGAAGCTATATGGCACGGCTCGGCGTGGCCAAGGGTCGGGAGGGTCGGCGACACCAGCTCGACCGTGAGCGGCAGGGCGCCTTCCACTATGTCTACGGCCCCTATGCCGAGCCGGTCCTGACCATCGATCCGGGCGACATCGTCGTGGCCGAAACCGAGGACGCCTTCGGCGGCGCCATCCGGAGCGAGCGCGACCTGCCGTCCGCCGTGCTCAACATGCCCTTCGTCAACCCGCAATGCGGCCCGATCCGCATCGAGGGCGCGAAGAAGGGCGACGTCGTCGCGGTCCGCATCCTCGACATCGAGCCGCGCGGCCCGCAACCGGTCGGCACCACCGCCCTCATCCCCGAGTTCGGCGGCCTCGTCGCCACCCCGGTCACCGCCATGCTCAACCGGCCCCTGCCCGAGCGGGTCAAGAAGATGGCGGTGACCCGCGAAGGTGTCGTCTTCAACGAGCGCATCACCCTGCCTTACGAGCCCTTCATCGGCACGCTGGGCGTCAGCCCCGAGATCGAGGCGATCAGCTCGCTCACGCCGGACTACTACGGCGGCAACATGGATCTCCCGGACATGGGCCCCGGCGCCATCGCCTATTTCCCGGTGCAGCACGAGGGCGCCTTCCTCTATGTCGGCGACTGCCACGGCACCCAGGGCGACGGCGAGCTCTGCGGCGTCGCGGTCGAGATCCCGTCCACGACGACGCTGCATGTCGACCTGATCAAGGGCTGGCCGATCCATTGGCCGAGGCTCGAGAACGAGCGGTTCATCATGTCGATCGGCAGTGCCCGCCCCATGGAGGACGCGGCGCGCATCGCCTATCGCGACCTCGTCCGCTGGCTGGTCGCCGATTACGGCTTCGAGGAGAGCGAGGCCTATTTCCTCCTGACCCAGGCCGGCCGGGTCCGCCTCGGCAACATGGTCGACCCCAAGTACACGCTCGGCGCCTCACTCCTCAAAGCCTATCTCGACTGAACAGGGAGCAGAAACGATGGATCTCGGTCTCAAGGGTCTCAGGGCGATCGTCACCGGCGGCACCAAGGGCATCGGTCGCCGGGCCGCCGACATCCTCGCCGACGAGGGCTGCCATGTCAGCGTCTGCTCGCGCCACGCGGACGAGGTGAAGGCCTGCGTCGCCGCGCTCGGGAAGAAGGGCGTGAAGGCCCACGGGCAGGCGCTCGACGTCGCCGACAAGGCGGCTCTCGAAAGCTGGGTGGCGAGCGCTGCGGCCGAGCTCGGCGGCATCGACATCGTCGTCGCCAATGTCTCGGCGCTGGCCGGCGCCGGCACCGAGGAGGCATGGCAGCAGCAGTTCGAGGTCGACGTCATGCACACGGTGCGCACCGTGAACGCCGCCATGCCGCAGCTCGAGGCGTCGAAGGCCGCCTCGGTTGTCATCGTCTCCAGCGTCTCCGGCCGCGAGGTCGACTTCTTCGCCGGCTCCTACGGCGCCACCAAGGCCGCCCTCATCCACTATGCCCACGGCCTCGCCTGCCAGCTCGCGCCCAAGAACATCCGGGTGAACTCGGTCTCGCCCGGCAATGTCTACTTCAAGGACGGCATCTGGAACTCGATCGAGAAAGACAATCCCGAGCTCTTCAAGGCCGCCCTCGACCTCAACCCGACCGGCCGCATGGCGACCGCCGAGGAGGTCGGCCGCGGCATCGTCTTCCTCGCCAGTCCCGCCTCGAGCTTCACTTCCGGCACCAACCTCGTGATCGACGGGGCGCTCACCAAGGGCGTGCAGTTCTAGGCCGTCCCGATGAACGGCGCCGCCGCACGAGAGCGCTTCCTCGACCGTGCGGCGGCGCTGAACGAGCGCTTCCACTGCTTCGTCACTCTCACCCCCGACGAGGTATCGACCGGTGTCGGGCCGCTCGCCGGCGTGCCTATGGCGGTCAAGGACTGCATCCCGGTCAGGGGTGTCGCCTGCACCTGGGGGAGCGCCCTCTTCAGGGACCGCATCGCCGAAAGGGACGCGCCCGTCGTGGCGCAACTGCGCGACGCGGGTGTTCGCATCGTCGGCACCGCCAACCTGCACGAGCTCGCCTTCGGCGGCACGACGCAGAACCCCTGGTACGGCAATTGCCGCAACGCCTGGAACCCCGAGCGCGTGCCGGGCGGCTCGAGCGGCGGGTCCGCCGTGGCGGTGGCGCTCGGCCTCGCCACGCTCGGCGTCGGCACCGACACGGGCTGCTCGGTCCGCCTGCCGGCCTCGCTCAACGGGCTCCTCGGCCTGCGCCCGACCCATGGCGCCATCTCCAACCGGGACATCATGCCGGTCAGCCCGCCGCACGACACGGTGGGCTTCATCGCCGCCGACCCCGAGACGATCCGCCTGGCCTTCACCGCGACCTGCCGCCACGATCCGGCCGACCCCTTCTCCCGCTCCGCTTCGACCTTCGCCCGCCCGGGACGGATCAGGCTCGGCATCGCCAGCGCCCTCCTGGAAGAAACCGAGCCCGACATCCGCGACTCCTTCGAGCGCGCGGTCGAAAAGCTCGAGGGCCAGGGCTGCTCGGTCCAGCCCGTCGCCGAGCCGGCCCTCCTCGAGGCCGCCCTGCACATCGCCCCGCTCGCCATGGCCGACATGGCCGAGTTCCATCGCCAGCGCCTCGCCCACGACGCCGCCCGCATCGGCAGCGCCATCCACCAGCGTGCCGCCCGCGGCCTCGCCATGCCGGCCACCGAGTATGCCGGCCACCTGCGCTGGCGGGAGGCCAATGGCGTCGTCATCAACCGACTCTTCGAGACCGTCGACGCGATCCTCTCGCCCACCGTGCCGGTGACCGCCCCGACCCTGGCGGAAGCGGCGGATGCGGTCGGCAGCACCGCCCTGCTGAGCCGCAATTGCTGGGCAGCGCCGGCGGCCGGCATCCCCGCCCTGACCGTGCCGTGCGGCCGGGACCGTCACGGCATCCCGATCGGCCTGCAGCTGATGGGCAGGGCCTGGTCGGAGCACTTCCTCCTCGACCTCGCGGGGCTCTTCCTCGGCCCGGCTGGCCGTGCCCGGCTGCCGGACCAGCCCTGAGTGGCGTTTCCGCGTCCCCGAGTGTGGCAAGCAGACAACAGCGGCGGAATCGCCGCCGCCGTTAGTGGCATTTGAACCATGGGATGCACATCATAGCAGCCGGACCAGCGTAAGGCTTTCGACGACCATGGAACAGATTGGCTCCTCGACCGACGAGCAACCGCAGCAGCCGATGCAGGGCATGCCCTTGCAAGCCGTGCCCGGTGGGGCGAGGCCGGCGATCGCGTCGCCGCCCTGCAGCTATCGGGTGAGCCATTCCTCGGGCGAGACCATCTGCCCCGACCTGGCCTCCGCCCGCCTGCTCCTCAGCCAGAAGCCGGGTGCCAAGATCTTCCTGCAGCGCGGCTGACTGGCCGGCGTCGGGCAACAGGCGCAGCGTCCCTTTCCCGGGCGGCACGGTCCAGCTGTTGGCGCTGTCCGCTTCCCGGCTCGCCGTGATGACCGGCGACGACACCGGGTGCCAGCCGCCCTCGAGGTTGTCGCCGGCGAAGGATCAGAGCTAGCGGACGAGCCTGCCCGACCATCCAGGGGCCCGGCGGCGCCAGCACGACAGCGGCCGGGCCGGCGCTCCATTTCCCGCTGCCGAGCTTCTCGTCGGTGGCGCACGGCACGGTGAGCGTCGGCCCGACGCCAATTCCTCGAGCTGCGGTTGCTTGCCGTCGATCTTCACGTCGCCCCAGACGATGGCGTCCGCGAGCGAGGTCTGCTGCGGCATGAGGCTGTTCAGCGCTTCACGGGACAGGGTGCAGCCGCGACGTCTCGATGAGCCGAGCTGCGATCGCCCCGGCTCGCCCAGGAATTTGCGCGGATCGGGAGCCGGGCCCGGCTCGGCGATCGCCCCGGGCAGTTCGAGAGGCTCGCCGAGAGCCACCCGATCCCCTCGTTCCGGCAACCACCTGCTACCCGCCGAGGCCGATATCCTTAGGCGGGAATTTCCGGAAGGTCAGGGCATGGGCCTTCATCTCGTTGCCCAGCGACGCCTGCCAAGCATTCAGGCGATGGCCGACCGTGTACTCCTCCTTCGGGTCGATGTAGAGATTGAACAGCCACGGCGCGAGCGCGGTATCCTGCAGCGTGGCCATGTCGATCCAAAGGAACTTCTCCGCCGGCTCGACCACCTTGGTGTGCATCTTGTACTCGCGCATCCGCATGGCGGTGAACTGCGAGCCGAGCCAGAAATACACGTTCTCCCGCCGCGACTCGCCGTCGCCGGCCAGAAGGAACGAGGTCTGGTCGATCCCGTCGATGTAGCGGTCGGTCGGGATCGCGTCCTCGGCACCGGCCAGCGCCACCGAGGTATTGAAGAGGTCCATGAGGTCGAACAGCCCGTCCGATACCCGGCCCGGCTCGATCATGCCCTGCCAGTAGGCGATGCCGGGAACGCGCACGCCACCTTCCCAGGTCGTACCCTTCGCGCCGCGGAGCGGCGTGTAGCCGCTGTCCGGCCAGCCATCCATCTGCGGCCCGTTGTCCGAGGTAACGAAGACGAAGGTATTCTCCAGCTCGCCCGCATCCTCCAGCGCCTGCATGATGTCGCCGATATGGCTGTCGACCTCGACGACGGCGTCTTTGTAGGGATACTTGGACGAGCTAGCGCCCTCGAAGGCCGCCGACGGCCAGTTGTCGGCGTGCACCTTCATGAAGGCGTGGGTCAGGAAGAAGGGCTCGGCGCCCCGGGCCAGCTCGGCGATGCGTGCCACCGTGTAGTCGCGCAGCATGCCGTCGCCCTCGGCCATGTCCTGGACGGAGGCGACCTCCATCACCGTCTCGGTGGTCCCGTCCTTCAGCCCGCGGACGAGGTTGTCGTCGGCGCCGATCGCGTCGTAGCGCTCGCGCTTGTCCGCATCGAGCACCAGGTCGGGATAGCGGTGCCCGTCATGGCGCTGGATGTACTCCTTCTGCGCCCGGTAGTAGCCATAGAACTCGTCGAACCCGATGTCGTGCGGCCGCATGCCTTCGACCTCGCCGACATGCCACTTGCCGACCAGGAGCGTGTGATAGCCGTGATCCGACAGGATGCCCGGCAGCGACACCTCGCCCTCCCACGGGTTTCGGGTCACGTTGTCGCCGGCGAGGATTGGGCGGGTCAGGCCGGTCCTGACCGGCAGGCGGCCGGTCAGGATCGCGGCCCGCGTCGGCGTGCAGGTGTACTGGGCGTAGGTCGAGGTGAGCTTCAGCCCTTCTGCCGCCAGCCGGTCCATGTTGGGGGTCGCCGCCCCGATCGCCTCGCCGCCGCCGAACGCACCCGGATCGCCGTAGCCCATGTCGTCGACGATGAAGAGCAGGATGTTCGGCTTCCGCCCCGTCCTGGCCTCGAAGTCGGCGAGCTTTCGCGCCGCCTCGGCCTGCTGCCCGGGCCGCGGGATCGCGGGTTGCCGGCTGTCCGACTCCTGGACCGCCCGTGACAGGGTCGAGGTCTGGGACACGGCCTCGCCGCCCACGGCGATCGACATCGCCAGGGCGAGCAAGGCGAAAATGGTCATGACGCGCATGGCTTCCTCCGTTCTCTCGACTTCAGCTGGCAGGCAGCAGCAGCTTCACGATCGGGCCGATGGTGCCCTTCGGTCCCGCGCCATCGTTGTCGAGCACCCCGCTTCCCACCCGTCGCTGCCGAAGGCTCAGTTGGCCGACGGATGCGCGTGATGCCGCCATGGGGATGGGTGCTGTGCTCCGGGCCGTTGTCGGTCGTGTAGACGACGATGGTGTCGTCGCCGACGCCGAGCTTGTCCAGCTTGGCGAGCACCGCGCCGATGTCGTCGTCGTGCTGGATCATGCCGGCGCCGTGCGGGTCGTCGTAGCTCGTGTGCTCGCGGGCCCTCTCCTTGTACGCGTCCGGCGTGAACGTGAAGACGTGCATCCTGGACGGGTTCAGCCAGACGAAGAACGGCTCGTCCGCTGCCACCGCCCGCTCCATGAAGTCGAAGGCCTTCCCGTTGAGCTCGGCATCGAGGGTCTCGAAGCGCTGCTCGTCCGGCAGGCCCGTGTCCTCGACCCGCTGCTTGCCGACCTCGCCGAAACGGTCGTCGGGCACGCTGGCGTCGTAGGTGTCCGTGGCGAAGCTGTGGATGATGCCGCGCGGCTCGAACTTCGCGCGGAACGCGTCGCTTTTGGGGTAGTCGTTGTCGAGGGGCTCCTGCAGCACGTTCAGGTGGTAGAGGAAGCCGTAGAACTCGTCGAAGCCGTGCACCGTCGGCAGATGCTCGTTGCGGTCGCCCAGATGGTTCTTGCCGAACTGCCCGGTGGCATAGCCCTGCTGCTTCAGCACCTCGGCCAGCGTCGGCACCTCGGCCCGCATCCCCTGCTTCGCACCGACCATGCCCACCGTCGTTAGCCCCGAGCGGATCGGATACATGCCGGTGATGAACGAGGCCCGCCCCGGCGTGCAGCTCGGCTGCGCGTACATGTCGGAGAAGAGGGCACCCTCCTCGGCCAGCCGGTCGATGCTCGGCGTCCGATAGCCCCTCGAGCCGCGGTTGTAGGCGCTGATGTTCCAGAGCCCCACATCGTCCGGCATGATGACGAGGATGTTCGGTCTCTCCTTTGCCTGATCCTGCGCCCGGACCGGTTCCGCCGTCGTGATCAGGGCCGCCCCCACGAGGGCCGACATCTTCAAGGCCCGAAGGGGTTCGATCATGGCCTCGCCTTTCGTTTGCTGGGAAATCGCCGCGTCTGGCGCCTCTGCACCGCCTACTTCATCGTCACCGCCATGCCCCGGATCGAGCCGTCGAAGGCGAAGGGCCGCTCATCCGCATAGGCGGTGGACACGGGCGAGCCCAGATCGCGCCCCACGTCGAACGTCTCGGTCGCGGTGAAGGCGGCCGGAACCGTGCGCTTCACCGTGGTCCGCCCGGCCACCTTGCCGTCGACGGTGATCACGACCTGGGCGGCACCGCCGGGCTTCTCGATTTCGGTATCGATGACGATCTCGTGCCTGCCGCCCGGGATAGGGTCGGTGGTCACCGCGTAGTTCTCGATCAGGAGCATGTTGTACTCGTAGACCAGCCGACCATCCCGCATGTAGACACTGAGCCCGCCGCCGGCGCCGCCGACGGCGTAGAGCACGCCGTTGGCGCCGTCCTCGAATTCCGCGTCGATTGTCACGGTCGTGCTCTGGCGCCCGACGCCGGGTGCCGTGAATTCCGGCATGCGTTCCGTCGAGCCGGTGAACGTCCAGTGGTCATAGGCGGTCTTCACGCGATCCTCGGGGTGGATGCGCAGCCAGAGCCCGGCGCCGATGGGGAAGTCCTGGTTCTCTCGGGCCACCTCGAGGAAGCGCTTCTTCATCCGCAGGAGCCGCTTCGGCTCCGCCGCCGCCAGATCGCGGGCTTGCGAGAAATCCCTCCCGAGGTCGTAGAGCTCCCATTGGTCCTTGGCCGAATCCCAATCGGCGAGGCCTTTGGCGGAGCCGGCCGTGTCCCAGGGGATCAGTGGCCCGAAGGTGCCAGCGAACCAGCCGTCCATGTAGATCCCGCGGCTGCCGTTATTGTCGAAGAACTGCTCCGACTTCTGTCCCGCTGCTCCGGCATCACCGAACGTGTAGGCCATGCTGATGCCGTCGAGCGGCAGCTGATCATAGCCGTTGACGACCTTTGGCGGCGTGATCTGGAGAATGTCGTAAATGGTCGGCGCCACGTCGACGAGGTGATGGAACTGCGGGCGCATCCTGCGGTCATGGCTGATGTGCCCCGGCCAGGAGATCACCAGCGGGTTGCGCGTGCCGCCGAAATAGCTGGCGAGCAGCTTGGTGCCCTTGAAGGGCGTGCCGCCCGCCCAGGCCCATCCGGCATGGTATATGTTGTCTGTCTTCGGGCTGCCGAGCACGGCCGTTCCGCCGAGCTTCTCCAGGGCTTCGAGCTGCTGGTCGGTGGTGGTCTGGATGTTGTTCTGGGCCAAGAGCTCGCTGATCGAGCCCTCCTGACCCTCGGCCGACGAGCCGTTGTCGCCGAAGATGTAGAAGATCAGCGTGTTGTCGCGCAGGCCCCGCGCCTCGAGCCCGTCGATCAGCTTGCCGACCTGCGTGTCGGTATGCTCGACATAGCCGGCGAAGACCTCCATCAGCCGCGTCTGGAAATCGAATTGATCCGCCGGGATGCTGTCCCATGATGCCATCGTCGCGTCGCGCGGCGTGAGCTCTGTCCCCGCCGGGATGACCCCCATGTCGAGCTGCCGCCGCCAGGTGCGTTCGCGATAGGCGTCCCAGCCATCGTCGAAGGCGCCGTCATACTTGTCGGCCCATTCGCTGAAGATGTGGTGCGGTCCATGCACGCCGCCCGGCGCCCAGTACATGAAGTAGGGCCGGGCCGGATCGAAGGCGCGGTAGTCGTCGAGCCAGGCCAGCGCCCGGCTCGCCAGATCCTCGGTCAAATGATAGGTCGGATCGTCGGCGGGTGGCTCGACATGGTCGTAGTTCCGGGTCAGCCGCGGCTCCCATTGCGAGGTCTCGCCGCCGAGAAACCCGTAGAAATGCTCGAACCCGTAGGCGTTCGGCCAGTGATCCTTGGGGCCGATCGAGGTCGTCTCGATCGCCGGCGTGTTGTGCCACTTGCCGAAGGCCGCGGTGTGATAGCCGTATTGCCTGAGGATCTCGGGGATGGTCGCCGCCGTCTTGGGGATGACCCCCGTGTAGCCGTCGAAGGCCACCGCCCGCTCGGCGATGGTGCCGGAGCCCACCCGCGTGTGGTTGCGCCCGGTGAGCAGCGCCGCCCGGCTGGGCGAGCAGATCGAGGCGGTGTTGAAGGCGTTGTAGGCGATGCCCTCCGCGGCGAGCCGTGCGAAGGCGGGTGTCCTGACCTCGCCGCCGAACACCTCGGAGATGCCGAACCCGACATCGTCGAGCATCACGATCAGGATGTTTGGCGCGTTCTCGGCCAGGTGCCGCGCCGGCTCCGGCCATTGCATCGTCGAGTCCTGCAGAAGCTGCTTCGCCTCGCCCGCCATCGGCTCGGGCGGGAACGGCAGCACGGAGCCGTCGTCCTTCTCCTGCGTCCCGGCCGATCCGGCGGCCAGGAGCGACGCGAGCGCCGCCAGAATCACGAGCCTTGCCGTCATTTGAGCCTCCGAGATATCGAATCAACGAAGCCGCCGAGCCCCAATGAGCCGGCGTCGTGAAGAAGCGCCGCTTGCTTACAGCAGCACCGGCGGGTCAAGTCCGAGAACTGCTGGAAATTCGGTTTTGAGGGGTCGCGACTGAGTGG
>ERZ795053.3842-NODE-3842-length-16707-cov-9.764233_pt1 | contig 16707 bp, 15 predicted proteins | sample MGYA00375137_ERZ795053 | MGnify/ENA primary metagenome ERZ795053 (study PRJEB30182, sample SAMN05720284) | activated sludge metagenome | isolation source: Anaerobic digester | place: Hong Kong | collected 2014-12-17 ...
AGGAGGATCTCGGTCTCCTCGAACCCGGCGCGGGTGAGGTAGCGCACGTCGTCGGAGGCGACATACGCGGCCCCGAATCCGAACAGCAGGGCCCCGGCGGCAATCAGGAGTCCCATCTTCCACCTCCGGCGACGACGCGGTGCGGTCGTCATGGTGTCCAGTGCACCCCGAGGAGGTGCACGCTCCGCCCCACCGAGCTGCGGTGCAGATAGGCATAGTCCACCCGCGCATCACCCAGCACCAGCGAGGCGCCGTACGACGTCTTCCCCACGCCACTCCCGGCCGGTTGGCCGCCGTGCCCGATGCGTGCCACCAGGCCGATTCCATGGAGCACTGCCCCACCCTCCAGCCCGAGAATGGTTCGCCGTGCCTCGCCATCGGTCCAGATGGTCTCGACCGTCGCGAGCAACCGGCCATTGGAATAGGTGTCGATCAGGTTGAACGAGAAGCCGAGGCGGGTGCGGGCCGGCAGGGCGAGCGTCGGGCCGCTGAGCGCCGTGCGCCCGAGGTTCTCGAAGGCGAGCGCGAGGGCGGCGATGTCGAAGAAGGCGACCATCACCCCGGCATCCTGGGTGAGGGTGCGCGAGACGGTCCCCGAGGAATCCTCGACGGAGACGTAGTCGGCCGCGAGGCCGAGATGGACCCCGCGCAACCGCAGGCTGGTGGCCGCGACCCACTCGAGGTTGTCCCGGATCGGGGACGCCTCGGGATAGCGCAGGTAGCGCCAGCCGCCCCCGACACTCACCGGCCCGGTGCGCAGCGCGGCCGCCGTGGAGACATACCAGCGGTCGTCGGGCAGCCGGGCATGGGCGGCCTCGACGGCGAGCCGGCGGATCGGCCCGATGATCGCCGGATTGTCGAAGACGACGGCGGCGTCGCCGGTGAGGGCGAGCGAGCCGCCTGCCATGCCGGCGGCGCGCACCGACGCGGAGAGGTCCTGGAGCGCCGGACGGGGCGGCTCGGCGTCCTGCGCGACGAGCGCGGGTGCCGCAGCGAGGAGCGTCACCAGCGCGAGGAGCGACCTCACCGGATCCTTGCGACGGCGAGCCGGGCAACGAGGGCGCCGGGCGCCGCGACGCCACCGCTCCCGCTGAACTCGACCTGGACCGACCCGGTCGCCGCGGGGACCGTCACCCGCACGAAGGGGCCGGTCCCGGCTCGCAGCGTCCCCGAGGTGGTGAGCGTTCCGGTCGTCGGCGCCGGCACGAGCGGATACGGCAGCGCGAAGATCTGGGGCGAGTTCGCCGCGTAGGTCGCGCGCAGGTTCCAGGTCCGGTAGCGGATCCGGCCGACCTGCGGGAAGCCCGGCAGGTCGTCGGCCCAGAGCGAAAGCAGCCATTCGCCGACCAGGGTCGCGAAGGGCGTGCCCGTCGCCGCGGCGATGTTGTCCGCCCCGGTGCCCGCGCCCTGCAGCAGGCTCCGGGTGACCTGGGTGCCAAGGAGCGTGTCCGCCGCGAAGTGATCGGCCACCCAGCGGAGGAAGAGCCACGCGGCACCGCGACCGTCGAGCGACGGCCCGTTGCTCGTCCCCGCCACGAGGAACGTCTCTTCCGGGTCGGACATGAACAGGTAGCCGTTCTGCAGGTTCCCGGTCGCGAACTGCGAGAAGCAGCTCGCGGACGCCGGGCATCGGCTGTCCGGCACCTGCCGCTGCGCGAGCTCCTCGGCGAAGTGTGACAGCCCCTCGTTCAACCACGGCGTCTCGTCGTCGCGCCCGCGGAGCAGCACCCGCTGGTTGAACGAGATCATGTGCTGCAACTCGTGGATCAGCACCGGCGGCAGCGAGCGCAGCGCCGTGGTCCGGGTCACCGCGGCGCAGCCGGTGGTCGCGGGCTTGGGCGCGAACGCGAAGAAGACCTCGCGCTGGTTGCTCCCCGGTTGCGTCGCGACGAGGTCGCCACCGAAGAAGTAGCCGACCACCCGACCCTGGGCGCAGTTGGGCGTGAGGAGGTTCACCTCGTCGGTGATGACGATGTCGATCCGCTGGCTGGCGTCGATGTCCGAGGTCGCGCCGAAGGCGACGGTGTCGATCGGGTGCAGGTAGTCATCGAAGAGCGACGAGAGGCCGGCGAGGTCGGCCGGCGTGAGCTCGTCGGCACCGGCGGCCATCTCGTTGTCGACCCAGATGACGCCGCGGGTGCCGACCACCCGTGCCGTCGCGGTGATCTGCGTCTGCTGGGCACAGGAGAGGTTGGCGCAGACGCGGAACCCATCCTGCTGGCCGACGGTTGGCGGGCCCTGGGCCAGCGCGGGCACCGGCGATTGGAGCGCCGCGGCCCCCGAGGCCACCAGCGCCGCCTCGCGCCGCCGGAGGGCCGCATGGAAGCCGGCCGCCGTGGTGGGCTCCAGCCCGAGCCCGAGCGCCGGGACGCTCGCCGGGCGGCCGCCGAGGGAGGCGAGGGCGGCGGGGCCGGTGGCCCGGGTCGCCCGAAGCTCGTAGCCGCCCGAGACCCCGGCGCTGGTCACCTGTCCGGTGCCCGAGTAGGCGACCACCAGGTACTCGCGCTCGGTGGCGTCACCGGGGAGCGTCAGGCAGTTGGCGTCGACGTCGGGGTTGATCAGGGCGATGCCGCCGATCGGCAGGTCGATCGGAGCCGGATCGGTGCACCGCAGGACCGGGCCCGGCCCGGTCGGGCCGTTCTCGGCACACGCCGCCACCGCGACGACGATCGCCGGGACCAGCATTCGGCCTGGATTCTTCACCCTGTCCCCCTCCGCACCGCGGTGAGCCCTGAACGTGTAAGCCTAAGTGGCACAACGACTTTTGACAATCCTGCCCGACCGGGATACGATTCCCCGGTGAGCCCCGCACCCCGTCGTCCGCGCCCCGCCTGCTGCCCCGCACCGACCCCGCCCGTCGAGGACGCCTGAGGCATGGCGTTCGTCCACCTCCACACCCACAGCGAGTACTCGCTGCTCGACGGGGCCAACCGGCTGCCGGACCTGGTCCAGCACGTCAAGGGCCTCGGGATGGACTCCCTCGCGGTCACGGATCACGGCAACCTGCACGCCGCCAAGAGCTTCTACGACGAGGCGAAGGCGCAGCAGATCCGGCCGATCCTCGGCTTCGAGGCGTACATGGCGTTCGGGCCGCGGCAGGCGCAGGCGCGTCCCAACGGTGCCCCGGCCAACTACTCCCACCTCGTCCTGCTGGCGCAGGACCGCACCGGATACCGCAATCTGGTGCGACTCTCCTCGATCGGGTACACCGAGGGGTTCTATCGCCGTCCCCGGATCGACCGGGAGGTGCTCGAGCGGCACAGCGAGGGGATCGTCTGCCTCGCCGCCTGCCTCTCGGGTGAGGTCGCCCTCTGGCTCCGCAACCAGCAGTGGGAGAAGGCGGTCGAGACGACCCGGTGGCTCGCCGGCGTGTTCGGGCCCGAGCGGTTCTTCCTCGAGATCCAGGATCACGGGATCCCCGACGAACTGCTGGTGAAGGACGGCATGCTGCGCCTCGGGCGGGAACTCGGGCTCGGCGTGGTCGCGACCAACGATGCGCACTACCTCCGCCGCGAGGACGCCGAGGCGCATGACGTCCTCCTGGCGATCGGGACCGGCACCGACCTCGATGACCCGAAGCGCTTCCGGTTCTCGGGCACCGAGTCCTACGTCAAGAGCGAGTCCGAGATGCGGACCCTCTTCGCCGATTGCCCCGAGACGATCGACCTGACGCAGGCGGTCGCCGACCGCTGCGAGTTCGACTTCGAGAAGCGCTACTTCGTGCCGTCGTTCCCCCGCCCCGAGCAGTTCGCGACCGACGACGACCTGCTGCGGGACCTGGTGACACGCGGCCTCGAGGAGCGCTACGGGACCCCGCTGCCGGCCGCGGTGGTGGAGCGGCGCGACTTCGAGCTCGGGGTGATCGGCGACGCCGGCTACGCCGGCTACTTCCTGATCACCCAGGACTTCATCAACGCCGCCCGGGCGCGCGGGATCCCGGTCGGCCCGGGCCGCGGCTCGGCGGCCGGCTCGATCGTCGCCTACGGCCTCGGCATCACCAGCGTGGACCCGCTCGCCTTCGACCTGCTGTTCGAGCGGTTCCTGAACCCGTCGCGCGTCTCGATGCCGGACATCGACGTCGACTTCTGCTTCGAGCGGCGCGGCGAGGTGATCGAGTACGTGCGCGAGCGCTACGGCCGCGACTCGGTCGGCCAGATCATCACCTTCGGGACGATGAAGGCCCGGGCCGCCGTGAAGGACGTGGCCCGGACCCTCGGCGTGCCGCCGGGCGAGGCCGACAAGCTGACGAAGCTGATCCCGTCGGGACCGGCGTTCGCGATGACCGTCGCCGAGGCGGCGCAGAAGATCGACGAGTTGCGGGTGCTGCTGCAGGGGAACGAGCAGTACCGCCGGGTGTTCGACTACGCCGCCCGGATCGAGGGGATGGCGCGGCACGCGTCGGTGCATGCGGCGGGGATCGTGATCGCCCCGGGGCCGCTGGCCGAGTACGTCCCGGTCTGCACGGCCCCCGGGAAGGGCGCCGGTGCGGGCGAGGACACCATCATCTGCCAGTACGAGATGGGGCCGCTCGAGAAGGTCGGGATGCTCAAGATGGACATCCTCGGCCTCAAGACGCTCACCGTCATCCACGACGCGGTGACGATGATCGCCGAGCGCACCGGCGAGCGGCCCGACATGGACGCCCTCCCGTTCGACGACCCCGAGGTCTATGCCCTGCTGCGCCGCGGCCGCACCGCGGGCGTCTTCCAGTTCGAGTCGGCGCTGGCGACCGACACCCTGCGCGCGATGAAGTGCGACCGGTTCGACGACCTCGTCGCCGCGAACGCGCTGCTGCGCCCGGGCCCGCTCGACGCCCAGATGGACAAGGTCTTCATCAAGCGCAAGCTCGGGCAGGAGCCGGTCCGCTATCCGCATCCCTCGCTGGAGGCGGTCCTCGAGCCGACGTACGGCGTGCTCACCTACCAGGAACAGGTGATGCGGATCGCCAACGTCTTCGCGGGCTTCTCGCTCGCCGAGGCGGACGTGCTGCGCAAGGCGATGGGAAAGAAGGACGCCGAGCTGATCCGGCGCGAGCTGGGACGGTTCGTCACGATGGCGGTCGAGCGCGGCCACGAGCGCGCGACCGCCGAGGAGCTCGCGGCCCAGATCGAGACCTTCGGCCGCTACGGCTTCAACAAGTCGCACTCGGTCGCCTACTCGGTGCTGTCCTACCAGACCGCCTGGCTCAAGGCGCACCATCCGGCCGAGTTCATGGCGGCGCTGCTCTCCTCCGAGATCGGCAGCACCGACAAGGTGGTGCAGTACATCAACGAGGCCCGCGAACTTGGCCTCGAGGTGCTGGCGCCCGACGTGCACGAGTCGGGGTTCAAGTTCACCGTCACCGGCGACACCCGGATCCGCTTCGGCCTCGGCGCGGTGCGCAACGTCGGGGCGGGCGCGATCGAGAGCATCATCGCCGCCCGGGCGGACGGCCCGTTCGTCGACCTGTTCGACTTCGTGCGGCGGATCGACGTGCGCCTGTGCAACAAGCGGGTGATCGAGTCGCTGGTGGCCGCCGGCGCCTGCGACTCGCTCGGGGGCCACCGCGCCCAGCTGGTGGCCGCCCTCGACGTCGCGCTCGGGGAGGCGGCACTGGCCCAGGAGGAGGCGGCCGCCGGCCAGGCCTCCCTCTTCGGCGAGCCCGGCGAGGCGACCCCGGTCACCCCGTCGCTCCCCGACGTCGACCCGTGGCGCGAGGCCGACCGGCTCGCGCGCGAGAAGGAGATCCTCGGCTTCTTCATCTCCGGCCATCCGCTGGAGGCGTTCCGCGCCGCGGTCGAGCTCTTCGGGACCCGGACCACCGCGACGCTGGGGGAGTGGAGCGAGCACGGCGTCGCGGTCGCGGCGGTGATCACCGCGGTCAAGCGGCAGATCTCCCGGAAGACGGGCAAGGAGTACGCCCGGGTGACGCTCGAGGACTTCCACGGGACCGCCGAGGCGATCGTCTTCCCCGATGCCTGGGCGAAGCTGAACCAGGCGATCACGGTCGATGCCGCCCTGCTGCTCAGCGGGGGCCACTCCCCGCGCGACCGGGGCGAGGACGTCGCGCCGTTCATCGTCGAGTCGGCGCGGCCGCTGGCGGAGCTGGAACGCTCGGGACTGGTGGGAGTCGCGATCCGGTGGGCGCTGCCGGAGGCGCCCGACCCCTCGATCGCCCGGTCGGTGGCCCGGGTCGTCGCGGCCCACCCCGGCCCGGCGCCGCTCTATATTGATTGGTCGGACGGCAACGGGACCCGGGTGCGGTTCCGTTCCCGTCGCCTTCGGGTCGAACCCCGCGACGAGACGCTCCGCGACCTGCGGGTGCTCTTCGGCGGGGAGGCCGTCTCGTACGTCCGGTCGGAGTAGCCCCATGGCGATGACCTTCGCGCTCGAGTTCGAGAAGCCGCTGCAGGAACTGGAGCGCCAGATCGAGGAGCTCCAGCGCCTCGGCCACGCGCGGGACATCGATGTCACCGATGAGCTCGGCGCGCTGCAGGCGAAGCTCGAGGCCAAGCGCGGCGAGATCTACCGTGCCCTGACGCCGATGCAGCGCGTCCTCGTCGCCCGGCATCCGCGGCGGCCCTACACGCTCGACTACCTCTCCTCGATCTTCACCGACTTCATCGAGCTGCACGGCGACCGGCTCTACCGCGACGATCCCGCGATCGTCGGCGGCTGGGCACGCCTCGGCGGGCAGTCGGTGATGGTCATCGGCCACCAGAAGGGGCGCGACACGAAGGAGAACCTCAAGCGCAACTTCGGGATGCCGCACCCCGAGGGGTACCGCAAGGCGCTGCGGCTGATGCACCTCGCCGCGCGGTTCGAGGCACCGATCGTCACGCTGATCGACACCGATGGCGCCTACCCCGGCCTCGGCGCCGAGGAGCGCGGCCAGTCGGGGGCGCTCGCGACCAACCTCCTCGAGATGGCCGTGCTGCCGGTGCCGATCATCGCCGCGGTGATCGGCACCGGCGGCTCGGGTGGCGCACTCGCGATCGGGGTGGCCGACCGGGTGCTGATGTTCGAGAACTCGGTCTATTCGGTGATCTCGCCCGAGGGGTGCGCCGCGATCCTCTGGAAGGACGCCGCCCAGCGCGAGCGCGCCGCGGAGGCGCTCAAGCTCACCGCCGAGGACCTCACCGGGCTGGGGCTGGTCGACGAGATCGTCCCCGAGCCGCTCGGCGGGGCCCATAGCGACCCGGAGGCCGCCGGCGAGATGCTGCGCACCGCCCTGCTCCGCCACCTGGGCGAGTTGCGCAAGCTCAAGGGCGATCGCCTCGTGAAGCGTCGCCACGACAAGTTCGCGGCGATGGGCACTTTCCGCGAGAGCTGATGCCCGGGGTCATCGAGGTCCGCTTCAAGGGAAACCGCCGCGGCGCGTACGCCTGGGACGCGCCGGCGGCGCCGCGACTTCATGCCGCCGTCATCGTCGAGGCCGAGCGCGGCGAGGACCTCGGGTTCGTGCACGCCGTGACCGGGGTGGGCGCCTCCGCCTGCGACGGCTGCGACAGCTGCGACCCCGCCGAGCCGGTGGTGGAGGGCGAGCGACCGTGCGTGGTGCGCCTCGCCGGCGAGGCCGACCTCGCCGAGCACGCCCGGCTCCGCGAGGATGAGGACCAGGTCCGCCGCGACGTCGCGGCACGCGCCGCCGCCGCCGGGCTCGCGATGCGGATCTCGGACGCCGAATGGCAGTGGGACCGGCAGCGCCTGACGGTGTACTTCACCGCCGAGCGGCGGGTCGACTTCCGGGGCCTCGTGCGGGACCTCGCGGCGCGCTACCGGACCCGGATCGACCTGCGCCAGATCGGCGTCCGCGACGAGGCCGCCCGTCTCGGCGGGATCGGGCGCTGCGGGCGGGAGTTCTGCTGCAGCACCTGGCTCACCCAGCCCGGTCCCGTGAACCTCGGCCTCGCCAAGGACCAGCGGCTGTCGCTCAACCCGGCCCAGATCAGCGGCGGTTGCGGCCGGCTCCTGTGCTGCCTCAAGTATGAGCACCAGTTCTACGTCGAGGCGCGCAAGCGCTTCCCCAAGGAAGGCCGGATCGTGACGACGCTGCAGGGGGAGGAGAAGGTGATCGCGGTGGACCCGCTGCGGGAACAGGTGGCGCTGCGCGGTGCCGACGGCACCACGCGCTCGCTTCCCCTGGTGCGCTTCACGGCGGAGACCCGCGCCGCGCGCGGCGAGGGGACGGTCGGCACGTGAGCACGCCCCGCCCCTACTACCTCACCACCGCGATCGACTACGCCAACGGCGACCCGCACCTGGGCCACGCCCTCGAGAAGATCGGGGCCGATGTCATCGCGCGCTGGCACCGGCTGCAGGGGCTGCCGGTGCACTTCGTGATGGGGATGGACGAGCACGGCCAGAAGGTGTACCAGGCCGCGACCGCCGACGGCGGGACGCCTGCGGCGTGGCTCGACCGGATCGCCGAGCGCTTCGAGTCCACCTGGCGCGGCCTCGGCTGCTCGCACGACGACTGGATCCGCACCACCCAGCCGCGGCATGCCGCGGCGGTCACCGCGCTCATCGAGCGGATCCGCGCACACCATCCCGACCACCTGAGCGAGGGCGAGTACGAGGGGCTCTACTGCGTCGGCTGCGAGGAGTTCAAGCAGGAGAGCCAGATCGTCGACGGGCGCTGCAGCGAGCACCCGTCGCGCGAGCTGGTGGTCACCCGGGAACGGAACACCTTCTTCCGCCTCAGCGCGTGGCAGGATCGCCTCCTCGACCTGATCGAGTCGGGCACCTTCCGCGTCGAGCCGGCGATCCGCCGCAACGAGATCCTGAGCGTGCTGCGAGCCGGCCTGCAGGACATCTCGATCTCGCGGGCCCGGCTCCCCTGGGGGATCCCGTTCCCCGGTGGCGCCGACGAGACGGTCTATGTCTGGTTCGATGCGCTGATCAACTACCTCACCGCCACCGGATACCCGACAGGCGACTGGGAACGGCTCTGGCCCGCCGACCTGCACGTCGTCGGCAAGGGGATCACCAGGTTCCACTGCATCATCTGGCCCGCGATGCTGCTGGCGGCCGACCTGCCGCTGCCGCGACAGGTCTGGGCCCACGGCTACGTGCAGTGGGGCGGCACGAAGGTGAGCAAGTCCGAGGGCGTCGCCGTCTCGCTCGAGGACGCGACCCACCGCCACGGCCCCGATGCGCTGCGCTGGTTCCTGGTGCGCGAGGTGGGCTTCGAAGCCGATGGCGACTTCAGCTTCGAGCGCTTCGATGCCCGCTACGCCAGCGACCTCGCCGACGGCCTCGGCAACCTCGCCTCGCGGGTGACGGCGATGCTGGTGAAGTACCGCGAGGGGGCGGTGGCGTCGGGGACGGCGCGCACGGCGCTCGATGATGCCGGTGACGCCCTGGTGGCAGAGTACGTGGCGGCGATGAGTGCGATCGACCTGCGCGGCGCCGCCGCGGCCATCGAGCGCCTCGTGACCGAGGCCGATGGGTTCGTGTCCACCTCGGCACCGTGGACGCTGGCGAAGGGCGACGATCCCGCCGCACTCGACGAGGTCCTCGCCGCGCTGGCGCGCGTCCTCCAGCGGCTCGCGGTGATGACGGCGCCGATCATGCCGGGCAAGGCCGAGGCCCTCTGGACCGCCCTCGGCCAGCAGGGCACGCCCCACGCCGCGTGGGCCCGCGCCGAGGCCCCGTCGATGGACGGGGCCCGGGTGCGCAAGCCGGAGAATCTGTTTCCACGGCAGACGTGAGGCGTGAGTCCTGAGTCGTGAGATGGCGGAGGCCGGCACCTCATCGAGATGCCGGCCTCCGTGTACTCACTTCTCAGGACTCAGGACTCACACCTCGTCAGAACTCCACCGTCGGCGCCTCCGTCGCGCCGGCGTCGGCCTCGAAGTACTCCCGTGCGTTCCCGAGCCCGAACAGCTTGGCGGTCAGGTTGGTCGGGAAGGTCCGGATCTTCCCGTTGAACTGCTCGACCGCCCCGTTGTAGTCCCGGCGCGCGGTCGCGACCCGGTTCTCGGTCCCCGCGAGCTCGTCCTGCAATCGCGTGAAGTTCTCGTTGCTCTTCAGCTCGGGGTAGGCCTCGGCGACGGCGAGGAGCCGGGTGAGTGCCCCACCCATCGCGGAGTTCGCGGCCGCCATCTCCTCGATGTTGCCGCCCTGGATCGCCCCCGTGAGCCGGCTGCGCGCCTCCGCGACACCGACGTAGATCGTGCTCTCCTGGGCGGCGACCCCCTTCACCGTCGCGACGAGGTTCGGCACCAGGTCGGCCCGCCGCTGCAACTGGGTCTGGATGTCGGCCTCGGCCTTGTTCACCTGCTCATCGAGCGTCTGCAGGGTGTTGTACCCGCATCCCCCGGTGAACAGCGGCAGGAGGACGGCGAGCAGCGCGAGCCGCGAGGTGTGCGTACGCATCAGGCATCTCCGGGAAGGATGTGGGCATCGACGGCGGCGGCCAGGTGGGTGATGGCCACCAGGTAGCGGGCGAAGAGCTCGGCCGGGCAGGTCCACTCCGGCTCGCGACGCCGCAGCAGGACGTCGCGCACGGCGTCGGCCTCGGCCCCGAGGTGGTCGGCGACCGCGGTCAGGGTCGCCTCCGCGTCCCGACCCGGGTCGCGTCCCAGCAGCACCGCGACCGAACGCATCAGGACGAGGAGTTCGGACCCGGAGGTCGCGGCGAACCCGCCCAGCGTCGGCATGCTGTCGCTGAAGCGGACGTAGGCCTGCCGCAGCCGGACGAGCTTGCCGCGGAGCTGCGACTCGAGGGCCGATCGGAGGTCCGCCGGCCGCACCGCGAGGTCGCCGACCGGATCCTCGCCGAGCAGCACCCGGTAGCTCAGCTGCATGTCGGTGATCTCGATCGGGAAGACGTCGGTGGCGCGGCGCCACTCGTCCCGGCCGATGATCAGCGGCGCGGTGAAGCCCTCGCGGTGGAGCGCGGCCACCGCCGTGGCGAGGCGGGTCAGCGCCGGCGGCGAGGGATCCTCGACCACCAGCAGCAGGTTGATATCGGAGAGCCGCTCGTGCCAGTCGCCGCGCGCGGCGGAGCCGTAGAGCACCGCCGCGCAGGGCATCCCCGCGTCGGCCTCCAGGGCGGCCCCGAAGGCCGCAAGGGCGCGATCCATCCGTGTCGTGTCAGTCATCGTCAGAAACTCCCCCCGGCGCCACCGCCGCTGAAGCCGCCTCCGCCACCGAACCCGCCGAAGCCACCACCACCGAACCCGCCGCCACCGAAGCCACCGCCGCCGCCGAAGCCGCCCCCGAACCCGCCACCCCAGATCACCGGCGCCATGCCGGGCCCCCGCCGCCTGCGCGGCCCGATGCCCGGTGGGGGTGGACCGCGACCCGGCCCATTCGCGAGCCCCGCCACCACCACGAGGAGCGCGAGCACGAGGACGATTCCGGCGACCAGCATGACCCAGCCGGCCCGGCCGCGCTCGCGCCGCGGCTGGACCAGGGCCGAGTCGGTGGAGCCGAGCTCGCGCGCGAAGAGATCCGCGAGCAGGGTCGTGCCGACATCGAGCGCGGTGGCGTAGTCCGCCTCGCGCAGCATCGGGAGCATGGCGTCGCGGATCTCGCCGGCGCGCGCGTCGGTCAGGAAGCCCTCGGCGCCGGTGCCGCTGCCGATGAACACCTCGCCGCGCTGCTCGGGCGTTCGCGGCACGAGCAGGAGGACCGCCGCGGCATTGCGGCGCGGATCGCCGATCTCGTACGCGCCGCCGACTCCCCACTGTCGGCCGATCTCGGTGGCGACCTCGACCGGTGCATAGCCGTCGAGCCCGGGGAGCGTCACCACGGCGACCTCGCCCCCGGTCGAATCCCGGAGGCGACGCAGGCGCACCTCGATCCGGTCGCGGGTCGTGGCATCGAGCAGGTCGGCCCGATCGGTGACCATCCCCGCCGGCCGCTCGGGGACGAGCGCACGCAGCCGCTCCTGCGCGTGCACCCCCGGCACCGTGACCAGTTGGAGAGCCAGCACCAGCCCCATAGCTTTGGTCACGAGGCGGTGTCCGTCCGGAGGGGCGCGCCGCATCGCATGACTGGAAGATACCCCGACCCGGAGAGGCCGTGCGCGCCCTTGCCCTGCTCCTGCTGCTCGCCGCGCCGCTTGCGGCCCAGGACCCGATCAGCGCCCGCACCAAGGGCGTCGCCACCGCACCGGTCACGGTGTACGAGATGAGCGACTTCCAGTGCCCCTATTGCCGGGACTTCACCCTGCGCACCTTCCCCACGATCGAGCAGGAGTACATCGCCACCGGCAAGGTGCGATGGATCTTCGTGAACTTCCCGATCCCGCAGCTGCACGCCAATGCCGTCGCCGCGGCGGAGTTCGCGATGTGTGCCGCACGGCAGGGGAAGTTCTGGCCGGCCCACGACCGGTTGTACGCGACGCAGGACCAGTGGGAGGCGCTCCGCAACCCGGGCCCGTTCTTCCTCGCCCAGGTCAAGCCGCTCGGGCTCGACGAGCAGCCGGTGCTGGCCTGCCTCCAGTCGGGGGAGACGCGCGCCACGATCCGCTCGGACGCCGAGGGGGCCGCCCGATCCGGCGCCGGAAGCACGCCGAGCTTCTACATCGAGGGCGGCATCCTCGAGGGCGCCCAGCCGATTGCCGTGTTCCGGCATGTCCTCGACTCGATCGTCGCGGCGAAGCGGCGGCCCTGAGCGCATCACCCGAGGGTGACGAAGACGTCGTACAACGCGTGCGTCCAGGCGGTGATCCCGAAGCCGCGCACGAGGTACAGCGCGCTGAACACCAGCCCGGCGAGCGCCCGGAAGGTGAACGAGGCGAGGGTGAACGGATCGCCGAGCGGCCCGATGTAGTGGAACGCCGAGAAGACGAGCGCGCCGATCACGCAGGCCGCCGTGCCCGCCGCCCGGGCGCTCCACCCCAGCAGGTGCCGCCCGGCCGCCGCGAGCGCCCCGACGAGGATCACGCGGAAGAGGAGCTCCTCGTAGATGCCGGCGCCGAGGGAGAGCATCAGCTGCGTGCCGAGGCCGAGCGAGGCCACCTGGGGCGCCAGGATCAGGTGGCTGAGGAGGGCGGAGGTGAGCCGACCGACGACGATCCCGACGAGGAGGGCGAGCACGGCGGATTCGGCGAGCATGCCGGCGAAGACGCCGAGGCGGATCCCCCCGGGGTGTCGACGCCAGTCGCGGATCACCAGCCAGGCTGCCGTCGCCCCAAGCACGAGGTTGAAGACCAGGAGGCCGCGATGTCCGCCGACGAGCACGAAGAGCGACTTGAGCAGCACGTCCGCACCGTTGCGCACGCCACCCGCGCTGTCGCCGAGCGCGAGGGCCAGCGCCTCGTAGCCGAGGAGCAGTGGCACCGCGAACAGCACCGCGTAGCGCGGCGCCCGGGAGGCGGCGAGATAGTCGCGCATCGTCATCCCCTCAATACTACCCCGGCCCCGTGGTGAGGCGTTTCACCGCCGCAACGGATGGCTGACCCCCGGCCGCTCGCCGGCTACCGGCTCCTCGCGCGGCTCGCCGTGCCGCTCGCGGGTCGCCTCCTGCGCGGCGCCGCGGCACGCCGTGGCCACCAGGGGCGGCTGGCCGCGCCGGCCGACCTCGCCGCCTGGGCCCGCACCGCACGGGATCCGTCCCGCCCGCTGGTGTGGCTGCACGCGGCCTCCGTCGGCGAGGGCCTGCAGGCCGCCGCCGTCGCCGAGGCGCTCCGCACCAGTCGTCCCGACATCCAGCTCCTGATGACCCGATTCTCGGCGTCGGCGGAGCGGATCGCCGGCCGGCTCCCCGCGGACCATGTCGGCTATCTCCCCTATGATCGGTTGACTGACGTCACCGCAACGCTCGACGCGGTGCGGCCCGATGCCGTGGTGTTCACCAAGGTGGACGTCTGGCCGGAACTCGCCACGGCGGCGGCGCGCCGTGGCAGCCGCGTCGGGCTGGTTGCCGGCACCGTCGATCCGGGGAGCAGTCGCCTGCGCTGGCCGGCCCGTGCGTTCAGTGCCCCCGGCTATCGCGCCATCGCGGCGGCGGGGGCCGTCAGCCAGGACAGCGCGGAGCGCCTCGTCCAGCTCGGGGTCGCGCCGGGGCGGATCACCGTGACCGGCGATCCCCGGGTCGACAGTGCCCTCGCGATCGTCGAGCGCGCGGACGCCGGTCCGCGCGACGACCGGCTGCTCGTGGCCGGGAGCACCTGGCGCGAGGATGAGCTCGTGCTGCTCGAGGCGTTCGCCCAGGTGCGGACGCGTCACCCGGAGGCGCGACTGATGCTCGTCCCGCACGAGCCCGACGAGCAGGCCGTCGCCTCGATCGCCGCCCGGGCGGCTTCCCTTGCCCTGCCGACACCGGTGACCTGGCCGCGCACCGGTCCCCTCGTCGTGGTGCGGGCGATGGGGGTCCTCGCCGCGCGTTACCTCGAGGGCGGGCTTGCCTGGGTGGGCGGTGGCTTCGGCACCCGCGGGGTCCACTCGCTGCTGGAACCGGCCGCGGCCGCCGCCCCGATCGCGATCGGCCCGCACGATCGCGGCGGCCGCGACGCGGCACTGCTCGCCTCCGCTGGCGCGCTCACGCGCCTGCCCGCCGACGCGGCGACGGCTGCCCTGGTGCACTGGTGGAGCGAGGCGCTCGAGGACCCGCAGGCCATGCGCGAGCGTGGCGCGCGCGCACGCGCCGCGCTCGCCCCCGATCGGGAGGCGGCACGGCGTTCGGCTGAGCTGGTGGTGGGGCTGCTGTGAGGCGCGCGACTCAGCGACGCCCGAGGGCGTAGCCGAAGCCGAGACTGAGGATTCCGGGCGAGGCGCCGTCGACGAACTCGCGGTCGTACGCCGCGCGCACGCTCAGGCCATTGAGGAAGGCGAGATCGATCCCGCCACTCACCCCGAGATTGGTGTCGGTCTCGGACACCTCGGTGATCGCGGAGAACGAGCTGCGCCGGAAGCTCACCCGGGGCGCCAACCACGGCCGGATCGCGAACGCCGGATTGGGGATCGTCGCGGCGAGCCCGAGCGCCACAGGGACATGGAGATTGTCGACCACGCCGCGGTTCCAGGTCGCCACGCCGGCCTGGGCGGTGACCCGGAACGGCACCAGCGGCCCACCGAAGACTGCCACCGCCACCGCCAGCCCCCGGGACCAGACCGCATCGTCGCCGGTGAGCGGCGCGCCGCGCGAGATCAGTGCGGTGAGGGAGAGCGGCCCGAGCCCGGTGCCGAGCGAGGCACCGACCGTGGAGGTGCCGCCGGCGTCGTCGTTCGCGGTGCCATAGAAGGCGCCGAGCGAGGGGCCGGCCGAGACGCCGCTGGCGACCACCGGGAGGCCGCGCACCTGGGCCCCGAGCCAGCCGGGGACAACGAGCAGGGCGGCGACCGCAACGCGGAGTGAACGGGACATCATCATCCCCTAGCGGAGGAAGGCGACCGTGAAGGCGATCCCGTCCCGGTCGCCGAGCGCGGCGCTGAAGCGCACGTCGAGGCGCGGATTGATCCGGGCATCGAGGCCGAAGCCGAGCGAGAAGTCCGTCCCGCTGGCATCCCCGAACGTCGGGGTGAGAACCGGATGAATGTACGGGACCAGGGAGACCGAACTCCCCTCGACCAGCACGCGCCGTCCCATGCTGAACCCGATCGGCAGGTAGCCGGCGGTGTAGCCGTCGCCGCTGGCCATCCCGAGGCCGACGGTGAACGAGCCGTCGAGCGGGAACCCCTCGGTGTGGTCGAGGACGCGAGCACGCACGTCGGCCCCGACAAGCAGCGACGTCCGGCGCCCGCCATCGGCGATGCCGCCGCGGATGCCGGCGTCGACGGTCCCGGTCATCCCGGTGCGATAGGACCCCTCGAGGGCGAACCCGGGTCCCGGATCGGAGAGCGACAGGGCGAGCTCGCTCCCGGCAAAGGCACGGTAGGGCGCCACATAAACCGGCGTCCCCGTGCTCTGGGCGGCGACGGGGACGGCGGGAAGCAGCAGGGCGAGCAACAGGGCGGCATGGGGCCGGCGGGTCATGTGGAGGCTCCTCGGACGGTCTCGGCAAGAATGCGGACGCTGTTCTTGACGACCTGGAGGAAACCGCCTTGCACATGAAACGTCCGGTCACCCGTGCCGGTGGTGATCGTCAGGGTCCCGGTGCCGAGGGTGGTCATTAGCGGCGCGTGGTTGGGCAGGATGCCGATCTCGCCGTCGAAGGCGGGGGCCCGGAGGGCCTCCGCCTCGCCGTCGAAGACCGCGGCCTCGGGGGAGATCACCGTGACGCGCATCAGCCCTGCAGCTCCTTCGCCCGCTTGAGCACGTCCTCGATGCCGCCCTGCATGTAGAACGCCTGCTCCGGCAGGTGGTCGAACTCGCCGGAGAGCACCCGCTCGAACGACTCGATGGTCTCCTCGAGCTTGACGTACTTGCCCGGGAAGCCGGTGAACTGCTCGGCGACGTGGAACGGCTGGGACAGGAAGCGCTGCAGGCGGCGCGCCCGCGCGACGACCAGCTTGTCCTCCTCGGAGAGCTCGTCCATGCCGAGGATCGCGATGATGTCCTGGAGCGCCTTGTAGCGCTGCAGGGTGCGCTGCAGGCCGATCGCGACGTCGTAGTGCCGCTGGCCGAGGAACTGCGGCGCGAGGATCCGCGAGGTCGAGTCGAGCGGATCGACGGCCGGGTAGATGCCGAGCTCGGCGATCGCGCGCGAGAGCACGACCGTCGCGTCGAGGTGGGCGAACGCCGTCGCCGGCGCGGGGTCGGTGAGGTCGTCGGCCGGGACGTAGATCGCCTGCACCGAGGTGATCGAGCCGTTGCGGGTCGAGGTGATCCGCT
>ERZ795053.3843-NODE-3843-length-16706-cov-19.555042_pt1 | contig 16706 bp, 11 predicted proteins | sample MGYA00375137_ERZ795053 | MGnify/ENA primary metagenome ERZ795053 (study PRJEB30182, sample SAMN05720284) | activated sludge metagenome | isolation source: Anaerobic digester | place: Hong Kong | collected 2014-12-17 ...
CTACGCCAGTCGCCCACAAGGATCATCCCCGCGCCGATGGCGTACAACACCACGTTGACCGGGCTGAAGACATTGGTCTTGAGAATGTCGCCGACGGAACGGCTGCTCTGTAGCTTGACGGCGTTGCCTTCGCCCTGACTCCGCCGCGCCTGGATCTCCGCCGCGGTCAGGCCGGTTGCTGGGTTGACTGCCATTTCATTCACGGTACAGGTCTTTCTGTGGTGTGGGATTGTCGCTGCAGCCCTGCCAGCAGCCAAGTTGATTGCGGCCTATTCTTCGGCAACCGCGTCCATCACTTCGGGGCTCTTGGCAACCTCGATCAGTGCGTCGCTGGAGACGTCGTAGGCGCGCACGGTGACGCCCGGGCCACTCATGAACTCGGTCACCAGCGGGATCTCGTACTCGTCGCACGGCACAACGACGGCCACGCGGCCGGCATCCAGCTCTTGCCCAATCTGGGCGATCTCTTCCTTGGTCAACCCCATGGAATTTTTCAGGAACGCGCCGACTACGCCGCCCAGCGCGCCCGCCCCGACGGCGCCGGCAATCAACGAGGCGCCGCCCGTCAACACCGCACCGATGATGCCCACGGTCGCACCGATGGCAACACCCCGGCCGGTCTTGCGCCCGACGCTCGTCTTGACCTTATCCCCCTCCTTGCGCAACAGGCCGATGGCGCCCAACTTCATGTGGTCGTTGGCCTTGTCCCACATCTTGAGCCCTTCGATTGCCGTCTGTGCGGCCTGTTCGTCGCCGAAAAATGCAATCACCACATGGTCGTTCTTATCGATCGGCTTGTCGGATTGTGACATGGTGTCTCTCCCTTGCGTGTGAACTGGCATAAACGCTAATTCTGGCAGTTGCAGTGTAGTAAACGGGTATGCTGTTGTCAAACGGGTCCGGCAGGCTTCACTTGAAGATGGCGTCAGTGTTCACTGTTGCCGGGCGGATGCGACAGACAACCCGTGTTTCTCGCTCCCGCTGCTCGGCCGGATAGATGTCGCCGTAGAATCGCCCCTTGCCCGTGTAACGTTGCGTCAGCCGGTCGGCCAGGTCGATGGCGCCCGCTTGTGCGATCTCCGCAACCGTGCCGCGCACTTCCACGTACCGGCTGTTGTTGGCTGGGTCGACGGCAAGCAGCGCGACGCGCGGATCGGCGGCCATGTTCCGCCCCTTCTGCCGCTCCCGCGTCGTGCTGATCAGCACGTCTTCGCCGTCATAGTCGCACCAGACCAGGCTCGCCTGGGGTTGGCCGCCGGGCATGCGCGTGACGAGCACGGCAAAGACCGTGCCGCAGAGCAGCCCGGCATGCGAGGCGGGTATGGGGCCGCTGCCCAGGGCGCCAGGCAGAGCCAGCGCAGCCGCGCCCAGCGGGCGTCCGCCGCCATCCTCGACGCGCACGCGCTGCGGCGAAACACGGCAGATCACCGGCGTAAAGCGGCTGCTCAATTCGGCCGGCACGGCATCGCCGAAGAAATGGGGCTTGCCCAGGTAGAGCATCGTCAGCGCGTCGTTGTGCGCGTGGGCGCCCTCCTCCGTCATGGCCACAACGCGGCCACGCACCTCGATATTGCGCAGCGGGTTGGCTGGGTCGGCGACGAGCAGTGCCACGCGCGGGTCGCGGCGCATGTTACGCTCTTTCTGAAAGCCGCGCATGGTGTTGAGCAGGATGTACCCACCGTCGCGGTTGCACCACACGACGGTCGCCTGTGGCCCACCGCCGGGCATGAGCGTAGCGAGCGCCGGGGCATACGGACCGTCGATCAGGTCAACGTGCGATTGTGGAATGGGAGCAAGTAGCATCGTGCGCCTCCTTGTTGAGTACAGGTCATCCTCCATTATCGCACACGGGGACGTAGCAGCCATTGCCGCACTGTTCTCCCAAGAGACAGCCGCCGGCACAAAGTTACGTTATTTTCGGGTTGCCCTGCCCGGTTACAGGGCGCTATAATCAAGACAGAGTGCCGGCGAACTGCCTGACGAGCCGCGACTGTAGGGGGTCTGCCGTGACGAAACACGTGGCGACGACCGTTGTACTTCTCCTGACGTTGTTCGCGCTTCCGGCCATCGCCGATGCCAATGCGAGCGGAATGAGTGCGCGCGATGCGCAGATAGCGACAACTACCGTTCTCGCCTCCAGCCTTCCAGGGGACGAACTTCCGCCTGTCGCCCCTCTCTACAACCTTCTAGATTGGATGATGGGACTCGTACTGGCCGCGTCAGCCATCTTTGTCGGCTGGCTGGTCACCCTGCGCAGAGTCGTCCGCCAGCGGACGCGGGAACTGCAAGAAGAACTCGACCGGCGCGAGCGAGCCGAATCCGCCCTGCGTGCCAGCGAACACAAATACCGGCTGCTGGTCGACAACCTGGCGCAGGGTATCTGGCACATCGACCAGGACGCGCGCACCACCTTCGCCAATCCGGCCATGGCTGCCATGCTCGGGTACAACGCCGAAGAGATGGCCGGCCGGCCCCTCTTCGACTTCATGGACGCCCGCGGCGTCGAGCTGGCTACCCGCTATTTCGAGGCGCGCAAAGATGGCGTGACCGAACGTCATGATTTCGAGTTCCTGCGCAAAGATGGCTCGCGCATCTATACGTCGATCGAGACCGGCCCGTTGCTTGACGAAAAGGGCGACTTCACCGGTGCAATTGCCGGTGTCCAGGATGTCACTGCGCTGCGGGCGACGACCGAAGCCCTGCGCCACTCGGAAGCAAATCTGCACACGCTCATCGAAAGCACCGACGACATCATCGCCCTGCGCAATCGCACCGGCGAAGTGGTCGTGTCAAACGGCAGTTTCGCCCGACTCTATCATGCACTTTTCGATGTCGACATGGCACCAGGAGCACAAGTAGCAACACATCTCGTCGATGCGGAGCGAAATCGATGGAACGAGATTCTTGCCGAGGTCCATGCCGGCGATGCATACCACATGGACTACGCGCGCGAGATTGACGGCAGGACGCGCTACTTCGCCCTGTCGATCTACCCGGTCCGCTCCGGCGGCGAGATCATCGGCTCGTCCGAATTCACGCGCGAGATTACGGATCGCGTGCGCGCCGAGGAATCGCTCCGCGACAGCGAAGCGCGCTTCCGTCTCGCCTTTGAGAATGCCAACGTCGGCGTCTGTCTGGTCGGGCTTGACCGTCGGCTCCTGCGCGTCAACGAACGCTTCTGCACCATGCTTGGGTACGAACGCCACGAGTTGGAGGGCTTGACGGTCGACGAAATCACCCACCCGGACTTTATGGCTGCCAGCACGGCGTTCATCCAGCGTGCGGCAGCGGGTGATCGTGACGACATCGAGAAAGTCTATCTTCATCGCGACGGCCGCCATGTATGGGGGCGCGTGAATAGGTCGTTGGTACGCGACGGCGAGGGCCGGCCGCTCTATTACATTGCTCACGTCCAGGACATCACCGAGCGCAAGCAGGCCGAGGCAGAGCGCGAGCGGCTGCAGGAACAATTACTGCAAGCGCAGAAAATGGAAGCGATCGGCAGGCTGGCCGGCGGCATCGCCCATGACTTCAACAACATGCTCGCCGTCATTCTCCTGCGCGCGGAGATGTCGCTGCCGTTGACCGGCGAGTCGACGCCGCTGCACTACAACCTGTCGAGCATCCACGGCACGGCCCAACGCTCAGCCGACCTGGTCCGCCAGTTGCTCGGCTTTGCGCGCAAACAGGTGATAGCCCCCAAGTCACTAGACTTGAACGCCACCATCGAGGGCATGTTGCCCATGCTGCAATCGCTCGTTGGCGAAGGCATTGCGCTTACCTGGCATCCCGCGGCCGGCCTCTGGCGCGTCAAGATGGATCCGGCCCAGATCGACCAGATCCTCGCCAACCTGTGTTCCAACGCGCGCGACGCCGTCGAAGGCGCCGGGGCAATCAAGATTGAAACGGCAAACGTGGTGGTGGAAGAAGCAATGCATGACGCCGACGGTGCGCTGCCGGCCGGTGACTATGTTGCGTTCAGCGTAACGGACGATGGCTGCGGCATTGACGATGCGCTATTGCCGCACATCTTTGAGCCGTTCTTCACCACCAAGGAAGTTGGCAAAGGCTCCGGTCTCGGGCTGGCGACGGTGGAGGGTATCGTCCATCAGAACCACGGCCACATTCAGCTTGTCACGGCGCCAGGCCAGGGGGCCACGTTCAAGATCCTGCTGCCCCGCCAGGTGACCGAATCCGGGGGCGACAGCCGCCAGACAGGCGACCTGGCCGGAGGCAAAGGGGAGACCATCCTGGTCGTCGAAGATGAACCCACCCTCTTGGAAATGACCGCCGAAGCCCTGGAGTTTCTTGGCTACAAGGTGCTGAGCGCCGGTAGTCTGGCGGACGCGCGGCGGCTGATGGAGGAGCATGGAGACGCGCTTGACCTGCTCGTGACCGATATTGTCATGCCGGAAGTCGACGGCCGCCAGCTCGCCAGGCGGCTTGCCGAACTCCAGCCCGGTCTGCGTGTGCTCTTCGTTTCCGGCTATCCGGCCGATCATGCTACTCCACGCGGCACGCCGGACAGCGACGCCAACTTCCTGCAGAAACCCTATTCGTTGCACGCGCTCGCCGCCAAGGTCAGGGAAATCCTGGATTCGGCCCCGGTGGTAGAGGTTACCACTCGAAAATGACGTTTCCGTGTATCCTATCGCCAGCCAAAATAGAAGCACAGCACGTCTTCAGCCCGCCCCACTTGCGCGCTCCGCCGCCAGATATTCCTGAAGCCAACCCGGCACCGCGTCGGCATCCTCGCCCTCTTCTCCCGGCGGCACCGTCGCCAGCGCACGCCGCCACGTCAGCGCCCGATTGACCGTCGTGAGCCGCTCTGCGATGGACAGCACGTCGCGCAACTCGTCGAGCGTCCCGTAGTCGAGCCATTGCGCCAGGTAGAGATCGCGCAATTCGGCGAGGAACGGATCGCCTGCCTCCAGCCCAAGCCCATACGCAATGCTGCGTAGCGCTACCGGCAGCGTCAGGAATGGATGTGCCACGCACGCATCGCCCCAGTCGATGAAACGGTATTCGCCACCGTCCAACAGGATATTGGCGTCATGGAAGTCGCTGTGGTCGACTGTGACCGGGATGCCCAGCACGTCCACGTACACACAGCGCTCGGCAAAGGTGGGCGACAGCGCGCGCAGATCTGCGTGCTCGGCGGGCGTCAGACCGTGCGCCGCACCGATGGCAAGCGCCGCTTCGTCCGCCAGCAGCGCGTCGTAGAGGGCGGGCAGCGCGGCCGGGCGCCGATCCATCACGCCGGCGGCGAGCAACTCCCCGGCATAGGGCGCCAGTTCCTGTTGCAGGCGGGCGTAACGCGGGAAGATGTGCGTCCAGTGTTCAACCTCACGAGCGCCACGCGTGCGCGGCCGGAGCAGTTCGCCGCCGTCGCCCATGAGGATCAACCCCTGCCCCGGCTCTACGGCCCAGATGGGCGGCACCACATCCGGACGCACGCGGCTCAGCAGAGACAGCACGGCCACCTCGTGTCTCATGGTGGGAGCACACGCCTTGAGCCAGAGCACGCCGCCCGAGGTGGGCACGCGCCACAGCGCCGACCACGGGCTCATCCGCGCCGGCTCCAGCGCGTCGGTTATCCGCTGCCCATGCGGAGCTAGCTGTGCGTCCGCCCACGCCATCACTTGCGGCAGCCACGCCGCTGCGGCCCACGGCGCGGGTGTATATGGAATGGCCGTCATCGCGCCTCGCCCCCTTCGCTCGTTTGCCATCACTCCGATATGCCTTGCGCCGGAAAGTGTAGCACGTCTTGTAGCAGCGCGCCTCCGGGACAAGCCCGAAGACGTCACCGTCGTGGCTACCGTTGACTATTGACCATTGATCACGACCTTGCTACTTACTTCTCCGTAATATTCGCCGCACTTTTCCCTATCGCCTTCACCTGATTGCAGTGTTATAATATTGAAAATCCCGTCAAGTGACTGACGCTCTGATCCTCCGCCAGCCAGCCTCCGACAAATCGAACGGACCGGGCATATGTTCTCAGACTTACCCAAACGCGAGTTGGTCGCAGCACTGGAGAGCGCAACTGCGCAGTTGGCCTCGGCCGACGATGACCTGCGCTTCTTCTTCGACGCCATCGACGATCTGCTCTTTGTGCTGGACGCTCAGGGCACCATCCTCTTTACCAACAAGGCGGTGACGGCGAAGCTGGGCTATAGCGCGGCCGAGCTGGCCGGACAGAGTGTGCTCTGCGTCCACCCGCCGGCGCGACGAGCGGAGGCTGCCGAGATCGTCGAGGCCATGCTGGCCGGCGCCACCACCACCTGTCCGGTACCGGTGCTCACCAAAGATGGCCGAGAGATTCCCGTCGAAACCAGCGTCGTCAAAGCGCGCTGGCGCGGTCAGAAGGTTGTCTTTGGCATCACCCGCGATCTTTCAGCGCTGAGGGCGTCGGAGGAGAGGTTCAAGAAAGCCTTCCACGTCAACGCCACCAACATGGCCATAACCGAGATTACGACATTCGAGGATATCAACGACCAGGTGACAGCACAGCGCACGCTCACGGCGCAGCACGAGGCGCTCCAAGAGACCAACCGGCAGCTAGAGCAGTCGCGCAACATGCTACAGTTGATCATCGAGTCGATCCCGCTGCGCGTCTTCTGGAAGGACACCGATCTGCGTTACCTGGGTTGCAATCGGCTTTTTGCGCACGACTCCGGAGAGGAGAGTCCAGCCGATCTCCTGGGCAAGGACGACTTTGCCTTTGGCTGGCGCGAGCAAGCCGAGACCTATCGGCGCGACGACATGGAGGTCATGCGGGCGGGCTTACCCAAGATGGGCATCTTGGAGCCGCAGACCACGCCGGCCGGCGCTACGATCTGGCTCAAGACGAACAAGGTGCCGCTGCATGATGGTCAGGGCGCCGTCATCGGAGTGTTGGGCATCTACGAAGATGTCACCGAATCCAAACGTGCCGAGCAAGAGCTGGCGCAACTCCACCTCGAACGAGAGCTGATCCTTGCTTCGACCGCAGAGGGCATTCTGGGGCTCGACACGGCGGGAAGGCATACCTTCGTCAACGCAGCGGCGGCCAGCCTGCTGGGCTATGAGCCTGGCGAACTCATCGGCCGCAGCAGCCATCCGATCTGGCACCACACGAAGGCCGACGGCACACCCTTCCCTGAAGACGATTGCCCCATCTGGGCGACCTGTCGCAACGGTGAGGTGCACCAGGCTGCCGGCGACACGTTCTGGCGCAAGGACGGCACCAGTTTCCTCGTCGAATACGCCAGCACGCCAATCTTCAACGACGGGCGGCTAACGGGCGCAGTGGTCACATTCTCCGACATCACGGAACGCAAGGAGGCGGAGGAGGCGCTTCGTGCCAGTGAGGAACGCTACCGCAGCCTGCTAGAGAGCCTGGACACCATGGTCGCCACCGTTGATGCCGACGGCAAGCTCCTCTATGTGAACGATGTGGGCGCCGCATACCTGGAGACGACGCCGCAGCAGATGGTTGGGCAGCCCGTCCTCAGCCTGTTCCCGGCATCGGCAGCCATGCAACAATGGAGCCGGATCCGTGAAGTCTTCCACACCAACAAGGGTGCGGTAGGCGAATCGCTGAACATCGTCCGGGGGCGGCTGCGTTGGTTCCGCACGTCGCTCCAGCCCATTCACGACAAACAGGGCCGTGTGAGCCAGGTGCTGCTCAACGCAACCGATATCCACGAAATCAAAAAGATGCAACAGCAACTGCTGGAGCTGAATCTGGATCTCGAGAAGCGCGTGGCCGAACGCACAGCCGAGGTGCAGGACCTGTACGACAACGCGCCGGCAGGCTACCATTCACTCGATCCCGATGGCACGATCGTACGCATCAACCAGACCGAATTGCGCTGGTTGGGTTATACAGCCGAAGAGATGCTGGGGCGCCCGATAACGGAGTTCCTGACGCCCGCTAGCCGCGCCGCCTTCGCCGACACGCTGGCGACGCTCCGCAGGGATGGGGCTGCGAATGACGTGGAGCGCGAGTTCGTGCGCAAGGACGGAAGCACATTGCCGGCGCTGGTCAACATGACACTCGTCCGCGATCCGAGCGGCAGTTTCATCATGGCCCGCTCCGTGGTCTTCGATGACACGGTGCGCAAGGCAGCCAATCAGGCGCTGCGGCGCGCCAACGCCGAGATGGCGCGAGCCTTGCGCATGAAGGACGAATTCCTCGCCAACATGAGCCACGAGTTGCGGACGCCGCTCACCGGCGTACTGGCATTGAGCGAGACGCTTCAACAGGAACTCTATGGCCCGCTCAACGAGCGGCAGGCGCGCGCGGTGAACAACATCCAGGTGAGCGGGCGCCACCTGCTGGACCTGATCAACGACCTGCTCGACCTGGCCAAGATCGAAGCCGGCAAGTTTGAGCTCAACCCGCACGTTGTGGTCGTCAACGACGTGTGCACCGCCAGCCTGATCTTCATCCGCAGCATCGCCGCCAAGAAAGAGATCGAGGTGAGCTATACGTGCGACAAGCCTGATGCCACGCTCCACGCTGACCCCATCCGCCTCAAGCAGATGCTGATCAACTTGCTCAGCAACGCGGTCAAATTTACCCCCAACAAGGGAAGCGTGCACCTGCACGTGAGCGTTCACCCGGACGCGCGACAGATTCACTTCGTTGTGGCGGATACCGGCATCGGCATTGCCGAGAGCGACCTGGACAAGCTCTTCCAGCCCTTCACACAACTCGATGCGACGCTTTCGCGCACCTACGAAGGTACGGGACTGGGGCTGGCACTGGTCAAACGTCTGGCCAACCAACACGGCGGCGACGTGCGCGCCGAGAGTGCGGGCATTCCGGGCCAGGGCAGCCGTTTCACCGTTATCCTGCCGTACGACGGCCGGCCCGCCTCCGCCGCCGCGGATGCCAAAACGCCACCCGACGCCGATGCCCCTGCGCTGGCCACTACCGAAAGCGACGCGCCGTTGGTTCTGCTGGTGGAAGACAACGAAGTCAGCAGCGAGGCGCTGGTGTCCTACCTGGAGTTTCTGGGCTGTCGCGTCGTGGTTGCCCGATCGGGCGTTGAGGCCCTCGAACAGGCGACGGCACACCTGCCCGACCTGATCCTGATGGACATCCAGCTACCAGGCATGGATGGGCTGGAGGTGACGCGTCGCCTGCGCCTCGACTCGCGCTTCGTGGTGACACCGATCATCGCCGTCACCGCGCTGGCCATGCCCGGCGATCGCGAGCGCTGCCTGGAGGCAGGCGCCACCGAGTACATCAGCAAGCCGCTGAACCTGGGCGACTTGCGCAACCTGATGCAACGTCTCCTCGGCCCGTAATTGCCACAGCAACGAAGACGAACCTGGCGTAGACAGCGACCTGATCACGACGCATCAACCTGCCATCCTGTCACCTCGCCATCCTGTCACCCTGTCATCTTGTCATCTCCCTCCCCCAAATAATAATGCACCGTCCACTGCGTTTTGCGCAGGAACTTCACATGGCGCATGAGGTTCATCGCGCCGAGCTTGGCCTCACCGTCGTCGAAGTAGGACCACTCGTCGAGCAGGCGGATGCCGTCATCCCACGCTTCCATATCATCGCTGTCGTCGAGACCGGACTGGAAGGTATTGTCGCCGCCAAAGGCAAACTGGCGTTGCAGCTTGCGGTCGACGATGGGCTTCATGCGCGGACGCAACCAGAAATTGTTGAAGACCTCGCACACCAACTTGCTGCCGGGAAAACGCCGGCGCAACGTCACGACCAGTTCGCGCACGTCGGCGGCCGGCAGGTACATGAAGAGGCCCTCGGCGATGAACAGATAGGGCGGCGGCGCCAGGGCCGGCAGCGCGTCCATCCACGCGTGGTCGAGCACCGACGACGCCATGAAGCGATAGCGCGGCCCTTCGTCGCCCGCACCTGACAGCAGCATACCGGGCTTGTAAGAAAACCGCTGCCACGAAGGCTCAAAGAACACAAAGGGGCACAAAGAAAACAGGAAAGTCCCCTGATTCTTCGTGCCCCTTTGAGCCTTCGCGCCTTTGTGGCAATGGTTCTGTTTCCGCTTCGTGGCAGCGGTTCTATTCCCCTTCGTGCCCCTTGGAGCCTTCGCGCCTTTGTGGCAGCGGTTCTACTCCTCTTCGTGCCCCTTGGAGCCTTCGCGCCTTTGTGGCAGCGGTTCTACTCCTCTTCGTGCCCCTTTGAGCCTTCGTGTCTTTGTGGCAGCGGTTCTACTTCCTACTCCGGCTTGACCGGCTTGATGTTCCAGATATCGTCGGCGTACTCGTGGATGGTGCGGTCGGACGAGAAGAAGCCGGTGCGCGCCGAGTTGAGGATCGACATACGCGTCCAGCGCTCGACGTCGCGGTAGACCCGATCCACCTCATCCTGGCAGTCGATATAGGGCTGGTAGTCGGCGAAGACCATGTACTCGTCGTGGTGAAGCAGCGAGTCCATGAGCGGCCGGAAGAGCGAACTGTCACCGCGCGAGAAGACGCCGGCGTTGACGGCATCGACAGCCCGCTTGAGGGCCGGGTTGGCGGCATAGAAGTCCCACGGCCGGTAGCCACGCCCCTTGACGGCAAACACTTCATCGGTATTGAGGCCAAAGAGGAAGAAATTCTCCGGACCCACCAGGTCGCGGATCTCGACGTTTGCACCATCCAGCGTGCCGATCGTCAGCGCACCGTTGAGCGCGAACTTCATGTTGCCGGTGCCCGACGCTTCCTTGCCCGCCAGCGAAATCTGTTCGGAGAGTTCGGAACCGGGATAGATGATCTGCCCCATGGTCACGTTGAAGTTGGCCGGGAAGACCACGCGCAGGCGCCCGCGCACCACCGGATCGTCGTTCACGACTTCCGCCACGCTGTTGACCAGCTTGATGATCAGCTTGGCCGTGGCGTAGCCGGAGGCCGACTTCGCACCAAAGAGGAAGGTGCGCGGCACGATGTCCAGGTTCGGGTTGTCCAGCACGCGGTTGTAGAGCGTGATGATGTGCATGATCTTGAGCATCTGCCGCTTGTACTCGTGCAGGCGCTTCACCATGGTGTCCATCATCGCGTCGGGATTCACGGCCACGCCGGTGCTCTGGCGTACGAAAGCGGCGAGATTCGCCTTGGCGTGACGCTTGACCGCCCGCCACTCGTGACGGAACTCGCCATCGTCCACGAACTGCTCGAGATCGCGCAGCCGCTCCATGTCGTTGATCCACCCGTCGCCGATGCGCGAGGAGATCAGGTCGCACAACTTGGGATTGGCCATCTTCATGAAGCGCCGCGGGCTCACGCCGTTGGTCTTGTTCTGGAAGCGATCCGGGTACATCTCGGCAAAGTCGCGCAGCGTCAGATCGCGCAACAGTTGCGAGTGCAGTTCGGCGACGCCATTGATGGCAAAGCTGGCAACGCTGGCCAGGTTGGCCATACGAATCTGGCGGCCATTGCTCTCGTCGATGAGCGACATGCGCGCCACGCGGGCATGGTCGCCGGGGAAGCGGGCGCGCACCTGCGCCAGGAAGCGCTGGTTGATCTCGTAGATGATCTCCAGGTGGCGCGGCAGCAGGTACTCGATGAGGCTGACCGGCCATGTTTCCAGCGCCTCGGGCAGCAGCGTGTGGCAGGTGTAGGCGAAGGTGCCTTGTGTGATGCGCCACGCCTGCTCCCAGCCCAACCCCACCTCGTCCAGGAGGATGCGCATGAGTTCGGGGATGGCGATGACGGGATGCGTGTCGTTGAGCTGGATCGATACCTTGTCGGGGAAGAGGTTCCAGTCGTTGTTGCGCAAGCGGAAGCGCCGGATGATGTCGTGGAGCGAGCAGGCAACAAAGAAGTATTGCTGGCGCAGGCGCAACTCGCGGCCCTGCGGCGTGCCGTCGTTCGGATAGAGCACCTTGCTGATGTTCTCCGAGTAGATCTTCTGCTCCACGGCCTTGGCGTAGTTGCCCGTGTCGAACATCTGGAAATCGAACTCTTCGGCCGCGCGCGCCCGCCACAGACGCAGAATGTTGACCGTCTCCGTGTCGTAACCCGGCACCAGCGTCGTGCACGGCTCGCCGAGCACCTTCTGCCCCGGCACCCAACGCACGCGCAACGTGCTGGGCGAATCGCCGGCATACTCCGTGTGGCCGCCGAAGCCGACCTCGATCATGTCGTCGGGCTGGACGAACTCCCACGGGTTGCCGCGCAGCAGCCACGTGTCGGGCTGCTCCACCTGCCAGCCGTCGACGAACGTCTGGCGGAAGATGCCGAACTCGTAGCGGATGCCATAGCCGACCGCCGGCAGATCCAGCGTGGCGAGCGAGTCCATGAAACACGCAGCCAGGCGCCCCAGGCCACCGTTGCCCAGCCCCGGCTCGGGCTCGAGGTCGATCATCTCCTGCAAGCTGCTGCCGATCTCAGCCAGTTGCGCGGCCACAAGCTCCGTCATGTTGGTGTACAGCAGGTTCTGCGAGAGCTGCTTGCCCATCATGTACTCGGCGGAGAGATAGTAGGCAAACTTCGGATTGGCGTTGTAGTGCGCCTCGGTCGTACGCCGCCAGCGGTCGCTCAGCAGGTCGCGGATGACCAGCGACAGGGCCATGTAGATGTCGTGCTTGCTGGCCGACTGGATGGCCTTGCCCAGCGTGTTGTAGAGGCGCTCGGCTACGGCTTCGCGCAGCTCGTCGGCGGTCATCGGTGCAACGGGCGCCGCCGTGCTGCTCTTTGGCTTGGATTTTGTCTTTGTCGTAGTGGTCATGGTTCTCTGGTATTTGTGGAAAGTGGATGGCGCTTGCGGAGGATGCAGTCGCCATCGGGTTCGGATTCTGGTTCTGCGCCGGCTGGGGCGTCATTGGCCTTCGATACCCGGCATCAAGGCGCCGGGCCGCGCAGTGCGTGGCATTATACCATCGCAAGGCGCAGAATCGACAAGCAGAATCGGCAAGGGACGGAGCGGCAGCATCCTGATTAGGGACATCGCAGCACTTCAGTCGGCGCCGTTTTGCTTCTTTTTGTTTCTGGCATCGTGCGGTTGGTTGAGCAGCGAACGGTAGGCGCCGGCATCACGGCGGCTGTGCACCTTGAGCTTGGTGAGAATATTGTGCACGTGGTTTTTTACGGTGCCGATCTCGATCACCAGGGCGTCGGCGATCTCCTGATTGGTGCGACCGGCGGCAACAAGGTCGAGCACTTCGCGCTCGCGATCCGTCAGTTCCTCGACATCCAGGGCATCGAGCGACAGTTCGGCAAGTTTTTCCGACAGACGGGCAACCTTGTCCATCAGGAGCGCAGCGATCTCCGGCGTGATGAGCGCCTTGTCCTCCGCCGCCGAGCGGATGGCTTGCAGCAATTCGGGGACGCTATCGGTACGCAAGACAAAGCCCGAGGCACCGGCCTCGATGTAGGGCAAGATTACGGCAGGAATTTCCGGCAAGCCCATGACGATAATGTGAAGATTATCGTTCAGCCGGCGGATCGACTGGACAAGGCCCAGCGCATCCGTGTTCGGCGGCGCTGCGCCAACGAGGATCAGGTCGCAGTCGATCGTTCCAAGGGTATCCAACACCTGTTCGGGCGTGGAGACCATGCCGACGATTGCCAGATCCGGTTCACCCTCCAGCGCCGAACCGATCAGATCGCGCGTCAGCCGGATGCGTTCGGCGATCAAAATACGGATCATAGCGTGACATACCTCCAAAAGCTGAACTCTCTACGCCCAAGTATAGCGTGAATGCAGACCAATGACTATATCTCGCCGTTCGATGCATGCCCGTCAAAGATATATCCTGAAGATGTATACCTGCACCTTGACAACCATCGGCCGGACGCGCTACTGTAGGGGAAATGTTGCGTGTACCCTGTACATCGACAACCCGATCGGTCTCGTAACAGACTCGCCAGATCGCCGCCAGAAGCGTGCCCCATACCATCGCAGCCACGTCTTCGGCGCCGATGGAGATGTCGAAGCACCGATCATCGTATCGGAGGGCGATGGCATTGCGAAGCAAAAGCGCAGATCACTTGCAGAGAGCCGAGAAGACCGTCGATCCGGTGAGTATCTACCTGCGCGAGATCAGCAAGACGCCCTTGTTGAGCATGGAGGAAGAGCAGGAACTGGCCTTCAGGATTGGCGAAGGCGTCGCTGCTCACCGACAGCTCGCTGAGTTCGCCCTGCGCGATCCCGACACATTGACCGAAGATGAACTCGACCAGGTCGACCTGCTGGAACTGACCGCGCTCCGCGCACAGCGCGCCCACGACCAACTGACGCAGGGCAACCTGCGCCTGGTCGTCAGCGTGGCCAAGCGCTATCTGGGACGCGGGCTGAGCCTGCTCGATCTCATCCAGGAGGGGAACCTGGGCCTGCTCCACGCCGTGGACAAGTTCGACCCCACCCTGGGCTACCGCTTCAGCACCTACGCGACCTGGTGGATCCGCCAGGCGATCAGCCGCTCGATTGCCGACAAGGCACGCACCATCCGGCTCCCCGTGCATGTCATCGAGAATGTCAATCGCCAGAACCGCGTCCAGCGTGAGCTCGCCCAGCAACTGGGCCGCGAACCGACGCCCGCCGAAATCGCCGTCGAAATGGAGCTGCTCAACCGGCATGCGCTGGATCTGGTCGCGGATGGATTGGCCGATGGCGGCGAAGCGCCGGAGGTCGAGGAGGCCGACGCCGTCAAGGACGTCAAACGCGCCTCAGGTCGTGTGCGCGAACTCCAGCGCCTCAACATGGAGCCGCTGAGCCTCGACAGCCCGCTGGAAGGCGAGGAGCAGAGCAGCCTGGCCGACTTCATCGTGGACGAGGGGTTGGTCGACCCCGCCGCAATGACCGACCGGCAGTCGCTCGTCGAGCAGATCGAAGAGCTGCTGCTGGAGTTGACCGATCGCGAACGCGACGTCCTCATCATGCGCTTTGGACTCGACGGCGACACCGCCCGCACCCTCGAAGAGATCGGCAATGGCCTCAACATTACGCGCGAGCGCGTGCGTCAGATCCAGGCCAAGGCGATCCGGAAATTGCGCGCCCCACAGATGTGCTCCAGGCTGAACGACTTTGCGACTGCCTGACCGCCCCTACGGATTCCGATAGATTGGCACCAGGAGTGTCTGCCCCGTATAGACCCGGTACGAGGGGAGCCCGTTGCAGTACCTGATTCGATACGCCGTCGTCCCGTATGCACCGGCAATCGAGTAGATCGTCTCGCCGGCCCGCACCAGGTGGTAGACGCCGTGGCAGGAGATTGCCAGCGCCGCGCCAGATAGACCGAACGCACGCCCGGCTTCATTGCCGTGCGCCGACACCGGACCTGCGAAAAGAGAGAGGAACACAAGCGCGATGGCGAGATAGAGGCCGATCTGCGGCAAGGTTCGACGCCGCAACTTCCATCCACCACCGGCCCAACCAACAATCGCTGCAGGATGCCATCGAGAGAACATAGCAGCCTCCGTAGGGAACTCATGCGATCAGCAACGTAATCCACAAAAAGGTAAGGCTCAGCTTGATTCACATGCCTTTCACATACAATATAGCATGGAACGTTTCAAAATCGTTGCATAGTTCCCTATTCTAGACAAGTGCGCCCGATCACACGGCGGGTGTGCGCTACGACACAATGCCCGCTGCCGTCAACGCGATACGCCGAAATAGCTGCGCACCGGCGGCAGCAGAAAGAGCAGCGTCATGGGCACGACGACAATCGCCGCCCGGATCAGCACGTCGATCCACCCGTTGGGTCCCATGAGCGGCCCGATGTAGAAGGTGACGAGCAGGCCGATCAGGACGATGATCGCGATGTGGAGGTAATAGCTCCACGGCCGGCGCACGAAAATCGCCGCCCCGGCCACCAGCAGCAGTCCGATGGCCGCAAAAAGCGGCCAGAAGATCAGCACCATCCCGGCATTGTGCGAGACGAGCAGCCCCGTGGCGCCGACCAGACCGGCGATGCCGAGCGCCATCTCCACTACGGCCAACAAGAGCAATAAGCCACGTGTCATGTCACTTTCCTGACCTGTGTCGTGCGGCGCGTTCAGAATGTGGTGCGCAGCGGCTGCGCCTGGCCGGTAGCCGCCGAGCGGTAAGCCGCGTCGAAGATCTCGACCACGTGGCGCGCGTGTTCGGCGGTGGCCACGGTCGGCGTATCGTCGAGCACCCAGTCGACCAGTTGCATGACATCCTCGTAGACGTGCGACTCCTCCATGGTGCGATGCGCGCCGGTGACGTGCGGCAGCGAACCGTTCATGCCGTACTCGGCGTCGAGATCCATGCCCGCATACTCGATGGGCTTGCCGTTGATCGCCGAGCCGTTGATGACGCCCCCGGTCCCGAAGATGAGCGGGCGCCCCATGTTGGGCAACCCGCCCGCCGCCACGCCATAGACAAAAGCGTAGAACGAATCGCCAAAGTCGAGCACCATGAGCGTGTTGTCGTCCATGTCCGTGGGCAACATCTGCCCGCGGAACTCGCGCTCGTGTACGCGCACGCCGGAGAAGGCCGTCACGCGTTTGGCCGGCCCCAGGATGCCCGTCATGGCGTGCAGGCCGTAGACCGTCATGTCGTAGAGCGGGCCGCCGCCCGGCTTGCGGAAATACCACGCCGGGTTGATGTTGGTCAGCGGGTCGTCGCCGGCGCGCACCGACGCCTCATCTTCGTGGTAGGTGCCGAAGGCCGACCCCGTCACCGCCCACGTCAGCCGGCCCAGCGCGCCCTCGTCGATCAGTTGCTTGATCTGCTGGTGGCGCGGGCGCAGCATCTCGCCGGGCGAGGAGACGAG
>ERZ795053.3844-NODE-3844-length-16704-cov-9.472881_pt1 | contig 16704 bp, 15 predicted proteins | sample MGYA00375137_ERZ795053 | MGnify/ENA primary metagenome ERZ795053 (study PRJEB30182, sample SAMN05720284) | activated sludge metagenome | isolation source: Anaerobic digester | place: Hong Kong | collected 2014-12-17 ...
GCCTCAGCATCGGGACGCCGGCACGCGGCCCGATCCGCCGAGCGCGCCGGTGGAGCCGAAGCCGCCGGCGCCCCGGCGGCTCTCGGTCAGCGCCTCGGTCTCGCGCCAGCGGATGCGCGTGACCGGCGCGAGCACGATCTGGGCCACCCGTGCGCCATGGGCGATCGTCACCGGGCGGTCGCCGTGGTTGATCACGATCACGCCGATCTCGCCGCGGTAGTCGCTGTCGATGGTGCCCGGCGCGTTCAGCACGGTGATGCCGTCGCGCAGTGCCAGCCCCGAGCGCGGCCGGATCTGGATCTCGTGGCCCGGAGGGATCTCGACGGCGAGCCCGGTCGGCACCAGCAGGCGGGCGCCGGGCGGGATCGTCACGCCGTCCGCGCGCCGATCCGCGGGCAGGTTGGCGCAGATATCCATCCCCGCCGCGCCCTCGCTCTCGTAGGCCGGGAGCGGCAGTGCCGGGTCGCGGCCCTCGAGGCTGCGGACGCCGACGTCGAGCTCGGTCATGCCAGCGCCTCCGCGATGCGGTCCGCCAGCGCCTCCGCCGTCGCCCGCTTGGACATGCGCGGCCAGGTCTCCGCGCCCGCCCCGGTGATCAGCGTCACCGCGTTCTCGCTGCCGCCCATGATGCCGGTCGAGGGGTTCACGTCGTTGGCCAGCAGCCAGTCGCAACCCTTGCGCAGCCGCTTGGCGGTGGCATTGGCGACGACGTCGTCGGTCTCCGCGGCGAAGCCGACCACGAGCCGCGGCCGCCCCGTCGGGAGCCGGGCCACATGGCGCAGGATGTCGGGGTTCTCCGCCAGTTCCAGGGTCTGCGCCGCGACCCCGGCCTGCTTCTTGATCTTGGAGCTCGAGGGCGTGGCGACGCGCCAGTCCGCGACGGCGGCCGCGAAGACCGCGACATCGGCGGGCAGCGCCGCCTCGACGGCCGCGAGCATCTCGGCCGCGCTCTGCACCGCGACGACCGAGCAGCCCGAGGGCGCGGGCGCCGAGGCGGGGCCGGTGACGAAGGTCACGCGCGCGCCCCGCGCCGCGAGCGCCTCGGCGATGGCGCTGCCCTGCCGGCCCGAGGAGCGGTTGGCGATGTAGCGGACCGGGTCGATCGGCTCATGGGTCGGCCCGGAGGTCACCAGGGCGTGCCGGCCGGCGAGCGGCCCCGCCCCGCCGAAAGCTGCCTCGATCGCGGCGAGGATCGCCGCGGGCTCGGCCATGCGCCCCGGCCCGTATTCGCCGCAGGCCATCTCGCCCTCGTCGGGCCCGACGGTCAGCACGCCGTCCGCCGCCAGCGTCGCCAGATTGCGCTGGGTCGCGGGATGGAGCCACATGCGCACGTTCATCGCGGGCGCGAGCAGCACGCGCTTGTCCGTGGCGAGCAGGAGCGTGCTCGCCAGGTCGTTGGCGCCCCCCGTCGCCAGCCGCGCCATCAGATCGGCTGTCGCCGGCGCCACCACCACCAGATCCGCGCTGCGCGACAGCTCGATGTGGCCCATCTCGGCTTCCGCCGTCAGGTCGAAGAGCGCGTCATGCACCGGCTCCCCTGCCAGCGCGGCAACGCTGAGCGGCGTCACGAATTCGGCGCCAGCGGCGGTCAGGACCGGCGTGACCGCGGCGCCGGCCTTGCGCAGCAGGCGGATCAGCTCGAGGCATTTGTATGCCGCGATCCCGCCGGCGATGATGAGCAGGATTCGGTGACCGTCCAGCATTCCTCACCACCCCCGCAATCTCGATCCGGAATTGACGCGTCGGGAGGGTAGTTCTGCAAGGGAGGCGGTGCAAGCCGCTGTCCGGGCTGGTGATGAGAAGCGCGGCGAGCTGAAGCGGATCGTGCATCTGGCGGTCTCCGGGCGGATCGATCGGTCTTCGGACGCCGCGAACCGGCAAAGGCGAGGCATTGCCTCGCGCCGGTTCGTCGGCTGGAGCGCGCGAGCGCGGAGGCCGAGGGGGGTCGGGTTTCACCGTCAGTTGGCAATCCGCGCGCGTCTGCCTGGCGGGCGCGCTTGTCGCGCCTGCCGTCGTGCCGTAGGCACGCCTTCGGCGTGGCGGCAGGCAGGCGCGCGCGGATTTGTCACGTGCCAAATCCGCGAAGAGAATTCGGCGCCGCCACGGGGGTCGGACGCCGGCCTGAGGCAATCCCCGGGAAATCGCGTCAGGCGTTGCGGCGGCGCCAGCCGAGGCGTGCGAGCCAGCTTCGGAGCCGCGACGGCTCGTCGACCTCGGCGACGAGCCGGTCGAGCAATTGCTCGTCCGGCTCGAGGTTGAAGAGCGCGTCGAGCTGCAGGCCGAGGCTGGCGATGCGCCCCGATTCCAGCCGCCGGACCACCAGCTTGGCGCCCGGCACCGGGATCGTCGCGTCGAGCTCGGGTTGGCCGCCCAGCCGGGCCTTGGCCCAGTCCGCGATCGCGAGCGAGCGATCGGCATCGCCGAAATCGAGCTCGTAGAACTGCGCGACCTCGCCGATCTGGGTCTCGCCGCGAATCGGCAGCTCGCCGAAGGCCAGCCCCAGCCGCCGGGCCACGTCGGCGCTCTCGCGGAAAAGGCTGTCGAGCCGCGGCAGCCGCTCCCGGGGCACCAGGAAATAGCTGTAGTCGCCGGGTTGCAGGTGCCCGGCGGTCTGGCGGTCGAGGATCTGGTTCTTGCGCACCACCATGATCACCCGCGCCCAGGACGGCAGGCGGCTGAGACCGAGGACCACGCTCTCGGCGGCCACCGGATAGCCGACGATCTCCTGCTCGACCTGGCCGGGGATGTCGATCTCGACGCGGCTGGTATTGGGGATCGACTGCCGCAGCGCGACCTTGAGGCGCCGGGCGACGCTGGTCAGGCTGGCACCCTGGACCAGCATCGAGAAGAGCACCACGAAGAAGGCGATGTTGAAGAAGACCGCCGCATTGGGCACGCCCGCGAGCGTCGGGATCGCGGCGAGGAAGATCGAGACCGCGCCGCGCAGCCCGACCCAGGAGACGAAGAGCTTCTCGGTGCGCGTGAAGCCGAAGGGGCTGAGGCAGAGCCAGACCGCCAGCGGCCGGGCGACGAAGGTGAGCGCCAGCGCGACGAGCACCCCCGGCACGGCATAGTCCCAGAGCGTCGTCGGCGTCACCAGCATGCCGAGCATGAGGAACATGACGATCTGGCAGAGCCAGGTCACCGCGTCGTGGAAGCCGACGATCGAGGGATAGGCCCGCACCGGACGGTTGGCCATGACGAGGCCCGCCACGTAGACCGCGAGCAGGCCGCTGCCGCCGGCGAGGTTGGTGGTCGCCGCCACGAGCACCGCGCCCGCGACCACGAAGAGCGGGTGCAGCCCGCCCGGCATGGAGATGCGGTTGAGCACCCAGACCGCCGCGAATCCGCCCGCGAGCCCCGCGGCGGCGCCGAGCAGCCCCTGCTGTCCGAGCCGCATCGCCACGTCGAGCGCCGGGGCGTCGCCGCCCGCGAGGACCAGCTCGGTCACCACGATTACCAGAAAGACGGCAATCGGGTCGTTGGTGCCGGATTCGATCTCCAGCGTCGAGCCCACCCGGCTCTGCAGCCGCAGCCCGCCGGTCCGGAGCAGGAAGAACACCGCCGCCGCATCGGTGGAGGCGACGATGGCGCCGAGCAGGAGCGCCTCGATCGGGGCGAGGTCGAGCACCGTCCAGGCGGCCAGGCCGGCGACCGCCGCGGTCACGAGCACGCCGAAGGTCGCGAGCAGGAGCGAGGGGACGAGCACGCCGCGGAAGGTCGAGAGCCGGGTCCGGAGCCCGCCGTCGAAGAGGATCACCGAAAGCGCCACCGATCCCACGAGATAGGTCACGCGGTAGTCGTCGAAGCGGATGCCGCCCGGCCCGTCCTCGCCGGCGAGCATGCCGACGATGAGGAAGACCAGGAGCAGCGGGGCGCCGAAGCGCGTGGCGACCAGGCTGGAGAAGATGCCGACCAGAACCAGCGAGGCGCCGACGAGGATCGCCGTATTGACGAGGTCGAGCCCCTGCATCGTCTGCTGCACCTCCTTCACACCACCGGGGCGCCTGCAGGATCGCGGCGCCCCGGGGAGATATTGTGGTGCGGCCGCCGAAGAGGCAAGCGCCGGGCCGGCGTCCGTGGCCCTTGGAACGGGGAGAAGGCCACGTCCCGCGCGGCCCGCATCGCATTCCAATGGACCGGAAAGGCGAGGCGCCGGTGGCGCCTTGCCCGGTCCGGTCACCCGGACGCGCGCGCCTCAGGGCGAGGGGGGTGGGGTTTCACGGTCGGTTGAGGATCGGGACGCGTCGGCCCTGGACGGCGCGTTTGCGCACCGGCCCCCCGCAGGGCCGGCGCGGCCCGATCGCCGCGGGTCGATCGGGCTGGGGACACCCGGGCTCGAAAATTCAGTGAGCGCGGTCGGATGCGATCGCCGCGCGGCCTCAGCCCCGCCCAGCCTCCAGGTCTGCGACGAGGGCCGCGAGCGCCGCCTCGGCGGCCGCGAGCCGGTCCGGGTCGGCGCTGCGCGCCACGAGATTGGCGCCGGGCCTGTCGCCGAAATTGAACGGATAGCAGCCGATGCCGACATCCGGGAAGGCGGCGGCGAGATCGGCGAGCGCGGCGGCGAGCTCGCCCTCGGGCAGCCCGGCCCGGACCGTCGCGCTGAGGAGCGGCGCGCCGCCGGTCAGCCGCGGCAGCAGTCCCTCGACCATCGCCGCGAAGACCGAGGGCACGCCCGCCATCACATGCACGTTCCCGAGCGAGAAGCCCGGCGCCTTCGACACGGGGTTGTCGATCAGCGTCGCGCCTTCGGGGATGCGCGCCATGCGCAGCCGCGCCGCATTGAGATCGACCTCCGGGTTGGCGTAATGCGTCGCGAGGATGGCGCGGGCATCCTCGCGCACGCCGATCTTCACGCCGAAGGCGGCGGCAACGCTGTCGGCGGTGATGTCGTCATGGGTCGGCCCGATGCCGCCCGAGGTGAAGACATGGGTGTAGCGGGTGCGCAAGGCATTGACCGCGGCGGCGATCTCGCCGGCATCGTCGGCCACCACCCGCGCCTCGCGCAGGGCGATCCCCCGCTCGGCCAGGGCGCAGGCGAGGTGCGGCATGTTGGCGTCCCGGGTGCGGCCCGCGAGGATTTCGTCGCCGATCGTCAGCATCGCGGCGGTGGGATTCGGCATCGTCGGCTTGTCCTCGCTCCGGGCGCGGTCCAGTCTGGCGGCCATGGAATTCTCCCGCCCCCTGGTTCGCGGCATTCTGGTCCGCCGGTATAAACGATTCCTCGCCGACGTCATGCTGGAAGACGGGGGCGCGGTCACGGCGCATTGCGCCAATCCCGGCGCCATGCTCGGGCTCGCCGATCCGGGCATGGCGGTCTGGCTGGAGCCGGTGGACGATCCGCAGCGCAAGCTCCGCTATTCCTGGCGGCTGGTCGAGCTCGAGGGCGGGCGCTTCGCCGGGATCGACACCGCGCTCCCCAACCGCATCGTGGCCGAAGCGCTCGCCGCCGGCGCGATCCCGGACCTGGCGGGATATGCCTCGGTCCGCCCGGAGGTGCGCTACGGCACCGGGAGCCGGGTCGATTTCCTGCTGACGGCGCCGGACCGGCCCCCGGCCTATGTGGAGGTCAAGAACGTCCATCTGCGCCGCGAGGGCGCCTGGGCGGAATTTCCCGATTGCGTGACCGCGCGGGGCGCGAAGCATCTGCGGGAGCTGGCGGCGGTGGTCGCCGCCGGCTATCGCGCGGTGATGCTCTACGTGATCCAGCGCGACGATTGCGACGCCTTCCGCCTCGCCGCCGATCTCGACCCCGCCTATGCGCGCGCCTTCGCCGCCGCCCGGGAGGCCGGCGTCGAGGCGATCGCCCACGCAACGCGGATCACCCGGACGGGCATACGGCTCGACCGGGCGGTACCGGTTTCGGGGCCGCAGCCCGGCGGGCGGTGATTTCGCGCGGCGGCGGGTTTGCAAAGCCCCGTCCCAGAGGCTACATCGGCGGCATCATGCCCGGAGAACCCGCCATCGAGAGATCCCTGCCAGGCCGCCTGAACAAGGACGGCATCCGCATCCACGAGCGCGAGGATTTCGCGGGGATGGCGGCGGCGGGCCGGCTCGCGGCCGAGATCCTCGACCGGATCGCGCCGCATGTGGAGCCGGGCGCGAGCACGGCCGAGCTCGACGCGCGCATCCAGGCGATGATCGAGGAGGCGGGCGCGACCTCGGCGACCATCGGCTACAAGGGCTACCGCCACGCGACCTGCATCTCGGTCAACCACGTGGTCTGCCACGGCATCCCCTCGGAGAAGCGGCTGAAGCCCGGGGACATCCTCAACATCGACGTCACGGTGATCGTGGACGGCTGGTACGGCGACACCAGCCGCATGTACGTCGCCGGCCCGCCGGCCCGGAAGGCCGAGCGGCTGATCGACATCACCCATGACGCGCTGATGGCGGGCATCGAGCAGGTGCAGCCCGGCAATACCTTCGGCGACATCGGCGCCGCGATCCAGCGCTTCGCCGAGGCCCATCGCTGCTCGGTGGTGCGGGACTTCTGCGGCCACGGGCTCGGGCGGGTGTTCCATGCGCCGCCGAACGTGCTGCATTACGGGCGCTGGGGAACCGGGCCGGTGCTGGAGCCGGGCATGTTCTTCACCATCGAGCCGATGATCAACCTCGGGCGGCCCGAGACCAAGGTGCTCGAGGACGACTGGACCGCGGTCACCAAGGACCGCTCGCTCTCGGCGCAGTTCGAGCATTCGATCGGCGTGACCGAGACGGGCTGCGAGATCTTCACGCTCTCGCCGGCCGGGCTCTTTCATCCGACCTGGAAGCGCGAAGGCTGACGCGCCGGCGGCACGCCTTCGGCGTGACGGGGCGGGGCGGGCGCTGCCGGCGGTGCCCGCCGGGCGGGACGGTGACGTCAGGCGCGGCCGGAACTCGGGCGGACGGGGATCGCGTTGTCGGATGCAGTTCCCCTGCCGGACCGGGCGGGGCCTTCTCCTCCCGAGGCCCGGCCCCGGAACCGCGCCGGCAGTCCGCGGGAAGGCGACGCCGGTATTAGTTGTTGATGCAAAGTAGAAAAATGGTAGCGTGTTGCGTCCCGGCGCGGTGCGGCGACCCGTATCCGCGCCATGGAGGCCGTGGAAGCCGGCCGGATCCCGGAGTTGCGGGCGTTGACTCGGGATTCCTCGGCTTCTATTGGACGGCACGACTTATAGAACAACAGGGAGAATACGTTAAATGTCCAAGATTTCGAAGTTTCTGGGTGCCACGGCCATCGCCGGCGTCGCCGCGGCGGCGGTCCTGCCGGGGGTGGCCGGCGCCCAGGAGAAGATCCGCTGGCAGGTGCCGATCTCCTTCGCCTCGACCCTGACCGCGCTGGGCGACACCCTGCCCTTCGTGGCGGAGCAGCTGAGCGCGATGTCCGACGGCAACATCACCCTGCAGATCGCCGAGCCGGGCACGGTGGTGCCGGCGCTCTCGATCTTCGAGAACGTCTCCACCGGGGCGATCGACGCGGGCTATTCCTGGATGGGCTACGAGATCGGCCAGGTGCCGGCCTCCGCGCTCTTCGGGGCGACGCCCTTCGGGCTCGAATCGACCGATTTCATGGCCTGGATGTATTTCCACGGCGGCCGCGAGCTGCTCAACGAGACCTTCGCGCCCTACAACGTCTATCCGATCCCCTGCGGCACCATCAGCCCCGAGGCGGCGGGCTGGTTCAAGAACGAGATCACCTCGGTCGACGACCTCAAGGGCATGAAGTTCCGCGCGGCCGGCATCGGCGGCGACATCATGGGCGAGTTCGGCATGTCGGTGACGCTGCTGCCGGGCGGCGAGCTCTACCAGGCGCTGGAGACCGGCGTGCTCGACGCCACGGAATTCTCGCTGCCCACCGTCGACAAGCAGCTCGGCTTCTTCCAGGTGGCCAAGAACTACTACCTGCCCGGCTGGCACCAGCCCTCCACGAACCAGTTCCTCTACGTCAACCTCGACGTCTGGAACGGGCTCGAGGAGCCGACCAAGGCGCTCTTCGAAGGCGCCTGCATGGCGGGCATGACCTATTCGATCGCCCGCGCCGAGGCGCTGCAGGGCGCGGTGCTCAAGGAATTCGAGGCCGAGGGCGTGCAGGTCCGCCAGTACGACGACGCCACGCTCAAGGCCTTCTACGACGCGACCAAGAAGGTGATGGAGCGCAAATCCGCCGAGGACGCGCAGTTCGGCAAGGTCTATGCCTCGATGATGGCCTTCCAGGAGGAGCTCGCCCCGTGGAAGGAGAAGGGCTACCTCCCGCGCGACTGGCTGCGCGAGAACGTCTACGAGGCCCAGTGACCGGCATCCGCAGGGATTGCTGAGGACCACCGGCCGGCCCGTGTCGCGGGCCGGTCCCACCCAGCGAGCGGCGGGGGCGGCATGCCGGATTTCAAGATCGATGTGGGAGCCGTCGAATCCGCGGCGGCGCGGGGCCATGCGCTCGACTTTCCCCATACCCGGCTGTCGGACGCCATCGACCGCTTCGTCGCCGGGCTGGCCGCCGTCTTCAACTGGATCTGGGTGCTCCTGATCCTGCTCATCGTGGTCAACGTGGCGCTGCGCTACATCTTCGGCACGAATTTCATCGCCATGGAAGAGGCGCAGTGGCATCTCTACGCCATCGGCTTCATGCTCGGGATCGGCTTCACCCTGCAGCAGGACGGCCATGTGCGCGTCGACGTCATCGCCGAGCGCTTCCGGCGACGCACGCGCGCCTGGATCGAGTTCCTCGGCCTGGCGCTGATCGTGCTGCCGCTCTGCGTGATCATCATCTACCAAGCCTGGCCCTTCGTGCTCAGGGCCTACGAGCTCAACGAGGTCTCCGCGGCCCCGGGCGGCCTCACCAACCGCTGGGCGATCAAGGCGGTGATCATCCTGGCCTTCGCCTATCTCGGGCTCGCGGCCTTCTCGCGGCTGCTGCGGGTGACCTCGTTCCTGTTCGGCACGCCGCCGCCGAAAGACATCTGAGCCCGGCGCGGGCCGGAACAAGCATCGCGGGAAAGCTCCATGCTCGAGACCTACGAATTCATCGTCATCGCGATGCTGCTGACCTTCATCGCCCTGCTCTTCACCGGGTTCCCGGTGGCCTGGGTGCTGGCCGGCACCGCGATCCTCTACTCGATCATCGGCGTCTTCGGCTCGGAGGTCCTGGGCTGGGACACCTTCTTCCTGACCGACTTCCGCATCTGGGGCATCTTCGTCCAGCGCATCTACGCGCAGATGTCGAACTGGATCCTCGTCGCCTTGCCCATGTTCGTCTTCATGGGGCTGATGCTGGAGCGCTCCGGCGTCACCGAGAAGCTGATGACCAATTTCGTGCAGCTCTTCGGGCGGTTCCGCGGCGGGCTGGCGCTGGCGGTGGTGCTGATCGGCATCCTGCTGGCCGCCTCCACCGGCATCGTTGGCGCTTCGGTGGTGCTGCTGGCGATGCTCTCCATGCCGGTGATGATGGAGCACCGCTACGGCAAGGGCTTCGCCAGCGGCGTGGTGGCCTCGGCGGGCACGCTCGGCATCCTCATCCCGCCCTCGATCATGCTGATCATCATGGCTGACCAGCTTTCGATGTCGGTGGGCGAGCTCTTCTTCGGCGCGCTCATCCCCGGCCTGCTGCTCGGGCTGATCTACGTGCTCTTCGTGCTGGTCGCGGCGCGGTTCTCGGGCGTGGCGCCGAAGCCCGGCAACCTGCAGCCGATCACCGGGCGGCTGGTCTTCGACACGCTGCTCGCGGTACTGCCGCCGTTCCTGCTGATCCTCGCGGTGCTCGGCTCGATCTTCTTCGGCATCGCCACGCCGACCGAGGCCTCCGGGCTCGGCGCCTTCGGCGCGACGCTGCTGGCGCTGGCGAACCGCAAGCTCGATCTCGCGACGCTCAAGGACGTCTGCCTCAAGACCACCACCACCACCGCCTTCATCTTCGGCATCTTCCTCGGCGCCACCATGTTCGCGGTGGTGCTGCGCCAGCTCGGCGGCGACGAGTTCATCGCCCATTCGCTGCATTCGATCCCCTTCGGGCCGAACGGCATCGTACTGGTGATCCTCGGCATCGCCTTCATCGCCGGGTTCTTCCTCGACTGGCTGGAGATCTCGCTGATCATCCTGCCGCTGGTCGCCCCGGTGATCACCGAGCTCGGCTTTCCGCTGGTCTGGTTCGTGGTGCTCTTCGCGGTGACCCTGCAGACCTCTTTCCTGACGCCGCCCGTGGGCTTCTCGCTCTTCTATCTCAAGGGGGTGGCGCCGCCCGAGGTCACCACGCTCGACATCTATCGCGGCGTGGTGCCCTTCGTGCTCTGCCAGGTGCTCGCCGTCGCGCTGGTCTTCGAGTTCCCCCAGATCGTGCTCTGGCTGCCATCGGTGATGTTCGGCGCATCGGCGACGCCGGTCGCCAACTGAGCCGGCCCGGGGCGCGGTCCCCGGGGGAATTGCACCCGGCGAGGCGACCCGTCCGGGCGCGTCTGGAACCGCCACCACGCCCCTCCGGGCGCTGCCCTCGTCCTGGGGCGGGAGGGCCGGAGAGAAAGTTGAAACCCAAATGCAATAGCCTCGGGCGCGGCGCTCCGGCCGGGCTTGCCTTCGCGGCCGCGACGCCGGCAAATGCCGGGAGGGGTGCTTCGCCGGGGCGGAGGTAGGGGCTGGATCGTGATCGAGGGAAATCGGGGCCCACGTCGATGATCCGCCTGGGCAATGCCATCCGGCGCGGGCTCTCGCGGCGGCTGGTGCGCGCGGCCCGCGATCCCGAGCGCCGGCCCGACATGTCGCTGGGCGAACTGATCCGCGGCCTCGGCGACCGCTCCTTCGGCTGGTGCATCGTGCTCTTCGCGCTGATCAGCATGCTGCCGATGCCGATCGGCTCCAACATGATCACCGCGATCCCGCTGATCCTCCTGACCGGGCAGATGGCGCTCGGGCTGCCGCAGGTCTGGCTGCCGGACTGGGTGATGCGGCGCCGGATCAGCCGCAAGCGGTTCCAGCGCCGGGTGCTCTGGCTCGGGCCGCTGATCCGTCCGATCGAGCGCATCGTGCGGGCGCGCTACGCCGCGATGTTCACGCCGCGGGCCGAGCGCGGCCTGGGGGTCTTCCTGCTCCTCGTGGCGATCGCGCTCTTCGCGCCGATCCCGCTGAGTTCCTACCTCCCGGCAACCGCGCTGCTGCTCGCCGGGATCGGTCTCGTGGAGCGGGACGGCGCCGTGGTGGTCGCCGCCCTGGTGCTGGGCATGGTCGCGATCCTCGTCACCGCGAGCGTCACCGCGGCGCTGCTGATGGGCGTCGACGCCCTGACGCATCGCGGGCCAGTTTCGCCTTGATTTCAGCCGGAGCGATCTGCGAGGGTCGGGCGTCGCAACCACAAGGAGAGACCGCATGCGGATCGGGCCTGTCCTCCTTCTGGCTTCGGCCGCGCTCCTTGCGGCATGCGGCGGGCAGGAGCCCGCCCGCGACGCGCCGCCGCCAAGCCCCGCGGCGACCCCGGTGGTGCTGACGCCCTGCGATGACGGCGGGGACGGCGGCGTGGTGATCAGCGGCGTCTGCCTCTGATACTGGCGCCCGTTCGGCTCGACGGAGGCGCTGCCTCGCGCCGTTCGTCGGCCGGAACGCGCGGGCGTGAAGGCCGAGAGGGGCTGGATTTTGCCGTCAGTCGGCAATCCGCGCGCGCCTGGCGGGGGCAGGCGTGCGCGGATTCGTCACGTGCCAGTTCCGCGGGGGAATTGCGGCGGCGGTTCGGTAGACGACCCACGCGGACGATTCTCATCCCGCTGGCCAGATGTCCCCAGCCCGATCGACCCGCGGCGATCGGGCCGCGCCGGCCCCGCCCCGGGGACGCGCGCCTTGCGCACCGTCCAGGGCCGGCCCGTCCCGCCCCTCAGCCGATGGTGAAGCTGCACCTCCCTCGCCCTGCGGTGCGCGCGTCCGGGCGACCTGACCGGGCAAGGCGCCACCAGCGCCTCGCCGTCATCGGTCCGGGGGAATGCTCCGCGGGCCGCGCGGGGCGCGACCTTCTGCCGCGGCTAGGCTTCGGAGCTATTTGCCGTCGAAAGCGCGGAACCTGCGGCACCGCGCCGCGGCCGCCCTCACTCCGCCCATACCTCCCGCACCCAGTCGCTCGGCAGCAGGAAATGCCGCAGGTAGCGCAGCGGCGGGTCCGGCCGGTCGGCCGAGAACAGCCCGCGCAGATGCTCGGCCCGGCTCATCGGCCGGTAATGCTTGCCCCAATGCCCGGCGATGGCATGGGGCGGCAGCAGCCCGCCGGGGAAGATCACCACCTTCGCGCCCGTGGGGCGCTTCGGCGGCAGCAGGAAGTTCAGCGGAAAGGTCCGGGCGCAATCGAGGCGGAAATGCTTCACCCAGCCCGAGGGCCAGAAGCTCACGCCCCCCGGCGCCTCGCGCGTCACGAAGCGCTGCTCGAACTGGTAGCTGTCCGCCACCGCCTGCGGATCGGCCAGGAAGCGCTCCTGCAGCGGCAGGAGCTTGCCCACCGGGAAGCGGAAGAGCGAGGTCTGGCCCAGGGCCTCGAAGGGCGTGTTGGGATTGCGCGCCAGGATCACGTCCTCCGGCGCGCCCTGCTCGAAGAAGCCGTCCATCGAGCCGGTCACCACCAGGTCGAGATCCATGAAGAGCACCGGCCCCTCGAGCCGCCCGAGCCGCGCGCTCCAGAGCCGCGCCTTGGGCCAGATGCCCTTGGTCCCCTTGGGCATCTCGACCTCGAGCGGCGGCAGGTCCTCCACCTGCACCTCGGGGCGGAACCCCGCCGCGCTGTCGGTGAAGCAGGTGAAGGAGAAGGGCGGGGTGATGTTGCGCGCCACCCCGGCATATAGCCGGTTCACATAAGGCGCCCCGTAGCGCCTGCCCCAGTTGATGCAGATGACCTGCTTCATCCGCATCCCCGCAGACCGCCGTCAGAAATCGACCGCGATGCCCCTGCGCTCCCAATCGCCGTAGCGCACGGGCTCCGGCCCCTCGCGGCCGCCGAGCTCCCCGGGCAGAGCGAGCGGCACCGCGGCGGCGCGGCGGGCTTCCGCCTCGGCCAGCGCCCGCGCGGCGGCGGCGGCGATGCGGCGCTCCCGCTCGGCTTTCGCGGTTTTCTCGGCGTGCTCGTCGGGCATATTGTCTCCTCGGCCGGACGGTATCATATGGCCGGGGGGAAGGCCGCTGCAAGGGCGGAGGGTGGGCATGAACTTTTTCAGGACGATGCTGCTGCTGGCGGCGATGACGGCGCTCTTCATGGGCGTCGGCTGGCTGATCGGCGGCTCGGGCGGCATGCTGATCGCGCTCCTCTTCGCTATCGGCACCAATGCCTTCGCCTTCTGGAACTCCGACCGGCTGGCGCTGAGCATGCACCATGCCGAGCCGGTGACCCGGGCGAGCGCGCCCGATCTCCACGCCATGGTCGGCGAGCTCGCGGCCAATGCCGGCCTGCCGATGCCCAAGGTCTATCTGATCCGCTCCGACCAGCCCAATGCCTTCGCCACCGGGCGCAACCCCGAAAACGGCGCGGTGGCGGTGACGACCGGCATCCTGCAGCTTCTCGACCGGGACGAGCTGCGCGGGGTGATCGCCCACGAGCTCGCGCATATCAGGAACCGCGACACGCTGACCATGACCGTGGCCGCGACCGTGGCCGGCGCGATCTCGATGCTGGCGCAATTCGGCTTCTTCTTCGGCCACTCCAACAACGACCGCAATCCGCTCGGGCCGCTGGGCGTGCTGCTCGCGGTGCTCTTCGCGCCGCTGGCGGCGATGCTGATCCAGATGACCATCAGCCGCACCCGGGAATATTCCGCCGACCGGCTCGGCGCGGAGATCAGCGGCGACCCGCTCGGCCTCGCCGGGGCGTTGCGCAAGATTTCCTCCTATGCCGGGCGGCTGGAGCTGCCGAGCGCCGAGCGCAATCCCGCCTCGGCCTCGATGTTCATCGTCAATCCCCTGAGCGGGGCGCGCATGGACAATCTCTTCTCCACCCATCCCAACGTGGAAAACCGCATCCGCGCGCTCGAGGCCATGGCCGGCGACATGCGATCCCGGCCCGCGCTTCGCGAGAGCTCCATCCCCGTGACCGGGCGCCGCGGCGCGCGGCGTTGAGCGCGCCCGGCCTCGCCGAGCGGGGGGCGGCGGCGGCGCTGCTCTCCGGGGTCCTGGCGCGCGGGCGCAGCCTCGCCGACCAGACCGGCGATCCCGACGGCCCGCTGGCGCGCCTCGCGCCGCCCGAGCGTGCGCGGGCCCAGGGGCTCGCGACCGGTACCCTGCGGCACCTGGGGCGGATCGACGCCCTGCTTGCCGGCTTCTTCCGCCGGCTGCCGCCCGCGCCGGTGCGCGACCAGCTGCGGGTCATGGTGGCCGACCTGATGCTCGCCGGCACCCCGCCCCATGCGGCGGTCGACAGCGCCGTGCGGCTGGTGCGCACCCTGCCCCGGGGCGGGCAATTCGCCGGCCTCGCCAATGCGGTCGGACGGCGCGTGGCCGAGGGCGGCGCGGCGCTCTGGGAGGCGGTGCCGGAGGCGCCCCCGCCCGGCTGGCTCGGCGAGGCGCTCGCGGCGGAATACGGGGAGGCGGCCGGCGCGGCGATCCTGCGCGCCCATCGCGCCGAGCCGCCGCTCGACCTGACCCTGAAGCCCGGCGAGGCGCCGGAGGCATGGGCCACGGCGCTCGGCGCCGGGGTCCTGCCGACCGGCAGCCTGCGGCTGGCGCGGCCCGGCCAGGTCTCCCGGCTCCCCGGCTACGACGCGGGCGCCTGGTGGGTGCAGGACGCCGCCGCCGGCCTGCCGGTGCGGCTTCTCGGCGAGGTGGCGGGGCGGGCGGCGCTCGACCTCTGCGCCGCGCCGGGCGGCAAGACGTTGCAGCTGGCGGCGGCCGGGGCGCGGGTCACCGCGCTCGACCTCTCGCCCCTGCGCATGGCCCGGGTCGCGGAGAACCTGGCGCGCTGCGGCCTCGCGGCGGAGACGGTGGTCGCGGATGCCCGCGCCTGGCGCCCCGAGCGGCGCTTCGAGGCGGTGCTGGTCGATGCGCCCTGCTCGGCCACCGGCACGATCCGGCGCCACCCCGACCTGCCCTTCCTGCGCAAGCGGCGGGACCTGGCGCCGCTGCTGGCGCTGCAGGCCGCACTGCTGGCGCGGGCCTGGGACTGGCTCGCGCCGGGCGGGCGGCTGGTCTTCTGCACCTGCTCGCTCCTGCCGGCGGAGGGCGAGGCGCAGCTCGCCGCCTTCCGCGCCGCGCATCCGGAGGCCGAACCCATCCCCCCGGCGCCCGGCTCGCCCGGCATCGCGCCCGAATGGATCGACGCCCAGGGCGGCCTGCGGCTCCGGCCGGACTTCTGGCCCGAGCGTGGCGGCATGGACGGCTTCTACGCCGCCTGCCTGCGAAAGCCCGCCATCGCGGCGTGACAAGTTCACGCCGGGCGGCGATAAGGGCCGCCGACAAACCCAGCGAAAGCCGCGCCGCCCGCCCATGTCCCGAACCGCGCTGACCCTGCAGGCCCTGGGCGAACGCCTCGCGCAGCCGACGCGCGCCATGCGCAACCGGCTGATGGCGCATCGGGCGCGGCTGGGCACCCGGCCGCAGGTCGCCAAGACCCTGCCCGAGCCGGTGCTGGTCGGCGACGCCGATCTCGGCGAGGGGCTGATCGCCGGGCGCTGGGTGGCGCGCGGCCGGGTCACCGAGCTCGGCGCGGCCTCGATCTGGCAGGCGCGGCTCGCCGATCCCGCACTCGAGGCCGAGCGCCAGGGTTGCCTCTGGCTCGACGACCTCGCGGCGCTGGGCCGACGCGCGGCGCGCGAAAGGGCCCAGGCCTGGGTGCAGGAATGGATCCGCCGCTTCGGCACCGGCGGCGGCCCGGGCTGGACGCCCGAGACCGCCGGCCGCCGCACCAAGCGCTGGACCTCCCATTGCGCCTTCCTGACCGAGGGCCTGGACCGGGCCGCGGCCGACCGCTTCTGGTTCGCGCTCGCCGCCCAGCAGCGCTACCTCGCCCATACCTGGGGCGACGCCGAGGAGGGCCTGCCGCGGCTGCGCGCGCTGGCGGGGCTGGTCTGGTCGGGCATCGCCCTGCCCAATTCCGGCCACCGGCTGGCGATGGTCGAGCTCGGCCTGCTCGCCGAGGCGCTCGTCGACATGGAGGGCGCGACCCCGAGCCGCTCCCCGGAGGATCTCGCCGAGGTGCTGATCCTCCTGATCTGGACGGCGCGGCTCCTGGAGAACGCCGGCCAGCACGCGGCGCCGGCGCATCTCGCCGCCATCGTGCGCGGGGTGCCGATCCTGCGGCTCCAGCGCATGGGCGACGGCAGCCTCGCGCGCTTCCACGGCGGGGGGCCCGGCTCGGCGGACCGGATCGACCAGGCGCTGGCGGAGCTGCGCACGGGCGTCCAGGTCCGGCCGAAGCTGCCCATGGGCTATGCCCGCCTCGCCTGCGGCCGGGCGATCGTGCAGATGGACGGCGCGGCGCCGCCGGGCGAGGAGCATGCCCTCACCGCCCATGCCAGCGCGCTCGCCTTCGAGATGAGCCTCGGCCGCCAGGCGGTGGTGGTCAACGCCGGGCCGGGCCGGGGCTTCGGGGCGCCGGCGGCGATCGCGGCGCGGCAGACGGCGGCGCATTCCACCGTCGAGATCGGCGGCGCCTCCTCGGCGCGGATCGAGACGCGCGGGCTCGCCGCCCGCACGCTCGGCGCGCGGCTGGAGGCGGGCCCCTCGCTCGTCTCGGTGCGCCAGGCCCAGGACGCCACCGGCCAGTGGCTGCTCGCCACCCAC
>ERZ795053.3845-NODE-3845-length-16695-cov-4.477404_pt1 | contig 16695 bp, 14 predicted proteins | sample MGYA00375137_ERZ795053 | MGnify/ENA primary metagenome ERZ795053 (study PRJEB30182, sample SAMN05720284) | activated sludge metagenome | isolation source: Anaerobic digester | place: Hong Kong | collected 2014-12-17 ...
TCGTTTGTCTTTGTAACCAGGTCAGCAAGTATCACAAGCCTGCCATCACTAAGTTTTGATATCCTTGCACAATTCCAGAAATCATATTTTTCTTCGATATTGTCAGTGAATTTTTCCTTTGGCTTCCAGGTCCGTCCCCTGTCTGTACTTTCTGTTATCATTATTCTTGCGAAGGACCGGTCAGAGTGATGTGTGCACTCCTCGAATACTGCCACAAGCTTTCCTCCGTCGGTTAGTACAACATCGGGAAATGCCTCATAAATATCATCGTCCTTGCTGACCGTAAACCTTTGAATTGCCATATTTGCCCCCTAAAATCATTGGTAGTTATATTCTAACATAATTGATGATTACATAACCCCTGATTATTCATTTTCCATGCTCTCAATGATGCAGTAAATAACAAAAACAGGCCGGACATGCTTTATGAAGTCCGGACCTGTTATATTGTAATGAAAGTTCCATGGCTCAAAATATTTAAGCAGACCTAACGTATTTTTTTATAAACGGTCTCATAATTCCTTCCGGTCTCAGCAGCAATATGAAAACCATGCATCAGTTCAAGTACGTGCAATGCCGTCCTCCCGTTCGCCTTGTTCATGCGGCCTGAACCTATTGCCTCAGCCATGTCGGAAACTCCTATGCCCCTTGAGTTCTCAGCATAAGGCAGTGTCACGGGAATTTCCTCAAACTCCTTCATTTCTGATGTTTTCAGACGGACCGGACCTCCAAAACCATTGGGATCGGGCACTGAAAGGGAACCCTCCGTCCCATGCACTTCAATCCTTGGCATATTGTGACCCCATACATCGAAGGAAGTTATGATATTTCCTATTGCTCCGTTTTCGAATTCCATGACTCCGTTCACATGGGTCGGGACTTCAACCGGAACTTTCTTTCCATATTTCTTTTTACTTGTAATGGTTCTTTCCGCAAGGGCCATTCCCGTCATACCGGCTACCTTCCTTACAGGTCCCAGCATATTGACAAGTGCAGTAAGATAATACGGACCCATGTCAAACATAGGGCCACCACCCTTTTCATAGTAAAACTCCGGGTCAGGATGCCATGATTCATGCCCATGGCACATCATGAATGCTGTTGCAGATACCGGTCGTCCAATTCTGCCTTCATTTATCAGATTGATGCAAGTCTGTATTCCCGCTCCAAGGAATGTATCGGGTGCAGAACCGATGTACAACCCCTTTGACTCAGCAAGGGTTACAAGTTCAACCCCTTCCTGAAGTTCAACGCACAATGGTTTTTCAACATGGACATGTTTGCCTGCGAGCAATACCTTCTTGCATATGGAATAATGGGATTTGGGAGTCGTCAGGTTCACGATAATTTTTATTTCTTCATCTGCAAGCATTTCATCAAGGGTATAGATGTTACTTATTCCATACTCCTTTGCAGCCTTTTCCGCCCGTTCAGAATCCAGGTCACAGACCGCCTTTACCTCAAGGTTTTCAAAGACACCAGTCATATTCTTGAGATATATTCCGCTTATGGCTCCGCACCCTACTACTCCGACCTTCGTCTTTTCCATGGTTATCCTCCTAGAACATTTTCTTGTCACTGGCAAAATCATCTGCCGAAAGTTTATTTGATGCTGCCAGAAGCTTACCGGCAGCGGCCCAGAGCATTCCTCTTCTCATGGTTTCCCGTGCCTCAGGTATGTCAAAGATATCAGCGTGATGTCCGAGGGAACTGTAAAATACCCTTCCATGACCCCATCTTTTCGTCCAAAGTACAGGAACATCAACAAAACCGTTCGGTGAGTTGTACCAGACAATGCTGGGGAACCTGGTTGTGGCAAGCACTTCTATTGCCGGGTCTATATGAACATAGTATTGTTCACTCTTTACCTTGAAATCCTTTATTCCATCCACAATCGGACTGGAACTGTTCCTGATGTTGACCGTATATTCTACGGAATCTCCTCCAGGATGGGAAACCCACTGACCGCCGGTCATGAACTGCCATTCAGTGCTTTCCCTGAATGCATCACACATTCCACCGTGGCATCCTGCAAGACCTACTCCTCCTGCAACAGCCTGCATGACATTGGAGACATGCTCCCTTTCGATTGAACCCATGGTCCATGTGGGTACTATCAGATCAAGGGACTGCAGGTATTCAAGGTCTCCGAATACATCAAGGCTGTCACTTGTCTTTGTTATATAACCCTCATTTTTCAATATGCCTGAAAATACTTCGGTTACTTCATCGGGCTCATGCCCTTTCCAACCACCTTTGACCAGCAATGCACTTTTCATTTCTTTCCCCCTTAATCCGCATATTCGCGTAATCTGTTCCTGAAATGTGTATAATTTTCGAAACTGACTTCCTCAGGCACCCCATGGTCACACATGGGGATAAATCCGCCCCTTGCCTTCATTACGGGCATTATCCTGTCGATTTCCCTGTCAATGGCATCCTTGGAAGCTGCAATTATCCTCTTGTCGAAACCACCTCTGATAAGAAGATCCGGATACTCCATTCCGGTCCTTACAACATCACAGCCTGATGCAACTTCAAAAGGACTCATGTAATCAAGTCCCACTTCCTTGTATATATCAATTGTGGGATCACAGAATCCATCAGTATCAACCTGCAGGAAGAGTTTTCTGTTCCTGTCAATCTGGCGTTTTCTGACATTGTCGAGTACCTGCTGGTAATATGGCAGCAGGAATTCCCTCATCATGTCAGGAGAAATCAAAGGTCCATGGTTATAGCAAATGTCCTCTGCTAGATAAACCTCATCAATGGTTACATATCTTTGATATGTCTCTGCAATCCTGTCCACGACATTGAACCATGTTTCCATGCAATCCCGTATCAGTTCCGGTTCGTCATAGACTTTATATAACAGTTCTAGTGGTCCCATCAGACTCCTGAGATACATGTATCCGCCGACTGCGTTCAGGACTATCATCCTGCCTTCAGCAGCAGCTTCAACTGCATTGCCCATATGCTCCTGAAGGTCATCATAACGTCCGTCGGAATCGGGGTTCATCCTCCATTTACAGTTTTCCTCCCAGGACTTCATGTCCTTTACAGGGTGGTCCACATATTCCGGCATGAACCCGCTTCTTCTGTTCTTGAAAAAGAGAACATGTCTGCCCCATTTGTCCTGTGCAAGCTCATGTTCACCGCGGTCTTCAATGATCTTTTCTTCGTAATATGGATAAAACGGTGCCTGGCACCACCCAAGATGACCCAGATTGAAGCTTCCCGGAGGGTCAAAATTGAACATATCCTTTATGTCCTGCTCACAGGTTATATGGCCTTCTTTGGTCCACCTGTCTATGGTGAACCAGCCGAAATCGTCCATTATAATCGGTGCATTGGGTTTCATTGCATAGAAATCCCTTAATTTACCTGCTGTCGGATGCATTTTCCTGTTGTTTGATTCCGGCATTCAATACCCCCTGAAGCCACTTATTTTTGAACTGCTTTTTTGCAGTATTCTTCCATGAGTCTTAGATATATCCTGTATTCATCCAGTGAAACTCCCGGCGGTGTCTGGTGATCGCAGGAAGGTATGAATCCCCCTGTCCTCATCGTTGGAAGCAGTCTTTCCCATTCATTTCTCATTGCTTCCTCGCCCTTGGTCATCACCATCTTGTCATATGCACCTATTATCTTGAAATCAGGAAACATGCTTCGCATCCTTGAAACATCCACGCCTGCCTGACGTTCAAGGGGGAGAGCCCCTTCAATTCCGGCTCTTTGCAGCCACGGGATCATTGCCTCGAGCTGACCATCAGTATCAATCATTGGGATGATGTTGTGTTTTTTCAGTACAGGTACAACCTTTTTATAATAAGGGAGCAGGAACTCATCAAAAAGTTCCTCTGACAGCATAGGACCGAGATTATAAGACATATCTTCTGCAAATGTCATGAAATCAGGTTCAAAGACCTTGCAGAACTCTTCAATCAGAAAGATATTGTAATCTGTAAGATCACTGTTTATACGGTGCATAGTTTCGGGTTCATCATAAAATGCATATAGATGGTCCTCTATGCCAAACAGTGTCCGCGGGAACCAGAAAAAGCCCTCCAATGTCATCCACACTGCAACATCGCCTTTTTCGTGGAGTGGTTTGAGCTGCTCCAACTTCTCACGACGGACGTCTATTGCATCAAGAGGATATAGCATATCCCTGATCCTGAGGTAAGACTCCATATCAGATACCTTTTTTTCGGCATCGGGCGTATTCCTGAATTGTGTCGACTTCGGGCTGATCCAAAACTGCCTGACCATGTCAAGACCCAGATATTCACGTACCTCATCGGGGGGAATATCAGCCGGGACACCCTCGTTTCGAAAACGTGCCAGGGTCTTGTCCCACCAGCCTGCCCATTCAATCATGGGAAGCCTGTCATCGGGCATTTTGAAATTAAGCGTATTTACAATCCTGTCCCTGTTATTCATGGTCTCCCCCATCCAAAGCAATAAGACCTTCTCTGCAAATCTCACATCCAATTATATTTAATCCATGGTTTTTATCAATAGAATCACGAAGATTCTCAATAATTGTTTTCATATCCGCCTTGCTGCACATGGATATCATCGAAGGCCCGGCACCGCTGAGTGCCGTTCCGTGGACCCCTGCATATCCTGCAGCCGAAATCACTTCATCCCAGAACGGAATAAGCTTTTTACGGTATGGCTGATGTATTACGTCCTGTTCCATCAGGTGGCCGGCTTTTTCATAATCCTTTGCTTCCAGGGCGTCTGTCATTTCAATTTCCAGGAGTTCCGCTCTTTTTTTAGTTTCTTCAGGATACTCCTTTGGAAGAACTGCTCTGCTGTGTTTTGTGCTCAGTTCGTTCTCAGGGATATACAGTATGAAAGCCAGGTCGTCTGAAAAGTCAAAAGACTTGATTGAAACCTTGTTGTACAGGGTAATTCCTCCCAAGAATGCCGGACAGACATTGTCCCCATGTCCTTCCATTTCTGCTGCAATTTGGATGAGTTCATTTTCTTCCAATAGATAGCCTGACATAGCATTGGCAGCATAAAGTCCACCGGCAATGCAAGCTGCACTGCTGCCAAGACCTCTGGATAATGGTATCTTGTTTATCATATGAAGGTTATACTCAGGTTCCCTCGTACCTGTCAGTGCATAAAACCTGCTTATGGCCTTGCAGACAAGATTGCTCTTGTCCCGTGGCAATGATGTTATGCCCTCACCCAGTATATCAATTGAGGTTCTTGAAGATTCCTCAACAACTATTTCATTGAAGAAGGCGTCAAGCGCTATGCCACCCTTGTCAAACAACACTCCCAGATTTGCAGTTGTGCATGGAATACGTATCTTCATTCAAGTATCCGTTTCAGGACTGTTTTCTCATCCGGAACCACACTTTCAGGCTTTTCTATAAGCTTCAATGCATTGTCCGGGTCCTTCAGGCCGTTGCCTGTCAGGACACATACGACCCTGCTGCCCCTGGGAATCCTTCCATTTGCAATGGATTTGATTACCCCTGCTACCGAGGCAGCAGAAGCGGGTTCAGCAAAGACACCTTCCCTGTCTGCAAGTTTCCGGTAAGCAAGAAGTATTTCATCATCCGTGACACTGTCGATGAAACCCTGTGATTCATCCCTTGCGGCTTCAGCAGTCTTCCAGCTGACCGGGTTGCCTATTCTTATGGCTGTAGCCAGTGTTTCAGGATTTTCAAACCTTTTTCCCTGTACAATTGGAGAGGCTCCCTCAGCCTGGAATCCTGCCATCCGTGGTCTTTTGGTTGTTTTACCAAGATCCGTGAGTGTTTTGAAACCTTTCCAGTAGGCAGTGATGTTTCCGGCATTTCCCACGGGAAGTGCCAGAAAATCGGGAATATCCCCCAGTTGTTCAAATATCTCAAAGGATGCTGTCTTCTGTCCTTCAATCCTGTATGGATTAAGGGAGTTCACCAGGGTCATACCATGCTTCTCAGAAATGATACGTACAAGCTCAAGTGCCTTGTCAAAGTTGCCCTCTATGGGAATGACCTTTGCTCCATACATGAATGCCTGGGCAAGTTTTCCATAGGCTATGTTACCTGCCGGAATAACAACGGCACAGTTAAGATTGAATCTCGCAGCATAGGCCGCTGCTGATGCCGAAGTGTTTCCCGTAGAAGCACATATTACACTCTTCGAACCGCTTTCAATGGCCTTTGCAATGGCCATGACCATCCCCCTGTCCTTGAATGAACCTGTAGGGTTCAGCCCTTCATACTTGAAGTAGAGTTCGACACCAAGGTCATTGCCTAGATTCACTGACGGAACAAGGGGTGTGTTCCCTTCCATCAGTGTGATGACGGGGGTTTTTTCATTGACAGGAAGATATCCCCTGTATTTGTCTATAAGTCCTTTATATATCATTCTTCACCTTCCACCCTGATAACACTGCCAATTTCATTTACAATGTCGAGGCCGCTTATTTCCCGCAGTGAATTCTGCATGTTTTTTTCAACAACACTATGTGTAACCATTACAATCTCAGCAAGATTATCGTGGGCCTTTGCCTGGACGACCGAATAGATGCTTACATTATGATCCCCGAGAACACCTGCTATCCTTGACAGGACGCCCGGGCTGTCCTTTACGCTCATCCTGATATAAAACTGGCTCACGGCATTCTCATGTCCGATGATCTTCCGTTCATTGAACAATGTATATCCCGAATTGGCGATGCTGTCCTCACAAATATCCCTGGCGATGGCAATGATGTCACCCACTACAGCACTGGCTGTAGCCTCGGCTCCCGCACCTCTGCCGTATAGCATGGTTCTTCCCGCCATATCACTTTCAATGTATATTGCATTGTATATTCCATCCACCCTTGCAAGGGGATGTGTAAGCGGCATGAAAACCGGATTCACATGGACCTTTACTCCGCCGTTTAAGTATTTTGCATCAGCTATGAGCTTTATGCGATAACCAAGTTCAGCGGCATACCTCAGGTCTTCATTCCTGATCTTAGTTATACCTTCGATATATACATCGTCATACTCAACCTGCATGTTGTATGCTATTGCAGCCAGGATTGCAAGTTTTCTGCCGGGGTCATAACCAAGGACGTCACTGTCCGGATTGCTTTCTGCATAACCCTTTTCAATGGCATCGCGCAAGGCTTCATCATATTCAATTCCCTCGGTATCCATCTTTGTCAGAATATAGTTTGTAGTTCCGTTGAGTATGCCCATGATACGGCTGATCTTGTTTCCCGCCAGGCTTTTCTTAAGTACATCTACTATTGGAATTGCTGCACATACGCTGGCTTCATACATCAGTACCACACCATTTTTGTCAGCGAGGTCAAAAAGCTCGTTGGCATGGACAGCCATCATATCCTTGGTTGCCGTAACAACGTGCTTTTTCTGATTGAGTGCTCTTTTTACATATGTAAGTGCAAGGTCTGTTCCTCCCATGACCTCTACGACTATGTCAATTTCACTGTTGTTGAAAATATCGTCAGGATTGTCCGTAAGCAGGGCTTTGATGCCCGGATTCAATCCCGGTCTTTCCTTGCTGACATCCCTTACGAGGATCTTTTCCATGACAATGCCGGCATTGGCTGTCTTGTTGATGAAACCTTTGTTTTTTTCAAGCATAGCCGCAGTTCCACCGCCCACGGTACCAAGACCAATCATCCCAATCTTTATCGTTTTCATGCCAGCACCTCCCAACTTTGCATCATTATACCATATCATGCATATTCGTCATCCGGATTTTACCCCTCCTCCCCCTCGCGAACTTTATTCTATTATATTTCTAACTGAACGATAATTACCCCAGTCGTAAATATCGCCCGGTAATATTTCTAACTGGACGTTAATTACCCCAGTCGTGAATATCGTTTCATAATATTTCTAACATGACGATAATTACCCCAGTCGTGAATATCGTTTCGTAATATTTCTAACATGACGATAATTACACCAGGTGTGCATATTTACATCTGGTGTATTTATTTTGTTGAGGTAGGTTTTGGTGTCTGCCTGTAAGAAGGGTTTTAGAAATAGGTTTTGCTTATTTTTTCGAATTCGGAAAACATGGCTTCGAGAGCCTCTTCCGAGTGACCGGCTCCGATGGGATCGCCATAGAACTTTGCTATGAAGCCGCCTTTTGTGCTTCCGAGCTTTTGGAACATCTCATGGCAGTAGGCCCTTATTTCATCGGTGGTACCAAAGGCCATTGTGTTTTGAATGTCTACAGGGTTATAGAATGTTATTCGCCCTTTGAATCTGCTCAGGTTATCAAGGCCCATGTTCTGCTGCTGGTCCATCTGGATGACATCAAGGCCTATTTCGATAAGGTCGTCAAGTATGTCGATGATATATCCGCAGCTGTGCATCAGGGTATCCATTCCATTGTCATGGCATGCCTTGAAAAGTTCAGCATATCTCGGCTTCCATATTTCGCGCCATAAATCAGGAGATATCATCAGTGAATTCTGAAGTCCCCAATCGTCTGTGAATATATATCCATCAACTCCATGAGTTCCATATCTTTTGATATAATATAGGCTCATGTCCCTCAATATATCCAGAAGACCTTCCAGCTGTTCACGGTTTTCATAGATATCCACCCAGGTATTCTCAATCCCTCTTATGAAGTGAAGCCTTTCGTATATGGAGATACCAAGCGACACAATATATTTGTCTCCACCTGCCCTGACCTTGTCTGCAAATCCTTCCCATCTCCACTCCTCGGTTGGATCGGGAATCTTCAGTTTATCAAAATCCGCCCAGTCCTTCAGAGGAAATTCCTTGACCTCCCCGAGATTGCAGACACCGATATTTTCCCAGACCGCACCCCACTCATCAACTCCGGAACGAGGTCTCCAGTCAACACTTTTTACAAGACCTGCATAGTGCATGTCATTCGTATATGGCTCGCGCAGGGTCATGGCAAGTCTTTCAGGGTTCTCAAACCTAATGGTTTTTCTGACAATCTCACGCGGGGTCATTCGAACCTCTTTCTCTCTGCCCATAATCCCAGGGCAGGATTTGAAATGTAATAAATTCTTTCGCCGTTGACTGTGTTCCATCCATCCTTCATGACATCAGGATTATATATTCCGGCCATATCTTCATATGATGCATATCTGTAATTGACACCTTCGATTTCTTCCTGTGAAATTTTGCTTACTGCATAGGTAATTGTGAATCTGCCGTCTGAAGAACCATGTATCAGATGTGCCGCAGCAGAGAGGTTCCCCTTGAGATCCGATCCTTCTTCAACCAGTTCAAGAACCTTTTCCCTGCCGACATACCCATATCTGCGGATAAGCCTGTCAATTCCATCATCTTCCCCGAACCTTTGCACCCCTGGTGCAAGTACAACAAGCTCACCGCCATCAGCTATTGCCATTCTGGTCCTGTATACTGATTTGTTTCCAAGCCATGTACTCTTGAATTCCTTTTCATTCAGGAAAACCACCATCTTTTTTGGTGCTTCCTCGAGATAATTCAAATTGACCTGCTGGCTGAGCGCAACTGCTTCTTCGAAAACCCTGCGCTCCCTTCCCACAAACAATCCGTGAATATCAACATCGTTGCCTGCGGCCGTAGTAACCGTAAGGAAATAAATCAGCGGAATGTGCTTGATGAAGTTTTCCTCGGCATAATCGAACACTTTTCTCACTGGACTGAAATCCCTGCCCATTATACGCTCCATGCCATAGAATGCCCCAAGCATATGGGAACTGTTGATCATCTGCCTTCCGCCGCAGCCAACGAAAATGTTCTTGCTGTAATTTGCCATTCCAACCACTTCGTGGGGAACAACCTGACCAATGGAAACAATCAGGTCATAGCTCTCATCAAGCAAAAGCCTGTTTACCTCCACTGGAATTGACTCTGCAACAAGCCCTTCGGATACTTCACTTACGAATGATGCCGGAACCTCCCCTATTTTTTCAACATCATTGCGCCAGTCATGGACAATGAATCTGTCAAAGGGAATATCTCCGAACATCTCAAAACACTCTTCCCTTGTCATCGGTTCGTGGGTTCCAAGGGCCGGCAGGATATCAACCTCACACTGATCTTTGAGTTTCTTATAAAACAGTCCGGTTATAAGGCCTGCCATGGAATGGAATCTTGTAAAATCAGGGGGTATAAGTAGAACCTTACCAAGCTTCCTTCCACTGAGGGCCTTCTCTACGGTTTCTTCCACCTGCCTGACATCAACAGGTCTTCCATCCCTGTTCCTTAAAATGATATTTTCCATTCTAAACACCTGAATAAGCCGAGAATCCGCCGTCAACAGGGATTACCGTTCCGTTTACGAACCCTGATGCACCTTCATCCACGAGCCAAAGCAGCGTTCCTATCAGTTCACCCGGTTCACCGAACCTGCCCATTGGAGTCTGCCCGAGTATCTTATTTGCCCTTGCAGTATAAGTTCCGTCCTCATTTGTAAGGAGGCCTCTGTTCTGGTCCGTCAGGAAAAATCCGGGTGCAATTGCGTTGACCCTGATTCCGACTCCCGACATATGTACCGCAAGCCACTGTGTGAAATTGGAAACCGCTGCCTTTGCTCCGCTGTATGCCGGTATCTTTGTAAGTGGTGTAAAGGCGTTCATGCTTGATATATTTATTATCACTGCACCCTTCTTGCCTATCATGTCCCTTGAGAATATCTGCGTAGGCAGAAGCGTGCCTATGAAGTTGAGGTTGAATACAAACTGTATTCCATCGGGGTCGAGGTCAAAGAACGTTGTTATCCCTTCCTTTTCCAGATCCTCAGGCTTCAGTATTTCATTTGATGTGGTTCCTTTTGGATGATTGCCACCGGCGCCGTTCAAAAGAATATCACAGGTCCCGAACTTTTCCAGTATTTCCTGCCTTGCCTTTTCAAGGCTGTCCTTTTTCAAGACATTGGCCTCGACGCCTATGGCTGTTCCGCCTTCTGAATTTATTTCAACGGCAACCTTATTTGCATTTTCAACCCTGAGGTCAAGGACCGCAACCTTTGCTCCGTTTGCAGCCAGCGCTTTCGCAAATGCACTGCACAGGACTCCGCCGCCGCCGGTCACTACACAAACCTTTCCTTCAAGATTTATTTCAAATGGTGTCTTCATAATCCCCTCCTATACATCATAGGTTGAAGCAGATGTCTCTCCGCCTCTTCCTGTCCAGTTGGTATGATGGAAATTGCCTCTCTCATCATCAAGCCTTTCATATGTATGAGCTCCGAAATAATCCCTCTGCGCCTGCAGCAGGTTGGCCGGAAGCCTTTCTGTCCTGTATCCGTCATAATATGACAATGCCGCTGACAAGGAAGGTATACTGATTCCGTTCATGGCCGCTGCTGCAACAATCCTTCTGAGGCTCATCTGGCATTTGTCTGCCTTGTCCTTGAAAAATGGGTCAAGAAGAAGGTTTGCAAGCTCAGGATTGGAGTCAAAGGCATGCTTTATTTTTCCAAGGAATGCAGACCTTATAATGCAACCGCCTCTCCACATGAGGGCAATTCCACCATAGTTTAAATTCCACCCATGGCTCGCTGCCGCTGCTCTCATCAGGGTATAACCCTGTGCATAGGATACAATCTTTGCAAGATAAAGTGCATTATGCAGATCTTCAATGAACTTCTCTTTATCACCTGTGAATGATGCCACAGGCCCTTCAAGCACCTTTGATGCAATGACCCTTTCATCCTTCATAGCGCTCAGGCATCTCGCAAATACAGCTTCAGCAATCAATGTAAGGGGAACACCTTCTTCAAGTGCAGATATCCCGGTCCATTTGCCCGTACCCTTCTGTCCTGCAGTATCAAGTATTTTTTCAACAAGAGGTTCTCCGTCCTCATCCTTATAAGCAAGAATGTCACGGGTTATTTCGATGAGATATGAATCAAGCTCTCCTTTGTTCCAGGCTGCAAAGACATCATGCATTCCATCTGCATCCATCCCCAGCAAGTCCTTCATCATCTGATATGTTTCACATATGAGCTGCATGTCTCCGTATTCTATTCCGTTGTGGACCATTTTTACATAGTGACCGGCACCATTTTCACCCACCCATTCACAGCATGGGGAACCATCCTCCACCTTTGCAGATACAGCCTGGAATATATCCCTGACATAAGGCCATGCAGCATTTGAACCACCCGGCATGATACTGGGACCCTTCAATGCTCCCTCTTCGCCGCCGGACACCCCTGTACCTATATACAGAAGTCCGCTTTCTTCAACCCTGGCAGTTCTTCTTATGGTGTCGTTGAAATTGGAATTGCCTCCATCTATTATTATGTCGCCTTTTTCAAGCAAGGGAATCAGATGGTCTATTATTGTATCCACTGCACTGCCTGCCTTCACCATCATCATTACCTTCCTCGGTTTTTTCAGCTTGTCAACAAGTTCACCCAGGGTAAATGCTCCGGCGATGTTTTTGCCTTTGGCCCGTCCTTCCAAAAAACTTTCTACCTTTTCAACTGTCCTGTTATAAACGGCTACGGAAAAACCCTTGCTTTCCATGTTCAGCACCAGATTTTCCCCCATGACCGCAAGTCCTATCAGACCAATATCATATTTTTTCATCAAAGTCCTCCAAAATATAAGTACATCACAATCATTCTAAAGCATCATGCCCCTATGTACTACTAAGTATTATACCAATTTTCATTGCATATTTTCCAATAAAAATCAGCAAAACACCTTCCTGGTATTTTGCTGATTACATATGATTCATCGACCCAATCGGAGTCATGATTCACTCATCCGTCATTTGAACTTCACCGCAGTACCATAAACAAGAACTTCAGCAGCTCCCTGGGCGACATTGCTGGTTGCGTACCTGATGTTTATTACTCCATCCGCACCGATTGATTCCGCATCATCCACCATCCTCTTTGTGGCAATAGCACGGGCTTCATCAAGCATTTCTGTGTATGATGTAAGTTCGCCTCCGACGATTGTCTTGAGTCCCGCCATAAGATCCTTTCCAAGATGCTTGGATCTGATTGTTGAACCTCTTACAAGCCTCATGGTTTCGATTTCCTTGCCGGTAATAAAATCAGTATTTACTAAGATCATCCTTTTCTTCCTCCTTTAGTTCCTTGTATCTTTGTATGAAAACAAATATCATCACCGGAGCTGTTGCAAGAATAAGTCCGCCGATGACAATCTTCCAGAGCAACGGCGTTGCGGAAACAAGAATAAGCAACGCATAGAGAACAATGAAAACAATATATAACAATGCAAAAATCGCAGGCACAATCATTTTTTTCATGGACACACTTCCTTTCTGCACGTCAATTATATCAAATCATACTGCATGCGGACAGTCATCGCTCCAAATGTCACAGCAGTCCGTCAAATTCATCAAGTAACCTGCCGAACATTTTCATGCCGGCTTCAATAGGTGCAGGAGTTGAAAGGTCAACCCCGGTCTTCTTCAGGATATCAAGGGGATATTCACTTCCGCCCGCCTTCAGGAAACCGATATATCTGTCAACCGCAGGTCTGCCCTCATCTTCTATCATCTGCGCAATCGCAACCGCAGATGAAAATCCCGTTGCATACTTATATACATAGAAGCTCCTGTAAAAATGGGGAATCCTGCTCCATTCATGTCTTATTTTTTCATCTACAACACAGCCGTCTCCGAAGTATTTTTTATTGAGGTCATAATATATGTTGCAGAAATCATCACCTGAAAGAGGTTTTCCCCCGCCGAAGCTTGCATGGCATACTTTTTCAAATTCTGCGAACATGGTCTGTCTGAAAACTGTCCCCCTGAACGACTCAAGGAAGTGGTTTATGAGGTATGCACGTTTTTTATCATTGTTCGATTTACGAAGCATGTCCTTCAGCATAAGGATTTCATTGACTGTTGATGCAACCTCTGCAACGAAAATCTTGTAACCCGAGTAGATATATGGCTGGGTGGTGCAGGAATAGTGTGTGTGCAGTGAATGTCCCATTTCGTGTGCAAGTGTAAACACATTGTCAAGGGTGCCCTGGTAATTCAACAGCACAAAGGGATGGGTCAGATATGTCCCCCATGAATATGCCCCACCGGTCTTCCCTTTGTTCTCATATACATCAATCCACCCGGACTCAAAGCCTCGTTTCAAAATGGAAACATACTCCTCACCAAGCACACCAAGACTTCCGGCAACGGTATCACAGGCTTCTTCGAAAGTAAATTTTTCGTCAGCCTGGTCCACCAAAGGCACATATAGGTCATACATATTCACTTTTTCAAGTCCAAGAGCCCTGGCCCTGACATTTACATACTTGTGAAGCAGCGGCAGGTTCGAATTGATTGTATCAACCAGATTGTCATAAACCTTGGTTGTTATGTTGTCATCATCAAGGGCGGCTTCCAGGCTTGAGGAATATCCCCTTGCCTCGGAGTAGAACCTTCCCGTCTTAATGTTTGCCGCATATGAAGCCGCCATAGTGTTTCCATAGGACGCATAGGTATCGTACAAAGCATTGAAGGCATCCTCGCGAACACGTCTGTCCTTGCTTTCAAGGAATGTGATGTACCTGCCCTTAGTAAGTTCTACCATTTCTCCTTTTTCGTCCTTGATTTCAGGGAACTTAAGGTCGGCATTGGTCAGCATCGAATATATCCTGCCGGCTGCACCCGTTGCCTCAGCACTCATTGCAAGAAGCTTTTCTTCCCTGGCGGAAAGAGTATGACTCTTCTTCCTGAGAATTTCACTGATGAATTTATCATATTTTGAAAGTTTTTCATCCCTGACCACATCCTCCGGCAAAGCAAGGATCAGCGGTTCAATATATGAAGCAGCAGACTCCACCATGACAGCAAGTTCACTTGCCCTGCTGAAAAGAACCTGATATTTTGACAAAGCATTGTCTTCATCCATTCTCATCCTTGAATACGAAAACAAGTTATCCAGAAGACACCCGGTTTCTTCATAAAGTTCAAGGCACCCGAGCAGGCCTCCGGCTTCGCTGATTGTCTCTGACATTGCACCAAGATCCTTAGCCATTTTGGATACCTTTGCAAAGTCTGCTTCATAGGCTTCATCGCTTGCGTATATATCTTCAAGCTTCCATTTGTATTTTTCCTCGATTTCATTTCTGTTCAATAATTTGTTCATGAATTTTCTCTCCGAATCCTGAAATTTGCCGATATATTATGGGAATTGCATGGAACAACCATTTCCCTGTATACACCATTTCTATTATACAGCATTTTCCCCATATGACCGCAAACTGTTGCAGGCGTAAAGCTGATTCTATAAACCCAGCCCCTGTAATGAACCTCTGCTCCTCCTGCCTTCAGCGTAAGTACCGCTTCTTCCTCTCCGAGGGTCTCCAAAATCGGTACACAAAGACCCAGTTCTGCAAAATCACAGGAATATTTGACAGAAACCCCGTCCGAACCAATTGAATATTTCTCTTTGATGATGCCTCTGCCTTCAATCCTATAATCCAAGGAGAAGGAAACCAAATCTATATCCTCGGAAATTATTTCCACTGAAACATCACCACCGGCTTCAGCCAAATGTATCATTTTCCCATATTCGTACCAGAAAACCCCTGTACTCCTGCCTGCTGTGTTTGACATTCCTCCAAGTCTGTATGCAGGAGATGATGCGAAGGGGGTGGCATGTGCCAATCCATATGGAGCCAATCGATGGCATATCCTTCCGAGTCCCGAGGCATCATAGCCAGGGTCTGCAGCGGTATCGATTTCCACGGAGTATCCCGAACAGGAAGCGAAAACCTTGTGAAAATCCGGTCCGGTGATATATACAAATCCGCCATGCTCGTTGGGCGGGACATATCCGGTGATTTCCTCTTTCCCCATTGAAATTGCACCGGTAATGAAGCTGGCGGCGGTTATCATATATCTGTCATAGTTTCCATAACCATCTGTGCCATAATTGCTGTCCACAGGAAATAAGTTCTTGATATGTCTTGGCTCTTCCAGTTTCATCCAATCATCAAGGTTTGCTATGCAGTTTCCTGCACAGACTCTGAACATACCGCTGATTTCCTGCGAAATGTCCTTATAATAATTACAATAAAATTCACACAATGATGCCAGGAGAGCTTCATTGAACTGATACTGGTTGCTCCTTCCGCCATATGGGAACTTATAATCCGATGAGATCATGAACAAAAGTCCCATGGAGCCCTTTTGAAGTACTTCCATCATATCATCAAAGCATGAACCCTTGTAACCATGGGAAATCATGAGCGCCAGCCTGTATCTTGATGTAATGTCATATACCATAGGGTTTCCGGGATCCATGTACATGCCATTTCCATTGAACTTTACCCTTTGGATCTCCCAATGCCTTTCAATGAAATCATCAGGATTGCATCCGACTATCAAACTTCTCAAATATTCCGCACAAATACCATACATGCAAAAATTATGCAATTCATGAGGAGCTTTCTTCTTCAATGTACTGTCATATTTCTCATATGGATCAAGCTCTGCAAGAAACTTCAAAAACCGTCCGAGTCCCGGATAATCAGGATGATTTTCCATTGTCAGCAATGCAAGAGAAATCTCAAGTATAAGGAATTCAACCCCGCTCTTTTCATGAGGAAGACTGATATCCTCAAGCAGGCACTCCATAAGATACATCCACTTATCCAAAGGAATTGTTTTAACTCCGTTACTTTTCAAGGCAGCCGAAGCATTCAGGAATCTTGCAAGCCCAATCCGGGAAAACCCTTCATAAATATCCTGA
>ERZ795053.3846-NODE-3846-length-16693-cov-7.895841_pt1 | contig 16693 bp, 12 predicted proteins | sample MGYA00375137_ERZ795053 | MGnify/ENA primary metagenome ERZ795053 (study PRJEB30182, sample SAMN05720284) | activated sludge metagenome | isolation source: Anaerobic digester | place: Hong Kong | collected 2014-12-17 ...
GTCGATACCGGAGTTGTCGATACCGGAGTTGTCGATACCCTCATCGCCGTAACCGTAGTCGTCATAGTCGTAGTAATCGTAGTCGTCGGACGATCCCCCGAGCAGGGAATCGAGCCCGCCGGGCATCGTCTCGAGCAGGTCCGCCACGGCCGACGGGTCGATCCAGACGGCCAGGCTAGACGGCGCCTGGGCCGCGAGGGATCCGAGGCTCATCGTCGACCCGGAGCCGTAGGCGGGGATAGCCTCGCCGTCGGAGCGGATCACGGCGTAGCCCGGGTAGTCGACGGCGACGCTCGGGGCTCGGCCTTCGCCGCCCATCGCGCTCGCGGCCCGTTCGATCGCGCGGCGGGCGTCGTCGCCCAGGGACGAGCGCAGCGGCAGGAAGACCAGCGCGGCGGTCTCGCGCCCGCCTTCGGACCGGTAGACGGCCGCCACGACGCGCCTGCCCGGGTCGACCGCCTTGAACAGGGCGGCCGCCGACTCGGCGTCGGCCTCGCTCCCCTCGGGATGCAGCGCCGCGTCTATCGCGGACGACAGGCCGGCGGCGACGTCTTCGAGGCCCGCGTTCCGCATGAAGCCTATCGAGTTGCCGAGCAGGGACGCCGGGTCGCCGACGCTCGCCACCGCGACGGCCCCCGCCGGCACGTGCTCGAGCGGGTCGAACGGCGGCTCGGGCGTGGCGCCGATGAGCGTCATCGACGCGACGACGCAGGCGAGTAGATAGACGCGCGTTTTTTCAGTGCGGGGCATGCCGGTGTTCCTCCGTGCGATCGGTTCTTACCGGAAAAGGATACCGTACCGCGCCCGAAGTATCCAGCGGGCGGACGCGCGTCGCTTGCCCGCCGGCCGCCGCCGGTATAGGATGGCCGGTACCAGGAGGCCGACGATGAGCATGGCGATGAGCGACGCTGTCATAGAGCGTATCGCGGACAGGATAGCGGCGGAGCGCGGCGAGGATTGCCGGGAGCGCGCGCTCGAGGGCGCGCGCTGCGCGGCGCCGCTATGGCGCGACGAGGACGGCACGCCGACCGATTTCGAGGCGTTCTGCCTGCGATACTTCTGCGCGACCGAGGCCGAGCGCGACGCGCTGTTCCTGAGGCTCGAGACGGTCTTCGAGGAGCTGTACGGCTCGGCCCTAGCGCTCTCCAGGACCTTCTCCTGGGGCGTGCACGTAGATCGGGGCCCGGTCCTGCCGGTGGACGCGATACTATCCGAGTGGTCGCCCTACGCACATTTCAGCGACGACTTCTACGGCAACAAGCTCGCCTTCGTCGTCCACCTCAACTTCCCGTACAAGGGTCTGGACCGCAAGCTGCGCGAGGGGCCCTCGTGGACCAGGAGGCAGTGGGCCGAGGCCAGGCTCGGCGACCAGTTCCTCGACCGCGTGCCGTCGGACGCGTCGCAGCGGCTCGCCGCCGCGTGGGCCGAGGCCGAGACCTATATAGCCGGATACTACCTGTACCCGGCCATGCTCCGTGACGCGTCCGGGGCCGCCGGCTCTCCGGCTTATAGATTCCCGGCGGACAAGCGCCTCCTGATGCACTGGAACATGCGCGACGAGATCAAGGCGCTCTACGCCGACCCGGCCGGCCTGCCCGGCCAGCGGCTCCTGTACAAGGCGATGGAGCGCGTCGTCGACGGAACCATACCGAGGGCCTTTGTCGATTCGCGCGAGCTGGCCTGGGACCCGTTCACCGGCGAGGCCCGCCGCGCAGACGGTCCCGGGGCCGACGAACGCGGGGCCGACGGCCGCGCCGCGACCCCGGAGCGCGAGGGCGACGGCCGCTACGAGCGCCTGCTCGCCATCTTCAAGGCAGAGCGCGGCGTCGACCAGTGGAGCCCCGAGACCCCGACCCTGATAGCGCGCAAGTTCGGCGTCGAGCGGGAGATACCCGAGCGCCAGGTCGAGCGGCTGTTCCACGACGCGCTGTCGGCGCCGCTGTTCGGCAAGGCCGCGGACGCCCTCCGCCGTCGCCTCGGCCGCCCGCTCGAGGCCTTCGACGTCTGGTACAAGGGCTTCGGCGACGGCGACCTGCCCGACGAGGCCGCCCTCGACGCTATCACGCGGGCGCGCTATCCCGACGCCGGGGCTTTCAAGGCCGATATCCCGCGCATACTCGTCGCGCTCGGCTTCGACGCCGACATGGCCCGCTGGCTGTCCGAGCGCATCGAGGTCGACCAGTCGCGCGGCTCCGGCCACGCCATGCCGGCCGCCAAGCGCTCCGACTCCGCGCGCCTTCGCACCCGCGTGCCGGCCGCCGGCATGGACTACAAGGGCTACAATATCGCGTGCCACGAGCTGGGGCACAACGTGGAGCAGGTGCTCTCCCTGCACGGCATAGACGAGTACTTCCTGGCCGGCGTGCCGAATAACGCGTTCACCGAGGCCTTCGCGTTCGTGTTCCAGGCCCGCGACCGCATGCTGCTCGGCCTCGAGGGCGCCCCGTCGTCCCCGTCCGCCCTGGCCGACTACTGGAGCGCCTGCGAGATCGCCGGCGTCGGCCTCGTCGACATGGAGGTCTGGCGCTGGATGTACGCCCATCCCGACTGCACCGCGCGCGACCTGCGCGAGGCGACGATCGAGATCGCCAAGTCGGTCTGGAACCGCTATTTCGCGCCGGCCTTCGGCCTTAGGGACGCGCTGGTCCTCGGCTCGTACTCGCACATGGTCGAGCTGTCCATGTACCTGCCGGATTACCCCCTCGGCCACCTCGTCGCCTTCCAGATCGAGGCCGCGATGGCCGGCAAGCCGATAGGCCCGGAGATGAGCCGCATGTGCAGGCTCGGCCGCCTGGCGCCGAACCAGTGGCTCCGCGAGGCCACCGGCTCCGAGCTGTCGGCCGCGCCCCTGATAGAGGCGGCGGAGCGGGAGCTGGTTATGGACGATAATGCTTGACGTATCGGTCTCGCCGGTCGATCATGGCGATGCCGCGATGGCGCGGCTCAACCCTGTCTTTCAACGGGATACGCCATGCACCCCTTCGTTAAAAAAGAGTTCTTCGCCATCCCGATCGTATTGGCTTCTTTGTTGGCCGCCGCGTGTTCAAAGCAGGGCAGTGATCCAGCCACGTCGGCCGGTATCGAGCCGACGGGCGGGATTGTGGTGGAAGCGGACGGCTCCGGACATTCGGAGGCGGCTCCGGTTCCCCTTGCCATAACTCGGATCGTCGAGGCGGCCATCGCGGCATCCACCGACGCCGACGTCGACGCGATCGATCGCGCCCTCGCCGCGTTGGAGGCCGATGGACTGCTCGACCAGGCGGAGCTGGCCATCGCCGAAGCGCTCGCCGACGGCCAGGCCAGCGGTAGCGTGCCCCCGGGCCTGCACCTGGCCCTGTCGGCCGTCTATGGGCGGAAGGGCCTGGAGGCCAAGGCGTATTCCGCCATCGAGGCCGCTGAAACCGCCGCCCAGGCTCCGGGCGTACGTTTCAGCCTGGCCGCGATACACGGCCGCAAGGCCTTGCTCGCTCCGGTGTCCGGAAGCTTCTCCCTATCGGTCCGATGCCCGGTACCCGGCGCGACCGTGAGCGTGGACGGCTCCCCGCCCCAGGCCGCGCCGGCCAGGTTCGCCGCCCTTCGGCCGGGCCGGCACGAAATAGTCGTCTCCCATCCGTGGTACGAGCCCCTGCGCGAGATCGTCGACGGATCCGACGGCGCGGCCATCGAGCTGGACGCCGAGCTGAGCCTGCTGCCCGTAGGCTTGACCCTCGATAGCGATCCGCGAGGCGCGGCCGTATCGGCGAACGGCGCCTACCTGGGGATGACGCCCTGGGAAGGCTCCTTGCAGCCTGGCGACTATCGCCTCGACTTCGTGGCGGAGCCATACGAGCCGGCCATGGCGACCGTATTGCTTGAACCGGGTTCGGAGCCGATGTCCCTACTGCAGGAGATGTCCTTCGGCTCGGCTTCGATAGCGTTCGTCGGCGGACCCGACGGCCTGCCCATAATCGTCAACGATCTTGCCGTCGGGATCCTACCCCTGACGCTTCGGGACCTACCGGCGGGCGAGTACCGCGTCTCTAGCGACTACTACCGCGCTCCTGACGGCTCCGTATACGATAATGCCGAGCTGGGCGTTATCGAGCTCGGCATCGGCGAGTCGGTCGCGCTACCGGTAGGGATAGACGGCAGCATGACTATCTTATACGCGCCTAGCGGAGGGTACCCGGACGGAGCGGTCGTTTCCGTAGACGGGAAAAGGCTCGGCGCCGTCCCCCTGGGCCCTGTAGAACTGCCCGTCGGCCAGCACCAGGTGAAGGTCGTCCTCGGCTTGACGACCCTCCTCGACGCCTCGGTCATCTTCCTCTCGGGGGAGACGAAGCTCGCGCCGGCGTCCGTCATCAAGCCGGCGTACTCCGGGACTCCGCTTCCTGCGCTGAGCCCGAAGATCGACGGCGCGGCCGACGACTGGATAGGCGTCGCGCCCTTCCTGGACGCGTCCGACCCATCTTCCTGGTCGCAAGCGAACCAGGGCAACGTTACGGGGATATACCTCGCCTGCGACGCCGAATCGGTCTACTGCCTCGTGGAATCCGCCGACGGCAGGGCGAGCGGCCTGTCTTACCAGCTACAGTTCTATAATTCGGTCGATCCGGGCGGGAAGCGGAACGGCGCCTTGAGCGCGACATACAATGGCGGTCAGGATAGGGGATTCAGCCTGATCCGCGAAGACTGGGACAAGCGTTCCAGCGGAACCATCACGAAGGGCTTCTCCGGCCGATCGAGCGAGCGCTACTTGGAATTCAAGATCCCCAAGTCGGCTATCGGTTGCGACTTCGTGGCGTTGCAGCTGAATCTGTACCGGGGTAAGGCCAGGATCTCGAGCACCATCGAGCTCACGGTAGATTTACGGTAGGGCCGTCGATGCCCGGAAGGAAAGACGCCGATATGACGAAACGATCGCAATGTTTTATGACCATCATTGCGGCCATCGCGAGCGCGGTGGCGCTCCTGGCGCTCTCCTGCGTCAGCGCGGGCCCGGCGCCAGAGGCCGAAGGCCCCATGGCTCGGAGAGAAGCCGAGCTCATCCGGCTCGCCATCTTCGATTTCGAAGTGCGCTCCGGGGCATCCGGCTACGAGGCGCTCGCCTCCGACGTGCCCTCCGCACTGACCGAGGCGTTCCTGCGCGGCGGCGTCGTGCGACCCCTCGAGCGCGCCGCCCTCGAGAAGGTCGTCGCCGAGCTTGAACTGTCGCTCGGCGGCCTCGTCGACCCGGGAACCGCGGCTAGGATAGGCAAGCTGGCGGGAGCTCGCTTCGTACTGCTCGGGCAGGCTTCGATTGTCGGGGGGCAGGTGCGCCTCTCGTGCCGCATCGTCGACGTCGAAACGGCGGAGATCGTCTACGCCGGTAGCGCCTTTGGCGATATCGGCGACATCTTCGATATCGAGGCGGAGCTGGCCGAGCTGGTCGAGGAGGACTTCTCGTGAGGCGACTACGGCGCTTCGTGGCCGTGGCGCTCGGCATCGCGGTCGCCTGCTCGACTATCGCCTTCCCCTGGAAGGCGTACGCGCAGTCCGGGACGACCGCCGACGACGGCCGCACCCTGGTGCTCGCCGTCATGCCGTTCAGGACGAACGCCGAGCCTGAGTACGCGTACCTCGGCGCCGGCTTCTCGGAGGCGCTCACCACCAAGCTGGTCGGGCTCAAACGGGTCAAGCTGTTCGAACGCGCCCAGTTCGATCGGCTGGCGTCGGAGCTACGGCTCGAGAGAGACGCTTCCGGTTTCTTCGACGCGTCGACGCTGGCGCGCGCCGGGGCCGTCGTTTCCATCGACTACGCCCTGCTCGGCGCGGTATCGCAGTCTGGCGGCGAGGTCTCCTGCAATGTACGCCTCGTTCACGTCAACTCCGGAGCGGTGGCCTTGGCGCGGGATTTCCGCGGGCCGTACCCGGCTGAACTGTTCGCGCTCCAGGACGCCGTCGCTATCTCGGTGGCGGAGGCCCTGTCGATACGGCTCGGCGAGCTCGAGCTCAAGCGGCTGTCGGCGCGCCCGACCGAGGATGTCGACGCGTTCGGGCTGTTCAATCGCTCGCTTGCAAGCGTCGACCAGGGCGAGCGGGCCAAGTTGCTCGAGGCGGCGGTGACGCGCGACCCGACGTTCACGATGGCCTGGCACCTGCTCGCCGACGCGTACTTGGCCATGGGCCGGCCTGAGCGCGCCGTGTCGGCGTACGGCCGTATCGTCGCCCTGGATCCGGAGGACCACAGGGCAGCGTACAACCTGGCCCTGCTACGGCTCGACGATCGCGATTATAACGGCGCGCGCGAGCTCCTGAGGCGCTGTATAGGGTTGAAACCCGGCGACGCCGACGCGCTCTACCATATCGGCCTCTCGTACGAGTTCTCGCCGGACGGGACGCGCTACGGGGACGGGTCGGATATCGCGGCGGCCTTGGACGCCTATCGCGAAGCATGCGGGCTCGACGCTAGGCACGCCGAGGCCGCCCTGGCGGCGGGTATGCTGTGCGCGGCGTTGTCCCAGGCCGAGCCCGACGCCGCCATGCGGCTCGAGTTGCTTAAGGAGGCATCGGCGCGCCTTTCTGGCTACCTGTCGCTGGCGCCTGAGGCGGTCGATGCCGAGGTCATCGCCGCGACCGTCGCGGCAGTCGACGCTGCCGTCGCAGAGCACGAGGCGTATCTCGAATCGATCGGGCGCGGTTCCGGAGACTGAACCGAACTCGATCGGGCGGCGGGCTGATCCCCGCTAGGCATCCGGTTGATTGTTCAATATATTGATATATCAGATGGTATACGGTACGAGATTGCCGCCTGGCGGCGGTTCCGTGCCGAGCCTCCCGCCGTCGGCGGTGGCGCGGCGGCCCGTCAGGGTCGCCCGGGGGCGATCGTCGCCCCCGGTAAGCGCCGAAGGTCTTTCACAACACCATGCTTCGAGCTCCGATAGCCTACAGCCGGGCCCCCCCGCGCCACGGACCGGAGCCGATGGGCCGAGTCCGAAAGGACTCGACCTCCCGCTACCTTGGAAAGGAGTATGGCATGTACGATTCTCTTATCTACGGACGCGAGCCCTCCCCGGGCCTGCCGCCCAACGAGCCGGTGCGCTCGTACGCCCCCGGCTCGCCCGAGCGCTCCGCGATCGACGCCGAGCTCAAGGCCATGGCCGCTAACCCGGTCGAGATCCCCCTCGTCATCGGCGGCAAGGAGGTACGCACGGGGCGGATCAAGGAGATACGCTCTCCGCACGACCGCTCTCTCGTGCTCGGCCGCTACCACGAGGCCGGCGAGGCCGAGGCGATCGCCGCGGCCGACGCGGCGGCCGTAGCCTCCCGCGAGTGGTCCGAGACGCCGTTCCAGGAGCGCGCCGCGGTGTTCCGCAAGGCCGCCGACCTGATCTCGTCGGGATGGTGGAAGACGCTGAACGCGTCGACGATGCTCGGCCAGTCCAAGAACGCCTACCAGGCGGAGATCGACTCGACCTGCGAGACCGCCGACTTCTTCCGTATCAACCCGGCCCTGGCCGAGAGGCTCTACGCCGAGCAGCCGCGCTCCGGCGCCGGCGAGCGAAACCTGACCGACTACCGGCCGCTCGACGGCTTCGTCTACGCGGTCACGCCGTTCAACTTCACGGCGATCGCGGCCAACCTCCCGTCGGCTCCGGCGCTGATGGGAAATACCGTCGTCTGGAAGCCGGCCTCGAGCTCGGTGCTTTCCAACTGGCACCTCATGCGCCTGTACAAGGCGGCCGGGCTCCCCGACGGCGTGATCAACTTCCTGCCCGGCTCGGCCAGGGCGATCAGCGCCGGCGCGCTGTCCAGGCCCGACCTGGCGGGGCTCCACTTCACGGGCTCGACCGCGGTATTCAATAGCCTCTGGAAGGGCATCGCCGACAACCTGTCAGCCTACGCGTCGTATCCGCGCCTCGTCGGCGAAACCGGAGGCAAGGACTTCATCTTCGTCCATCCCGACGCCGACCTCGACGCGGCGGTCGCTGCCTGCGTCCGCGGCGCCTTCGAGTACCAGGGCCAGAAGTGCTCGGCGGCATCGCGGCTGTACCTGCCCCGCTCGATAGCCGGACGCTTCATCGAGCGGCTCGCCGCGGAGATATCCTCGCTGCGCGTCGGCCCGCCGACCGATCACGCGAATTTCGTCAACGCGGTGATCGACGAGGCCGCGTTCGATACGATCACGGGCTTCATCGACCGCGCCGAGGCCGATCCCGCCTGCCGTATCGCCGCCGGCGGCGGCTACGACAAGAGCCGGGGCTTCTTCATCGACCCGACCCTGATCGTTAGCGACGACCCGCGCTCGGAGACGATGGCCAACGAGATCTTCGGTCCGGTGCTGACCGCGTACGCGTACGACGACTCCGATATGGCCGCCGCGTACGAGCTGGTCGATACCACCTCGCCCTACGCGCTGACCGGGGCGGTGTTCGCCTCGGACAGGCGCGCCATCATGGAGGCGACCCGCGCGCTCAGGCACGCCGCCGGCAATTTCTATATCAACGACAAGCCCACCGGCGCGGTCGTCGGCAGGCAGCCCTTCGGCGGCGCCCGCGGCTCCGGCACGAACGACAAGGCCGGCTCGTTCCTGAACCTGGTCAGGTGGACGAGCCCGCGGACGATCAAGGAGAATTTCGCGCCTCCGGCCGACTGGCGCTATCCGTTCCTAGGGTAACGACGCGGTCTCGGGCCGTATGGCCGGCTTGGCCGTACGGCCCGCCCCTTCCCAGATCGCGCGACGGTAGGCGAGGGAAGGCGACGACTGGCGGCTAGCGGGCGACTACGGTCAGCGCGGCGGCGCCGAGCAGGCCGGCGTCGCCCCCGAGGCCGGGCCGGACGATGAACGCGTCCATCGCGCCCGGCTCGTCCAGGCGCGGCGCGTAGCCGGCCAGACGCTCCGACAGCCTCGCGCGCACCCGCTCCGCGAGGCCGGGCGCCGAGCCGAGGCCCCCGCCCAGCACGATCCGCTCGGTCGCGAGCGCGAGCACGAGGGGCAGGAAGCCGGACGCCAGGTAGCGCGCCTCGAGGTCCCAGGCCGGGTGATCCGGCGGCAGCGACTCGGCGGGAGCGCCCCAGCGCTCGGCGACGGCCGGGCCCGAGGCCATGCCCTCGAGGCAGGCGCCGTGGAAGGGGCAGCGGCCGGGATAGCCGTCGTCGGGCTCGCGCGGCACCGGCACGTGCCCGGTCTCCGGGTGGCCGGCGCCGTGGAGCAGCGCGCCGTTCGATACGACGCCGCCGCCGACGCCGGTGCCGACCGTCACGTAGACGTGGTCGCGCAGGCCCCGCGATGCGCCCCATAGCCCCTCGGCCAGGGCCGCGGCGTTCACGTCGGTGTCGACCGCCGGCTCGAGCCCCAGGGCGGCGCCGAGCGCGCCCGGCAGGTCGAAGCCCGCCCAGCCCGGCTTCGGCGTCGGGCCGATGCGCCCCCAGCCCGGCTCGCCGAACCTGCCGGCGAGCGGCCCGAACGACGCGAGGCCGAGCGCGTCCGCCGGCCCGGCTCCGCCGAGGGCCTCGGCGAACCAGCGCTCCGCCGCTGCGACCGTCTCCTCGGGGCGGCCGGTCGGTACCCGGCCCTTGGCCAGGATCCGGGGCGCGGCGTCGGCCGATTCCGCCTCGAGCACGCCGAGCACGAACTTGGTGCCGCCGGCCTCGATCGCGGCTATGCGCATCGTCGCCTCGTCCCCGTCCGCGGCGCCTTAGGCGCCATCGCGCTTCTTGTCGGCCTGGACCGACTTGACGTAGATGAAGTAGTCGTTGTCGGCGTCGTAGAACGCCGGTATATGGCCGATGGTCTGGAATCCGTTCGACTGGAAGAACCCCTCGCCGACTGAATCCTCCTTGAGCTTGCTCGTCTCGGTGCGGATCACCGCGTAGTTCCTGGACTCGAGCAGCCGCTCCTCGAGCAGCTCGACGAGGCGGGGGCCGACCGCCTTGTTCCTGTAGTCGCGCCCGACGACGAAGGTGTGCACGTCGAAGGTATAGTCCGTATTCGGGGCGCGATAGTACAGGCAGAAGCCGGCCAGGGTCGCTCCGTCGCGCAGCTCTATTAGCTCGAACGGGTCGCCGGGCTTCTCTTTCCAGGTGGCTAGCGTTTCCTTGAGTATATCGAGCTCGATGTCCCGGTAGGCCCCGGTCTCGAGCGATAATAATTCGTATTCACGAATGTTTATCATTCACTTTTTCTCCGAGCGATCCGCCGCGAACGGCGTTTTTATATTGAGCGACAAGCTATACCGGATTATTTTACTCTATAAAGCCTTGATTGTACACAATATCGGCATATTATACGTATACCCTTTCGCGCGCTCGCGATGGACATTATCGGTCAATGTTTCAGGGTATCGGGCCGAAATATAATAGGAGCAGTAAACGAAGTGTCGGCGCCCGCCGTATCCGCCGCGACGGATCCGTAGGCGGCCGAGGCAAGGATGGAATGCAGTGACGGAATACACTTTATATAATGCCGACGTAGCGAGCGGCGACGTCGTCCGCGCCCGCGGCTCCGTATCGGTCCGCGGCTCCAAGCTCGCCGACAAGGCGGCCGGCCCCGCCTTCGACCTGGGCGGCGCCTCCTTCGTCTATCCCGCGCTGATCAACGTCCACGACCACTTCAGGGGCAATTACCTGCCGCGCGTCGGCCCCAAGGAAGACAAGTACTATATCAACTGGGCCCCGTGGGACGCCGACCTCAAGTCGTCGCCCGTGTTCGACGAGCGATCCAACATCAGCGTCGAGCAGATGTATTTCCTGTCGGCGTACAAGAACCTCTTCTCCGGCGTGGCCACCGCCAACGACCATTTCCCGCACGAGATCAACGGCGCGTACCTCCCGAGGCTCCCGATCCGGGTCATCGAGGCGTATACGCTGTCCCACGAATGCTCGTCGTTCGACCTCCATTGGGGAGATGGCGTCGAGATAGAGCACGCGCGCGCCAAGGAGCGCGGCTGGCCGCACATCACCCATCTCGAGGAGGGCTTCGACCCGGAGTCCCAGGACGGCGTACCGATACTCGAGAAGCTCGGCTGCCTCGACGACCACTGCGTCCTCATCCACTGCATCGGCTTCTCGGACGACGACATAGCCAAGACGGCCAAGGCCGGCGCGTCCGTGTCCTGGTGCCCCGCGTCGAACATCTTCATGTTCAACGCGACCTGCAAGATCCGCAAGATGCTGCGCGCCGGGATCAACGTGGCCATAGGCACCGACTCGACCGCTACCGGATCGGTCAACCTGCTGGCCGAGATGAAATTCGCCCGCGATACGTACCGGGAGATGTACGGCGAGGACCTGCCCGCCTCCGTCCTGTTCAAGATGGTCACGGCGAACCCGGCCAGGGCCTTCCGGATGGCGGACCGCGTCGGCGCGCTCGAGCCCGGCATGGACGGCGACGTGCTCGTGCTCAAGGCGCGGAAGGACGAGCCGTACGAGAACCTGGCCGCGGCGACGATGGAGGACATCGAGTTCCTATCGGTCGGCGGCGTGCCGGTGCTCGCGGAGAAGCGCTTCGAGGAGCTGCTGCCCGATTCCGGCTACGAGAGGCTGAGCGTCGGCGGGCGCGCCGTCTACGCGAGGGGCGAGCCGGCTACCCTGTACCGGTCGGTCCGCGAGGCGGTCGGCTTCAAGAAGCGGCTCGATTACCTGCCGTTCGATTGTTGACGATGGCCATGGCCCGATCCGGCGATATGTACTATACTAGCCGGGCGGTCCCGGGAGTTCCGCGCCGGGCCGTACTACTGGAATAACGAGGAAACGATGCCCAAGGTAGGTACGTACCGCGCCAATTCGGTCATTTACTTCCAGGGAGACCTGGGGGACAAGATCTTCGTCCTCCAACGCGGCAGGGTTACCCTCAACTACAACGATATCGAGACCGGCAAGCTGATACGCGAGATAATCCAGACCGGCGAGTTCTTCGGGGTCAAGAGCGCCCTCGGCCGCTATCCGCGCGAGGAGAACGCCGTCGTGCTCGAGGACGCCAACGTCCTGGCCTTTACGGTACCGGAGTTCGAGGCGTTCTCGATGTCGAACACCAGGATCATCATCAAGATGCTCAAGGTGTTCTCGAACCAGCTCAGGCACATCCATAAGCAGGTCGAGAACCTGATGGAGAACCCGTCGGCGGTCAACGCCGAGACCGGCCTGTTCAAGACCGGCGAGTACTACCTCCGTAGCCGCATGTACTCCCAGGCGCGCTACGTGTTCGGGCGCTACCTGACCTATTACCCGGCGGGGCGCATGGCCGAGCAGGCCGGGCGCTACCTGGAGACGGCCGAGGCCGCGCTGGCTCGCTACGGGGACGGCAAGGGCCCGGCGCCGCTCGCGGTAGCCCAGTCCGCCTCGGCGCAGGCGGGTTCGGCCGCCGCCGCTCCTGCCGCTCCGCCGGCGACGGCCAAGCCCCAGGAGGGCGCTAGCCTCTCCGACGTGGCCAAGGACTACTACAACGCGGTCAGCCTGTTCTCCCAGGAGAAGTACCAGGAGGCGATGAAGATCCTCAAGGTGATCCTGGAGACGGGCAGCGATTCTGAGTACGTAGGCAAGGCCCAGTTCGACATGGGGCGCTGCCTGTTCGCCCTCGGCCAATGGGACCTCGCCATTAAGCACTTCACCGGCATCGTCCAGAGCGCCCCGAAGCATCCCGACATGTCGGATATCCTCTACATCATGGGGCAGTCGTGGGAGAAGAAGGGCGACAAGGCGCGGGCCAAGGCCTTCTTCGCCAAGGTGCTGTCCATGCCGGGCGACGACGACTCGAGCGCCCGCATCAAAGCCAAGAAGGCGCTCGGCGCGCTGGGAGGAGCCTGAGATGGCCGATCTAGCCGGCTTCAGCCGATTCGCGCGCACCTATCAGGCGGGCGAGATAATCTTCTCCGAGTACGAGCCGGGCGACAGCTTCTACCTGATCCAGGCGGGTCGGGTCCGCATCACCAAGATCGTAGGCGACATCGAGAAGAACATCGATATACTCTCGGCGCCCGAGATATTCGGGGAGATGGCCATACTCGAGGGCGCGCCGCGCTCGGCCACGGCCATAGCCGTCGAGACGGTCAAGGTGCTCGAGTTCAACCGGGCCAACTTCGAGATCCTGATGATGGGCAACCCCCAGATCGCGCTCAGGCTGCTCAAGGTCTTCACGAAGCGCATCTACGACCAGAAGCGGCGGTTCATGATCCTGACGCTCGACGATCCGCAGGCCAAGATAGCCGACGTGTTCCTGATGCTCGACGAGACCCAGGGCGCGCAGAACCAGGGCGAGGAGCTCGGCGACAAGCGGGACTTCAAGGTGACGGTCGACGACGTCGCCCACTGGGCCGGCATGAACACGGCCGAGGTGCAGACCCTGCTCAGCCACTTCTCGAACCAGCGCCGCATCGAGCTGTACTCCGACCACATCGTCGTCAAGAACATCAACGACTTCATCCGGTTCGTCAACTCGAAGCGGAAGAAATAGGCGGCTCGCCCTTTCCTCGCTCGCCCTTTCCCCTTGCATCGCAGGGCGCGTTTCAGGTATAGTCTCGCGCGTATCGCCGAGATAGCTCACTTGGCAGAGCGGCGCACTCGTAATGCGCAGGTACCGAGTTCGATTCTCGGTCTCGGCTCGAAAAGGCGCGTTCCCATACGGGAGCGCGCCTTTCTTTTACCGCTGCGGCCCGAGCCCGGTCTCTGCCGGCCGCGCTCACTCGACGCCGTACTTCCTGGCGACTTCCTCGTAGCGGGTGATCGCGCGGCGCACGTACTCGCGCTTGGCGGCGTAGGGGCCGGGGTAGAAGCTGCGCTTGAAGCCGTAGACTATCAGGTTCTTGAGGGCGGACGGGCCGATGTCGAAGTTGTCGACGGCCAGCCTGATCTCCTTGGAGACGGTCGTGTTCGATACTAGCCGGTTGTCGGTGCACAGGGTCGCCGACAGCCTGCGCTCGAGCATCTTGCCGAAGGAGTGGTCGGCGACGCGCTCGAGCGACGGGTTCGTCTGCAGGTTGCTCGTCAGGCAGACCTCGATGGTCACGCGCTGGTCGGCCACGAAGCCGGCCAGCCTCTCGATGTAGCGGCGCTTGTCCCGCACGCTCGCCGCGGCGACCTTGTCCGGGTCGAAGAGGTAGTATCCGTGACCGAGCCGGTCGGCGTGCAGGTCGGTGATAGCCTGGAAGATGCTCTCGGCGCCGTAGGCCTCGCCCGCGTGGACGGTCTTGTGCATGAAATTCTGGTGGACGAAGTCGAAGGCCTCGCGGAACTGGCCGGCCGGGTGGCCGGCTTCCTGCCCCGCGATGTCGAACCCGACGATGGGGATCCCGAGCTCGTCGCGTATCCTGACCGCGCCGCGGGCCGCCTCGACCGCGGCCATCCGTATCACCTCGGCCCGGTCGGCGTAGCGGTGGATCCCGTAGAACGCGTCGTAGTACGGGGAGAAGCCGCGATCGCCGAAGGCCCGCATCGCGCAGACGATGATGCCGTAGTCGAACGGCGGCAGCCCTTCGTCGGCCACCTCGGGCCGGGCGTTGAACTCGGCCTTGGCGCGGGCCAGGCCCTTGTCGACGGCCGCGAGTATGCGGTCCATCGTCAGGTCGCGGTTGTCCATCAGCAGCTGCGGAGCGAAGCGCGGCTCGATGTAGCGCACGCCCTCGTCGATGCAGTCGACGGCGAGCTCGTAGGCCGCCCTCTCGAGGTTCTCCGGGTCGCGCAGCACCGCGCAGGTATACGAGAAACCGGCCAGGTACTCGCCCAGGTCGGCGTAGCGGTCCTTGAAGACGAGCTCGCGCATGCCGTCCTCGGCGTACGAGGGCAGCTCGACGCCGCCTTTCCGGGCCATATCGATCAGCGACGACAGTCGCAGGGACCCGTCGAGGTGGAGGTGCAGGTCGGTCTTGGGGATCTCGCGGATGAAGGCGTCGGGGTATCGGTTCACTGGTGTCTCCTCGGTTGGCGCTACCTCCTAGTGTAGCCGTCTCGGCCTCGCGAGTCGAGGAGCGTCGTCATCCATGACGTTCCCGTCCTCGCGGACGGGCCGGTGTTTGGCGCGCCATCCGGGCATGCGGTGCATGCCCGGATTCCGATAGGAAATGATGGTCGTGGCCGCTGAAAGCGGCCCGCTCCAACCCTGGCGCGCCGCCACCCCACGCTTGGTGAAGGGCGGCGGCCGGGTAGGCTATTCGGCGGGCTTCAGCTCGACGGTGAAGTGGCGCATGATGGGGGCTTCCCAGGCGACGCTGTAGCCGCGCCTGATGCCGTCGGCGCGTTCCTTGACGTTGGCGAGGGCGGCCGCCACGTAGTCCATGTGCTGGTTCGTGTAGACGCGGCGCGGTATCGCGAGGCGCAGGAGCTCGAGGGCGGGGTAGCGGTTCTCGTGGGTGTCCGGGTCGCGATCGGCGAGCAGGGCGCCGATCTCGACGCCGCGGACGCCGCCCTCGAGGTACAGCTCGACGCCGAGCGTCTGGGCCTGGAACTCCTCCTTGGGCACCTTGGGCAGGAACTTCTTCGCGTCGACGAAGATGGCGTGCCCGCCGTAGGGGCGCTGGACCGCGATGCCGTAGTCGGTAAGACGCTTGCCGAGGTAGGCGACCTGGCCGACGCGGGACTCGAGGTAGTCGAGTTCGCAGGCCTCGCGGAGGCCGACCGATAGGGCGCCCATGTCGCGGCCGGCCATGCCGCCGTAGGTGTTGAAGCCTTCGAACATGATGTTGAAGGTGCTCGCCTTGCGCCATGCCTCCTGGCTACGGAAGCCTATGAAGCCGCCGATGTTGACGATGCCGTCCTTCTTGCTCGACATGGTGCAGCCGTCGGCGTAGGAGAACATCTCCTTGACGATGGCGGGGATGCTCTTGTCGGCGTAGCCCGGCTCGCGCGTCTTGATGAAGTACGCGTTCTCGGCGAAGCGGGCCGAGTCGAAGAAGACCGGCACCTTATGCTGGCGGCAGAGCGCGGAGACCTCGCGGAGGTTGGCCATGCTGACGGGCTGGCCGCCCGAGCTGTTGCAGGTGATGGTGACGAGGCAGAGCGGCGCCTTCACGTCCTTGCGCGACAGGGCGGCGTCGAGCTTCTTGAGGTCGACGTTGCCCTTGAACGGGTGCTCCACCTGCGTATCGAAGGCCTCGTCGATGGTGCAGTCGACGGCGTGGGCGCCGCGGAACTCGATGTGGCCCTTGGTCGTGTCGAAATGGCTGTTGCCGGGGATGATCAGGCCCTTGCCCGACTCGGGGCCCGAACCGATCATCGCGGAGAAGAGCACGTTCTCGGCGGCGCGTCCCTGGTGGGTCGGCAGGAAGTAGGGGAAGCCGAAGACGGTCTCGATGGTCTCCTTCAGCTTGTAGTAGGAGGTCGCGCCGGCGTAGCTCTCGTCGCCGAGCATCATCTCGGCCCACTGGGCGCTCGACATTGCTCCGGTACCGGAATCGGTGATGAGGTCGACGTAGACCTGCTCGCTCCGCAGGTTGAACAGATTATACTTGGCGTCGCGTATCCACGCCTCGCGCTCGGCGCGCGTCGATCGGCGTATCGGCTCGATGGTCTTCATCCGGTAGGGTTCGGCCCAGGGCAGTTCCATAAAGAGTCTCCTCGTGTCCGCGGTTGCGTGACGCCGTATTCTACCCCCGCGCTCCGGGGTTAGTCAAAGGGCAAAACTCAATAATTCATTGTGGTGTAGTTACTTATAGAAACATCGAGCGATTGTGCCGCTTGCTTCGATGCCCGACGCACTCATCCCATGTTCCGGCTCCCGCTCCCAGGGGGCCGCGGGACCCCGGAG
>ERZ795053.3847-NODE-3847-length-16692-cov-12.663461_pt1 | contig 16692 bp, 9 predicted proteins | sample MGYA00375137_ERZ795053 | MGnify/ENA primary metagenome ERZ795053 (study PRJEB30182, sample SAMN05720284) | activated sludge metagenome | isolation source: Anaerobic digester | place: Hong Kong | collected 2014-12-17 ...
AGCGGCTGGTCGAGGTCATCGAGACGATGGCGCCGGCTGCGGAGTTTCGGCAGTAGGGTGACAAGGTGAGGGGGTGAGGTAGTGACAAGATGAGGGGATGAGGTAGTGACAAGATGAGGGGATGAGGGATGGGTGAATTTTTGATGGGGGGATTGTTGATTGCTAATTGCTGATGACCCCGATCATTCCCTCATCTTGTCATTTTGCCATTTTGTCATCGCTGCCAGGCAGGGTGGTGTGGTACCGAAAAGGCCCGCCGATTGAAATCGGCGTCTGGTATGCGAAACCGGCTCGAAGCCGGTTGGGTGGGTGACATGGTGAGGGGGTGAGGGGTGGGCGATTTGTTGATGGATGGGTTGCGCTTTGATTTGTGCGGCCAGGGTGTGTCAAATGACAGACCTGACAATGTCGAACACATGGCTACATACAAACGGCGATTGATTGCGGCTGGCTCAGGCTATTGCTCCGCGACCATCAGGCTTTACGCGCCCATCTGAGCATAGGCTTGAAGCCGGTTGTAACGAGGCGCCTTCCGTCGAAAGCCCGCTCTCACGACTCCGGATCAAAGTGGAATACGCGTCGCTTCTGATCGAAGCGGCAGGCCTTGGCGATGGCTTGCTTGTTTGAAGGCAGATCCAGGACGGTGAACACACCGTTGAGCGGTGGCGCCCACGGGTTATTGTGTAAGACTTGATGGCTCATCCTTTGCGCCCATGATCAGAAGCCACAACGTAAGCCCAAATTCTCCAATAAAACCAATTGCGAAACTTAGGTAAGATATTTCTACGTAGGCTGGGAGAAGGAAAAACTGGAATGGACGCATGAGCCAGCCAAAACACTCAACGATCAAGATAATGCCCAGAATTTTGGGGAGGTAGCCTGACTTGAAAACCAGGTAGCCAAGGGGAAAGAGCCAGGCGGCATAGAAGAACTGGGCGATCATGAACCCGTTTTTGTAGAGATAGAGAAAGAACATTGCCAGAGCTTGCAGTTGATCTGTCTGGAAGACGTTCAAGTAATCAGCGCCATTCAACAGCAGCGCAGCAGCAAACAGATTGAGCATATTGATCGACTGTACAGCGACACCGGCCAGGTTCAGTAGCAAGAACAGCAGAGCGACGTTTTTGTTGACTGGTTTTAGTAGCACGTATAGGGCCCAGGCGGCCCATAGGAAGAGAACACCGGCAAGGACATCGCTCACAAAACCGATGCGGAATAGCCACTCGGAAGCCAGAATATTGCTGGCTGTTGCTGTGGCGTCTCCGAATACGATGAGTCTGCTGCGAGATACGTCTGCACCTATTGTGACTACGATGTATAGGAGATAGAGAAAGCCGGCTATTCTTGCGGTCTTATTATTTGTATTCATTTGCCATCTCTATGCCGTACCGACGCAGATCATCTACCCGTTATTCGGGATTATCGATCGGACTGGCGGAATGTGCAATCCTTTCTGGAGGGAAGATGAAAGCCAATGGTGAATGGGCAGCGGGCAGTGGCCAGGTGAGGCGGTGACAAGCAGAGGGAATGACAAGATGAGGGGATGACAGACGGACGAATTGTTGATGGATGGATTGCAGATTGTTGATTGTTAACGCAATTGTTCATCCCCTCATCTTGTCATCGTGTCAACGTCGCCAGCGGCGCCGCGGTCTGTGCTATACTGGGCCGAGCAGCGAGCGCTGTATCCAGCCACCCAAGAGAATGGACTGTCTGCCACTATGTCTGAAGCCGATCCCTCGTCGATTGACGCCTTTATCCGGCGCTGGGCTGCGTCCGGCGCGGCGGAGCGGGCGAATTACCAGTTGTTTTTGTCGGAGTTGTGCGATGTGTTGGATGCGCCGCGGCCGGAGCCGCAGGCGGCCGACGACGCGCAGAATGGCTATGTCTTTGAGAAGGCGGCAAAATGATCATATCATGTTCGCGTTTGTAGCTCGTTTGTGCTATATTCCCCTTTGGGAAATAGTGTCACTTTAGCGCAAAGGTCGGGAATGATGGCAGGTAAAATAAAAGAGCCTCTCTATGTTACAAGCGAGCTGGTGGTGGAAGACAGGTATGTGCCTGATGCTCGGGTCGTCCTGTTTGAAGGTGACACGACACAGTTACTTGCTCAGATGCCAAATGGCGCGGTTGATCTCGTAATTACATCCCCTCCGTACAATCTCGGTAAGAGTTATGAGACGCGCACAACAATCGAGCAGTATCTGGCCGGGCAAGAACAAGTTCTTGGCCAAATGATCGACAAATTGGCGGATACAGGCAGTGTGTGCTGGCAGGTTGGTAACTTCGTTCAAGACGGCGAAGTTTTTCCGCTGGATATCTACTACTATCCGATCTTTAAGCGGCTTGGCATGAAACTGCGCAATCGAATTGTCTGGCACTTTGGGCACGGTCTGCATGCCTCGAAACGATTTTCCGGTCGCTATGAGACGCTCTTGTGGTTCACAAAGACGGACAATTATACCTTCAATCTTGATGACGTTCGCGTGCCATCGAAATACCCAGGCAAGCGTCACTTCAAGGGCCCTAATATCGGAAAACCGTCGGGCAACCCTAAAGGAAAGAACCCATCGGATATCTGGCAACTAATGTCAGAGGAATGGGAAACCTGTATGTGGGATATTCCCAACGTCAAGTCGAATCATCCAGAGAAGACAGAGCATCCGTGCCAATTTCCCGTGGAACTTGTCGAACGATGTGTACTTGCAATGACAAATCCGGACGATACAGTCTTCGATCCCTATGGTGGTGTCGGCACTACGATCGTCGGTGCGTTGCGCCACGGACGCCGTGCAATTGCTAGCGAACAAGACCCAGATTACTGTAGAATTGCACGTGAGCGGATCGACGAATGGCGAGCGGGCACGCTCAAGGTTCGTCCACTTGGGAAACCCGTGCATCAGCCCTCAGGACGTGAAAAGGTTTCGCAGGTGCCGGACGAATGGCATGATACTGAGCAGGCGCGGCTGCTGGAGCGAAAAGCAAAGTGAAGGTCGTACAGATATACTCGCACCTGAATGGGCAAGAGCACATCCTTGTCCATAAGCCCGCTCTTTGGGATGAGATTCTCGCAGTTGTTGAAGCGGTTGACGCCCAACGTTGTCGGAACAAGGTTTCTGACGAGAAGAGAACAAAGGGGAAAGTATTCTATAGCCCGCGAGAACTCAACAGTGAGTTCAAGACCGGCTTCAACGAGCGCGGGTGGCAAGAGTCGCGAACATCCTATTGGGTAACTGCCGATCAGCAACTGATCCGCCAGACTATGACGTTATCGCCGGAAGTGCAGAAAGAGTCCATCATTGCGGCTGGCAACGCCCCGATCTTCTCTTACAATCAAACCGATTTTGTCAAAGATCGTCTTGCGGTGGAAGTTCAGTTCGGGAAGTACTCGTTCGTAGCCTATGACCTTTTCGTGAAACACATGGCCTTCTATGTTGGAGACGTGATTGATGTTGGCATTGAGATTCTGCCGATGAAGGAAATGTCCGCCGAGATGTCTTCCGGCGTCTGCTATTATGAGGGCGAATTGTACAATGTTTTACGCCACGGACGCGGTACCCCTGCCGTGCCGCTGGTGCTGATTGGCATCGCGCCTGACTGATTTCTCCAAGTGAAACTTGAATAGTACCAAGCGGGCGGCGAAAGAGGCGGCGCCCCTGACAGACTTGGCGTTGCTGGCATGGCCGGCGTCGATGCCGGAGCAGGCGCGGGCGGTGCGCGGGGTGCTGAGCGCGGCCGGCGTGCCGTTGAGTGCGGCCGAGGTGGCGGCGCGCTTTGCCAAGGCGGAGAAGGGGCGCGTGGCGGAGTTGCTGGAGACGCTGGTGCTGTTGGGGCAGGCGGGGGAGAATGAGGGGAAGTTTGGGGGGGTGTGAGGATCGGGGAAATGGTTAATGGGCAATGGTTAATGGGCAATGGTCAATGGTCAATGGGGTGGGTGAGGGGGTGAGGGGATGACTAGGTGAGGGGGGGAGGGACGGATGAATTGTTGATGGGGGGATTGTTGATTGCTAATTGCTGATTACCCCGATCACCCCGTCATCTTGTCATCTTGTCATCTTGTCATCGTCGCCAAGGTCGAGCGCTTCGCCGACGAGGCGATCGGTGCGTTCCGCAGTCGGTGCGACGCCGAAGGTGGCGGCGCCGAGCGCGACCTGAGATACGCTGATGCCGGTTGAACTATCCTGCCTTCGCAAGCATATAGCGGAAACTGTTTTTGAGATGGTACCCACCAGAAGCCGTCCTGAATGGCGCGATGGCGTTTAGGATGGCATTGCGTACTGTCTCCTCCCCTACGGCTTGCATAGCCCGTATGGACGGACCGCTGGAAAGCATACCGCGCAAGGCCGTCTTCTCGTCAGGATAGTCCAACGGACACTGAACAGTCTCAACGATTACCGGCGTCATGCCTGCCTGAAAGGCCATGGCTTCCAGCGCTCCATCCGCCGATAGCGCATACGGTCCGGGGGCGCCGGGTGGCGGTGGGGGCAACAATGGCGCAAGTGCTGCGATAATCGCAGTGGATTCATTCTCTTCCGGCTTGCCAAAAACCCCGATCACCACGGTTCCGGCCCGCGATACGTGACCCGCTTCGCGGAGTGCATTCACGGGATTGGCAGCGAACTGAAACGAGCTAAAGCCCGTGACGACATCAAAAATCTGATCCGCGAAAGGCAAGTCTTCCATCTCGCCTGTTCGGAAATCACCGTCCGTCACACGTTCCTTGGCAATTGCGACTAGAGACTCCGCGGCATCGATTCCGCTGACCCGTGCGCCGCGCCTGGCCGCCATGTCGCAGAAGACGCCTGACCCGCAGCCGATGTCCAGGACAGAAGTGCCTTCGCCAATTCCCGTCCTCTGTATAACGGCTTCATAAAGTGGAATGGCAACACCTTCCTGCACCTCGGCCCAATCCCTGGCGCGTGTTCCCCAAATCTGGCCCTGAATTTTCGCTGTTCCCATACGGTATCTCCTCCTATGTGTAAGATGACAGGATGAGGGGGTGACAAGATGAAAAGATGACAAGATGAGGGGGTGAGGGATGGATGAATTGTTGATGGGCGGATTGTTGATTGCTAATTGCTGATGACCCCGATCGCTCCCTCATCTTGTCATCCTGTCATCTTTTCATCTTGTCATCTTCGCCATCTTCGCGATCGGCTGGGATGCGTCCGGCGCGGCGGAGCGGGCGAATGACGGGCTGCTACACCCGCCCCATTGGATAGATCAGGCGCTGAGGCTCAGCCATTGCCGGCCCGTAGAGGGCGTGGGCGATCGCAAACGTTGGTTGCTGAGATGTCTCGGGTACTAATAGCTTGAGCAGCGGGTCGCGCGGATCACGCGCCATGATCAGAATCGTGCCGTACGCCGCGCAGCGCCAGGGCAGAGCCTCCCAGAGGGCAACAGCCGTACGCTCGTGCCCTTGCAGATGCCAGAAGCCATCGACCTGCAATTCGCGAATGGTGGAGAGGGGCGGCAGGAACCCCTCGCCAGGCGCGTTACCCGTAGCCGGCACTGGCGATTGATTCACGACTTCCACTTTGATGGGGCCGCGCACCCAGACACGTGCTCCGGCCAGCAAAGTGCCCGTCCCATCGACCGCCACAAAGAAACGATAGATCCGTTGATCCGCGATCACCTGATTCACATTGGCGTCGATCGCAGCAGCGCTTGTCGGTTTGTACAAGTTGTAGTCGCGATAGAAGGCGTTCTGTTGTGTGGCAAATTCCTGAACCTCTTGCGGCTCGATCTCGCGCACGGTGACGCCATCGAGCGGCTGGGGCGGCTGCCCATGCGCCGGCATGATCAGGACGCGGATTGGTTCGATGGTCTCGCGGCACCAGGTGGCGGCGACCGCCCGCGAGGCGTGGTTATCGGGCACGAAACCGGTCACGATCAGACAATCATCACCCAGCATTTGTCGAGCCTTCTCGATGCGCCATGCAGCAAGCCGGCGTCCGAGACCACGTCCGCGAAACTCGGGCCGCACTTTCAGGCCATCAAGGCCGGCGAAGGGCAAGAGTTGCCCATTGAACGACCTGGTCCCGAGCCGTACCGTTCCCATGCCGACCAGCCCCTCATAGTCCGGGCTTTCGGCGACGACGGCAAGGGTTTGCTCGTCGGTGCCACTGACAATCGCAGTATAAGCGTCAATGACAAACTGGGTGGAGAATTGACCGTCGAAGTCAGTGATCAGGTCCACAATGGACGCGCTATCGCCTGGCTGTGCGGCTCGAAGGGTAATCGATTGGTCTTGCATGGAGTTCCTTTCGCGTTGGGCAAATGGGCGCACGAACCCCGAGACTGGTGGCGTTCGACACGGGACGGTCATGACCATGTAGCGAACGAGATTATTGATCGGAGTGGTGGAATCGGCAACCGTTGTTTTTGGGAGGGGTATCAAGAGGCAACGGTCAATGGTCAACGGTCAATGGTTAATTGTCAATGGGGGGGAGGGGATGACAGGATGAGGGGGTGAGGGGATGAAGAGATGGTCGAATTGTTGATGGGGGGATTGTTGATCGTGTAACGGGCGCACGGCGCCATTGCGGGTGTGTCATCGAGCGCAGTGTAGCGGTGGTGAAGCGCATTGCATAGAGATGCCATTGCGGGCGGCAGGTGCGTGTCGCCCGCTTTCGATCTGCCCTGCACAGGCCTGAATAGAGAGCGACAGTCGATCGCTTCGACAGAACGTGCCGATTGGATACGACATTTTGCGGATGGTCTTCGTCAGTTGATCGGTGTAATGTAGGTCTATGGCTCCGTGTTTGTGTCCCCTACCGCACGCACCCTCCGACGTCATGGCCGGGGCTGCCGGCGCGGTGTGCGTCCGCTGCGGTTCCCGGCCAATGAGATCGACACGTGAATCGATCGATGTTTCGTCCACAAACCGGTCACGAGGCTCACCGTCCGCGGCCGATTCAGGCTGGGCCGTGAAATTCACCCGCTACGCCATCGCGAGGTACGACATGATGAACGCTCAGGCTGACGCATATCGATCGACCGGCACCGCCAAAGCGCCTGGCGTGCCATCGCGCCGGCTGGAGGCCGGATAGTCCTGAATTCCAGATAGTAGCGAGTTGTCGGATTTTTCTTGTCAACCCTCTGGTGAACAGACCTCTAGCAGCCACCGTCCCAGCGTTCCCGTGACTGGGTGAGGCGAAGTCCCCAGACCCATATCACAGCGCAAACAACAGAATCTGGGAGGCACTTATGGCTACTTATTGTCCTTTGTCTCGGCTCCTGAGCGACGGCTCGACGTGTCGGCGCGCGTGGAGCGTGCTGCTGGCCGGTGTGGGCGCGGCGCTGCTGCTGTGCCATGCAACGCCGGCGCAGGCGCAGAGCATTACCATCACCGACCATGCGCCGGTGACCAGTGCGGTGGGGGTGGATGTCAGCGCGCCGATCACGGCCAGCTTCGATGCTGCCGTGCAGGCGAGCACGGTGACGACGCACACCTTCACCGTGCGCAGCAGCTTCCGCGGGCTGTACACGGATACGGCCACGGTGAACGGAGACACGGTCACGTTCGATCCAAGCCGCGACTTCTTTGCCGGCGAGCAGGTGCAGGTGGTGGGCACGGCGGCGATCTCCAGCACGGGTGGCGCGCCGCTGGCTCCCACCCAATGGGGCTTCACCGCGGGCGAGGTGACCGACCGCTGCGTAGGCGGCTTCACCGACATTGACGCCGGGCTGCTGCAAGGGATGAGTGACGGCAGTAGTGTGGCGTGGGGCGATTACGACAACGACGGTGACCTCGATCTATTATTCGCGGGCGCGAGTGGCACCACCCGCATCGCTCGGCTATACCGCAACGATGGCGGCGTCTTCGTCGATAGCGGGACAGCGGATAACGCGCTCATCGGCGTCGGCTGGGGTCATGTGGCGTGGGGCGATTACGACAATGACGGCGACCTCGACATCCTTCTCACGGGTTGGAACAATGTTGGCTATGCCAAGATCTATCGAAACGATGGCGGCGTCTTTGTCGACAGCGGGACAACCGATGATGCTCTTATTGGCGTGTGGTACAGCAGTGTGGCGTGGGGGGACTATGACAACGACGGCGATCTTGACATCCTCCTCACCGGCGGCGACGCCGCTGGCCCGGTGACGAAGGTCTACCGCAACGACAATGGCAGCTTTGAGGACAGCGGCACGGCTGATGATGCCCTCACCGGCGTCTCTAGCAGCAGCGTGGCGTGGGGAGATTACGACAACGACGGTGACCTGGACGTTCTCCTCACCGGCGTCGACGCCAGCCCTAGCTTTGTGGCGAAGGTCTACCGCAACGACAATGGCAGCTTTGAGGACAGCGGCACGGCCGATGACATCCTTACTGGCGTTGGGATGAGCAGCGTGGCGTGGGGGGACTACGACAACGACGGCGACCTCGACATCCTCCTCACCGGGGTAAACGACAGCTCCGGTGAGCTGACACAGGTCTACCGCAACGACAATGGCAGCTTTGTGGACAGCGGTACAACCGACGATGCCCTCACCGGCGTTGCTTGGAGCAGCGTCGCGTGGGGCGACTACGACAACGACGGCGACCTCGACATCCTCCTCACCGGCGACGACAACATCAACTCGATAGCGAAGGTCTATCGCAACGACAACGGCGGCTTTGTAGACAGCGGCCCGATCGACGACGCCCTCACCGGCGTCTCTAGCAGCAGCGTGGCCTGGGGGGATTACGACAATGACGGCGACCTGGACATCCTCCTCACTGGCAACACCGGCATCAACCTGATAGCGAAGGTCTACCGCAACGATGACTGCGCCGACGTGGGCATCGTCAAGACGGTGACGCCGGGGCTCGCATTGCCCGGCGCGGCAATCACCTATACGCTGAGCTTCAGCAACGCCGGTCCGGGCGCGGCCTACGGCGTGACCGTGACCGACAGCATGCCCGTGAGCGTTACCATTAGCGGCGTGACCAGCAGCACCTTCGGCAGCAGCGTGGTCATCACGCAGACCGACGGTAGTCCGAATTTTGCCTGGACAACTGGAGACCTCGCTGTTGGTGTGGGCGGCACTATCACGCTGACGGGAACGGTCTACGACCTGTCCGGCCTTGAAGGCTCGGCCATCGTGAATATGGCAGCAATTGTAGCCAGCAACGACGTCACGCTAACCAACAACACCAGCAACGCCATGGCGCATGTTCCACTCCACATCACCGAGCACGCGCCGGTGACCAACGCCGTGGGCGTGAATGTCACCGCGCCGATCACGGCGAGTTTCGATGCCGCTGTGCAGGCGAGCACGGTGACGACGCGCACCTTCACCGTACGCAGCAGCTTCCGCGGGCTGTACACGGATACGGCCACGCTGAACGGAAACACGGTCACGCTCGATCCGAGCCGCGACTTTTTTGCCGGCGAACAGGTGCAGGCGGTGGGCACTGCAGCGATATCCAGCACTGGCGCCGCACCGCTGGCACCCACCCAGTGGGGCTTCACAGCCGGGATGGTGACTAACCGCTGTGGTGTCTTTGCGGACAGCGGCCTGGCCGACGACGCCCTCACCGGCGTATGGGTCAGCAGCGTGGCGTGGGGGGATTACGACAAAGACGGTGACCTAGACATCCTCCTCACCGGCGGCACCAGCTCCGATCCGGTTGCAAAGGTTTACCGCAACGACAATGGAAGCTTTGTGGAGAGCGGCGACGTCGACGACGCCCTCATCGGCATAAGATATAGCAGCGTGGCGTGGGGGGACTACGACAACGACGGCGACCCGGACATCCTCTTCACCGGCCGGGACGCAGGCTCCGGCCGAGTGGCGAAGGTTTACCGCAACGACAATGGCAGCTTTGTAGATAGCGGCACGATCGATGACATCCTTACTGGCGTTTGGTCCAGCAGCGTGGCGTGGGGGGACTACGACAATGACGGCGACCTGGACATCCTCCTCACCGGCCTCGGCAGCTTCGGCTCGGTGGCGAAGGTCTACCGAAACGACAATGGCAGCTATGTGGACAGCGGCACGGTCGACGATGCCCTTGCAGTCGTCTCCGAAAGCAGCGTGGCGTGGGGAGACTACGACAACGACGGCGATCTGGACATCCTCCTCACCGGTCTCGGCATTCACGGCAAGGTGGCGAAAGTTTATCGTAACGACAATGACAGCTTTGTGGAGAGTGGCCCGGCCGACGACGCCCTAACCGGCGTCTCTAGCAGCAGCGTGGCGTGGGGGGACTACGACAACGACGGCGACCTGGACATCCTCCTCACCGGGTACGCAGGCTCCGGCCCAGTGACAAAGGTGTACCGCAACGACAATGGCGTCTTTGTGGAGAGCGGCACAGTCGACGATGCGTTCACCGGCGTTTCGGCGAGTAGCGCAGCGTGGGGGGACTACGACAACGACGGCGACCTGGACATCCTCCTCACTGGGTACGCAGGCTCCGGCCCAGTGACAAAGGTGTACCGCAACGACAATGGCAGTTTTGGGGACAGCGGCACTACCGATGACGCCGTCACCGGCGTTGCGTTCAGCAGCGTGGCGTGGGGGGACTACGACAACGACGGCGACCTGGACATCCTTCTCACCGGCTGGGACGGCAGCAACAATGTGGCGAAGGTCTACCGCAACGAGGACTGCCCAGACGTGCAGATCGCCAAGCAAGCCACGCCCGCCATCGTCACGCCTGGAGCGGCCATCACCTATACGTTAAGCTTCAGTAATGCCGGTCCGGGCATCGCTTACAGCGTGACCGTGACCGACAGCATGCCGGTGAGCGTGACCATTAGTGGCGTGACCAGCAGCACCTTCGGCAGCGGTGTGGTCATTACCCAGACCGGCGGTTCGCCGAACTTCGCCTGGGTAACGAGTGACCTAGGCGTGGGCGCAGGGGGCATCATCACGCTGACGGGGACGGTAAGCAACAGCGGCCTGGTGGCCGGCACCACCATCACCAACACGGCGACTATCGCCGTGTCCAACGACATCACGACAACGAACAACAATAGCAGCGCGGCCCTGGCCGTGAGCGAGGTGGCCTGCTACGCCACGCCCGACGACGGTGCCACGGTCTTTGCCGGCAACGACGCGCTGCCCGTGCAGCAGGCCATCGACGCAGCCGGAGCGGGCGGCACGGTCAAGGTTGCCGGCGCCTGTATTGGCGTGGTCAATCGGGCAAGTACGAACCAGACTGGTTATATCGCCAAGAATCTCTCCCTGCGTGGCGGCTACACAAATACCCTGGCAAGCTGGGCCGGCGCGGGCGACCCCGTGGCCAACCCGACAACCTTGGACGCTGCATCGCAGGGGGGGCGCGTGCTGCGCGTCTCCGGCAACTACACGGTCACCGTGCAGAATCTGCGCTTGACCGGCGGCAGCGCTGCCAATGGGGCCGGCATCTACAACAGCGGAGCCACGCTTACGGTCAGCAATTGCCTCATCTACAGCAACACGGCGAGCACCAACGGCGGCGGCATCTACAATGAGTCGGCCGGCAGCGTGACGCTCTCGGCCAGCAGCGTCGTCTCCAACAGCGCGAGCAACAACGGCGGCGGCATCCTCAACACGGGTAGCGGCAGTGTCGTCAGTATGACTAGCAGCGGCGTCCAGCACAACAACGCTGGCAGCGGCGGCGGTATCTACAACGGGGTGGCCGGCAACGTGATGCTCTCGGCCAGCAGCGTCGTCTCCAACAGTGCCTCTATCGGCGGCGCCATCTTCAACGGTGGCGCCGGCAGTGTGGCGCTCTCCGCCAGCAGTATCTTCTTGAACAGCGCAGACAACGTCGGCGGCGGTATCTACAACCAGTCGGCGGGCAGCGTGACGCTCTCGGCCAGTAGTGTCGTTTCCAACAGCGCCATCAACAACGGCGGCGGCATCTATAACACAGGTAGTGGCAGTGTCATTACCATGACCAACGACGGCTTGGTGCAGGGCAACAGTGCCAGCAACCTTGGCGGCGGCATTTTCAACCGACATACCGGCCTTGTGACGCTCTCCGACAGCAGCGTAATCCTCAACAGTGCCGGCGTCGGCGGTGGCATCTACAACGATCTTGCCGGTGGGGTGACGCTCTCCACCAGCAGCGTGCTCTCCAATAGCGCCGGCAGCCTCGGCGGTGGCATCTACATTACCGACACCGGCAGCATCCTCAGCATGACCAATAGCCGTCTGCTTCACAACAGCGCCGGCAGTGGCGGCGGCTTGTATCAAGCAGGCGGCTCCAGCCTGGTGACGGCCAGTTGCATTGTGGACAACAGCGACACGGCGGTGGCCTACATTGGCGGCACGGTGCCAATCACGGCGACGGCCAACTGGTGGGGCTATGCCAGCGGACCATCCGGCGCCGGCCCCGGTGTGGGCGATTCGGTCAGCAACAACGTGGACTTCAGCGGCTTCCTTACCGCGTCGATCCTGGGCTGTCCAACTTTCAGCGACTCGGACGTGGGCATCGTCAAGTCGGCGACGCCGTCGCTTGTGGTGTCCGGCGCGGCTATCACCTACACGCTGAGCTTCAGCAACGCGGGTCCGGGAATCGCCTACAATGTGAGCGTGACGGACAGCGTGCCGGCCGGCGTGGCCATCAGCGACGTATTCAGCAACGGTGTCGCCATCACCCAGACGAGCGGCAGCCCGAACTTCGCCTGGACGGTCGGAAACCTGGCCGTTGGTGCGGGCGGTGTCATCACGCTGACAGGAAGGGTAGATGACCCGCTTGCCATCGCGGGCTTCATCATCGTGAATACGGCGGCCATCACCGCCGGCAACGATATCACGCCGGCGAACAACGTTGCATTCAGCGTGACGAATCTGAAGAAGGCGACGCAGAGCAACGTGCAGAGCAGCCTCAATCCCTCGCTCTACAGCCAGGCGGTCACGCTCACGGCGAGCGTGGCCATCAGCGGTGTGACGGTGGCGGCGAGACCGATCGGCCCCACGGGGCAGGTGCGCTTCAGCGATGAGTCGGGCGAACTGGCTACGGTTAACCTGGTGGATGGCGTCGCCACCTTCAGCCGCGACACGTGGGCGGTGGGCACGCACACCGTCACCGCCGAGTATCTGGGCGACAGCCTCTTTGTCGGAAGCAGCAGTGACCCGCTCTACCAGGTCGTGGGCAAGCATGGCACGGCCACCAGCCTGGCCACATCACCGAACCCGGCGCCCATTGGCGAGACGGTGGTCATGACGGCCACGGTGGAAAAGCAGCTTGCCGTCCTCACCTTGCTCCCACCCGCCGACCCCACGGGCCAGGTGCAGTTCCGCATCGAGGGCGGCGATGTCCTTGGTACAGCCGATCTGGTGGGCAACACGGCCGTCTTCACCAAGAACGACTTGTCCAGCGGTGTCTACACCATCGTGGCCGAGTACCTGGGCGACGTCAACTATGCGGGCAGCACCTCCGACCCGATGCAGCAGGTCATCTCGCCACGGCTGACGGCGCGCAACGATGCGGCCGGGACGCTGCAAGGCGCGGCGGTGCAGATCGACCCGCTGGCCAACGATCTCGACCCGGCGGGCGGCGGGCTGGTCGTCGCGGCGGTCGAACAGCCGGTGAGCGGCAGCGTTGCCATCGACAGTGGCGACAAGACGGTCACCTACACGCCTGACCCGGCATTCTCCGGCGTTGTCACTTTCACCTACACGGCGCGTGACAGCAATGCCGCGGTAGACAGCGCCTTGGTCGCCGTGGTTGTCAGCGCGCGCGACGTAACGGGTGTCGCGCCACAGATCGGCGTGGTCGATAACGAGAGCGGCAGCACGCACGACTTCGACAGTGGTTCCTTCCAGGTGCAGGTGCAGATGCCGGCAGGCAGTTACCCGGGGCCACTGGGCGAGAAGGATATCTTTTACCTGGTCTACACCGAGGTGGTCACGCCCACGGGCGACGTCAACCAGCCGCCTGGTAGCTTCACGTGGGCGGGGATGGTCTTCCATCTCTCCGCCTTCGTCAATGGCACCGACTTGGGGCACTTCGAGTTCCCACAGCCGGTGACGCTCGTCATCGCCTATGACCCGGCGCTGCTGGGCGAGTTGTCGGAGCAGTTGCTCACGCCGTACTACTGGAACAGTACGACATGGGTGAATGACGGCATGAGTATCACGCATATCGACACGACGGCCCACCGCATTACCATCCAGATCTGGCATCTGAGCGAGTTCGCACTCTTCTCCCAGCCGCCGCTCGACTTTCCAAGCTATCTCTACCTGCCGGTCGTCACGAATCGCGGTGATTCGGCTGCGGTGTTGGAGGCGGCGGAGCCTGCCTCGACGCTTGACGTGGAAGCGCTTGTAGACGAACCGGCAATTGAGGAGGCAGCAGCCCCGGCCCCGGATGTGGACGAGACGGCCACACCGGAGGAGACCGCAACGCCGGACGCGGCGCCGGTGGCCGAAGAGACGGCAGCGCCAGAGGCAACGCCGACCGATGAAGCGGCGCAGCGGCTGCACCTGCCGGTCATTGTGCGGTAGGGACAGGCGCTGCGGCTGCAATCGAAAAGTACGAAGATCGAGCGCACTGGGCACCCCGTGCGCTCGATGCATTCCAGGATACACGCAAGGATCGAGAACTGCCGAGAGGGCTCTGGTCTTGATTCCCGCTTCCGTCAAGTGACATTTGACTGAAAAAACGACAGTCTTCGCCAAATGCCGAGACTGTCGTTTTCTGCGTCAATCTGCCGGTGGCGGCAGCGGCGTAGCGCGGTATCGTTGAAGGTATGCCTTCCTACGCTTCAATCGTCGTTCTCACCACATCCGTTGTCATGTCTAGTATTGCCGGCATTCTGCGTGGCCATCCCGGGTTGTGCGTGCGGGAGGCCGGCGTCGGCGATCTGTGCGCGCCGGGGTTTCCTGCCCCTGCCCTGGTGCTCTATGACGTTGCAGCCGTGGATGCCGCGCAGGTGCTGGCCTGCCTGGCTGCCGCGCCGGCCATCGTCGGGCTGGATCTGCGCCGCGACCGGGCGGTGACGCTCATGGGCGAGTTTTACCCGCTGGCGACGGTCGACGACCTTGCCGCCCTCTTTGTTACCCTCGGAATTGAAGCCCCACCTGCGCTGCCGGCGCAGCCTGGGCCGTGAATACAAATGACGTTTTATCGAAGGAGCCAGATCATGAACGCGCACGCCAATTCGCACTCGACCTTCTGCCATTCGGCCCAGCGAATCGAGCCTGACAGATGCCACGCCCGTACGCGCCGGGCGGCAGGCTGGCTGCTGGCCACCTTGTTGGCCGTCGTGGCGGTGCTGGGCCTGGCGCCGGCGGCACATGCGCAGGATATTATCCGCGTGACCCCGGACGGCGGCGACAGCGCAAATGGCAGCGACTGGACGACCAACGCCGCCAGCCTGCAACACGCCCTCAGTATTGCCGTGAGCGGCGATGAGATCTGGGTGGCGGGCGGCATCTACACGCCCGGTGTGACTATCAGCGACACCTTCACGGTGATCAGCGGCATCCAGTTATATGGCGGCTTTGCTGCGACAGAGACGCTGCGCACGCAGCGCGACTGGGTCGCCAACCCGACGGTGCTCAGCGGCGACGTCGGCGGCGACGACATTACGGACGCCTCTGGGGTAGTTGTTACAACGACCAACATTGTCGGCGCTAATGCGTATCACGTATTGTGGCTGGATGGGGCCAGCGGCACCCCGATCACTGCGACGACCCGCATCGATGGGTTCACGATCACTGCCGGCAGTGCTGCTGGTAAGTTTCCTCACAACAGCGGCGGCGGATTGTATTGCGCCGGTAGCGGCAGCGGTAACGAGTGTAGCCCAGCCATTGTCAACATGAAATTCGCCGGCAACTCGGTGAGCAACAACGGCGGGGCGATGTACAACAATGGCAATTACAGTGGCGTCAGCAGCCCCAGCCTGGAGTACGTGCTCTTTAGCGGCAACTGGGCGGGCAACGGCGGCGCGGCGATGTACAACAAGGGCTCCGGCGGCGGCGTCAGCAGTCCCAGCCTGGTTAACGTTACCATCTCCGATAACGCGTCCGATGCCCTCTATAGTGGCGGCGGCGCGATGTACAATGATGGCACAGGGGGCGGCACCAGCAGTCCGAGTCTGGTCAATGTCACTTTCAGCGGCAACTCAGTTTCCTCTAAGGGCGGGGCAATATTCAACGATTCGCAAAATAGCGGTGGTATCAGCAGCCCCAGCCTGGTCAACGTCATCTTCAGCGGCAACCGGGCGAGTTATGGCGGAGCGATGGCCAACAAAGCGACATTTGGCGGCACCACCAGCCCCAGCCTGGTCAATGTCACCTTTAGCGGCAACCGGGCAACCTCTCGTGGCGGGGCGATGTGGAGTAACGGTACTAGCAGCCCCAATTTGGTCAATGTGATCATGTGGGGCAACACCGCCTCAGTGGGAGCCCAGATATTTAACGACGACACCACCGTCACTCCGATCATCAGCTACACCCTTGTGTCCATGTCTGGAATCTTCAATGGGAGCAGCATCACCTGGGGGCCGGGAAACATCACCGATGACAGCGATCCGCACTTCGTAGCTCCTGTCTCTGCTTCTTCTGCCCCTACGACCAGCGGAGACTATCGGTTGACGATGGCTTCCCCGGCAATCAATGCCGGTCTCAACAGCGCCGTTCCGTCAGGCGTCACCACCGACCTGGATGGCAACGTGCGGATCCAGGATGGAACGGTGGAGATGGGCGCCTATGAGCAGCGCCTGCCGAACATCGGCATTGCAAAGTTGGCCAGCCCGGCCA
>ERZ795053.3849-NODE-3849-length-16688-cov-20.454518_pt1 | contig 16688 bp, 11 predicted proteins | sample MGYA00375137_ERZ795053 | MGnify/ENA primary metagenome ERZ795053 (study PRJEB30182, sample SAMN05720284) | activated sludge metagenome | isolation source: Anaerobic digester | place: Hong Kong | collected 2014-12-17 ...
AGGTCGATCAGCGTACTGCCGGCTTCGAGGTGCACCAGTCCGAGCTCATCGCGTCGGCGCAGCACCCGGCAGCCGACCACGTCGCCATAGAAGGCGATGCTGCGCTCCAGGTCGCGGACCCGGAACACGACGTGGTCGATACGAACAACGCTGAACGGGATCGCCACGGCGCTTGCTCAGGCGGCCTTCGCCGCTGCTTCGCTGGGCGCGCTGGTGCGGATCAGATGGTCGAAGGCGCTCAATGCGGCAGTGGAACCCGCACCCATGGCGATGACGATCTGCTTGTATGGCACCGTGGTGGCGTCGCCGGCGGCAAACACGCCGGGGACGTTGGTCGCGCCGCGATCATCAATCACGATTTCGCCGCGGGGCGACAGCTCGACCGTGCCCTTCAGCCACTCGGTGTTGGGCAGCAGGCCGATCTGCACGAACACGCCTTCCAGTTTGACGCGGTGCAGTTCGCCGTTGGCGCGGTCCTTGTAGACGAGGCCAGACACCCGCTGGCCGTCGCCGACGACTTCGGTGGTCTGGGCGCCGACGATCACGCCCACATTGGGCAGCGAACGCAGCTTGCGTTGCAGCACTTCATCGGCACGCAGCTTGTCGTCGAATTCGATCAGGGTGACGTGGGAGACGATGCCGGCAAGATCGATCGCCGCCTCGACACCGGAGTTGCCGCCGCCAATCACCGCCACGCGCTTGCCCTTGAACAGCGGACCGTCGCAGTGCGGGCAGTAGGCGACACCACGGTTGCGGTATTCGTCCTCGCCCGGCACGCCCATCTGCCGCCAGCGGGCGCCGGTGGCGAGGATGACCGACCTGGATTTCAGCGAGGCTCCCGGCTTTCCATTGACACCTTCGAGCTGGACTTCGACAAGGCCGCCCGGCGTGGCTGCCGGAATCAGCTTCGCGGCGCGCTGCAGGTTCATCACGTCAACGTCGTTCTCCTTGACGTGCTGCTCCAGCGCGGTCGCCAGCTTCGGGCCTTCGGTGTAGGGCACGGAGATGAAATTCTCGATGCCCATGGTGTCCAGAACCTGGCCACCGAAGCGCTCTGCCGCCACACCCGTGCGGATGCCCTTGCGCGCCGCATAGACCGCGGCAGCCGCACCGGCGGGTCCGCCGCCAATGACCAGTACGTCGAAGGCGTTCCTGGCCTTGATGGCTTCGGCTGCGCGATCGGCGGCGCCGGTGTCGAGCTTGGCGAGGATCTGCTCCACGCTCAGGCGACCGGCATCGAAAACCTTGCCATTGAGGAACACCGTGGGTACCGACATCACCTGGCGCTCCTCGACTTCCTTCTGGAACAGCGCGCCGTCGATGACCACGTGCTGGATGCGCGGATTGATCACGCTCATGGCATTCAGCGCCTGCACGGTGTCCGGGCAGCTCTGGCAGGACAGCGACATGTAGGTCTCGAAACGGAAGTCACCATCCAGTGCCTTGATCTGCGCGGTGACGTCGTTGTCCAGCTTCGGCGGATGACCGCCGACCTGCAGCAGCGCCAGCACCAGCGAGGTGAACTCGTGGCCCATTGGGATGCCGGCGAAGCGAACGCTCACGTCACTGCCAGTGCGACGGATGGCGAAGGACGGGCGGCGCGCGTCGTCGTCGCTGCGCACATAGCCGACCTTGGCGGACAGGCTGGCGATGTCCTGCAGCAGGCTTTCGAGTTCGCGTGACTTGTCGCCGTCGTCGAGCGATGCGGCAAGTTCGATGGGCTGCACGACCTTTTCGAGGTAGGCCGCGAGTTGGGCTTTCAGGTTGGCGTCGAGCATGGCGGGCTCCGTGGAGTGTGGGGGGGGCGGGAGGCTTGCGTCAGGCGTCGGGTGACGACTCACGAAAACATTCCGTTGGAGATCGGGACGACGTTGGACCAGGACTGCGTGGGCCGAAGGTTTCGGCCCACGCAGGTCGAGCAGCGGTGGTCGCCGGCCGCGTCGGAGCGCCGGACTCCCGACTGCTTGGGAGTGACGGCAACAGCGTCATGGCGTAACGACCGGCCCCTGTGCGTCAAGGGGCTGCCAAGCATTGAGCAGCAAGGCTTGGCGGGGATGTTGTAGTTAGATCTTGCCGACCAGATCCAGCGACGGGGTCAGCGTCTTTTCGCCTTCCTTCCACTTGGCCGGGCAGACTTCGTTCGGATGGGCGGCGACGAACTGGGCAGCCTTCAGCTTGCGCAGGGTTTCCGACACATCGCGGGCGATGGCGTTGTCATGGATTTCCAGCGTCTTGATCACGCCTTCCGGGTTGATGATGAAGGTGCCACGCAGGGCCAGGCCTTCCTCATCGATGTGCACGCCGAAGGCGCGGGTCAGCTGGTGGGTCGGATCGCCAACCAGCGGGAACTGCGCCTTGCCAACGGCCGGCGAGGTTTCGTGCCACACCTTGTGCGAGAAATGCGTGTCGGTGGTGACGATGTAGACCTCGGCACCGGCGCGCTGGAACTCCGCGTAATTGTCGGCGGCGTCCTCGACTTCGGTCGGGCAGTTGAAGGTGAAGGCAGCCGGCATGAAGATCAGTACCGACCACTTGCCCTTCAGGCTGTTCTCGGTGACTTCGATGAATTCGCCAGCCTGGAATGCGGTGGTCTTGAACGGCTGGACTTCAGTGTTGATAAGCGACATCAAGTACTTTCCTTGTTGTTGAGTGTGGGGAGAGGGGGAACAGCGGGGCCTAGGATAGGGAAGAGCGATCAATAGGTAAAATTGAGAATACAGATGCTATCGATAGATAGTGCCTATTGAATGTATTGCCAAGGCCTGGCGAAATCGCTTGGAGCCGCGTCAGCGCTCGCGATGGCGGGCAGGCGTCGGGAAGGGTTGGCAGGCCACCCGGCGGGAATGCGGGAGGCTTCGGTTTTGCGGATCGTGACGTGGCTCACGGCTTTGCAATGCGGCAGTGCGTCATGCCGCGCGGATTCCGCCAGCCGGTACTTTCGCCACGTTTCCCGGCGGCTGGCACTACCTATCCTCGCTCGCTGCACTGTCCGGAGATTCCCGATGTTTCGACGCAGCCTCCTTGCCGTGGCGACCGCCGCGGCGCTTGTTGCCAGCAGCACTTCCCTGTTCGCCGCCGATGACGTGCCGCTTGGCCGCCTGCCGCGTGACGTGGTGCCCGACGAGGTGTCGGTCGACCTGAAAATCGATCCGGCCAAGGATCGGTTCAGCGGCCACACCCGCATTGATGCTGCACTGGCAAAGCCCCTGAAGAGCTTCTGGCTGCATGGTCGCGACCTCGATATCCAGTCGGCCACGATCACCACCGCCGACGGCGAGACGGTTCCTCTGACCATCGAGCAGGCGCATCAAGCCGGCGGCGTGCTCAAGGCGACCGCGCCGGATACCCTGCCTGCCGGCAAGGCCGTGATTGATATCGTCTATGAGGCGCCCTTCGGCAGCCTTTCCGGCGCCTACCAGGTGAAACCGGAAGGCACGCCGCACGTGATGACGCAGTTCGAGTCGCTGGGCGCACGCATCACCTTCCCGGGTTTCGACGAGCCCAGCTTCAAGCAGCCGTGGAAGATCAGCCTGACCGTCCCTGCCGACCAGCAGGGCATCGCCAACACCCAGCAGGTGAGCGTGGAGCCGGCAGGCGAGGGCTGGAAGAAGCTGACCTTCGAAACCACCGAGAACCTGCCCAGCTATCTGGTCGCCTTCGCGGTCGGCCCCTGGGACGTCGTGAACTGGAAGGACATCCCGCCCAACAGCGTGCGCAAGACGCCGCTGCAGTTGCGCGGCATCGCCGCCAAGGGGCAGGGCGGCCGAATGGACTACGCGCTGGAGCATACCGGCGAAATCGTCGCTGCGCTGGAGAACTACTTCGACATCCCGTATCCGTTCGACAAGCTGGACATCCTGGCGGCCCCGGACTTCGCCGCAGGCGCGATGGAGAATCCGGGCCTGATCACCTATCGCGACTACCTGCTGTTCGTGAACGACGAATCGCCGGTGGGTGAGCGCCAGGGCTACTGGGGCACCCATGCGCACGAACTGGCGCACCAGTGGTTCGGTGACCTGGTCACCATGCCGTGGTGGGACGACATCTGGCTGAACGAGGCCTTCGCCACCTGGATGGGTAACAAGATCGTCCACCAGCTGCACCCGGAGTTCCATACCGACCGTGGCCTGATGCGCTACGGCATGTACGCCATGGGCCAGGACAGCCTGGCCAGTTCGCGTCGCGTGCACGAGCCGATCGAAGACTACACCGACATCGACTCGGCGTTTGACGGCATCACCTACGCCAAGGGTGGGGCTGTACTGGCCATGTTCGAGCGTTTCGTCGGCGAAGATGATTTCCGCCAGGCGATCCGCGACTACCTGCGCGCGCACAGTCGTGGCAACGCCACCAGTGATGACCTGATCCAGTCCATCGCCGCCCACAGCAAGGATGCCAAGGGCGTGGCGGCGGCTTTCCACAGCTTCATCGACCAGCCCGGCGTGCCGGAGCTGACGGTCAAGGTTGACTGCAGCGGTGGCATGCCGATCCTGCAGCTGAGCCAACGCCGCTACCTGCCGCTGGGTTCGGTGGTGGAGCGTATCGAAGGCCAGCATTGGGGCGTGCCGCTGTGCGTTCGCTATGAGGCGGACGGCAAGATCGCCAGCCAGTGCGAGCTGTTCGACAAGGCGCAGGGCGAGGTCACGCTGGACACCGGCAGCTGCCCGACCTGGGTGATGCCGAACGCCGATGGCGCCGGCTACTACCGCTATACGCTGGATCCGAAGTCGCAGCAGCAGCTGACCGCTGCCTTCGACAAGCTCAACGAGCGCGAGCAGACCGTCTACGCGGCAACCCTTGACGCCGCCTTCAGCGCCGGCACGCTGGATGCCAGCGCCTACCTGCAGAGCGTTCCGCTGCTGGCGTCGTCGGATGTCCGCGACACCAAGCTGGCGCCGACCGGGCAGATCGGCTGGATGATCGAGCGCATCGCGAAGGACGAGAAGCAGAAGGACGCGCTGCGTGCCTACGGCCGTGCGGTCTATGGTCCGATGCTCAAAGAGCTCGGTATCGACGCGAAGGACGGCGACACCGATGAGGATCGCCGCCTGCGCAGCGCGCTGATCGGCTTCCTGGCAGGCACCGCCAAGGATCCGGTGCTGCGCCAGGAGCTGGCCAACCGCGGTCGTCGCGTGCTGGGCATGTCGGTTGGCGACGAAGCGGGCGACGGAAAGCTGCATACCGACGCCGTGTCGGCCGACCAGCTGGGTACGGTGATCTGGGCGGCGTCGGAGCTGGGTGGCAAGGACGTGTTCGACGCGCTGGAGAAGCACTTCCGCAACACCGCTGATCCGAGCATCCGCGGCGACCTGTTGTCGGCCATGGGCAACATGGACGACAAGGCGCTGACCGAGCGTGCCCGCAAGCTGGTGTTCGAGAAGGACCTGCTGCGTCGCAACGAGCTGGCGCCGTTGCTGGGCTCGCAGGCGGGTACCGAGGACGATGATCGTCGCGCCGAGCTGCGCGCCTGGACCGATCAGCATTTCGATGAGCTGGCGGAACTGGTCGCGCCGAAGGTGCCGCGGGTGCTCTACATGTACTCGGCAAACATGTGCAGCCCGGAAGACGCCAAGGATCTCGACGCCAAGTTCGCCAAGCGCATGGCAGACGTCGAAGGCGGGCCGCGTGCGATGGCGCAGGCCAAGGAACGCATCCAGCTGTGCAGCGACCTGCGCGAGGCGCAGGCCAAGCATCCGCTGGTGATTCCCGAATACAAGCCGCGCTGATTCCATCGTCATTGCACAGCAGAAGGCCCGCCGAACGCGGGCCTTCTGCGTTGCGGCGTTATGATGGGCGGCAGCAACCCGACGGATACGCAGCACCATGTCCCAACCGGCTCTGACCGACGCCGAACGCGCGGAAATCCACGAACGTTTCCTGCAGGTGCCGGAACGCGGCAGCACCGACCATCTGCTGCGTCTGGTGCAGCAGCACCACGTGACTCTGTCGACCATGGCCGACACCAAGGCCAATATCATCATCACGGTGTCGTCGATCATGTTGACCCTGGTGCTGGGGCGGCTCAGTGATCCGGATCTGCGCATCGCGCTGATGGTGCTGGGTTTCTTCACGTTGCTGGCCCTGCTGCTGGCGATTCTGGCGGTGCTGCCCAAGTACCGGCCGATCCGCCATCGCAGCGACCGCCTGCCGCCGGGTTTCAACGTGCTGTTCTTCGGCCATTTCGCCATGCTCGACGAGAAGGACTTCATGGAGCGCATGGCGGCGGTGATGCAGCCGGGACAGGCTTACGAGACCGTCGTTCGCGACGTGTATTCCCTCGGCAGTTATCTCGCCCACCACAAGTACCCCTACCTGCGCCTGAGCTACCTGTTCTTCATCGCCGGTTTCGTGCTGGCCTGCCTGGTTGCCGGCGTGGAGCTGGCGCTCGCTTGAACATGGCAGGCACGGTTTCCGTCCGGGTGCGGGAAGCGGCCGGGCAGCTGGATGCCGGCCTCACGGCCGCCGAGCGCCGCCATGAGGCGGAACTGCTGCTTTGCCACGTGCTCGGTCGCGACCGCGCCTGGCTGTTCGCGCATGCCAATGACGCGCTGGACGTTGATGCCGCACGGCGTTTCGATGAGCTGCTGCAGCGCCGTGTTGCTGGAGAGCCGGTGGCCTACCTGATCGGCTCGCGCGGATTCTGGACGCTGGATCTGGCCGTCAGTGCCGATACGCTGATTCCGCGGCCGGAAACGGAAACCCTGGTGGAGCAGGTGCTGGCGAGGCTTCCGGCCGATCAGACCTGCGAGGTCGCCGACCTGGGCACCGGTAGTGGCGCCATTGCTCTGGCCCTGGCCAGTGAGCGTCCGGCGTGGCGGCTGCATGCGGTGGACGCCAGTGAGGCAGCCCTGGAGGTGGCAGGGCGCAATCGCGATCAGTTGCGGCTGGTAAACGTGAGCCTGCATCTCGGCGACTGGCTGCAGCCGCTGGACGGGCTGCGCCTGGATGCCATCGTCAGCAACCCGCCGTACATCGAGGACGACGACCCGCACCTGTCGCAGGGCGATCTTCGCTTCGAGCCGCGCATGGCGCTGGCCTCCGGCGCGGATGGACTCGATGCCATCCGCAACATCGTCCGGCAAACTCCGAGCCACCTCAAGCCGAGTGGCTGGCTGCTACTGGAACACGGCTGGCGGCAGGGCGAGGCGGTTCGCGCGCTGCTCGATGCCGCAGGTTTCGCCGAAGTGGCCACCGTGCCCGACCTCGAAGGCCGCGACCGCGTCAGCCTCGGACGCTGGCCGGGCTGAAGCGCCGCCTCAGTTGCGCGGCTGCAGCAGCGAGCCGAAGCTCAGGTACCAGGAGCTGGCGCCGGTATCGGCGTGGCCATAGCCAAGGAAAATCGGCCCGAAGAAGGTATCCACGCCAAGGAACACGCTGCCCGCATAGATCAGCGAGTCGGCGCTGACCTCACCACGTGACTGCCAGACCGCGCCGCTTTCCAGGCTGACGCCAAGGTAGGCGGGCACCGAGAACAGCTCTTCGGCATTGCCGAAACGGCGGTAGTAGACGCTGCGGAACAGGGCGGACTGGTCGCCATACAGTTCGCGATCGCCATAGCCGGAGAGCCGGGTGAAGCCGCCCAGCAGATTGCCTTCCTGCAGCAGTCCGGGTTCGCCCCAGCTGCTGTGCAGCCGCGTGCTGAACAGGTAGTTGCTGGCACCGCGTGAGAGCGCCTTGTCCCACACCAGGTCCAGGCTCTCGCCATCGCTGTCGCTGCCCAGGGCTTGTCGGTAAAGCTCTCCCTGCAGCGCGAAACGGCTGCCGCGTGACGGGAAGCTGGCGCTGTCCAGCGAGTCGCGGATGACGCCGCCGCGCCACAGGCCGTAGTTGTCGCTGATCCGCTCCGGCAGCAGGATGTCATCGCCAATGCTGAGTCGTGCCGACTCCCGGCCGTACTCCAGTGCCGTGTACAGGCGCAGCTTGGGCGAAATGTCGACGCCGAGTTCGGTGCCGAGATTGTCGCGGCGCACCCGATAGGTGGCGAAGGCGCGGTTGTCGAAGCGCAGCGGCTGGCTCAGCGAGCGGGTCTGCGCGTACGGCTGCAGGTAGAACTGTCCGTTCTCGCCCCAGGGCTGGAAGTATTCCGAACGCAGGCCGGTGGCGCGGCCGAGGTCCAAGCGATTGCGCCACTCGCCGCCGTAGCGGTTGAGTCCGGTCATGGTCAGTTCGCCGGTCAGCTGGAAGCTGCTGCCGCCGTTGAAGTTGTCGCTGAGCGCCAGGCCGAAGTCGAGGTAGTTCGGCCCCCAGCCCTTGTCCACTGGCGTGACCAGCAGGCCGACGCCATCCTTGCGGCGTTCCGGGCGCCAGTCGATGCGCTCGTAGTTGTCATAGCCGAAGGCACGGCCGATGTCGGCTTCAATATCGCTGGTGTCCAGCGGTTGGCCGACCAGGCCGGACAGCTGGTCGCGTACGTAGCCGGCCGTGCTGGAGCGCCGGGTCACCACCTCGAGGAAGGCGATCAGCGGCGGATCGAAGCGGCGGGCGCGGCGCTTTTCCTGCCACGCCGCGTAGTCGGCCTCGCTGACCGCATAGCGACGCAGCCTTTCGATGTTCTCGTCGGCGGCGATCTCGCCGAACTTCACCAGCTCCGCGGCGCGAAGGAAGTCGGTGCTGGAGGCGCCGCCAAGGTCGGGGACGATCAGCGTATCCTGCTCACCCAGCGAGGCCAGCTGGGCCTCGGTCTGCCGTTGCATCAGCACGGTGATCATCTGCAGCGTCACCGAAACCGGCGAATCGAGGTTGGACTCCGGAAGCAACGGCTCACTGACGTCCACGGCGATGATCGGCGCGCTGCTGATGTGGCGCACCACGTCGATGGGCACCTGGTCGACGATGCCGCCGTCCACCATGAGCTTGCCGTTCACGCGGATCGGCGCGATGGCTGCCGGTACCGACATGCTGGAGCGGATCGCCAGCGCCAGATCGCCGCCGTCAAACACCACGGGCTGTCCGCTGCCGATGTCGGTGCCCACGCAGCGGAACGGAATGGATAGCTGATCGAACTCCTCGGTTTCCCAGACCGGCAGCAGCAGCCGGCGCAGCATCATCAGCAGCTTCTGTCCCTGCAGCAGGCCGCGCGGCAGCTGGATGCGACCATCGCGCAGGCCGAGCTTGAGGCCGAGCAGGTAGCGGTACTCGTCCTGTTTGCGGCGCATCGGTCGCTCGATGCGCGCCGGGTCGTCCTCGAACAGGTCCTTCCAGTCCAGTTGACCGAGGATCGCCTCGATTTCCTCGGCGTCGTAGCCGGCCGCGTACAGGCCGCCGACCACCGACCCCATGCTGGTGCCGGCAATCGCATCCACCGGGATCCGCTCGCGTTCCAGCACCTTGAGGATGCCGATATGCGCCGCGCCGCGCGCGCCGCCTCCGCCCAGCACCAGGGCGATGCCCTGCGGCATGCCGGGGTCGTCGTTGGCGGCGTTGAGATCCGGGGCGATGAGGTCATCCGCGAGGACTGGCTGTGCGCCGAACGCACAAAGCAGCAGCCCCATTAGGGTGGCGGAGACGCGATCCCTGAAGGTGCTTTGTCGTGTCATGCGACAAAGGTTAGCTGAAAACGCCTCTCCGCCGTGGCGGCGAATACTCGTGCCGCGTTGTCCTAGGCCGAAGCGCTACGAATGCTGGCGCTGTCGATTGCCGGTCGGCGGCGGCGGATCGATGCTGCAATACCTTCAGCATCGAGGCCGACCGAGGCCAGCATGTCGCCGCGCTCCATGTGTTCGAGATAGCTGTCGGGCAGGCCCAGCTGCAGGACCGGTGTGGGGATGCCTTCGGCGGCCAGCCATTCGGCCACGGCACTGCCGGCGCCACCCATCACGGCGTTGTCTTCTACCGTGACCAGCAGGTCGTGGGACTCGGCCATCTGGCGGATCAATGCCGTGTCCAGTGGCTTCACGAAGCGCATGTTGACCACACTGGCATCAAGCATCTCGCCGGCTTCCTCCGCCGGCGGGACCATGGCGCCAAAGGCGAGGAGGGCGACGCCGCGACCCTTGCGACGCAGCTCCGCCTTGCCGATGGGCAGCGTGTCCAGCGATTCGCTGATGGCGACGCCGGGTCCCTTGCCGCGCGGATAGCGCACCGCCGCCGGGCCTTCGTGGCGGAAGCCGGTGCTGAGCATCTGCCGGCATTCGTTCTCGTCGGCCGGTGCCATCACGACCATGTTCGGGATGCAGCGCAGGAAGCTGAAGTCGAAGCTGCCGGCATGCGTGGCGCCATCCGGGCCGACCACACCGGCACGGTCGATGGCGAACAGTACGTCGAGGTTCTGCAGCGCCACGTCGTGGATCAGCTGGTCGTAGGCGCGCTGCAGGAAGCTGGAGTAGATCGCCACCACCGGCTTGCCGCCTTCGCAGGCCATGCCGGCGGCCAGCGTCACCGCATGCTGTTCGGCGATGGCCACGTCGAAATAGCGTGCCGGGTATTCCTTGCTGAAGCGCACCAGGCCGGAGCCTTCGCGCATTGCCGGAGTGATGCCCAGCAGGCGCTCGTCGGCAGCCGCCATGTCGCAGAGCCAGTCGCTGAACACGTCGGTGTAGGTCGGTTTCTTCACGCCACCCGACTTGACCATGCCCACCTGCGGGTCGAACGGTGATACGGCGTGATAGCCGATCTGGTCGCCCTCGGCGCGCTCGTAGCCCTTGCCCTTGGTGGTGATGACGTGCAGCAGCTGTGGGCCCTTCAGCGTCTGCAGGGTCTTCATCGCCGACAGCAGCGCCGGGATGTCGTGGCCGTCGATCGGGCCGGTGTAGTGGAAGCCCATTTCCTCGAACAGCGTGGACGGCACGAACATGCCTTTCCAGTGTTCCTCCCAGCGGCGCACGAAGCGCGCGGTCGGGCTGCGCTTCTTGTCGCCGAGCAGCTTCTTGCCGCCTTCGCGCAAGGCGTTCAGCGTGCGCGAGCCGCTGACCCGGCCAAGCATCTTGGTCAGCCCGCCGACGTTCTCGGAGATCGACATGCGGTTGTCGTTGAGGATTACCAGCAGGTTGGGCTCGGGATCCATGCCACCGGCGTGGTTCAGCGCCTCGTAGGCCATGCCGGCGGTCATCGCGCCATCACCGATCACGGCAACGACACGGCGCGGATCACCGGCACGCGCCAGCGCCACGGCCATGCCCAGCGCTGCGGAAATCGAGGTCGAGCTGTGGCCCACGCCAAACGTGTCGTATTCGCTTTCCTCCCGGCGCGGGAACGGCGCCAGGCCATCGCGCTGCTTGACCGTGTGGATGCGGTCGCGGCGGCCGGTGAGGATCTTGTGCGGGTAGCACTGGTGGCCGACGTCCCAGACCAGGCGGTCATCGGGCGTGTTGTAGAGATAGTGCAGGGCGACCGTCAGCTCGATCACGCCCAGACCAGCGCCGAAATGACCGCCCACCTGCGCCACCTGCTCAATCAGGTAGGCACGCAGCTCATCGGCGATGGTCGGCAGCTCGCTCTCGGGAAACTGGCGAAGATCGGCTGGCGTCTCGATGCGGGCCAGCCGGGGATAACGTTCGGAATCGATCATGGCGCTCTCTGTCTGAGCGCCAATTTTCGGCTACATGGACGGAGTCGGCAAGGCGAAGGCGGCAAACAGACCGGCAAGATCAGGCATTTCCGTGACCGCTGTCAGGCTAGTGTTCATCGAGCAGCCACCAGAACGGGATGTAGGCCGGATCTTGCCCGGTTCTTTCCCGAGCCATCGCCCAGTACTCGGCATAGATGGTCAGGCCAACCGCCAGGCGGCGGCGGTCCAGGTTTTCCGGATCCTCGACCGGCAGCGGCCAGCCACTGGCGTCTACCTGGGTGCCATAACGCTGTGGTTTGCCTTCACGGACGAGGATGCGGTCCTCGAGCAGCGGCAGGGTTCCGGCTGGCAGTTCGTTGTCGCGGTGGGCGCGCCGGACAAGCGGCAGCAAGGTCCGCTGCATTGCCAAGTCAGCGTGTTGCAGAACCAGAAAGGCCCCCATCGTCGCGCGTTTGCCGAACACCGAACGTCCAGGCCAGCCGCAGGCTTTCACGATACGGCTGAGTGCGGCCTGATTCTGCGAGTCGAGATCGACGGCATTGGAACCCGCCACACGCGACGCCTGGTCATCAACGTAGAGCTGCTCCAGTTGCCGGCGGGCTGCGGCGGTTTCACATCTGTCGCCTGACAAGGCTGCTGCCGAGTTCAGGGCAAGGCAACTGCTGGTTGCAGCGATCAAGAGCAGGCGCAGGTATTTCATGGTCCGAAACGAAAAGGCGACGCCACTTGGTCGCGGCGTCGCCCTTGAAGTTCCAGATTTGTTGACGTGCTCAGCGACCGCGAAGGCGTCCGAGGAAGCCCTTCGGCGCTGGCGCGGCTTCCGGCTCGGCCGGCGGCACGTCCACTTCGGCGATGCCGGCGGCGAGGTAGGCGTTGATGAAGTCGGCGACTTCGCTCGCGCCGGCGCCGCTGCCCTCGGTGATTTCCGCCGGCGTCTGCGGACCCTTCATCATCACCGTGGCGATGCGGAAATGCTTCGGGTATTCGCGTTCGATCTGCGGCCATTTCAGCAGCTTGTACTTGTCGTCAGCTTTCAGGCCGTCGATCAGGCTGCCATCGCCCATGGCCAGGCCGCAGAGGAAGCGCAGGCGGACGTAGGGCTGGCTGCCGCTGTCCGCGCGCGCCTTTTCCAGCTCGCCCGGGCTGATGGCGGTCCAGTCGTCGCGCTGGATCACGCGACTGCAGTAGGGCAGGAAGCCCTTCAGCGCTTGCGGGCCGATGTAGACCTGCTGCTGCGGGTCGAGGATCAGCGGCGGTGCACCGTCCACGCTCAGCTTGACCGCGCCGGGAAGCGCGCCGGTCGCCAGATAGTCGATCAGCATCGGGTCGCGCGGTGGCGGCGCCGGTTCTGGCTCAGGTTCAGGTTCCGGTGCAGGAGCCGGTTCCGGGGCGGCTGCAGCAGGCGTCGGCGCCGGTGTAGCTGCGGCCGGCTTCGGCGCTGCTTCGGGTTCCGGTGCGGGCTTGCTCGGGGCTGGTTGTGCCGGGCTGGCTTCGGCCTTCTTCCGTGCCGGCTTGCGCTCGGCGCCGCTTTCCAGCCCCTGCAGCAGCGCAGCGATGGCCTCGGCGCTGACTGGCCGGTTGAGCACGTGGTCGGCGTCGGCGTCGCCGTGCGAGGTCAGGGCGACGATGGTTCGTCCGGAGTTGTGCACCTTCAGCCAGGTCATATGGCCATAGATGCTGTCCACGTCGACCACCAGGATGCCGGCGTCGGATTCGTTGTCGATATGCCAACCACCGCCCAAGGACTTGTTGGCGCTCTGGAACAGATCATTCAGCGCCTGCTGTTCGGCGCCATCCATGCCAGTGAAATGCACGGTCTTTCGGATGCTCATCACTCCCCCTGACGAAACCTGAATCTGGGCTCGTTCGGCCCTTCTGGCCTCGCGTAGCCCGCAAGTTTTGGGGAAATGGGGCGCAACGTCAATTCCGGCGCGGGTTTCCGCGACCGCAGTCAAGGTTTTTTGCGCCCTTCGCCGGCGTATGGTTATTGCAGCTGCCGACGCCGTTTGCGCGGCAGGTGGTTGCGCAGGAATTCCATCTGGTCGGCGAGAATGTTGCGGTTGGACAGGATCAGGTGCTCGACCCAGCTTGGACGGAACGGCACGGCCAGCAGCGGCATGTGCGCCTGCTGAGGCGTGCGACTGCCCTTGCGCACGTTGCAGTGCAGGCAGGCGCTGACCACGTTCTGCCAGATGTCACGGCCGCCCTTGGACAGCGGCATGACGTGGTCGCGGGTCAGGTGGCTGCGCGGGAAGTGCTCGCCGCAATACAGGCACAGGTAGCTGTCGCGCGCGAACAGTGCGGCGTTGGTTAGCGCGGGAGACGGATCAATGGCCTGCGCCCGCGCCTGTCCGCGCGAGGCGACGATGGGGTGCAGGTGGATCTGGCTCTGCTGATCGGTCTCGCGGTTCCAGCCGCCATGAATGGTCAGGCAGGGATCGCCCAGCGTCCAGGCAACGGCTTCACGCACATACAGGCAAACGGCATCCTGCCAGCTGATCCAGTCGAGGATGCGCCCGGTCGCGTCCAGCGACAGAACGCGTGTGCTGTGGATATCCCCTTCGCTCCCGACGGCAGCCAGCATGCAAGCCTCCTCCTCGTGATCGTGGAGCGGCGCGGTCGCGTCAACGGACGCGGGTGCGTCGCATCAATCCATCGTCGGCGGCAAACAGGCTCGAAAACCGCTTTCCGACGGTATCGAAGACCGAGCATAGCGGAATTGCGTTGCAGTGGCATTGCTGCGCGGCGGCATTTCGCGCCCGCCACGCGTATCGACTTACAGCGGCTTGGTCAGCCGCAGCATCTCGGTGCCGAAGCCGGCCTGCTCGTACATCTTGCGGGCGCGCTCGTTGCCGGGGAACACGGCCAGCGTCAGCCGCTCGCAGCGATGTTCGTTGGCGAACTCCTCGGCGTAGCCAAGCAGGGCGCGACCGATACCCTTGCCATCCCAGCCCTTGGCCACGGCCAGGTCGGAGATGTGGCAGTTCATGCCGCCGCTGAAGAAGTCAGTCATGGTCTGCAGGTGCAGGAAGCCGACGCGCTTTCCGTCGTCGGTTTCGGCAACCAGCATGAAGCTGCCGGGCGGCTCGTGCTCCAGATGCCGGTCGAGGTCGCGGCGGATGCCCTCGGTGACGGTCGTCCGCTTTCGCCAGGGCGGAAGCTCGAAATCGACGAAACGCGGAACGATGCCAAAAATGAAGTCGTCGTCGTCCGCATCGGCGGCGCGGACCAGCAGCTCAAGATCACCGGCTTGGATATGCATTGCGGGGCAATGTGTTGGAGTCGAATCCCGAGAATACTGACTTGCTGGCGGGCTGAACAGTGGGGCCGGAAGATGCCGCCGACAGGCGGTCGGCGGCATCCTTACAGTAGTCCCTGTGTTTCGATCAGCTGTCGAAGCCTTCGTCAGCCAGCGACAGCAGCGTCCTGGCACCGCTGCGGATGGCCGCACCGTGGGCCACGGCACGCGGCAGGATGCGCTGGAAATAGAAGCGCGCGGTTTCCAGCTTGGCGGCCTTGTAGGCGTCGCCATGCTCGGACTTGTGAACGGCGGCAACGCTGCGTGCCCACCAGTAGGCCATGGCGAGATAGCCCGTGTACCAGAGGTAGTCGAAAGCCGCCGCGCCGATCTCGTCCGGGTCCTGCGCGCCGCGCTTGCCCACTTCCATGGTGATCGCCTGCCACTCCTTGGCGATCTGCGCCATGGCGCCGATGAATTCGCCCATCACCGGGTTAGTGGCTTCGGCGGTGCAGAGGTCGGAAATCTGCTTGAGGAAGTGCTTGGCGCCGACGCCGGACAGCTGCATCACCTTGCGGCCCAGCAGATCCAGCGCCTGGATGCCGGTAGTGCCTTCATACACCGTGGTGATGCGCGCGTCGCGGGCCAGCTGTTCCATGCCCCATTCGGCGATGTAGCCGTGGCCGCCGAAAATCTGCATGGCGTCGTAGGTGCATTCGACCGCGGCTTCGGTGAGCAGCGCCTTCACGATCGGGATCATGAAGCTCAACAGTTCGTCGGCTTCCTTGCGCTCATCGGCATCCTCGCTGCGATGGACGATGTCGACGAGGGTTGCGGCGTGCAGCGCCATGCAGCGGCCGCCTTCAGCAAAGGCCTTCTGCGTGAGCAGCATGCGACGGATGTCCGGGTGCACGATCAGCGGGTCGGCTGGTTTGTCCGGGAACTTGGCGCCGGACAGCGCGCGCATCTGCAGGCGGTCGCGCGCGTAGGCGAGGCTGTTCTGGTACGCGCGATCAATCAGGCCCAGGCCCTGGATGCCGACCGCGAGACGTGCGGTATTCATCATGGTGAACATGGCGTTGAGGCCGCGGTTGGCTTCGCCGATCAGATAGCCTTCGGCGCCGTCGAAGTTCATCACGCAGGTGGCCGAAGCCTTGATGCCCATCTTGTGCTCGATGCTGCCGCAGCGCACCGCATTGCGCTCGCCCATATTGCCGTCGCGGTCGGTCTTCACCTTCGGCACGATGAACAGCGAAATGCCCTTGGTGCCGGCCGGCGCGTCCGGCAGGCGCGCCAGCACCAGGTGCACGATGTTCTCGGTCAGGTCGTGCTCGCCGGCGGTGATGAAAATCTTGGTGCCGCTGATCGCATACTTGTCGTCAGCGATAGGCTCGGCCTTGGTCTTCAGCAGGCCAAGGTCGGTGCCGCAGTGCGGCTCGGTCAGGCACATGGTTCCGGTCCAGCGACCATCGACGATGGGCTGCAGGAACACCTTGCGCTGCCAGTCTTCGCCATGCGCCTTCAGTGCCTCGGTGGCGCCATGCGACAGCAGCGGGTAGGTGCCCCAGCTCAGGTTGGCGGCGTCGATCATTTCCTTCACCGCCACGCCAACGGTTTCCGGCAGGTGCTGTCCGCCCATGTCTTCCGGGGCGGTCAGGCCCGACCAGCCGTTCTCGACGAACTGGTTGTAGGCTTCCTTGAAGCCCTTCGGTGTGGTGACGCTGCCGCTCTCGGCATCGTAGTGGCAGCCTTCGGCGTCACCGGTCTGGTTCAGCGGCACCAGCACGGTTTCGTTGAAGCGCGCGGATTCCTCCAGCACGGCGTCGATCAGCTCGCGGTTGGCCTGGTCCGAGCCGGGCAGGCGCGCGAACAGCGGCTCCACGTCGAGCACGTCGAAAAGGGCGAAGCGCAGGTCGCGCAGCGGGGCTTTGTAGCTGTTCATCG
>ERZ795053.3851-NODE-3851-length-16685-cov-5.356103_pt1 | contig 16685 bp, 15 predicted proteins | sample MGYA00375137_ERZ795053 | MGnify/ENA primary metagenome ERZ795053 (study PRJEB30182, sample SAMN05720284) | activated sludge metagenome | isolation source: Anaerobic digester | place: Hong Kong | collected 2014-12-17 ...
CCAGTCCTTCGCCCCGGAACGCCCCAGCCAGACGACATGGGACGATTCCCCATGCCCCCTCTGGTGAGCCAGCTCGGTCAGCTTCGGGCTGAGGCATTCGTCGATCAGGAACTTCATCCGGCTCGCCTGCGCGGCACGCGATGATCCGAGAGGATGCGCGCACCTTCGGGCAGTCTGGCGATGAGCGGCTTCGGCCGTCCGCGAAGGGGGTTGGCCTCCGCATAGAGCGCGGCCAATTCCAGCCTGTCCTCGGTCAGAGACGGATAATCCTCAAGGATCTCCTTGGCGGGGACGCCCGCCGCCAATGCGGCCGCGACGTCGTGAACCGGAACGCGCGTGCCGCTGATGACCGGGGTGCCGCCCATGATGTCATCGGAGATGGTGACCACCTCGCGCGCGGCGTCCAGCCGTTCCAGCCGTGCGACGGAACGCTCGAAGAAGGGCAGAAGGTCGATGGTCAGGAAGTCGTGGCGAACGGTCCAGTCGGCTTTCAGCATGGCCTCGGTGGCTGCGCGGTTCCAGCGCCGCAACCGTGGCTCGGCGGAGCGGATGGCGAACAGGCGTTCCTCCGAGGTCAGCCGTTTGGCGCTCTCGAAATAGAAGGCGATCAGGGTGCAGGCGGCCCCTAGCACGAAACGTCCGTTTTCGACCGAGACCAGCGTTTCGGGCAGGATGCGCTCGTCGATGACGCGATTGACATCGCGCAGGCTGACGCGGGCGACCACGGCCGCCTCCGTGGCCTTCAGCATTTCAGTCGCGGGCATGGGCGCCTCCAACCAATAAATCTTCCGATGTGTCGGAATATATATTGGAGGCGCCCCAATTTCAAGGCTGACCCACGATCCGCCAGCCGTTTCCGCCATCCTCAAGCCGCCAGAGGCTGCGCCACGTCGGCGGTTCTGTCGTCGTTGCCTGCTGCCTTCTGAAGGAAGCGCGCGAGCGACGTCTTCCGGGAGTCCCGATCCAGCGCGTAGGCGGTCTGCTTGAACTCGATGCCATCGAGCAGGCCCTGAATGTAGCCAGCAATCGTGTCGGCCGCCATGATGAGGGCCGTGTCGACGGTGTGGATGTAATTGCTCGTGACAGACCCCTTGGCGTGACCGACGAGAGCGGCGATGGTGATCTCCGTGAACCCGAGATCATTCGCTATGCTCGCGAAGCTATGGCGAAGAACGTGGGGAGTGACATCGGCAAGCGGGGAGTCCGTGAAGATCTTCTTCCAGTGATTGGGGAAGCTGCCGAACGCTCTGTCCTCATCACGGCCGGGAAACACATAAGTGCCGATACGCGACTTGGCGCGCTCTTCCAGATACTCCACGACAGGCAGCCCGATGGGCCGAATGGAATAGCCTTCCTTGCTGTCTTCAAGGCGCAGGCAACTGGCTTGGGCGTCAACTTCGCTCCAGCTTAGCCCGATCATTTCCGATCGGCGGCAACCCGTCATGGTGATCTGGCGGATGATCTCGACGGTCATGGCATAATTCTCGTTCTGCGCTGCTTTGCGCAGCAAGACACCAAGTAGGCGATACTCCGCCTCGGACAGCCGACGCTTGCGGACGTTATCCTTCGGTTTCTTGATGCCATGCGCCGGGTTCCGCTCGATGATCCCAGCATCGACGGCATAGGTAAGAATACCGCCGAGAAGGCTGACGGTTCGAGCGGCAGTCCCAGGACCGCCGCGGACAATGGCCCTGCCTCTAAGCTTATCGGTCTTGACCGAAATCCGAGTTTTACCCGCCATGACGTCTTTGAGGAGCTTGTTGACGTCGGATTTGGTCAAGTCACGCACCCGCCGACTGCCCAAGAGCGGGATGATGTGCCGGTTGATCCGCCCGGTATCGGTCACAATCGTGCTGTGCTTCTTTGGACGGCCGCCTTTCCCCATGATGAGACCGGCGTTCATGTCATTCAGATAAAGAGTGCAGAGTTCCTTGACCGACATGGACTTGCGATCGAGCTGCTTTTCCTCGGCCGGGTCTTCGCCGCGCGCGATCCTGCCAAGTTGGACCTTGGCCTCCTGGCGGGCCAGTTCTGGCGTCCAGATACCATGCAGGCCGATGGTGTAGCGCCGCGACCGTCCTCCCTGGCGATACTGGATCACATAGCTGCGCTTGCCTGATGTGAAGACACGAAGCCCGAAACCGGGTAGCTCATCGTCCCAGATCACGTAATCACTGCGACGGCTTTCCGCCGCATCGACGACGCGTTTTGTAAGTTTAGCCATGGACTTCCTCCGTCACATGCCCGAAAACCCGCGTAAGCACCACGTAAGCAGCAGGGCGAAAACCGTGGCGAACAGAAGGATAGGCTTGTCGGCGAAGGAAATCAAATTCCTTTTTATTTACAGTAAGATAGCGCAGCATAGCGTGCTCCTTTCGGTAATCGACGGAGCTAGTCGTAATCCCTCCGAAGGCGAAGGTCACAGGTTCGAATCCTGTCGGGTGCGCCATTTGCTAGCAAGATGATAGCTTGTACTTCCAGACACAGACACGAGTTCGGTCGCGCCACCGGCGCGACAGTCATGGCTTCTGTCGGCGCATGAAGTCGCGGAACGCGCGATACTGCTCATCGTTAATGCCATAGAAGTCGGCGGATGCGCCTGGCCGCTGGTGCTCGGGGAGAACCCCGCGCGGTCCAATGAGCTGATCGAGGAATTCCTTCGCCCGGTCATACTCGGTTTTGCTGGCGAACACATACCTGAACTCGGTGCCGTGCCCGAAGTGATAGAACTCGATGTTGCACTCATCAGACTTCGTCATATTGGCACCTAGTCTGGGTTTCGTGGATAAGCCGTGATAACACGATAGCCGTTCCTGGCGACCGGATCGCGCCGGATGTAGACGCCAACACCGTAGGTTTTCTCGAAACCGAGGCTGGCTGCGGACTGTAGAAGCATAGGCTTCGAAGCCGGTTACGGACGCAAAATAGGCGTCGACTCGCCGTTCCGATAAGGTGCCGTTGGCCACGCCATCGACAATAGGACGGTTGCGGGCGAGGGTCGAGTTTACCAGCTTGTTGGCGGCTTCCACCGACGGGAAGGAACCGCTGCGAATGCTGTGTCTCGTTGGATCAGGATCGGCGCGAATCGAGTCGCGGACGTAGCCCGCAACCGTTTCCGGGGTCTTCCCGCCGTGCTTGGCGATTGTATGGCCTCCCTTCTGCTCCTCCTCAAACAGATCCACTCGATACCGCTCGACGTCGCTGGCTTGGGCCACGCGCACGCCACCGCCACCGGACCCGCCTCCGGTGCCGGTCCAGCGGCCATGATCGTCGCGCAGTTGGTCCGGGTTGAAGCCGGCCTTCAGCGCGAGGTGCAGGCGAAGACCGGCGACCAGGAGCCGGATATAGGCGAGATCCGATCGCAACTTGAGTGGAGCCGCTTCGCCATCATCGCAACCTGGGCAACTGTCTGGGAGTTGCATCTGGCACTCTTCGCAAGCATGCTGTTCGGGTCAGCTTGAAAGATGCCGGGCGCATGGGGACAAGTTTGCGGGATGGCCCAGTGAATGAACGAGCCTTTCCCTTTTAAGAAAACTCTTTAGCTCCTCGCCAAATCATCACCGGGCTATCACTGTGAACGAAATCGTGGCTGATTGGCGCTGTTCACAGCGCCTTCAGTCAGAAGGCGGCAGAATTGCGATAAATTCACGACCACCATTTCTTGTTTGCAAGCACACGCAACCGGTTGATCAGCAGGTCTGCCGCTTGTGCGACGGATCGGCCGCCGCCAATGCGTTGACATGACCGGACCGGCTGAACCCGGTGGGAATTGGCCACGGGTATTGCACTGATGGCCAGCATTGCACTGATGGGACGAACTCGACATGATGCGCTACACGCCAAGTTTGCGACAGGTGATGGGACTGGTGGCGATCGTGCTCGCTGGTTTCCTCGTCTGGTATTGGGTTCTGCAGGACCAATCTCCCGCCTTTGACCTTCAAACAGCGCTGGTCAGCCGCGGGCCGATCGAGCGAAGCATCTCGGCAACCGGTTCGGTGCAAGCCCTTGTGACGGTCGACGTCAGCTCGCAGCTCTCAGGCCAGATCTCCCAGGTCAACGTCGACTTCAATTCGGAAGTCAAGAAGGGCGACGTCCTGGCGATGATCGACCCGCGCACCTTTGCTTCTCGCGTTGCCTCGGCCGAGGCAAACCTTACCATCGCCAAGGCGAACATCGGGGTGCAGGAAGCCAACAGCGTCAAGGCTCAGGCCCTGCGCGACCAGGCCAAAAGGGCACTTGAACGTCAAAAGGCCTTGATCGCCAACCGCACGACCTCTGAAGCAACCCTCGACCTCGCCCAAACCCAGTATGAGACGGCGTTGTCGGATGTCCAGGTTGCAGCAGCCCAGATATCCAACGCCCGTGCTTCGGTGGCACAGAAGGAAGCCGAACTGGCCCAAGCCAAACTGGATCTCGACCGCACCGCAATCCGCACGCCGATCGACGGCGTCGTCATTGCGCGCAACGTCGATCCGGGCGGCACGGTCGCCGCCAGCCTCCAGGCCCCCATATTGTTCCAGATCGCCCAGGACTTGAAACAGATCGAAATTCTCGTCCTCGTTGATGAAGCGGACATTGGCGCCATCGAAACCGGCCAGAACGTCACGTTCACGGTCGATGCATTCCCCAATCGCGTCTTCGAGGGCAAGGTCGCTCAGGTCAGAATCGCCGGCAAGACGACCAGCAACGTCGTCACCTACACGGTCGTTGTCGGTGCGCAAAATCCCCAGCAGAAGCTGTTGCCCGGCATGACGGCAACGGTGCGGATCATCACCGGCACGCGCGCCGACGTCTTGCGCATGCCCAATGATGCCGTGCGGTTCATGCCACCAAAGGATCTGCCGACGACCTCCGAGGTGCGCCGGCCAAACCGTGACGATGCAATCGTCGACTCGCTTGCCGAGCGCTTGAAGCTGTCGCCAGAGCAGAAAGAGAAATTCCGACAGAACCTGGCCGCAGAGCGTGCCGCGCGCGGCGAACCTGCCGAGCCACGCAGCGAACAGGGCAACAACGGCAAGGCGCGCGCCGCCTCGGGCTCTTCCCGGTCGGCGCGCCCGGCGGGGGGCAGCGCACGCACCTCCCCGGCACAGGACGGTGCGCGCCGGCATGGACGCGTGAGCCGCGCGCTCAAAGGCATCCTCACCGACGAACAGGCGGCAACCTTCGCGGCACATCGCGATGTCTGGCGCGATACCACGCGGCCAGCCATCATCTGGCAGAACACGTCAGACGGCCTTGCCCCGCATCGCGTCATCCTCGGGCTTACGGACGACAACTTCAGTGAGATTTTGCGGGGCGACCTGAAGGAGGGCGACAAGATCGTCATCCGCGCTCGGCGCAAGGATGCCGAAGCGTCGGCACGCGCGGGACGCCGGCCATGACCTCCCCCCACCTCACGCTCGCTCAAGAGCAACCTGCGAGCACCACTCCCGTTGTGTCGTGCCGGGATATCCGCAAGACATACAAGCTCGGAGAACAGCGGCTCGAAGTGCTGAAGGGCATCAGCTTCGACATCATGCCGGGCGAGTTCGTTGCCATCATGGGGCCATCCGGCTCGGGAAAATCGACGCTTCTCAATCTGATCGGTGCTCTGGATACACCAACTTCGGGTCACCTGATGCTGGCCGGCACCGACATTGCCGCCCGCGATAGCGATGCACTGGCGCATCTGCGCAATCGCCTGATCGGCTTCGTCTTCCAGCAGTTCAATCTGCTGCGTCGCACGTCCGCGCTGGAAAACGTCAAGCTTCCCTTGATCTATTCACAAGACCATGAGCACGGGCGCAATTCAGACGCCATCGCCTTGAAACGGCTGGCCGACGTTGGCCTCGAAGACCGCCAGCATCACACGTCAGCTCAGCTTTCCGGCGGTCAGCAGCAGCGCGTTGCCATCGCCCGTGCACTCGTCACGAACCCCAGTCTCATTCTGGCCGACGAGCCGACCGGGGCGCTAGATACAAAGACCTCCATCGACATCATGGACCTGTTCACCAAGCTGCACACCGAGGGCATGACCATCATCATGGTGACGCATGAGCCCGATATTGCCGCCTATGCCGAACGCCTGCTGCGGTTTCGCGACGGGCTCCTCGTCGACGACGTGAAACAAGTTCCCAAGGCGATGTCATGAACCTGGCAAGCTACCTGCGCTCTGCGCTCTCCGCGATCCGGCTCAACGCCATGCGCAGCATGCTGACGGCGCTCGGCGTCATCATCGGTGTTGCTTCGGTCATCATCATGTCGGCGATCGGCAGCGGTGCGCGCCAGGAGGTGGAGCGCTCCATCTCGCGCCTGGGAACCAACATGCTCACCATTTCGCCCGGCTCGGCGCGCACCGGCCCATCGCAAGGCGGGGCAGGAACCGCGCCACCACTTTCCGAAGACGATATCTCGGCCATCGAAGCACGCATCACCGACGCCGTTGGCGTGACCGCCAGCCTGTCCGTCAATGCGACCGTGGTGTTCGGCAATCAGAACTGGTCGACGTCAATCACCGGCGCCAGTGCATCCTATCCATTCGTTCGCGATTGGGAGGTGGCCGATGGCCGGTTTTTCGATGCCGCAGAGGTCGCACGCGGCGCCAAACTTGCCGTTGTCGGCTCCACGGTTGCCCGGCAGTTGTTTGGCGGCGGCGTTGCGATTGGCGAGCGCATTCGCATCTCCGGCGCCCCCTTCGAAGTCATCGGCGTCATGGAAACGCGCGGGCAAGCGGGAGGCTTTCGCGATCAGGACGATATCGTCTTCATTCCGATCACGACGGGGCGCGCCCGTCTGGTCGGCCAAAGCGTTGCGGTGCCCAATCAGGTCGGCTCGATCCTGGTCAAGATCGCCGATGGGGGCGATCTCGCTCTTGCACAAGAAGAAATCTCTTCACTGCTGAAACAGCGCCGCCGCATCCGGCCCGGCGAGCAGGATGATTTCCGCATTCGCAACGTCGCCGAGATCGTGCAGGCCCGCACCGCCGCGCAGCGCACCTTGACGTGGCTGCTCGCGGCGACGGCAGCCGTATCGCTTATCGTCGGTGGCATCGGCATCATGAACATCATGCTGGTCTCGGTCACCGAGCGGACACGTGAGATCGGGTTGCGCATGGCGGTCGGCGCGCGGCGGCGCGATATCCTTGCCCAGTTCCTCACAGAATCGATCGTGCTCTGCCTCTCGGGCGGTCTCATCGGCCTGCTGCTCGGCGTTGGAGCGACCTATGTCATATCGTCCATGGCCGGCTGGCCCGTGCTGATCAGCTCGATGATCATCGTGATCGGAATTGGCGCCTCAGCGACGGTCGGCATCGCATTTGGCTACATTCCTGCGCGCAAGGCGGCGCATCTCAACCCCATCGACGCGCTGCGCTACGAGTAGGAGCACGGCAGACGGTCGAGACGGCTCCTTTACCGACCGTCTAAAGCGCTATCCAATCCGATGGAAAATGCTCTACCCAATCTTTCCTTTGCCGAGGATGCGTCGCTCGATCTCATCCATTCTTTCCTCGACGATCTCGTTGCACCGCTCCAGACTCTCAACCCATTCGGAGATGTTGTCGGGATCCTTGAACAGGATGTCGTTGCGCGGATCGGTATCGTCAATGCCGACGAACCGACAGGCCGAAATGCGCCGTTTGGTTTTGGGTGTATCAACCATCTCGCATCAACCACTTGTGCCGAAGATTTCCAATCAACTCGTTAGCTGCCTTACTCGCTCGCCTGCTACCTTGCCCCACGAGCATTGGCCGATTTCAAGCCGTGGCCAGAACGGTCCGCGCCACGATCAGGATTGCCCGAGTGCCTTGATGAGGAAATCCGAATATCTCTTGTCCGAGCCCATGATGTGATTGCGCAGCCAGGTCACCAGAAACTTGAGCACCTCCGGCCCGACCTCAGCATCGCCCGATTTCCATCTTTGCTCCAAGCTCACCACTTGGGAAAGCAGCGAGCGATGCTCGGCCTTGTGCTTTTCCGTCTCGGGGTAGCTGAAGCGATCGAATAATTCCTCCTCGTATGAAAAATGGGTATCCGTATAGTCGCGCAAGGTGACAAAGATCTCACCCATCAATTCCCGACTCGAGTTGTACTCGACGGCCATGGCGAGAAGATTTATGGCGCGTATGAGAATCTTGTGCTGCTTGTCGATGAGATCAATTCCAACGCTGAACTCTTCGCTCCATTCCAGCAGAACCACTTGCATAGCCTCCAGTTGCGCAATCAGATAATCGATATTTGGGAGAATTGGATGGGTCTTGTCCGCACGGTCATCCGTGTCGCCTACTTCCCACCATTGCGAAGCCGCTCAAGCCGCATCGTTGCCTCGAAATTGCCAGCACGCGCAGCTGATTCATAGAGCTTTTCAGCTCGTGCGGGATCAGGAGCGACACCCGACGGGTTATAGGCTTGCGCCAGCAGCTCGGGGTCGTAGGTACTGGCGAGCAGAACCGTGGCAGCGATGCTGCCCTGGGCAACGGCATTGGAGAGAACACGGCGCGCAAACGCGATGTCTCCCTTGCGCAAAAGCGTGCTCGCCGTTTCGATAAGCTGTTCGGGTGTCGCAAGATTTGTCGCTGTCGGATCTGTTCGCACCGGCGGCGCATTTGTCATCGAACCGAACTGGATTTGGCCGCTCATCATCATCAAAGCTACGGCAGCTCCAATACCCGCCAAGATGCCAAGTGGAACTCCAATCGCAAGCGTGCCTGATGTCCGCCGGCGTGGAGCCTCCTGCAGTTCCCATCTGCGCCGACCGTCAACCTGGTTGGTGATATCGCGGCGAAGCTCCGAGAGCATTGTCTGCAGCTGGCGCTCCTGCTGCAGATTCGTCAAAGCCGCCTGCTCACCTTTCAAGTGCTCAATGTCGCGGTGTAGATCGCTCAACAGATCATGCAGCTGCCTTTCCTGAGGCGGCAGTACTGCCAGCGATTGCGAAACCTGTTCCGTCTTTAGTGTCTGGATGTCGTGCCGAAGTTCATTCAGCAGATCGTGCAGCTGCCTTTCCTGAGGCGGCAGCGCTGCAAGCGATTGCGAAACCTGTTCTGACTTGAGTGTCTGGATGTCGTACCGGAGTTCATTCAGCAGATCATAGATGTTGGCGTCGCTGACAGTTTTGTTGCGCTGCTCAAGCTGGCGCAGGCTCGCCTGGTTAGCCGTCTCCTCGATCAGATCGAGTTGCGAGAGTGCGCTTGGCGGCTTTGACAGGTCGATTTTACCCATAGACACTCGTTTCCGTCACGTTAGCGCCAGTCGATTTGCCTGCCGAGCGATCACACCATCGCGCGACAGCCGCTCAACACTCAGCTTGGTTACGACAAGAGGCATTAACCATCAGGCCACAAGTCAAACCAAATTCAATTAGCACATCGAGAATACTATTTGATTTGATGAACATCAAAATTGAGTGGTCGCTTTTGACACTGAAAACAGGCCGAGAGGATACAATCGATCAACCATGTTGTTTCTATTTCTGGAGCGCCGCGCGATGAAAGCCTCAAGTCGAGTTAAACTGGTGGCGATACCGACGCACGATCTTCCATGCGTTCGAGAAGGCGCGTAATCCTGTTTGTCAGGCGCTTTGCCGTGCGCTGACGGTGCTCGTGGAGGCGTTGCGCCAGCTTGATAACGATTTCCTCAATCGGTGCTACCGCACCGCTCGGGTCAGGCACGCCGATCATCTGATCAAAACAATCACCAGCTTCCGCACGCAGGCGCATGAACAACTGATCACGCTGCTCGATAGTTTTGATCAGGTCCAACCGCGTAACCACCAGCAGCGCATGGCGACGTTGTCTTCGATCACACTCGCGCCAGGTGCGACGCTCACTTTCCTTCCAGGCCTGCGTCGCAGACGTACACCAGATCGGGATGCGCAGCGGAGAAACAGCTCCATTTTCCTGACCATGCCTAAGTCTGAATTTGCAGGGCGTGTCGAGAATCTCGAATGTTTTGAGCCGCGGATCAGGCAGACCGATCTCAACAAGTGCAAAGTCCTGGTCGTGGAAATCACCAGCGCCTGCCAACGCCCATCGGCGACCGTCTGTGGTCACCGCCGTCATCTTGATCGTTGGCGCATGCCGAACAAGGATGGGAAAGCGTGTGTTTGACACAACTCTGGTCGGAAGGACGCCATTCCCGATCAATCGATTGGCCAGCGTTGTCTTGCCCGAGTTGCTCTCGCCAAGCAAAACAACACAAGGGGGCTGTTCGGCCAACCTCTTCAAGTGGGCCATCACCTCGCCGGCCGCGGCCTTCATCGCCAATCGATCAGGCAGAGATGCCCCCTCTCCGTCACCTTCCTGGTCCTTGCCTGAATCTGCGGCCGATTGGGTCACCTGCATTACGGGCGCCGTCGTGTTGGACCGTCAAACCATGTGTCGATCGTCGTCATCGTGGTAGCCAGGCGGCTGGCGGCGCTTGTGGCTATTGCCAGGCGGCTCTCGGCCACGGCAATTGCCTCTTGCTGATGCCGCGCGATCATCTCCTGAGTTTCCTTCCCGACGCTTGTGCGTACCTCCTCAAGATGGAACGCCAACCTCTCGTAGCGACGTGCGAGCGCCTGTATAATGTTGTTGCAGGCCGCCGCCGTCCAGTGAGTCGTCAAGGCGATGTAAGCAAGAAATGCCTCTTTTTGCGATGCAACCAAGCTTTCGACTACAGGATGGAACTCCTCTTTGATGAGCTGCTCAATCATCCCTCCGCGCTCCCCGGCGGTCGGCTGCGTTTGCCAAAGCCGTGCCCACCACGAGACATCAAGGTCCAGAGCCACAGGACGGCCGAGTGAAGATAGGCTGGGAACTTCGATTGCACCCGTGCCGCGGGCAGGTGGATTGGGCAGAGCTGCCCCAGGGATCAAGACTTCGAACACCGGGTTCAGATACCCGACAATATTTGCAGAATATTCGAGCAGCTTCTCCTCGCAGGAGCTAAATCCGGCATTGAATTTTGCCTCCAGTTCGCGACGCAGGCTATCGACATCACAGGCCCATGACCTGCCAGAGCGTCTGGCGCGCATCGTCGCAATCAGCGAACTCCGCTCATAGCGCGCATGGGAATTAACGACCTCGATAAGCCGTTCGCGCTGTAAGCCCAGTTCGTCCTCCAGAATCTGATTGAGTCTCAACTCCAGGTTTCCTGGCACACGATCCAGCACAGAACGCGTCATCAACAAGGACTGCTGCTCGTTGACAAGCTGTCGCAGTTCTTCATTCGCCTGCTCTTTTGTTATCGCATCGCTAGAGGTGGCACGGCTGAGTTCTGCAAGTTCCTGGCGGGCGACCGCCTTGCACGATTGCGCCATCTCACTGTAGCAACGTGCGACCTGGCGCATGACATAGGCGCTGTGGGTACGAGCCAGCAGTTCATCGAGCGCCGCATTCATGGCTGCAATGCTGGCCTGCCCAGGGCGCGCATTTGACCCGGCGAACCTAACGTATGATGGATCATCGGAGTTGGTGCGTTTGGCGAGCGCGAGCGCTTGGGCATCACTGGCATAGTGCGCACTACCAGCAACGATTGGGATCTCGAAACCGGGAAACTCAATCGCCAGGCGCTCGCGTACATACTTGATGACCTCAGGAAGGTCAGTCTGGAGAGACTCCAACTCATCAATGCGGTTGATGAAGACGACAATGCGCTCCTTGTGCAAGCCACGGAGAATGCGCAACAGCGATAGGTCTCCATCCGAAAGCGGCTGGTGCGCGGAGAGGACAACCACATAAGCATCGGCCTTGTCGAGCGATCGGCGTGTAATCTCGTCGCGAACGAGAAAAGGGTCACTCGTGCCCGGCGTATCAACGAGCGTGACGGGGAAAGCAAATGGGCCATCGTCGAAGTAAAGGTCCGCCGATCTCGTCACCTCCGAATAAAGGCCCACATCACCTGGATCACCCAGAGGGCCGACACAAACGTATTTCATCAAGGTTGCGGGCTCAATCACCGCAAAAGCATGCGAACGCCCAAGAAGCTGCATGTAATCCGCGCCAAGGCGGCTTTCGGCACGTGACATGACTGCAAATACGCTTTGACGAAGCAAGGCTGGTTCAAATCCTGGAACCATACGTTGGGTTAGTTCACGCAGCGGGCCCGTGCCACTAGCAAGCTCACGCCACTGTTCCTCATTGAAGAAGTGAAAAACCGCCGCGTCTCCCGATTGCGAAGGTTGATTGAAGTGCAACCGGGTAATCGCAGTTGTCGAGGGATTGAGGTGTGTGGGAAGAAAGTCCGGCCGCCCAACAAGGGCGTTGATGAACGAACTCTTTCCGGCCTTGATCTGGCCAACGACGGCGATCGTGCAAACCTGCTGATCCAGCAGATGTTGCATTTCTGAAGTCAGCTGAGTCCCTGCGGGCTCCAGGATCTCGCCTAATTCTCCGCCAATGGCCAGGAGTTCGCGGCGCGTTTGTTCCAGAACCGATCCGATCTTGGCGATAGAGCCGGCCGACGCGCCGGCCCTGCTAAACGGCTCCACCACCCGACCCAAACCAACCTTGTCGGTCAATTCCTCAGCTTTCGGCTCAAGCCTCATACTTCAACCCGATCTTTCGAAACACGCAAACAGTATAACCGGTCAAAGACAAAGTCCGAGACACTGCAGAATTGGCTTGGGGCCGGCCTCCCCCGGCGTTCACAGCACGCTTGGTGAGAGCTCAGTTACTGGCATCGGAAGACGTTGAAAGAAGCACACGGCGGCGCCCGATCAGTTCGCCCCCAGTTTTGCGCAACTCGATTACAAGATGCGCATTGGCGGGCGGGTTCTTGCCACGCTCCAGTTGAGCATCTGCGAGGTTCTCCCCGTTCAGCATCCAAATGCCGGCATCGATATTGATCGCATTCGCTAGCCGCGCATCCTCTTCCAGTCCAACAACGATCACCCGGTAATCACTTGTTTTGACAGCGGCCAGCACGAAGGGCAATTGCCGAACCTCGTTTGGCGGAACAATCCAATGCTCGGGAACAAAAAGCGGAAACAACATGTCTTTTGAGCCCGCGTTAGGCATCGCGGACATTTCTGTTTCCCGATTGCCCACCGCTACTGCGTCGGCTTCGGGAGAGACAGCGGCTGGCGCCGTTGTGTTGGCGGCTTCAGTGGATGGCTCGGCTAATCCGGCAAGTTTTTCGTGCGTCCCTTCCTGATCAGACGATTTTGGCGCCGAGGTGGGCGAAGTGATGGCAGGCGCAGTTGTGGCGGATGGTGGCTCTGTTGAAACTTCCACCTCGGTCGCAGGGCTTCTCGCATTGGCAGCCGTGGGCTCTGCGTTGATCTTACCGGCTTGGGCCGTTACGAAATCGGCAGGTGCCGTGTGCAATGATGCCGCGTTAGGTTGATCTGGCAGTTGAGGCAGCAGGCTCGTCTGACCTGTCCCCCATGGTTCGGCCCGCACAGTGCGCGTGATCGATATGTCATCAGACTTGGGTTGGAAGAACTTCGGAGCCAGATACAGTGTCGCCGCCATGGAAATGAGCGCGGCTAAGCTCACCGCAAGAACCGTTGTCGCCAACCCCTCAGACGGTTTCTTCGGTATCGGCACGGGCAACGAACTGCGTATTGCGGCAAGTTCCGCAATTTCCTGCGCCATGGCCGTCCTACGACCGACAGCATCAGTATCGTCTGATTGATCTGGCGATAGTTGGGCTATTGAGGCCGGTTGTTCTGCGTCTTTCTCAGACACCTCAACTTCAGTAGGTGGCTCGAGATCTTGCCCAAGCGTGCCATCATCGTCGCTGCGCCCTTCTTCAGGCGCATCAGCCACGGTATGAATCTCAGGCTGTGCGCTGTCCCGCGCGGACAACGGATCTGGAGCTTTGACACTCTCCAAACGACGAAGAAGACTGGTCAATTCCTTGATCTCTGGCCCGTCAACTACGGTCATTTAGCGTTCCTGTCCTTCCAAGTCGTTGTGCTCAAAATTTAAAATATGTAAGACGAAAACTTCTGGATACTGACCATTTAATTCATTGTAATCTCTTCCTCGAACCGGCAACAACTTCGTGCAGAAATTATATAATTCCACTTGGTGCTAGATTTCCTTGTATGTGACGGCGCGCGCTGATTTGGATCAAAACATTCTTGGATTTTGAGCATGGTAAACGAACCATTTGGGCAGCCGATCGCCCGTTGCACCACATGTAAGCGCCGCAGCGGACCGATATTCATGAAATGAATTGTGAGAAATACCGGGCATATCGCCGCTCGTTCGCTGCAGCGCTATGGCTTAATTTCCAACGCATATGCCCGATGAGAGCGAAATTGCAGGTCCTGATCTCAGCACGCATAAGTGCCGATTTTCCGACCGGTCACCACACGTGGTTCGCTGAAGTTGCAACGTGTTCCAAAACCTAACCACTGGGCAAATTCCAGGTAAGGCCTGCAACACTTTCCACCCATGCCACAACAGACAAGCTTGGCTTAGGGTCCGGGGACTCTCAACGTAACCAACTGGCGTTGTGTCTGGGTTGCTGAACTGGTTTGAGGTCATGACAACTTGGTTCGAATCCTGCGTGCCGCAATAGGGTTTTGAAAGTGCGAACCTGAGATGCTGAGCGCACCATCAATTAGTGAAAGAAATTCGCCATTCAATGACGTCCATGAATGATGTTCATCTTTCTTGCTTGTATCATCGAAAGGCTGCACGATGTTGGTTCTTGCCGGCAGTTCTGAGATCGGCATCGAGCAGGTCAAATGGAAAATCGGCACAAAGAGCTATGTTGAGGAGGAGTTTGTATGCAACGAGTGAGCCGTATCTTTGCAGGCTTGGGATGTCTGCTGATGGCCCTGGGGATGGCGGCATCCGCCAATGCCCAGGAGCCCAAGAAGCCAAACATCCTGATCATCTGGGGCGATGATATCGGGATGTGGAACATTTCCGCCTATCACCGCGGCATGATGGGCGGTTCGACACCGAATATCGATAGCATCGCCAAGGACGGCATGATCTTCATGGACCACTATGGCCATGCCTCATGCACGGCCGGGCGTGCCTCCTTCATCACCGGGCAGTATCCGATGCGTACCGGTCTCAGCACCGTGGGATTGCCGGGCGCCAAGCAGGGGCTCCATAAGGAGGACCCGACCATCGCTGAACTGCTGAAGCCGCTCGGCTACGCAACGGGCCAGTTCGGCAAGAACCACCTTGGTGATCGCGACGAGTATCTGCCGACCGTGCATGGTTTCGATGAATTCTTCGGCATCCTTTACCACTTGAATGCCGGCGAATACCCAGAGCAGCGCGACTTCCCGAAAGACCCGGAAGTGCAGGAAAAGCTCGGATTGAAGCAGCGTGGCGTCATTCACTCCATAGCACTGGGTGATGGCAAGCAGCAGATCGAGGACACAGGACCCTTCGGCCGTGAACGTCAGCGCACGCTTGACGATGAGATCATGGTTCAATCGAAAAAGTTCATCCGCAAGGCGGTCGGCGAAGGAAAGCCGTTCTTTGTCTGGCACAACTTCACACGCATGCACTATCGCACGAACCTGAAGAAGGAATCGGATGGTGCGACGGGATATGGCCTTTATGCCGACGGCATGCGCGAAGTCGACACTTACGTCGGCGAGCTGCTGGCCCTCCTGAAGGAACTCAACGTCGACAAGAACACCATCGTGATGTTCTCGACCGACAATGGCGCGGCTTCCAACTCGTGGCCCGATGGCGGCAACCAGCCATTCAGGGGTGAAAAGGGTGTTGGTGGCTATGAAGGCGGCTTCCGCGTGCCGATGGTCGTCAAATGGGATGGCCACATTCCAGCCGGCGTTGCAACCGGTGAGTTCATGGCCATGGAAGACTGGATGCCGACACTGTTGTCGATCGTCGGCGACAAGTCGCTGATACCGGATCTGCTCAAGGGCCGCCAAGTGGGCGACATGAACTATCACGTCCATCTGGATGGCTATGACCAGTCCGATCTCATCTTGAATAACGGCAAATCCGTGCGCAAGGATTTCTACTACTTCACGGAAACCAAGTTCCATGGTGTTCGCTATGGCGATTGGAAGCTGCTGTTCACCAGGCAGAACCACTGGTTCCGCTCGCCCCAGCTGACACTCTCAACGCCCGTCCTCACCAATTTAAAGCAGGACCCGTTCGAGCGTTTCCAGGAAGCGCGCGGCTATGACGAGTGGGCCGAGAACAGAGCGTGGATCATGGGGCAGGCCGGCAAGATGATCGGCAAGTTCGCCGAGACCTTCAAGGAGTTCCCGCCACGCCAGAAGAGCATGTCCGTGCAGGTTGGAAATATCGGAGATGCTCTGACCGCCGAAGCACACGGGCGCTAGTGGGACTTAATCCGTAAGTCTGAGACATCGAAAGGAGCGGCGTTCGTCGCTCCTTTCTCGCATCAGGGAAACTCTAAAGCGTGTCGCGATCTTTCGGATTCGCTTCTAACGCTTTAAATTTTTGTTTTTATACATGTCGTCATTGCAAAACCGCTGCGCACTGTTGCGCGACATGCATTAAGGAGAGCAGCAATGCACTCAAGCTTCAGATTTGTGGCGATCGTTGCCAGTCTGGCCCTGCCTGTGCTGGCCACGCCAACGGCGTCGCACGCACAGGACAAGCCAAATATCCTGGTCATCATGGCCGATGATATCGGCTGGATGAACCCGAGCTTTGTGCACCATGGCATGCTGGGGTATTCAACGCCCAACATCGATCAGATCGCCAAGGATGGCGTCTGGTTCACCGACGCCTACGGGCAGCAAAGCTGCAC
>ERZ795053.3854-NODE-3854-length-16678-cov-5.408530_pt1 | contig 16678 bp, 15 predicted proteins | sample MGYA00375137_ERZ795053 | MGnify/ENA primary metagenome ERZ795053 (study PRJEB30182, sample SAMN05720284) | activated sludge metagenome | isolation source: Anaerobic digester | place: Hong Kong | collected 2014-12-17 ...
ACATTCTCAGCAATACCGTTTGAAATAGCCAGATTATTGATTTTAGAAACTGTTTCCCGATATATTTTATCGGGAAACAGTTGGTTTCAAAAGAGAAGTAGGATTTGAATATGGCGGAGAAAGAGAAAAAGACAAAGTTCAAAAAGTTCCTTGATGAGAACCGGTCGCTGGTATTTACAGTTCCGGTTTTTCTTGTTTTGGTTGTGGTTGTAATACTGGTATATGTCCTGGACGGAAACGATAATGTTTCTGAAACAAATCCGCCTGTGACAAATACCAATCAACCGGCCGCTGCCCAGTCAGCGGAACCTGCAGCATCCGAGGAACCGTCAACCGGTGACGGTCAGGAAGTCACCACACTTCCCGATGATGTGCGGGACAAGGACCAGAGCGAAATAACAAGAAATCCATTCGCAGATCCATACAGGGTCAGCGGAATCATATATGACAAATCAGGAAGCATTGCCATAATAGAGGCAGAAAACAAAAGTTTCATAGTGGAACCGGGGGATGAACCGGAAGGCTATTTCAAGGTGCTCAGCATCGAGGCGGACAGGGTTGTCCTGGAAGTAGATGGGATGGAGCTGGTACTTTCCATATCGGGGGAGTGATAGATATATTGGAGGTGTTCTAAATTGGGACGTCATAGAGTGAGAGGGTTAACCAAAAAAGCAGTCGCCGTTGTACTGGCATCGATGATGCTGTTTTCAGCATTGGGCGTAGTTTCAGCGGAAACCACAGGGGCCGTGCCTACAGGAATCAGCTATGAAGAGGTAACTGTTTTCAAGGCTGACAAAGGCGAGGACATATCAATAGAACTTGTAAATGCAGACATCAGGGATGTACTTTCGTTGTTCGCAAAGAAACTCGGGGTCAACATTGTCTATCTTGGTTCCGGTTTCCAGACAAGCTTTTCGATAAGCGGCGTAGACGCAACGACAGCATTTGAAATATTCATGAAGAGCACCGGAATAAGCGGCCAGTCCCTGAGTTATGTCAGGGATGGGGAACTTCTGCTGGTTGGTTCGGCATCAGCACTTACTGCTAATTTCAATGACATGATGGTGTTTACAAGATTCAAACTAAACTATATGTCAACGGATGATCTTCAGGATTATCTGTCACAGCTTGGTGTGAAAGTAACATCTGTCATTGTAAATGATTCCAATGATACTATCTTTGTCCAGGGCATGCCTTATCAGGTATCCCAGGTCAGTGAAATAATAAATTTACTTGACAGGGAAGAGTATTACCCCAATGGCAGTCAGGAACTGAATCTGGTTCCGTACAAGCTGAGCTATATAACGGCAGCAGTACTGGAAGATGTGTTGGGCGAACTTGGTGTTCAGGGTGACACTATAATAATGAATGCAAGTCCCCAGACTCTCTGGGTAAGTGCAGACAGTGATCAGCACGAGGCAGTTACTGCAATTGTGGCACGATTGGACACACCTGATAATATAAGTGACAATGAGTTTGGTGTTTACAGGTTAAAATATATTGACATTGATCTTGTAAATGATGCCATGACGGATCTTGGTCTTTGGACGACTGCAGAAGGCTCAAGCGGAACCGTTACAGTTATTCCGAATACAATATTAAGCGAAGATCCATATGCAATACTTGTAAACTTCAAATACATAGACAAGGATATGGTTGATTTCCTTATTGCAGAACTTGATACTCCTTCAAATATGCCGGAAGACCCATCGTTCTTCATATATACATTTGAAAATATCTCAGCAGCGCTGGGACTTGACAGAATTGAATCTTTTGGAGACAAGAAGACTTTTGATCTTGACGAAGTTGAATTCAAGGAATTTGCCTTCTCCGGTCTTGGAAGCCAGATAATGGTTCTTTGTACCAAGAGTGAAGAAGCAGCCGTCAGAGTATTTCTTAAAGAAATTGATACTCCCGGTTCAACTATGATAGCAGTTGTTGACAGTGCAGGCGGAGACATGATGGCAAGGGTAAGGCTACTTGACAGAATACCGCTCATATCATATATATCCGGTGTTTCGCAGGATAACATGTATGTATCCGGTGATATATCAAAGACAGGAACCCCTCAGTATGTAATGTGGGTTGAGGATACTCCGGAAAACATAGAGAGGGTAAAGGCGGCAATAGCTAATATCGACTCAGGCGAATAGGTATATGAGGGAAAGATGTCAATATACGAAAGAAACGACAGTGATAAATATGTAACAACAATACCTGAACTTCTGAGACCAATGACAGAGAAAAAAATTTCAGACCTGCATCTGGTAGCAGGAGTTCCACCGTGTTACAGGGTTAATACGGACCTTGAGCAACTGGATATGCCAAGGCTGATGCCCGAGAATCTCAATCACATGCTCAGTGATATTATCACTGACCATGAATGGAAGATTCTCGACGAAAAGATGGAACTGGACTTTTCATATTCTATTCCCGGTATCGCAAGATACAGGGGGAATGTGATGAAACAAAGAGGTTCGTATGCGGTTGTTTTCAGAGCAGTGCCATATGAAATACCTCAGTTTGATTCTCTGGGGCTCCCTGCGGACTTAAGGGATCTTTGCAATCTGAAAAGGGGATTGGTATTGGTTACCGGCCCTACGGGAAGCGGGAAATCAACAACCCTTGCCGCCATGATTGATATAATCAACAGATCACGGCAGCTGAACATTGTGACAGTGGAAGATCCTATAGAATACCTGCACAGGCACAAGAAATCCACTGTGCGGCAAAGGGAGGTAGGTGCTGATACACACTCATTCAAGGATGCGTTGCGACATGTACTGAGACATGACCCGGATGTAATCCTGATAGGTGAAATGAGGGACCTTGAGAGCATTTCCATAGCCTTGACGGCAGCCGAGACGGGACATCTTGTTTTCTCGACACTGCACACACAGACTGCCCCCCAGACTATAAACAGGATAATAGATGCATTTGGGGAAAGTGAGAGAAAACAAATCAGACAGCAGCTTGCGAGTACAATTCAGGCTGTGGTATCCCAGCAACTGATGACAAAGGTCAGCGGAGGAAGAGTGGTAGCCATTGAGATGATGAGAGGGATTCCTTCCATCAGAAATCTCATCAGAGAGGGCAAGGAACATCAGATTTATAGTGTCATGCAAACCGGATCGGAGTTCGGGATGCAGACAATGGATATGGCTTTGATAGATTTATATAGAAAAGGTACAATAAGCGAAAAGACATTGACTGAGAACTGTATAGATTTCCAGGAGATCGAAAGGCTTATGACGAAGAAACCCAAGACAAACACACCTGTCGGTGAGTGGTAGGTAAGGAGCCAGGGATGCCCATATACAAATACAAGTGCAAAGCGAGAAATAATGAGGTTGTACTGGGAAAAATCAGTGCAACCAGTCCTGTCTCGGCAATGGAAAGATTACGAAAAATGAATTTCATTGTAGAGGAACTCAAGATTTCGCGCTTTGATGGACTTGAGCGATTCCTTAGGAATGAACGTCCTGTGAAAATCGGTGACCTTAGTTTGTTCAGCAGGCAGCTTGCTTCAATGATCGGTGCAGGAATTCCAGTGACCAGGGCAATATCCACCATAGCAAGGCAGACAAAAAATCCTTCATTCAGAAAAGCACTTGATAATATCGCATCAAATGTTGAAAGTGGCATGAACCTTACGGACTCTTTCAGTGGCTATCCACATATATTTGATGATTTATATGTAAGGCTGATAGAATCAGGGGAACTAGGCGGAATGCTGGAAGGTTCTTTGCTGAGAATATCTGAACAGCTGCAGAAAGACAAACGACTGAAGGACAGTATTAAATCAGCTACTTTCTATCCCAAGATGGTACTGGGCTTTGCTGTCCTTATAATGTTTGGTATGCTGTTGTTCCTTGTTCCCACGTTCAAAGGAATGGCATCGAATAATGCGGAAATACCCGGAATAACACAGGTTGTATTTAACCTGAGCGATTCCCTCAGGGCTCATTGGTACTGGTATATTGTCGGTATAATAGCAATATTTTCAGGAATAAAGATATTTATATCAAGCAGGGCAGGCAAACTTCTCTGGGACAAATTCAAGCCAAAGGTTCCTGTATTCGGTAAGATAGTTCAAAAAACGACATATGCCCGTTTTTCGAGGACTTTCTCCATATTATTGGATGGAGGAATTCCTGTCATCCAGGCCATGCAAAGTGCAGGAGATACTGCGGGAAGTACCGATGTTGCCAATAAGATACGCGAAGCAAGCCTGAATGTTGAACAGGGAAACAAAATTTCGGATGAGCTGGACCGGCAGGATATATTTCCAGGAACGGTCATACATATGATTGCAGTGGGAGAGGAAACCGGGCAGTTACCGGAACTACTGGACAGGGTTGCTGGTTTTTATGAAGAAGAGGTTGAAACTTTATCAAAGACTTTGTCATCAGTCATCGAACCGCTGATGCTGGTAGTTGTAGGATTATTGGTTGGTGGAATACTTATATCACTTTATCTTCCAATTTTCACAGCAGTTTCGTCGAACATGTGAGGTGTTGATATGGTAATTAAAAGAATGGCAGGAATTGAATTTACTGATGCAGCTATAAGGGTGGTGGAGATTTATGGTTCAGAAAAATCTCATAAGATCACAACCCTTGGAAGTATAGACCTGGCTGAAGGGACCGTTGTGGATGGTGTAATTGTAAATGTGCAGGCTGCAACGGCAGCACTTGCAGATCTTATCAGGAAGTTCTCAATCAAGAGCAAGGAAATAACTTTTGGAGTTGATAACAAGTATGTACTTGTAAGGTATGCAGATATTGAGAAATCCTCTGAAAAAAGCTTGGCAAAGGATGTGGATGATCAGATTCAGCAGTTTTTGCCTGTGGATAAAAGTTCTGTTGTTACGGATTATTTTCCTCTGAATGAAATAGAATCTGATGATGGTGAAAAGAAAGTCAAGACTCTTATTGTTGCTGCCGGTAAAAAGATGCTGAATGATTATATTGAGGTATTCAAAGGATGCAGGCTTACAATAAATGATATTGACGTAAATACCATTGCAATTCATCGTCTGCTGTCTTCAACTGACAATGAGAAAAAGGGAACGGCTTTAATAAACTTCAAGAAGGAAATGTTCAATCTTCTTATTCTAAGCGATGGAAAACCATTGTTAGCAAGAAATATGACTGTTGATACCAGTAATGCTGTTGATGAAAACGATTTTGTCAATGAGTATTTTGAAAGCATAAGGAAGGATATAACATCATCTCTTTCCTACTACAATTCTATTACGAGGGATTTCATAGATATTATATATATTACAGGATATGGCGTGTGGAATGAAAATATGGTTCAGTTCCTAAGAGAATCAACCAGTGCAGAAATTAAGGTGATTAACCCATTTTTAAACGAAAGAAACAAGACAGGTACACCTGAAGTTTCAAGACCATATGAGTATGCCGTGGCATATGTCCTGGCTCAGAGGGGATTGGAGAGTGATTGAGTATGACTAAAATACATATTAGCCTGCTGCCTGCCGAAATGAAAAGACAATCTTCAATAATGAAGATTTGGACCATTGTTGCAATGGTACTGATGATTATTGCGATGATTCTTCTGGCTGGCAATATTCTTTTATCATTGTATATCAAAGAACCGGTAGCTGAACTCGAAAGACTTAAAGTAGAACAGCAGAGCATCACTCAGAATATAGGAAGATTGGCATATATAAAGGAAATGTTCGATGAGATTGATGCAAATAATGCAGATATTGACCGGCTCAGGGGAGTAAATCCTGACTGGGCTTATGTCATGGAAATCACAACCGGGAATTCCGGACTATATGGAATCAAAGTCAATAGGATGGATATTGCTATATCAGGGGATGCACAGGGATGTATTCTATCATGCTGGACTAAAGATATAGATAACATCAGCAGATGGGTTGAAAGTTTTGATGAAATAGATGCCATAGGGTATGTTCAGGTCAGAGATATAATAACCAATGTCTTTCCCGGAAATGAACTTGAATTTCAATTCAATGCAGTCATTGGAATAGACAATTGGAACAAGGAATAGGGGGTATTGTTTTGAAACCTATTAAAGAACAATATTTTAAGAAGGGTTCAGGAACTAAACATAATTACCATTTGGCACTGGATGACAGAGGGGTATCAATTACAGACCTTATTATTACAATAGCAGCTGTGATTGTAATAATCATTTCCGTCGTATTTCTTGTTATAAATGTTGCGAATCTGAATAAAATCAACGATGAAATTGACCAGATTAAACTATCCATTGCCGAAAAGCAACAGGCATTGAATCAATTGATTGAACTTGGTGAGAGTGAAGATAAGCTGAAGGAAAACTACGAAAAGAATCAAATGTTCATTCCGGCGACAAGGGATGAAATTGGGATTACATCTGACATTACATCAATTATTCTGGATAATGATGCCATTTTCAGGAAAATCACTTATGACAAGGAAGTTGAAGATGTAAACGGAATAATAGATATCCCCTTTACTGTAAGGGCAGAATGTACATATGATGAGCTTACAAAGATCATAGATGAATTAGGGAAAACAAACCGTCTATATATTATTGAAGCTGTTTCCATCGTTGATTCAGGAGCTGCATCAACAGAAGATCTTAGTTCCGATATTTTGATACATGCATACTACAGGAAGAATTAGAGGCAAAAGATGAATGGCAGAATAGGTAGTCAAAGATTGGGAGAGGTTCTCATCCAGAATGGTATTATCACTGAGACCCAGCTGGAGAAAGCTCTCTCATTTGCAAAAGAAAACCGTGATAAACTGATGCTTCTTGGAGAAGCTTTGGTAAGCCTTGGTTACTGTTCAGAGGTTGATATAGCAAGGACAATGGCACACAAATCCAAGGCCAAGTTCGTCAATCTGAATGATATACAGATTAACATACAGGCGTCCAACCTTGTTTCACCTGAGCTTGCGGCAAAATATAATGCCCTTCCTGTTGATTTCACAGAAGACAATGAAAAATTGATAGTTGCAATGCAAAATCCCACTGACCTCATGGCCATTGATGATTTAAGTCTGCTTACAGGATATGAGATTGAACCGGTTGTTGTTGAAGACAGCCAGCTTAAGTCTGCCATAGAACATTTTGATTATATGAGCAATAACATAAATGTCTATGATGAAGATGAAGAAGAAGTCCAGGTAAAGGATGATGAAGAAAATCTGACTTTGGCAAGGCCGGCAGTGCAGCTTGTAAATCAGATGTTGAATCAGGCAATCAAGGCAAAGGCAAGTGATGTCCATGTTGAACCCGGAGAGAAGCGACTTAAGATTAGGTATAGGATAGATGGGGTTCTCCATGACATAATGCAGCAGTCACCCAAAATGGCTCCCTCAATAGCTTCCAGGTTCAAGGTGCTTGGAAATATGGACATTGCTGAAAGAAGAATTCCCCAGGACGGGAGGATGACGTTCAAGAGCCAGGGGATTATTGCTGATATAAGAATTGCTACATTGCCGACTGTGTTCGGGGAAAAGATAACCCTTCGTATAGTTGATAGAAATTCAAAACTTCTTACCCTTGATAAGCTTGGTATGCCTGAGAAACAAAGAAACGGTTTTTACAAGGCGATTTCATTCCCGTATGGTTTCATACTTATAACCGGTCCTACAGGCAGCGGCAAGAGTACAACACTATATGCTGCACTCTCCCGTCTGAACTCACCTGACAAGAACATTATCACCCTTGAAGACCCCGTTGAAAGAAGGATTGAAGGATTGAATCAGATTCAGATCAACGAAAGAGCGGGACTGTTATTCTCATCAGGACTCAGATCCATACTTAGAAGTGACCCTGATATCGTAATGGTCGGAGAAATAAGGGATAAGGAAACGGCAAAGATTGCTGTCGAATCAGCATTGACAGGTCATCTTGTACTTTCTACTCTCCACACAAATAATTCTGCGGGAGCACTGACCAGACTTGGTGAAATGGGGGTTGAACCATATCTGACGGCTTCATCACTGATTGGCGTCGTTGCACAGAGACTTGTAAGGGTACTTTGCAAAGAGTGTAAAGAGGAGTATAATATAAGCAGGAGTGAACTCCTGAACATACTTCCTGATTTTCCCATTGAACCAAACGAGGACGAGACAAAGATATATAAGGCAACCGGATGTGTTCAGTGTAATAATACGGGATACTCAGGCAGGATGGGTATATATGAGTTTCTTGAGGTTACCGAGGATATTCAGAATTTGATTCTCGGTAAAGTGTCGACCATCGACATCGAAAACAGAGCGGTAGAAAACGGCATGGTGACACTGAGGGCTGATGGATTGAATAAAATTAAAGAAGGTTATATATCCATTGAGGAGTTTCTGAGGGTAATTGTTTAATCGGGTGATGTTAGTGGGAATAAATAAGGCGATATATAAAGATAAGAGCCTTGGGAGGATATCATGAAGAAGTATACAGAAGGAAGAGCCTTGATAATAGTAATAATTGTCATGGCACTGTTGCTTATTTTAGCACCTGCTATTGTTCTTTCATCAAATACAGAAGTCAATCAAACTACGAGATATGAAAACCAAATGCAGGCATATCTATATGCCAGGTCCGGAGTGGATTCGGCATTGGGGTGGCTTGTTGATGAAGGATTTATTAATGAAGACTTCAGGGACGATGACCAGTATGCAGGAACAGCGTATCTGGCAGGAAGCCTTAGCAGTTTTTCGTTGTCTGCATCACAAATCACAGGGGAAAACGACATTTCCGTTATGATAACTGAAGACAGTGATGGTATCCATCTTTCATCAGTCGGAACATATAATGGACAGAGCAGGGAAATAGACCTTTTACTTCAGCTTACAACAGTAGGCGGTTCAGGCTACGTAATGCCAAATATTGACAAGGCAGTGTTTGCAATAGGTCAGGGAGATTCGGACAATCCCTCCATCATTCTGACGGGTTCACCCGGAATATTCGGAGATGTTGGAGCCAATACTACAGGAACTGATTCAATTTATTTTGCATGGAGTGCAACAGTGGATGGAGATTTATATCTTCATGCTATAGATGCTGATGATGTTATTGATTCAGCACGTGGTCAAGGCAGACAGGACGAGCAAATTGATGGAGATATTTACACCGGGCAGCCTGAATGGATTTATCCCATGTTCAGCTTTCCTGAATTCCCATCATATTCAACCTATCCGGACTATACGATAACCAGAAACAGTTCAAGCTTTGCGTTGGTCAGTGGAGGGGATTTAAACATTTCAAGCTGGCTTCTAAGGGAAAGTTATGGGCTGAACACACTTCCAATTAATGGAAACTATGAATTCGGAGATATAACTGCTTCAGGGAACTGGACTTTGAACCTGGATTTAGGTGGAGAAGACAGATATATCGTATGTGATAATCTTGATATATCACAAGGACATATAAATCTTACAAACAGAGGCTCACTTACCATATATGTGCGGGATACGTTTAATTTCAGAGGATCCAGTACATTTAATACGGCATCAGAAGGTGGAACAATAGATAATCTTACTGTCTTCTATAAAGGCAGTGAGATGCCTGATATTGGTGGAAATACAGAGTTTGTCGGAAGCCTTGTAACTGAAACATCCGGTTTTGATATTGGTGGAAGCAATGGAATACAAGGTCACCTGCTGATAGGCGGCGATTTGGTTACCATTCGTGGAGATGCAACATTATTGACAAGAATACTTTATGCCCCAAATGCACATGTCAGCATGACAGGAAGTGGAAAAGTCAAGGGGTCGATTGTTGCAAATACAATAATCATGACCGGTGCTACAACTGTTGAATATGACCCGACGGATATAACAACATTGCCTCCGGGAGTTCTTCCGAATCCAGGTGAACCCGGAGCTGGAACAGGTGGAGATACAACTGAACTTGTTACAAGTTATTACTGGCAGTAAGGAAAAGAGATTTTTACTAAATGTTTTTAATTAAAAACAAAAAAGGAATGACTTTGGTTGAGATAATAATAGCCTTCGCAGTGCTAGCGGTATTGTCTTCTGCATTTCTGTTGGTATTCAGCTCAAGTCTGGTTAATATAATTAATTTTGGAGAAAAATCAAAGTCCCTTGCTGCCGCAAATCAAGCAATGGAAGCAGTGTATAGTATTGCGGAACCAACACAAGAGCTGATTGAAGCTGAACTGGATGCTAGAAACGGTAACAAGATAATTAATTCAGCTTATCTATATGACTATACTGATGGGAATGAGTTCAACTACTTCATTGAGACAATAGACAATGGGGTCAGTACGGGGTTTCAGATCACAATTGTGCATTTTTATTATGGTGGAGAGAAATTCATTGATCTGGAATCATTCGTCAGGAGGGTTGATTAAATGAGATATTATATCAAGTCTAATAAAGGTTTTTCTCTGGTTGAGCTTATTATAACGGTTTCACTAATATTTGTTATAGTGTCGCTGGGATACATTCTGATATCTGCAGGGAACAGTAACTTTGACAGTGGTACCGCCAAGGCCCATCTTCAGCAGAACACCAGACTTTTGGATGAATATATACAGAAGAATCTGAGAAATGCAACCAATATGAATGTTACTTCAAATCAAGAACAGCAATTGGACAATTTAATATTCATTGAGGATAACATCGCAAAGACAAGTGATGTAAATCTCACTGCAGAGGTAATAGATGATATTCAGATTCGTGTGGATGAAAATGGGGACAGACCTATCATTGAATATATAATAAATGCGTCAGGTGACGGCGAAACATATGAACTGATTAACAGCATGGTAATGAACAATCTTCCTCCGACCTATTTTGCCGGTGCTTTTTCAAATTTTACAAGCATCGGAGCAGCAGCTATTTCATTCAACAGCGATATTATACTTCCTCCTGACAGAAGTTTGTCTTCAGATCCTGACGAACTTGTGAGAGGCACTGTCTATGAAGGGGATGATGTCATTGCATTGAATATTTATGTGGATAATGATATCTTCAATGAAGCACTTGGTGTACTGGATGCAACACTTGGCGGATCCATTTCATCACTGTCAGTAATCGATATTGAAAAGGTAAATGATACTCAAATTACACTTACAATTGGTAATGGAACAGTAGTGGATGCAATAGGTGAAGGAACAGTGACAATAAGGGAATCCGCTTTTCAAATTGGCGGAGACCTGAGTGTTGTAATAAGCATTGTGCACCCGGAAATAATTTATATCCAGGTATCAGGAAATAATGTTTTGACAATACCTGACGAAGGAAATGTTCTTCAGGAAACATATACTATGACAGCATATGATATCAACGACAATCCTATTACAAATGAATCAGCTGTCTGGACATTGGTATCATCATATCCCGGAGTTTCAATAGGGGAAGAAAGTGGAGTTCTTACAGTGACCCCTTCAACCGAACCAGGTACAATAACCATCCAGGCACAATCTGAAAGGAATACAGAAATAATTGATGAATTTCAGATTGCTCTTGAAGAATCAACAATAAGCCTTCAGGATATAATGGACTTGATCTTGACTTTACCTTACTCTGATGGATACGATGCCTATGACAGACCAAGCTATGTAACCGTTCCTGAATATGAGGATGTTCTATTCCAGTTCACTGGAGTAACGGGATATCTCGATTTGGTAAACACAACCAAAGTTAAGGTCAAAGACAAGTGGAACCAGGTTAATACAGGGACTATAACACTTATGGGAACTATGGACGGTGAGTCATTGACCAAGGTATTTGATGTCTATATTCCTACCACAAAAAGCGGAGATCCCATAATAATAACCCCGGCATCAAGCTGATAAATCAATGGTTACAACGATACATGCAATTAATGCCCATTGACCTGATGAAGTTGACACTATTCTCCCAGGTACTGGAGGATTGTTTCCTTTTCCAAACAATAAGTTATGACAGTTTCCTTGGATATAAGCCCTCTTTTATGCAGGCTTAGAAGATGCTTGTCCATGGTGATCATACCGCTGGCACTGTTGGTTCTGATGGTGTTTGGTATCTGGAAGGCCTTTCCTTCACGGATCAAAGTTCTGATTGCAGGGTTGCATCTCATTACTTCATAGGCAAGTACGCGCCCACCTTTTGAACATGGTACCAATTGCTGTGATATTACAGCATCAAGGACAATCGAAAGCTGGGCTTTGATCTGTGGCTGCTGGTGCGGAGGAAAGACATCGATAATTCTGTCTATGGTCTGTGAAGTTCCAATGGTATGAAGGGTACTGAAGACAAGATGACCGGTTTCTGCTGCGGTGAGGGCAATTGATATGCTTTCCAGATCCCTCATCTCTCCTACGAAAATAATGTCGGGATCCTGCCTTAGGGCGGACCGAAGCCCATCCGGGAAGGAATTGGAATCCCTGCCGATTTCCCGTTGGTTAACGATGCTCTTCTTGTGATGATGTATATACTCTATGGGATCTTCAAGGGTTACTATATGTACATCCCTGTTTATATTGATCCAGTTTATCATTGAGGATAGTGTGGTTGTCTTGCCCATTCCGGTGGGACCTGTAATCAATACAAGTCCTGACTGCAGCTGACACAAATCCCTCACACAATTTGGAAGTCCAAGTTCCTTGAAACTAAGAATTTCCTCGTTAAGATATCGAAAAGCAAAACTGTACCCGTCACCTACACGATAAACATTCAGCCTGAACCTTCTTCCATCCACTGAAATTGCAATGTCATATTCGCCCTGCGTCTTTAGTTTCTGCCGTTGCCCGTCAGTGAGAAGGGAATTGAAGATTGCATGGGTGTCGTGGACTGTTACTACATAATCATCCATGGCGAGTAATTTGCCATAGAGACGCATTTTGACAGGAATCCCAACAGTGACATGAACATCGCTGGCGTTCTTTTGGGCAGCTTCCAGTAACAATTGTTCAATATTCATAATTTCACCCCCTGAGATATGAATATTATATCAAACTCAAGGATAAAAGAATAGATTGGAAAAGTGAGTTTTGGTATAATTACAAATGATTGAAAACTTTTATCTTTGTGCAAGGTGCATTATTCGGGACTACATTTGCATAAATGATAATTGCAGGGGGGAATATTTTGTTTGTATATTTTCTTATTGTAAGCTTTTTGCTGGGTCTTATAACAGGCAGTTTCACCAATGTGATGATTTACAGGATTCCTGCGAAGAAATCACTTTGGTATCCTCCTTCTGCGTGCGGTAACTGCGGTGAAAGAATAAAGTGGTATGACAATATTCCGGTGCTCAGCTATTTTATTCTGGGTGGCAAGTGCAGGAAATGCAGTTCTGCCATATCAATTCAATATCCTCTTATAGAGGCTTTATGCGGACTTCTATATGTGATTGTATATCTGGTTTTTGGGTTTAACCTTGATTTTCTATTTCTGTCAGTCATTGCCATCATTTTGGTTGCCATTTCCATTATTGATCTAAAATCAATGACAATACCCAATGGACTTGTCATATCATTGATTGTTACAGGAGTTTTATACTCTGCTTCAAGATTAATTTTCCCGGCTTTGTTTGAAACTGGTATAGTTTGGTATGAACCGTTGATTGGTTTCCTTGCAGCAAGCCTGCCCCTGTTCCTTATTGCAGTACTATCAAAAGGGGGCATGGGAGGCGGCGACATCAAGCTCATGGCTGCTGCAGGTATATTCCTCGGATGGAAGGGAGTGCTGCTTGCATTGCTCTCAGGCAGCCTTGTCGGAGCCATAGTAAGTATAGTACTGATGATTGCCGGTAAAAAGGGCAGGAAGGACATGATTCCATTCGGACCCTTCCTTTGTATGGGAATTTTATTTGCCGCACTTTTTGCAACCGGGGTAATCGATTGGTACATCGGGCTGTTCAGGATATAATGAAAACCTGGTTCCGTTTCTTGTTTTTTACCTGAAGGTAATATATAGTTAAACGAAGGAGCGGGATTTTGAAGGATATCAGATACTCTGTCAGGGCAGGAAAATTCAGAAAATATTTCATAACAAGCGCTGTGGGTCTGTCATTTGTGACAAGCATCTATGGTGTCGGCGGAATATTTATGACAAGCTATCTGCTGTTCCTTGGAGCTACCGCAGGCCAGATTGGTTTTCTTGCAGCCATTCCTGAACTTACAAATGTCATTCAGATATTCTCAATCATGGTATACAGAAAATACAAGAGCCGTAAAAAAGTACTCATTGTACTCAGGATTCTTCAGTATATCTTCATGTACGGAATAATGGTTGTCCCAAGGATTATTACGGGAGAACTGCAGTTTCTTGTCATAGCAGCCTGTTTCTTTTTCGGTCATGTGTTCAGGGCTGTTGCCGGAAGCGGTGCAATAGACTGGAACAATATGTTTGTTCCGCCTGAAATAAAGGGCAGGCATTTTTCGAAGAGGAATCTTATAGGAAATGCTTCATATATTGTTATTTCCCTGACCCTGGGCGCTATACTCGACAGTTACGGAGGGGAATATTCAACTTATATTGCAATTACTGCCGTAACCCTCGTATTCGTACTGCTTGAGCTGATAATGTATGCCAGGACAGATGATTATTGCAGTGATTTCGAAGAAGCAAAGCCACTCAGCTTAAAGAACATTCTAAAAAAACCTTTCAGCCATGGGCCATACAAGGCGTTCATGATATTTTCTCTCGGATGGATGTTTGCCAGGAGTCTTGCAATGCCTTATTACACCTATTACAGTAAAACCATATTGGGGTTGGATTATACATATATAGCCATTCTTGGCAGTGTTGTGGCTATAGTTAAGATATTTGCCGCCGGTGTATGGGGCGGAACCGGAGACAAAAACGGCTGGAGGAATGTTCTGTCATTCTCAGGGTATATTTTTGCCGGTGCAAACATGCTCTGGGCCTTTACTTCACCTGCAACACAGTTCCTTTATCCGGTTGTCATTGTAACTACCGGAATATTCATGATCGGGGCCAATATAACCGTATTCAATCTGAACTTCGAACTGAGTCCTGAAGAGGACAAGATAATGTATTTTGGCCTGAGGGCTGCTGTTGTAGGGATATTCTCTTTTATAGCGCCGAATATCTCGGGATTTGTCTTCAGGATTTTTGAGGATGTGGTATTTCAGCTGGCAGGCATGTCCATAAGCGGATACCAGATTATTTTCTTTATTTCAGCCCTCGGTCAGTTTGTTGCCATAAGACAATTTGTTGTATACTTGAAACGAAATGGATTAGGAGAAAGACATACATGATCAAAAATAACATTGAAAAGACAAACGACAGAATCCGTAAGTTCGCATCTGCGGAAAAAGGTCTGATTATACAGATCAAGTCAATCAAGGAAATAAGTCCATCCGGCAGAAGGCTTGATTCATTTGGACTTCCCGGAAACATGAAGGAATACCTTGACTACAGGATTGCAAACTTCATTTCCTACTGGGAAAAGAGAGCTGATGTGGATGATGATATGATACCGGCTCTTTCTCCATGGTATGGCATTGCCGAACATACTGCATTCATAGGCGGGGAGGCTGAATTCGGTGAGCTTACAAGCTGGCATCATCCGTTTATAAAGGACTGGGAAAAGGACAGACCGAAGGCATCGCTTGATGAGTCCAATACCTGGCTGAGGCTAGTGCTTGACGGACTGACATATATAGCTGAAAAAGCAGACGGAAGATTTGCAGTCAAGCTAAGGGGCGGAGAAGGGGCAATGGATATAGCAAATATTGCAAGGGGCAATGATATATTCTACGATTTCTTTGAATACCCTGATGAAATACACGAGTTCCTTGATTTTTGTGCAAAGGCGGCAAGATTTACACTTACAAAACAGGCTGAGATTGCAGGTACATATCTGGGTGGAATAATAACAGGATTTGATATATGGCTTCCGGGAAACTCCACAGGTCATTTGTCCGAGGATGCGTCGGTCATGATATCACCCGAACAGTTCAGGGAATTCGGGCTTGTGCATACCAACAAGATCACCGCAGGCTTCGACCATGTATTCATGCATACCCATTCTGCAGGTAAACATAATATTCCTGAAATAGCAAAGATTGACAATGTGGATTACATAGAGATATCAAATGATCCAAATGCACCAAGGTCAATTGATGTTTATAAGGAGCTGGAATCCGAATTGGAAGGTAAGACCATTGTTGTAAGTGCCGGTATGGATGAAATCAGAAACAACATTGAGTTCCTGTCCCGTAGGAAGACCATTCTCTGGTATGATGCAGAAACAGTCAGGGAAGCCATTGAGGCAGTCGAACTGGCAAGGAGTATCTTCTAGACCGGTCAGCGGAGTGAAATGAAAAGGAATAGAGCAGCAGGCTATAAAAGCATAAAAATCAAGCTACTGATAACGGTAGCAGCAGGTATACTGCTGTTCTTTGCTGTCATTATCCTGAACAACCGGTATGCAACAAGATTGATTGAGGACAGACTTGATACAATTACAGATAATATGGCAGGTTTGTCCGGGGAATACATGGATCTCAGGATACGCAAAAGCAACAGCATATCAGGGGAACTGTCAACGGATGAAGAAGTAGTATTGCTTTCAAGCAACTATCTGGCTGAATCTGATTCATATAAAAGTCTGAGCGAAATAAAGAACTCAGTTGCGCAAAACCTTATGCAAAAGGCTGCGGAAAATGAGGAAATAGACAGTATATATGTATATTACACGTCAAGGATGA
>ERZ795053.3855-NODE-3855-length-16675-cov-22.084055_pt1 | contig 16675 bp, 15 predicted proteins | sample MGYA00375137_ERZ795053 | MGnify/ENA primary metagenome ERZ795053 (study PRJEB30182, sample SAMN05720284) | activated sludge metagenome | isolation source: Anaerobic digester | place: Hong Kong | collected 2014-12-17 ...
GCTCAGGACCGCGTGGAGGGCAAGGAAGATGGAGTCACCTGCGAAGACTGGTTTTTCTGCACCAAAGAGGTCACCGAGGAAGAGGTCTACGCCGCGATCGGCAAGTAGCCCGCCGGAGCGCTCTTGATCGTGCAGGTCGGTATCTGCGCGAGGCTGCTTGAGAGTTGGTGACTCGATCGCCTATGCCCAATTCCACGTCTGGTTCCACCGAAGTGGGGTGGTGGTGGGGCCCGGCCAGTCGGGAGGGCGACTCGCGTCGACGGTTTCAGACGCCGAGGGAGACCTGTCTCGCGACCCCGTCAGGACCAGTGTGTTCCACATGCAGGGCGCCACTGTCGCCACCGGCTTGTACGCCCAAGCGGCGCATGAGGTCGAAGGCGAGATCCAGGAAGCTGGTCGGGTCGACCGCGGCTTCCGGTGGCAGGACGCCAGGACCGGAGATATGCCCCCAGTGCATCAGGATCGTTCCCACCGCCGCCGGGATGCCGGTGCCCTCGCCGGCCCCGGCCATCGTCGACGACAGCTGAAACACGTAGCGGTGATAGTCCCCATCCTTGATCCCGCCGACCTCCACAGCCAGGCATCCCGCTGGTCCGGTCACCTGGGCCTCCTCGAGGAAGCCTGGCCGCTGACTCTGCAGAAGGGCCACAGCAACATCCAGTGGCACGACTGCCGTGTCACCCACGGTCAGCGGCTCCTGCGAGGACAGGCCCACCCGTACCAACTGCTGCGTGCGGTGGAAGTACGCAAGAGGGAAGATCACCCCCATGTTCGTCGCACGTTGCAGGCCCGGCAGGTAGCGGGGCAAGGTGATGGTCTCCGGGTGCGGGTAGGGGTAGACGGGCAGCCGGCCGACATCGCGGAAATCGAACTCGCGCACGAACGCCCGACCATCGGCCTCGAGTTGATGCACCTCGACGAAGTCGCCATTGACGAACAGTGGTACCGGGTTGTCCATCGCGTGCAGGCGGTGCTTGATGACTCCGGGGCCCTCCTCGGGCTCGCCCCCGTGCACGTGCATGATGTCGACGGACTCGACCCGATCGAGCAGTTGTTCGGCGCAGAGCCGGACGATCACGTTCGCGATGCCCGGCGAGTTCCCCATTCCGATCAGCGCCGTCACCCCAGCCGCCTGGGCTGCATCGTGCATGGCGAGCATCGATTGAGTAGGGGCAAGGTCGTCACAGACGTCGACGTAATCGACGCCCGCGTCGATCGCTGCTCGCAGCACTGGCGGTCCGAAGCGGTAGAAGGGTCCGGTGCAATTGAGCACCACGTCGGCGTCCTTCATCGCCGTGGTCAGATTGGTGTGCGACTGCGCATCCACAGCGATCCCGGTGATGCGCGAATCACCGAATTGCGCGGCGGCAGTTTCAGCCTCCTCACCCAGAACATCGGCGATGACCACCTGGTCGAATTCGTCCACGGCGGCCAAAGCCCGCACCGCCACGCTGCCGATGCCGCCAAGGCCACCCAGAACCAGAGCCCGCGCCATGTCTGTCACCCTCCGATCAGCCGGTGTCGGTAGCGGCTAGCAAGAGGAGTCGAAACTACCAGCGATCGGTTCTCACTCGGGGCGTGCGGGCATAAGGGCAATCTGTGGGAACGTAGAGCACATGCCGGTACTGGCCCAGGAGTCATTAGCCCTGCCGGATGGACGGCGACTGTCGTGGCGCGAGTTCGGGGACCCGAGCGGCAACCCCGTGATCAACAACCATGGCGGTCTGCTGTGCGGACTCGACATCTCCCCGGCGCACTTCGCGGCCCGTCGGTTGGGCATCCGCTTGATCAGCCCTGATCGGCCTGGCGTGGGCGATTCGACCATCGTGATGGAGCGCAGGACCCTGGATTGGACCGGGGATGTGGCGGTGCTGATGAACTCTTTGGGCATCCCACGGTTCGGCGCCTTCGGCTGGTCCTTGGGCGGCCAGTACGCGCTGGCTTTGGGGGCGGGGCTCCCCGAGCGTGTCAGCGCTGTGGTTGTGGTGGCAGGTTGTCCGCCGATGAGTCCGGACCGGGTCGCAGAAGTGAACCGCACCGATCGCACGATTCTCCGACTGTGTCGCGATCATCCAACAGTCGCGCGCACGATGTTCCGGGTAATGGGCGCTGCGGCGGTAGGGTTTCCGTCGCTGGTGGAGCGAGCGACGTCGCGAGAGCTCTCCCCGGCCGACCGTCGTACCTTTTCAGAACTGCCCGACGGCGACTTCGCGCAGTGGATGGCCCATGCGATGACCCAGCCGGAAGGCATGCGTGAGGAGTACTTGGCATGGGCGCGACCTTGGGGGTTCGGTGCGCGTGACGTCGTCGCGCCCACGAGCCTCTGGCACGGAGTCGATGATGATCTGGTCCCGGCTACCTGGTCTCGGCAGATGGCCGACGAGGTCGCGCATGTGGCGTTGAATGTTGTACCGGGTCAAGGGCACTTCGTGGCCTACTCGCGGTGGGATGAGGTCCTTGCGCCGTTCGCGTCGATCGCCTGATCGCCGGTCCGTACTGACGCCTTCGGTCGCCTCCGGCGCGCCGCGGCGTTCACGCGAAGCCGCCACGGCGCGCCGTTGAGCGTCAGCGTCCCGTCACAAGCAATTGGCAATCGCTGTGATCGTCTGTGCCGCACCTGAGAGGTTCCGGTAGGTGACGACCCAGCCGTTCCCGGCGGGGAAGCTCCTCAGCATCGGGACCAGGTCGTTGCCGCCGAGTGTCGTCGTGCCGCCCCCACTGACCATCTGGGTACCGGCAGGGCAGGCGACGGCGACCGAATTGGTCGCGTTGTTCGCGATCCCCGCACCGTTGGTGACGACCTGTGTCGGCCCCAACTCCCTACCTTTGACCGATTGCTCGGCCATCTTGGCGCTTGTCACCGCGCTATCCGCCAGCTTGGCCGTGGTCACGGCTTCATCCGCCAGTTTTGCCGCGGTCACCGCGCTGTCTGCGAGCTTGGCCGTGGTCACCGCGTTGTCTGCGAGTTTGGCCGTCGCCACGGCGTTGTCTGCGACGGTCTGCGCGAACAGGACTTCCAGTGTCGGCGCCCGTTGGGTGATGGCCTTGTTCGCTTTGTTCGTGGCGATCTTCCGGATCTTCGACTTCTTCACGGCTTGACTGGTCGCCTGGCTCGTCGACTGGGAGTCCGGATCGTTCGGAACGGCGGCGGCCGTACCGCCGATGAGCGCACTGACGGCGACGAAGGAGACCACGATCGCCGGTGAGGGTCGCAATTGCGAGACTCTGTTGAACATCTTTGCCTACCTTTGTGTCGAATCCTGCAGCCTGGATGAGATGCAGTAAGGGCAGCCTTACCGATGGGCGTCACCACCTCGTCACCCTCGCGTCACCGGTGCAGGTAGGTGTGGGGACTGAATGAAATCGAGTCGTTTGTCCGAACGTCCGATGGTGTCTGTCTACGGGTCTATGGAGACTGGCACGTGGCTGGCAGGTACGGACATGCAAGACACAACGACAGGGACGATCCCGCGTCAAGGCGGCGTAACGACGCTGCCGGGACCGCGGCGCCTCGCAGCGCTTGAGCCACCCAACGCTTTTCTGCGCGTGCTCGGTGGCTTCAGTCTCACCATCCATGGCGTCAACGTCGAGCTGGCTCCGATTGCCCAGCGCCTGATGGCGTTGTTGGCGCTGAGGGGCCGTACTCAACGGTCCCGGGCGGCGGGCACTCTCTGGCCGGAGACGGACGACGTCAAAGCCATGGCGTGCCTGCGCACCTGCATGTGGCGGGTGAATCGAATTACCAAGGGACTGGTCATCGCCGCCGGCTCAAACGTCCAGTTGTCGTCCGGCGTCGAGGTGGACATCTACCGGTACATCGATGACGCGGCGTCGAGCATGCGCTCGACGACTCGGACGCCAGCCACCGACCTACAGGCAATCGGATATGAAGGCGAGCTCCTGCCGGACTGGGGCGAGCAGTGGCTGGTCACGGATCGCGAACGTCTGCGGCAATTGCGCCTGCACCTGCTGGAGGAAGAAGCCCAGCGGCAAGCGCGGGAAGGGCATTTCGGCCTGGCTCTGGAGGCGGCGTTCGCGGCCTTGTCGGTCGATCCTCTGCGGGAGACCGCCCATCGCAGAATCATCGAGATCCATTTGGCGGAAGGCAACGTCGCCGAGGCCCGCCGAGCGTACCGGACCTGCCGGCAGGTCCTGATCGACGACGTGGGTGTGGTGCCCTCAGACGCCACCACCGGTCTGATGCGGTCCGTGTTGCTGGCACAAATGGGATAGTTGCTGTCCGTGGCCAGCGGCGGATGCATGCGCGTAGCCACCACCGAACTGCGACGCCTGCGCCCTGGCGTGGGCATTGATCGTTGGCCGCCTGCTTGCGTAGCCTCGAAGTGGAGGAGATTGCCATGTCGAACAACACGTCGAATGCCGGAACTGCCGCCAGTGGTGGAGCGATCTACGGCCTCGGAATATTCGGGGCCTGGGTGTTCTTCTGGCAGCAGGCGGACTCGTTCTGGGAGTACGTGTGGGCCGTCGTGCAGGGGATCTTGTGGCCGGCGTTCATGGTGTACGAAGTCTTCAAGAACCTGGCCAGTTGAGCCTCATCGTGCGAGTCTCGCGCGATTGGAGGCTGTCGCGCGGTAGCCATCCGTTGCCGGGATCTGGACCCGGTACACGCCCTTTCGCAGGTCGATGACGCGGACATGTTTGCGACCCTGGGTCTGGTAGACCTTCCCGAGGGTCTTCCACGTCCTGCCGGACTTCCTCTGAACCCGGAATGACCATTGCAGGCTCGGCGAAAGCACCGGCTTGACCGTGACCCGCAGTTTGCTTTTGCGGGACTTCGCCCTGAGCTTGGCAACGGGCGTCTTTGCCGCTTCCGGTACTGGCCCCGGCTGTGCGGTGGGCTCGGGGCTGGCCTGCGGGGTCGGTTCCACAGGCACGGGGTCGGGTACAGGTTCGGCAATCGGGACAGCGGTTCCGCTCCCCAACAGCTCAATGCTGTTCGTGGCGCGCTGCGCATCGCTTGAGATCGTGATGATCCCTGCATGATCGCCGGCCGCGAAGGGCTCGAAGGACACACTGAAAGTACAGGTTTCCACTGGTGGCATGGTCGCTGCGGAGCAGGTGTCCGCAGACACGACAAAAGGCGGGGTCACCGTGAGAGATTCGATGTTCAGGTCCGCGTCGCCAGTGCTGGTCAGAGTCATCTCGCGCGGTGCGCTGGCAGTTCCTACTGGGTGCTCGCCGAAGTTCTGCGTCGTGGCGCTCAGCAGGTAGGCGGAGCCGTCGCTGGTGACCGGTGTGTTCTCCACGAAGTATTCGCGACTGTCGGCATTCATGATCGCCTGGGCTGGGTTCGCCAGGGCCAGGTCGATCGCGCCGGTCTGTCCATAGGCGTAGTCGTTGGTCCCGCCGAGGACGGTGAAATGGCTGAGTTCGTGGATCAGCGTCCCGGACTTGGAGTCCGTGCCGACCATGGGCGCCGTCCAGAACGCACTGCCCAGGTAAATCCGGTAGGGCTGGCGGGGAAACACGTAGGCGTAGTAGGGGGAATTGCTGTCGCATTCGAAGGCGACAGGGGCGGATTCCGTCGCGGACCTGATCAGCGAATAGTGAGACTTCACCGTCTGCCACCGGCTGGTGTTGAAAGCGCCGAACCAAAGCTGGAAGCGCGGACCCGCGCGCTCGTGACGGAGGTACTCGAAAGCATCCGCGGCATACTCGGCGGCGCCTGCGAAGGCGATGTCCAGATCGGACTGCTGTTGCCCGTCGCAGTTGGTGTAACTGAGGCCGCCCGCCGTGTCCGGGATCGCCCGCACCGAGGGGTCGGGACGACCCTCCACGGCCAGGGTCAGGGAGTCTGATGACAGCTGTCCTGAGGTCCTTGCGCGGTATCCCAGCAGCTGGGGATCGGTGAGGCTGTACCCGATCGTGTAGTCCCCGCTCTTCGCGAAGGAATACGCGTCGCTGAGGTTGACGTCATATTCGAGGCTGGCCCCGGCCGGTAGCGCTAGATAGTCGTGGGCAGTCGGTGCTGGTCGCTTGGCGAGGATGCCGAGGTAAGTCGCCGGGGTGCCGTTTCGTGACACGTCGAAGATGGGCGCTTGAATGCCGTCAGCGGGGGTCAGCCAGGAAAGTACCTGCGCATCGGTGGCACCGTCATTGGCGATAACGACGGTGACCGTGACATCGGTGGACTTGTCGAACCTCTGCTTGGCCGTACTGAGAGTGACAGTCACGTCCCCGGATGCAGGCTGTCCGCTGGCGGGGACGGTCAGGAACGCGCCGACGAGCACCGCTGCGCACGCGCCGAGCATGATCCGAAAGACCCTCGCCATTCGTCGCCTTTCGCCGTGAGCGGCAATCATAGAAGGCCAGGGGCTCTTCTTGCTCGATCGTTGTCTGCGCGCATTTGTGGTTGCGCGGACGTTACGTCTTTGATGCGGGCGAGGCGCTGCCCTGCTCGAGGTCGCGGGGGCCCTGGTGGTTCGTTCACGGGCGCTGGCGTTGGAGTTGCGTACGGCGGTTTCTTCGCCAACGGATGTGCGCTTGTCCAATCCCGTACCCGACTCTCACGCGGTGCCTGATTCCTCAGGAGGCTGCGCGGAGGCTATGACCATGCCGGGCGCGGTCCGTGGCCCACACCCCGGCAGGCTGGACAGCACTAGTCTGAAGCGGTGGATAAGCGCGTGTGCCTGGTCACCGGTGCCTCGTCCGGACTGGGCCGAGCATGCGCGGACCGACTCGCCGGTGACGGCTGGCAGATCGTCGGCGCAAGCCGACGGGGGACCGCCACCGGCACGTGGGAGCCCCTGGTCATGGACGTCGATGATGACCGGTCGGTGAAGGCCGGCATGGGTGAGGTCATGACCGAGTACGGCCAGGTGGATGCGTTGGTCACCGCCGCGGGATGGGGACTGTCGGGTTCAGTCGAGGACACTGCCATCCCGCTGGCGAAGGCCCAACTCGAGACCAACTTCTGGGGCACGGTCCGGGTGGTCCGCGAAGTCCTACCCAGCATGCGCCGTAGTGGTGGCGGACGGATCGTTCTGATGGGATCCATCGGGGGAGTGCTGGGGCTGCCCTTTCAGGCCTACTACTCGGCGAGCAAGTTCGCGCTCGAGGGGTTCGCCGAGGCTCTGGCCTACGAAGTACAGCCGTTCGGGATATCCGTGACGATCGTCGAACCCGGGAACGTGCGCACGGGATTCACCGACAGCCGTCGTCAAGCCCCGTCCAGTGCGCCCTACGCATCAGCGAACGATTCCACTCTCGCGGTGATGGAGAACGACGAGCGCAACGGCGTGGATGCCGGCAAGGTCGTCGAGGTTGTGCATCGCGTGCTACATGCGCGCAACCCGCCGCGGCGGGTCAGCGTCGGCAAGCTGGATGAACGATTCGGCCCCTTGGCCAAGCGGGTCTTGCCCTACCGCCTCTTCGAAAGAATGGCGCGCGGGTCTCTGGGCGTCTGACTGTCCGTGCCCCATATCCTCAGAGGCTCAACGTTGCACGATGGACGGGCCACCCCGCCTGCGATTGTGGCCCGAAGTCCCACCGAGGTCCATGAGCGCGGCGGGACTCATCCTCTTGCTTCAGCGCTGTTTCTCAGTGTGATTCGCCCCGCCGCAGACGGCATGTCACTCTGGAACACGTGATGCATCAGGAATCCCACAAGCCCACCGCCGGCTCCACCCGAGGTCCGGTCCGCATGCTCGCCGCCGCCGGTGCAATTGCCGTGGCGAGTGCCGCGCTGGGCGCCGGACCCGCGGCTGCGCAGGACCTCAACACGATCACCTCGTTCGACGGCACGGCGATCACGTTCTACTGGTTCCCGGCAGTCGGACTCTCCGACGGCCAGAAGGCGCCTACCGTCCTGCAGGGCCCGGGTTTCGGGGGTCAGGCGCAGAGCAACCCGGACGCACCCAGTAGCCCGTCCATCCCCGGCGTGGGTGATTTGCGACGCGCTGGATACAACGTCCTGACCTGGAACCCGCGCGGGATCTCGCCGTCGGGCGGGCAGGCGCAATTGAACAACCCGGACTTCGAAGGCCGCGACGTCTCCGAGCTGATCACCTGGGTCGCGGACCGTCCTGAGGCCCAACTCGACGCCACCGGTGACCCACGGGTGGGGATGACCGGAGGCTCCTACGGCGGGGGCATCCAGTTGTCCACCGCTGCTGTCGACCAGCGGCTCGACGCGATCGTGCCGGTCATCGCCTGGAACTCTTTGCAGACCAGCCTCTACAAGGCCGACACCATCAAGTCTTCGTGGGTCAACGCGCTGCTCGTCGGCGCCACCCGCCCCGGCAACACGTTCAGCCCGTCGATCCTGAAGGGCCGTGAGCAGGCGAGGAAGGGCACGACGTTCAGCTCGGAGGTGGTCGATTTCGCGCTTGCTGCAGGTCCTGCGCAGGTGCTGCCGCAGATCGCCACCCCCACCTTGATCCTGCAGGGCACGATCGACGACTTGTTCCCGCCGTCCGAGGCGATCGAGAACTACAACGCGCTCACGCGCGCCGGCGTGCCGGTGAAGATGGTCTGGTTCTGCGGTGGCCACGGTGTCTGCCTGACGAAGGGCGGCGCCTCGAAACTACCGCTCGAGCAGACATGGACGTGGCTGGACAAATACCTCAAAGGCAACACCGCTGCCGACACTGGACCTGGCTTCACATGGATCGACCAGCGCGGCAAATACCGCAGCGCGTCGAGCTACCCCACGCCGGATCGGACGTTGACGGCGAAGGGAAAAGGGACACTGGCGCTGAAGAAGAACGGCGGGTCGGGGCCGTACACCGGCAAGTTGCCCGGTGACGTCTCGCCGACCTTCCAACTCGTGCTTCGCCCGACGATCCCCGGTCCGGCCAAGCGAGCGGTCAACGTCACGGCCCGCGCCAAGAAGCCCACCGTCGTTGTGGGAACACCCAAGCTGAAAATCACTTACAAGGGCACGTCGAAGAACAAGAAGGTGCGGGTCCTGGCGCAACTGGTCGACAAACGCACAGACACTGTGGTCGGCAATCAGATCACGCCGTTTGCGTTGCGTCTGAACGGCAAGAAGCAGACGGCGTCCGTCCCACTGGAGGCGGTGAGTTTCGCAATGCGCAAGGGCCAGAAACTGACGCTGCAGATCGTGGCGCAGAGCAGTGCCTACAACACCTTCCCCAAGGGCGGCAAGGTGCGGTTCTCGAAGATCAAGGTGTCGCTCCCGGCGGTCGACTAGCCGAGTGGGCCAGACGCCGATGACCCACGAGTACTCACAGACTGAGCAGTTCCGAGGTGCTCGTATCCACGTGAGTGACCTCGCCGGCCTCGAGATTCGCGACTGTGAGGTAGGCGGCCTGAAGATCGTGGACTGCTACGGCGGCAGGGTCTACATCGGCGGCGAGTTCGACCACCTCGTGGTCAACGACGTCGATGTGACCGGCTACGTCGAGGCCGAACTCGATCGCCGGCATCCAGTCCGAGTGGTGGCTCGCGAGGCCACAAATGTCGACGACTACCGCGCGGCTTGGGAGATGATCGAGGAACTCTGGGAGGCGGCGATCGCGGGAGCCAAGCGGTTGCCCGAATCCCTGCTGCACGAGCGGGTCGACGGTGAATGGTCCTTCGTGCAGACGCAGCGGCATCTGCTCTTCGCCAGCGACGCCTGGCTCGGCAACGCGGTTCTCGAGGAGGAGTCGCCCTACCACGCGTTGGGCCTTCCGTCGGGCGCAATGCCCGCCGATGTGGTGGCGGAACTCGGGCTCACGCTGGACGCAACTCCGACCCTCGACGACGTGCTGGAACTGCGCCTGCTGCGCATGGCATGTGTGCGCCGGGTGATGACGAACCTCACCGATGCCGAGCTGTCTCGTGTATGCGGTCGCAAGCCGGCGCACTCCTACCCGGATCAGCAGTACGTCGTCGGCCGGTGTCTGAAGGTGGTCCTGCGAGAAGAGGCGGAGCATCTGCGCTACGCGTTGCGTGACCTCGCCGTCCTCGAGGGTGCCCCACCCACCAACCTGGGCTGAGACTCTTGGTTGATGCTCGTCGTGGGACGAACTGAACCAGCAGATCGTGCACGCCCGCGAGAGTGTTGAAGTGGTCAAGTCTTCGCAGCTGGGATCAATCTCGTCTGCTTTGTCATACCCCCAGCGCACACTGATATCAGCAGGGAAGGGGAGTGCCATGGGGATCCACAGGTACGCGATGACTGGGGCCCGGGAACCGGTCGGCCAACAACCTCGCCGGCCTGTTCCGGGCTCACCGCCGTCGAGCGGGGAGGAGTTCGAATGACTATTCGGATGGACGAACTCGGGGAGTACTGCAGTCCGGCAAGTCTCCGGCTGCCCGGATTCGGCGGCGCCGGTCTTTTCCTTCGCACAAGTGTGATGCCGGTCGCTGCTGAGGACGCGGACGTGGATGTAGCGGCACTGGGCCTTGATGTCGGTCTGCTGAGTCCGTTCAGGTTCGTGCAGTTCCTGTCCCGGTCGGCCACGCGGGGTTTCTCGCAGGAATTGTCCTCGTTCTTCTTCGCTGCCGCTGATGACTGGACACCTCAGGACAGCGTGCCCGCCTTCATCGACCCGCTGTCGGGGCTGACCTGCCGGGTGTTGTCGAGCACCCCGGTTCAGGTGGGACTGCTCGTGGAACTCGATGACGACTCGATCGGGGATCCCGACGGGCGTGCTCTCGACTTTGTAACATCCCGCGCAGTCCTGGCACAGGCGGCGATGGACGCACGAATCCTGGAGGGCGTTGACGATGACGTCCATTTCAGCCCACCGGCCGAAGGGAGATGAACCATGGGATACCTGTTCAACACCTTCGATTTCGAGCCCGGCTCCCGGATGACGGGGATCTGGACGGCACGGGAACGCTTCTACGGGGTGGACCAGGTGGCATTCGCCCAGCAGATCCGGCTCGGCCGGGATCAGGACGGCTCAGTCGAGGCGGACTTCCTCGGCGCCCATCTGCCGTTCCATGCCGGTGGCTTCCACGGGGTCAGCCCCGACGGACACCCGTGGGCCGTTGTGCTGCAAGTCGCTCCTGGGAATAGTGCCGGGAGCGTGGGTGCGGTAAACCCCTACTGGCCGATGTTCGACGGCATGAAGCGCGCGTTGCGGTTCAATGCCGAGGCCGCGGTGATGCTCGAACGGGGATGGACGTCCGACGAGCTTCTACAGGTGTACGCCGGGCAGGGTGTGGATCCGGCACATGTCGACGACTGGACTGTGCCGGATCTCCTCATGGGCTTGCTTGCCGAGTGTTGCTACGTGCCCCTGCCCGACATCGTCGCGGGAAGGGTCATCCAGTGTGCCTTCCCGGACGTGAACCACGACTGCGAGCACGACGTGTTCACCGATGTCTTCGCCCGCTGGGACGCCGGACACCTCAAGCCCGACGAGCCTTAAGGCTGACGGAGCGCCTACGCCAGCACGCCTGCGTCCTGGAGGAAGCGCCTGAGTCGTGGCTCGGCGGTGTCGAGTCCTTCGATGCTGAAGTGATCCGCATCCGCCACCACCAGCAGCTCGCTGTTCCGGGGCGCGAGATCGTGGAGGCGACGGGCGTCGGTCACCGGAACTGTTGTGTCCTTCTCGCCGTGCAGCAGCAGCACCGGGGCGCTGATGCGTCCAATGGTGTGGACTGGAGCGAACTGCGTGAACCGGTGTCCGATGACGTGCTCGACATATCGCAGGGCCAATCGGGTGAGCGGTGCTGGCAGGTACTGGCCGATCATGCCCGCCATCAGCGCACTCGGGTCAGCCATCGACGCCAGGGAGACCAGCGCCGCCACCTCAGGGTCACCCGACGCGACGAACAGGCATGCTCCGGCTCCGACAGAGTGGCCGACGAGCGCGATGCGGGCTGGGTCCACGCCAGGGGCGGAACGCAGCCACCCGAGACCGGCGCGGACGTCGTCGGCGAAGGACGGCATCGAGGCCACGGAGATGCCGTCGCTGCTGCCATGGCCTCGTGCGTCCAGAAGCAGCACATTCAGTCCGAGCCCGCGCATCACGTCGGCCACCGGCAGCATGTCGCTGGCCTGTCCGCCCCACCCGTGAATGACCAGGGCCGCTGGGCCAGGATCATCCGACCCGAACCACCAGCCATGCAACCGCGAGCCGTTCACTGCGTCGATCTGTACCTCGATGGCGCCTGTGGGTGGCGACCCGGTGCCGTCGCGCCGCGGTGGTCTTCCGTAGGTGCGGCGCATGGTTCGATCGGCGACGACCGCGCCCACGCCGAGGACGGCGGTCGCACCCAACCAGACTCGGAGTGCTCTCACGTTGGCAGCAGCTGCACGGGTACGGCATTGAGTACCGCCGTGCCGGTGAGTGGATCCATTCCATGACCGGGCGTCAGCACGTTGATGTTGGGACCGGACGTAGCTTCGTCATCCCATGTGTCGGGGGAGTCCGGGGCCCAACCGTGCGGTAGGCACACGACCCCTGGCATAACCGTGTCCGTTGCCTCGATCACCACCTGGATGTCGCCCGTTCCAGAGCGCAAATGTGCCCGATCCCCGTCGCCGACTCCGGCTGCCCGGGCGTCGTCGGGATGAACCTGCAGGGTGGCGCGACTCGAGCCTCCCGCCAAGCGCGGGAGCGTGCGCAGCCACGAGTTGTTGGTCCGCAGCTGCCGACGTCCCACCAGCAGTAGACCGGGAGCATCGACGGCGGGCAGCGCCTGCAGCAGTCGATCGATCTCAAGGACCATCTGCTCGGGCAGTAACTCGATCCGCCCGGATGGGGTGCGCAGAACCTCGGGGAGGCGCGGTCGCAGCGCTCCCAGATCGACGCCGGCGGGCTGTTCCTCGAGCCGAGCCAGCGTCAGCCCTTCGGGGTCATCGCCGAAGCCGTCGCCGTAGGGCCCGGACCGCAGGGACAGATCCAGAAGTCGTTCGATCCCGCGGCGTGGAGCCACGGCGGCCAGGAGTTCCGCCGGGTCCTTGCCATGCGCCCGCGACGCTGTGTCGCTGCTTGCGCGCCGGGCCACCTCGTAGGCGACCAGGTCATCGAGCTGATCAGTCGTGGGTTCCGGTGCGTTGTTCACCATGGATGCCGCGATACCGGCCAATGTCAGCAGCACCTCGCCTTCGTCGCGCTCGTCGGGGCCCAACGCGAACACGGGCGGGGAATACCGGGCGGCATTGCGCACCGACAGGGATGCGAACACCACGTCGTAGTGTTTGCGGGCCAAGGGTGACGCGGCCGGCAGGATGACGTCAGCGTGACGCGACGTCTCAGTCACGTAAGCGTCGACGCACACCAGCAGGTCCAGCGTGCCCAGCGCCTTCTCCAGTCGGTCGGCGTCGGGAATGGAAACCACCGGATTGCCTGCCACGGTGATGAGCGCGCGGATGTGTTCGCCGGTTTCGGAATCCGGGGTGTCGATCTCCTCGGCGAGGACTGCTGCGGGGAACTCACCGAGCACACTGGGCAGGCCGCGCACACGCGTGCGTTGACTACCGGGAACCCGCACACCACGGCCGCGTCCGGATTCTCCGAACGTGGTCGGCCCGCCGGCCGGCGGCAGTGGGAACATCACTCCGCCTTCTCGGTCGAGGTTGCCGGTCAGGACGTTGATCACCGCGATCAGCCAGGAGGCCAGGGTTGCGAACGAGGTGGGATTACCGTCCACCGAAAGCCCCGATGTGGTCGTGCCCACGCGCCCGTAGACCGCCGCCGGCCGGGCGCCGGCGATCTCCCGGGCCAGGCGTTCCACGGTCGGCGCGGCCAGACCGGTGGGCATTGCGACAGCCGCGGGTGAGAACGCTGCGAGCAACTCACGGATCCGCTCCACGGCGGAATCGTCGACCCATTGGGCAGCTGCTCCCAGATCGACGAGGTCCTCTGCCAGGAGGACGTGTGCAATGGCGGCCAGCAGGAGCACGTCGGTTCCGGGCCGGATCCGCAGGTGTTCGTCGGCCGCATCAGCCGTACGGGTGCGGATGGGGTCGACCACGACCATCCGTCCGCCGCGCGCTTTCAGGGCACGAACCCGGCCAGGCATGTCGGGAACGGTCATCATCGATCCGTTGGAGACCAGCGGGTTGGCGCCGATGACGACGAACAGGTCGGTCCGGTCGATGTCCGGCACCGGGACGGACAGTTCCGTGCCATACATCAGAGCCAGCGCGACTTGTTGCGGCATCTGGTCCACAGTGCTCGCCGAGAACCGGTAGCGGGTGCCCAGCGCCCGTACCAGTGCAGGCAGGTAGAACGTGCTGGTCACGTTGTGTGCGTTCGGGTTGCCCAGATAGGCCGCGACGGCGTTCGGGCCGGACTCGCCGATGACCTGACGCAGTCCCGTACGGATCCGGTCGAAGGCCTCGTCCCACGAGGCCGGCCGCAGGGCGTCACCATCGCGGACCATCGGAGTGCGCAGTCGGGCGGGGTCGTGGTGGAGGTCGCCGATCGCCACCCCCTTCGGGCACACGAAACCCCGGCTGAACACGTCATCTGCGTCGCCGCGCACCCCGATCACCTGATCGCCGTCGACCGTGAGTTGAAGACCGCACGTGGCCTCGCACAGCGGGCAGATGTGGCGAATGGTCATGGCGTTGCCTCCACAGGTTTGAGGGCAGTAGTGGTGCGGCAGAACATAGGGAGGACTCTACGCGTGGGCGCAGCGGATCATTTGTCAGTGAGAACTGTTGTTGCCGGCTGTTGACCATCCGCCCCCGGATAGAGCGGTGCGGGCTGTGGCAGCACCGAGGTCACGCTTGTGGCCGGACTCAGGGTTGGACCGGGTTGTCGCCGAACTGGACGCGGCGGACCAGGAGTCCCGGCTCGGTTTCACCGCCCGCGACCATTACATCTGGGCCGCCGGGCGCCCGCATGGCCCTGATGTGATGGTCAGTAGGGCGGCAAAAGCCACATTCAGGACACAGAAGCCTTCAGATGAGGGCCAGTTGGGGTCAGAAGCCCGATCGACGGCCCTGATGTGATGGCCGCCCCCGCGTTTGTCACCGCCGGGCCGGGAAGTGCCCGAGGCGGTCCTGGTGTTCCTGGCGCCGACCAGCGGGGAAACTCAAACGCCGGTTGGTCGGCAGCGGAACCGAGGACGGGGCCGTCCGTTACTCAGGCGTCCTCGGCCGGTGAGGCCTCGTGGCCGGGTAAGCCTTGCGTCCGTTCGTCGGATTTCATCTCCGCTTCCAAGAGGTGCCGCTGTCCATCGGCGATCTGCTCGCGTGCCTCGCGTTCGAGCTCGCGGAACAGCGACCAGTAGCCGTCGTCGTACTCCTCGACGATCTGGAACGTCCAGCGACCGTGAATCACATTGTGGCCAACGAGTTGGGTCTCGATGCGATCGGCGAGGGCCGCGTGTCCAGCCTCACGCAGCGACTTGACGGCGTCCTGCAGTTGCAGGTCTCCGCGCCCTGAGAGCTGATGGAAGGCGTACAGATTCCCACGAGCTTGCTCGACCGTTTCCAGTGCCTCACTGAGCAGGCCGAGTGCCTTCACGTCGGCGTCCGTGACGCCCTCGGGCCGGCGGTGGGCGGCGTCCACTGGGGCGCTTTCAGAATCCACGTGTGCCTCCGATTCGATGGATTGCATGGGCACTCAAGGGTAGTCGGAGATCTCGGCTACGGCACCCGTGCTGGCGACTGCCGATCGGTCGGCCTGTGATCAGACCGAGAGGGGACGCCGGGTAGGTTCGTGGGCATGAGCAAGACGAACCCGGGCAATTTCTTCGAGGATTTCAGCATCGGTCAGGTGATCGAGCACGCCACCCCGCGCACAGTCACCGAGGGCGATAGGGCGGTGTACGGGTCGTTGTACCCGACACGCTTCGCCGTCCCCTCCTCGGCGTCCTTCGCGTCGTCGGTCGGTCTGGAACCGCACCCCGTGGAGGAGCTCATCGGCTTCCACGTCGCCTTCGGCAAGACGGTTCCCGACATCTCCCTGAACGCGGTGGCCAACCTGGGTTACGCGGAATGCCGATTCCATGTCCCGGTGGTCCCTGGAGACACCCTGCGGACCCGGTCCACCGTGATCGGGCTCAAGCAGAACTCGAACGGCAAGAGCGGGGTCGTCTACGTGCGTTCGGTGGCCACGAATCAGCGCGACGAGGTTGCGATCGAATGGGCCCGCTGGGTGATGGTGCACAAACGCGACATCGAGGCCCCAGCGCCGGAGACGGTGATCCCGGATTTGGCCAAGGTCGTCGCTCCCGCGGATCTGGTTGTTCCAGCCGGACTGGACTTCACCGCCTACGACTTCGCGGCGGCCGGTGAGCGGCACCGTTTCGATGACTACGAGGTCGGCGAGAAGATCGACCACGTCGACGGCGTGACCCTCACCGACGCTGAACACATGCTCGCCACCCGGTTGTGGCAGAACACGGCGAAGGTGCACTTCAACACCCAGGCCCGTCCGGACGAACGACGGCTCGTCTATGGGGGCCACATCATCTCCATGGCCCGCGCGTTGTCCTTCAACGGACTCGCGAACGCACAACTGATCTCGGCGATCAACGCCGGCGCTCACGCGTCCCCAGCGTTCGCGGGCGACACCGTCTACGCCTGGTCGGAGGTCCTCGACAAAGCCGAGACCTCTGCGCCCGGTGTCGGTGCACTGCGGTTGCGGTTGGTCGGCACCAAGGATCGCGACGAGTCCATGACCCTGCGCGGGGATGATGGGAAGTACGCGCCCGGGGTTCTGCTGGACCTTGATGTCTGGGCGCTGATTCCCAGGTAGTTGTTCGGGCGGCAGACTGCTTGCTCCCCGAGTTG
>ERZ795053.3857-NODE-3857-length-16665-cov-6.980674_pt1 | contig 16665 bp, 15 predicted proteins | sample MGYA00375137_ERZ795053 | MGnify/ENA primary metagenome ERZ795053 (study PRJEB30182, sample SAMN05720284) | activated sludge metagenome | isolation source: Anaerobic digester | place: Hong Kong | collected 2014-12-17 ...
TAGAGGACTTCCACCTCCAAGCTGTCGAACATGCTCGGCACACAGATCGGATCGATCGCCTGCTGACGATCGATGATCTTCACCGCAAGCTGGCAGCGCTGCCGGGTGCACTTCATGCGCAACGCCCTGGCCCACGCCGGCAAGAGCGGTCGCCGCGTCGTCTCTGCCTTCATCGCCACGGCGTTTGCGCAAAATGATGCTCAAGCCGCCAGTCGACAGTGGCGCCGCATCGCCGACCAATTGCGCCCAAACATCGATCGCCTGGCAAGGCTCATGGACGAGGCCGAGCCCGACGTCCTCGCTTACATGACCTTCCCGCAGCAGCACAGCACCAAGCTGCACAGCGCCAATCCCATCGAGCGCCTCAACGGCGAGATCAAGCGTCGCACCGAAGTCGTCGGCATCTTCCCCAACGAAGCCGCCATCACCCGGGGCCCCCATGCGGCCTGCCGCATGGGGTGGCGCCCGCCTGGTCGGTGCCCTGCTCCTCGAGCAAAACGACGAGTGGGCCGTCCAGCGCGCCCGCTACATGACCCTTGAGAGCATCGCCCACACCGGCGATGATACCACCGTCAGCCTGACCAACATGACAGGTTGAACAGCAACCGGTCCAATCCGGAGAACTGGCCGGCCAAAGGTCAGCTACACCACGTCCCGGGACATGACCGAGTGTGACGAGCGGTCGCAATTTCTCTTCGATGATTGCCTGGAACGAACACCGCCGACGCCAAGCCGACCGGTGGACCACTGACACCGCAGGTCAATGAAGGCTGACTCTGCCACACCGATGCAGGTCCGCCCAAAATATCCAAGGAAAGCAGATCTCTCAGCTAGCGTTGCACCAGATCGCCGTTAACGTCTTTGGTGCCAAAACGGTGCCAAACATTATCGGGGAAATCAGTTAAGTCATTGAAATAAATGGTGCCCAGGGACGGATTTGAACCGCCGACACACGGATTTTCAGTCCGTTGCTCTACCAACTGAGCTACCTGGGCGCAGGCGCGGATATAAGGGGTCGGTCGTGGCCTGTCCAGCCGTGCGTCAGGGGCGAAAGCCGGCGAGGACGAGGGCCCGGCGGTAGCGCTCGCGGGTCGCCTCGACCTGGTGCGGGATGGCCCGGACGATGTCGTCGGCGCGGATGCCGGGCGCGTAGCCCTGGACGATGGCGACGGCGCGGGCGGCGCGCTCCATGTCGCCGGCGAGGGCGGCACAGGCGGCGACCAGGCGGTTGACCCAGAGGATGCCCGGCCGGTCGGCGAGGGCGCGGTCGATCCACCCGAGGGCGGACGGGTAGTCGGCGGCGACGAAGCCGGCGAGGCCCATGCCGACGAAGCTCAGGTGGCGCAGCGGGTCGAGGGGGCTGAGGCGGAGCGAGCGCTCGAAGTCGGCGATGCCGGCATCGGGATCGCCGGTGTAGCAGTGAAGATAGCCCGAGCGGTTCCAGGCCCAGCAGCAATTGGAGTCGATCTCGAGGCCGCGGTCGAGATGGCGGCGGGCGGCCAGGACCTCGCCCGCAGCGGATTCGGCGGTGGCGAGGAGGGTCAGGACCATGGAATCGGTCGGGTCGAGCGCGTAGCCGCGGCGGGCGAGGGTCAGTGCTGTAGCGCGGTGATCGGCGGGGCGGGAGGTCCAGTTGTAGACGACCTGCTGGCCGTGGCACCAGGAGAGCAGGGCATGGGCGAGGCCATAGTCGGGGTCGGCCGCGATTGCGGCCTCGAGCTCGGCCATGGCGCGGCGGCTGGCGGCGCGCTCCACCGCCCAGCAGTCGGGAATGGCTTTCAGCACGCGGTCGTAGGCGGCGAGCACGGCCGGCCGCTGGCGCTTCAGGCGGTCCGCCTCGGCGGCGTAGAGGGCCGGTGAGAGGGCACCGATGAGGGCCTCGGTGATGGCGTCCTGCAGCTCGAACGTGTCGCCCGCCTCGCTCTCGAAGCGGCCGGACCAGACCTCGATGCCGCTCGCCGCCTCGACCAGATGCGCGGTGACGCGCAGCCGCCCGGCGCCGGCCCGCAGGCTGCCGGTGACGAGGTAGCGCACGCCGAGCCCGGCGCCGATGGCCCGCAGATCGTCGCTCACTGCGGCGGCCGAGGCGGCGGAGCCGCTGTTGACGACGAGATAGCTGCGAACGCGGCCGAGCCCGGCGGTCACCTCGTCCTGCAGCCCGGCGAGGAGGAAGCGGTAGGCGGGGTCGTCGGCCAGGTAGCGGAACGGCAGGACGGCGAGGCTCGGCCGGTCGGTCGGCACCTCGATGGCGATCGGCGGGGCGGCGGGGGATGCCGGGGTTCCATCGGCGTCGTCCCGGACCCCGGCGAGGAAGCGGAAGCCGCGGCCATGCACGGTGGCGATCAGGCGCTGGGCGGTGCCGTCGTCGCCGATGGCGCGGCGGGCCGCCTTGATGCGGCTGGCGATGGTCGCCTCGGAGACGATGCGGCCCCGCCAGACGGCCTCGACCAGCTCGTCCCGGGTGACCAGCCGGCCGGGATTCGTGGCGAGGAAGAGGAGCAGCTCCAGGACCTGGGGCTCGACCGGCACGACCTCGCCGTCCCGGCGCAGCTCGAACGCGTCGGGGTCGATCGTGCAGCGGTCGAAGCGCAGCGCCATGCCACCCTCCCCGGCGCCGATTATCGAGGAAATCCGCAAGCTCTCCAAGAATTCTCCAGGCCGGCTTCAAGCACCGCCTCGGGCCTTCGCCTATTCAGGAGAGGCGCCGGCAATGCCGCCGGCGGAAGCTCGAGGGAGACGATCATGGAGAGCAAGACGATGCCGACGATGGTGAACGGGCTGGACCAGGACGCCCTCTTCGACACGCTCGAGGCCGTGAAGAAGGACCCAAAGATCGCGAAGTTCGTGTTCCGCGCCAAGAACCACTGGCAGACGGGCGGGGTCAACGAGACGGTGATCAAGGACTATTACGGTGTCGGCGAGGAGCATTGCCGGCCAGGCGGCTTCCATCTGGTCAACGACGAGCCGCCGGAGCTGCTCGGCACCGACAAGGCGCCCAACCCGGTCGAGTACGTGCTGCACGCCATGGCGGGCTGCATCACCACCTCGCTCATCGCCCACGCCACCGCGCGCGGCATCAGGATCGACGAGGTGGCGACGCAGTTCTCGGGCGATCTCGACGTGCAGGGCTTCCTCGGCCTCGATCCGAAGGTCAGGAACGGCTACCAGGCGGTGAAGGTGGAGCTCTTCGTCAAGGGCGACGCGGACGCGGCGACGCTCGAAGCGCTCGGCCACTTCGCCAGGTCGCGCTCGCCGGTCTTCGACATCGTCACCAACGGCGTGCCGGTCAGCCTCGAGGTGACGGCCGAGCCGTCCGCCGCCGCCGCGGCGTGAGCCCGCCGCTCGGGCATGGGGGCCGCTCCGGCGACGGGGCGGCCCCGTTGCTGCTTCATGCGCCGGCGTCGACCTCCGGCGTCGGGTGGAAGAAGCTCTGCTGCTGCATGGCCGCCTGCGCGAACGGGCCCCAGGCGGCGATGACGTGGCCTTGCGGCACACGGAGATGCCGGGCGGGGCCAGCGCCCTTGAGGACGCCGCCGCGAAGGTCGGGATCGGGCTCGGCGAAGGAGGCGCCGGCACCGAGCTCGCAATCCTCGACGATCACCGGGCCCAGGACCTGGCTGCCCGAGCCGAGCGACGCCCGGCCGCGGATGACGGCGCCGTAGCGGTAGCGGCCGTGGTCGCCGATGGTGATCGGGGCACCCGCCTGGTCGGCATCGAGGACGAGGCCGCCCTCGCCGAACTGGTTGCCTTGGCCAATCTCGATCCGCCCGCCCGCTCGCGCACGGAGCATGCAGGTCGAGAAGAACTGGTTGCCGTCGCCGATGGTCACGGTGCTCCGTGCGTCGGCGCCGATCTCGACGGCGGCGTGGAACACGTTGCCCTGGCCGATCCGCGCGTCGCGGCCGATCAACAGCGAGCCGGGATCGAGCACGATGTTGCGACCGGCGATGCGCTCCACGACCTCACGCACCGTGAGGAAGCCCAGGGACCGGCGTGCTTCATCCAGCTCGGAACGGGCGTCGGCCGGCATCAGGCGGCGTCGTGGAAGATGATGCCCAGCGTCATGCGCTCGCCTCTGTGGATGCGGCTGACGCCGTGGCGCTGGCGCACGCGGTGAGCGCCCCGGCTGCCCTGGCGCGGGCGCTGGTCGACGGCGAAGACGACGCCGCGGCCGCGGGCCATGGGCACCACCTCGGCGCGCGACTGCCGACGCGGGCGCTGCTCGACCAGCACCAGCTCGCCGCCGGTGAAGGTGGCGGGATCGGAGAGGAGAATGACGACCTGCAGCGGGAAGCAGGCGGGGCCATAGACGTCCTGATGGAGGCAGTTGTAGTCGCCGGCGACGTACTTGAGCACGAGCGGGGTCGGCCTGGTCTGGCCATGGCTGCGGCAGAGTTCGCGGAGCGCGGCGTGGTCGGGCGGGAAGCGCCGGGCGGAACCGAGGCGCTCCTCCCAGCGGTCGGCGATGGCAGCCAGCGGCGGGTAGAGGCCGGCGCGCAGGCGCTGGACCGGCTCGGGCAAGGGGTCGGCGAAATACTTGTACTCGCCCTGGCCGAAGCCGTGGCGCTGCATGCGGACATGGCTGCGCCAGGGCCGGTCCTCGGGGTAGAGGGCTTCGAGCTCCCGCATCTCGGCGTCGGTGACGAGCGGGCCGAGATCGGCCCAGCCATTCGCGTCGAGGTCACCCGCGACACGCTGCCAGTCGATCACGCCGCTCACTTGCCGGCTCCCTCGCGGCGCAGGAGCTCTCCCTTGCGCGCGCTGCCCCAGCGATAGCCGCCGAGCCCGCCGGCGGCCGGCACCACGCGGTGGCAGGGGGTGAGGACGGCGACCGGGTTGGCAGCACAGGCGCGGGCGACAGCACGGGCGGCGGTCGGCTGGCCGATCTCCCTGGCGACGGCGCCATAGCTGCGGGTCTCGCCGGTGGGGATGGCGCGGAGCGCCGCCCAGACGCGCTGCTCGAAGAGCGTGCCCTGGATGTCGAGCGGCAGCTCGAGGGCAGCTTCCGGCTGCTCGATCCGGCCGATCACCGACCGGGCCAGCTCGCTGAAGGCCGGATCGGCCGGGAGGTGGCGGGCTCTCGGGAAGAGGGCGTGAAGCTCGGCTTCGAGCGCCCGCGCGTCCTCGCCGAAGCGGACGGCGCAGATGCCGCGCTCGGTCGCCGCCACGAGGACGAGGCCGAGGCTGCTCTCGGCGATGGCGGAGCGGATCACCTCGCCCTCGCCACCCCGGCGGAAGGTCCTGGGTGCCATGCCGAGCCGCTCCTTCGCCCCGTCGTAGAAGCGCGAGGCCGAATCATAGCCGGCATCGTAGATCGCCCGGGTGACGCCGCCGCTGTCGCGCAGCGTGGCCGTGGCGCGGCGCTCGCGGACCTGCCCGGCATAGGCCTTGGGCGTGACGCCGGTGACCGCGCGGAAGGTCCGGTGGAAGTGATAGGGGCTGAGCCCGGCCGCCTCGGCGAGGGTTGCGAGCGACGGCGGGGTCTCGGCCGCCTCGATCGTCCGGCAGGCCGCCTCGATGGCCAGCGTCCGCGCCTGCTGAAGCGAGAGCTCGGTCGGCCGGCAGCGCTTGCAGGGTCGAAAGCCGGCGGCCTCGGCCTCGCGGGCGAGATCGAAGAAGAGGATGTTCTCGGGCCTGGCCCGGCGGCTCGGGCAGCTCGGCCGGCAATAGACGCCGGTCGTCCGGACGGCGAAGACGAAGGCGCCGTCGGCCTCGGCATCGCGCTCGGCGACGGCCCGCCATTTCCAGCCGGGGCCGGTGGCGGGTGCATCGGCGGGGGCGGTGAGCATGGGCTTCTCCTCCAAACGTTGCGCCGTTGGCGCGTCGGGTCCGGGAGAATGGCGCTTTCGCACGGGTCGCCCCATCCGATTCTTGCGGCCGAAAAGCCTATTCGGCCGGCCGGGCCACGAGGAGCATGGCGGTGCGGGCGTCGACGCCGATCTCGTAGCCCGGGGCGAAGAGCTCTTCGTCGACGGCGTCGTCGTCCCGCGCGGTGTCGATCAGGACCTGCCAGTGCAGGCCGTCGCCTGCCGCCGGCAGATGCTGGTCGGCCGGCTCGTGCGAGGCGTTGAGGATCAGGAGGAAGGTGTCGTCGGTCTCCTTCTCGCCACGCTCGGTCAGGTGCGTCAGCCCGGCCTCGCCGCTGAGCAGGATGGTGAGCATCTTGCGGCCGCCATTGGTCCAGTCGCCCTCCGCCATCTCGCCGCCATCGGCGCGCAGCCAGGTGACGTCCTTGACCTCGGTGCCGGGGATGAGGGCGCTGTGGAAGAACCGTGCGCGGTGGAAGACGATGTGGTCGCGGCGCAGGTGGATCAGCCGGCGGGTGAACGCCAGCAGGCTCTGGCCGTCCTCGTCCAGGTTCCAGTCGATCCAGCCGATCTCGTTGTCGTGGCAGTAGGCGTTGTTGTTGCCGCCCTGGGTGCGGCCGAACTCGTCGCCGGCCACCAGCATCGGGACACCCTGCGACAGGAGGAGCGTGGTCAGGAAGTTGCGCATCTGGCGGCGGCGCAGCGCCTGGATCCCGGGATCATCGGTCGGGCCCTCGACGCCGCAGTTCCAGCTGTTGTTGTTGTCGGTGCCGTCCCGGTTGTCCTCCCCGTTGGCCTCGTTGTGCTTCTGGTCGTAGCTGACGAGATCGCGCAGCGTGAAGCCGTCATGGGCGGTGATGAAGTTGATGCTGGCCCAGGGCTGGCGGCCCCTGTGGTCGAAGATGTCGGCGGAGCCGGAGAGGCGGGAGGCGAGGTCTGGCAACTGGCCCGCGTCGCCCTTCCAGAACTTGCGCACGGTGTCCCTGTACTGGTCGTTCCACTCGGCCCAGCCGGGCGGGAAGTTGCCGACCTGGTAGCCGCCCATCCCGGTATCCCAGGGCTCGGCGATCATCTTGGCCTTGGTGAGCGCCGGATCCTGCGCCACCACGTCGAGGAAGCTCGCATGCTCGTCGTAGGAGCCTTCGACCCTGGCGAGCGTCGAGGCGAGGTCGAAGCGGAAGCCGTCGACCCGCATCTCCTCGACCCAGTAGCGGAGCGAGTCCGTCACCATGCGCAGCACGTAGGGATGGCGCAGCTCGAGGGCGTTGCCGGTGCCGGTGAAGTCGTTGTAGTAGCGGGGGTCCTCGGTCAGGTAATAGTAGGACCGGTTGTCGATGCCGCGGAACGACAAAGTGGGGCCGAGGTGGTTGCCCTCGGCGGTGTGGTTGTAGACGACGTCGAGGATGACCTCGATGCCGGCGTCGTGCATCACGTGGACGAAGGTCTTGACCTCGCCGATGCCGCCCTTGCCGAGATAGGCGGGATGCGGGGTGAAGAATCCCAGCGTGTTGTAGCCCCAGTAATTGTTCAGGCCACGCTCGATCAGGTGGCGGTCATTGGCGAAGGCGTGCACCGGCAGGAGCTCGACCGCGGTGACGCCGAGATCGCGCAGGTACTCGACGACCGGCGCCGACGACAGGCCGCCGAAGGTGCCGCGCAGCTCCTCCGCCACCTCGGGGTGGCGCATGGTGAAGCCCTTGACGTGCATCTCGTAGATGATGGTCTCGTGCCAGGGCCGCTGGGTCAGCCGGTCGCGGCCCCAGGTGAAGGCCGGATCGATCACCATGCATTTCGGCATGAAGGGGGCGCTGTCGCGGGTATCGAAGGAGAGGTCGGCCTTGGGATGGCCGATGGTGTAGCCGTAGACCGCGTCGTCCCACTCGATCGTGCCGTGGGCCGCCTTGGCGTAGGGGTCGAGGAGCAGCTTGTGGTGATTGAAGCGATGCCCGGCCGCCGGGTCGTAGGGGCCGTGGACGCGGTAGCCGTAGAGCTGGCCGGGGCGGACGTCGGGCAGGTAGCCGTGCCAGATCTCGTGGGTGAACTCGGGCAACGCCACCCTCGCCAGCTCGCGCTTGCCGTCGTCGTCGAAGAGGCAGAGCTCGACCTTCTCGGCATGGGCCGAGAAGAGGGTGAAGTTGGTGCCGGAACCGTCCCAGGTGGCTCCAAGAGGATAGGGCAGGCCCGGCCAGACCCGATATTCGTTTTCGCTCAATCTCAAAACTCCCGCTGCGATCGACAACGCGCATCGTTCGCATGCGCCGGGAGGGCGGTTCCGTCAAGGCGGCAAGGCGCCCGAAAGGCTGTCAGCGCGGCGCCGGCACCGGCGGCTCGATCTCCGGGGCGGGCTCGAAGGCGGCATAGTAGAGATGCGCGCCGAAGCGGCCGCGGGCGTGGAGCTGGTCGGCCCAGGTCGGGCTGACGTAGTCCGCATGGTAGAAGGTGGCGCCGGCAGTGAGGTCCGGCAGGGCGGCGGAATAGGCGGTCAGCGCGGCGAGGGCGCTGTCCGTCCAGGCGTTCTCGTCGATCGGGCCCTCGATCACGACCTTGTCGGAGAGCCCGTCCGCGGTCCAGGAGAACTGGGCCGGCTCCCAGACGACATCGCAGACGGTGTCGGCATGCTCCCTCGAGGCGACCCGGTTGACCACGACCTGGGCGACGGCGAGCTTGTCGGCGAAATTGCTGCCGCGCGCCTCGAACCAGACGGTCTGGGCGAGGCAGGCGAGCTCCTGCTCGTAGGGCGTGCGGTCGATGGTCGGGTCCTGCTCGATGCCGAAGAAGGCGAGGAACAGGGTCTGCAGCACGGCTTTGGCGGGGGCGGTGATCATCTCCCGGTCTCCGTCTAAGCACCCGATGCAAGTCAGCGACGGGCAGCCTGATCGTCCGGGATCACCGTGCCGTCTCGTGCTCCTGCTGTTTTGGTGAACATGAAGCAAAGCACAGTATCAGACGCCTCGCCATTAAGGATTCATCAACCCTGTTCTCCGCCTGAGCAACGCGAAACGGCGGGGGCCCTGGCCCCCGCCGCTCCGTCATCCGGCAGTGAATGGACGGCTTACTTGACGCCGTCGGGCATCACCTTGCCGTCGACCCAGGCCTGCAGCAGCAGGTCGTAGTCGACGGTCACACCCTGCGGCTTCTCGTTCTCGAGCTTGGGCTTCGGGGCACCCGGCTGGGAGAGCCAGTACTCGGGGTCCTGCTCGGGATTGAGCTTCGGGCCGCACTCGCCCTGGACGTTGGCGCGCTCGAGCCGGGCCATCACCTGGTCCTGCTGCTGCGCGAGGCTGTCCATGGCCTCCTGCGGGGTCTTCTCGCCGGTCACCGCCTCGGCGACATTGGCCCACCAGAGCTGCGCCAGGCGCGGGTAGTCGGGCACGTTGATGCCGGTCGGCGTCCAGGCGACGCGGGCCGGGCTGCGGTAGAACTCGACGAGGCCGCCGAGCTTGGGGGCGCGCTCGGTGAACGACTCGTCGTTGATGTCGCTGTTGCGGATCGGGGTGAGGCCGACCTGGGTCTTCTTCAGCGAGGTGGTCTTGGCGGTGGTGAACTGGGCGTAGAGCCAGGCCGCCTGGGCGCGCTCGACCGGTGTCGACTTCAAGAGCGTCCAGCTACCCACGTCCTGGTAGCCGAGCTTCATGCCCTCTTCCCAGTAGGGGCCATGCGGGGACGGGGCCATGCGCCACTTGGGCGTGCCGTCCTCGTTCATCACCGGCAGCGACGGGTCGGCCAGCGCCGCGGTGAAGGCGGTGTACCAGAAGATCTGCTGGGCGATGTTGCCCTGCCCCGGGACCGGGCCGGCCTCGGAGAAGGTCATGCCCGGCGCTTCCGGCGGGGCATAGGCCTTGAGCCAGTCGATATACTTGGTCAGCGCGTAGACGGCCGACGGCGCATTGGCGGCGCCGCCGCGGCTGACGCTGGAGCCGACCGGGTTGCAGCCCTCCATGCGGATGCCCCATTCGTCGACCGGGACACCATTGGGGATGCCCTTGTCGCCGGTGCCGGCCATCGAGAGCCAGGCATCGGTGAAGCGCCAGCCGAGCGACGGGTCCTTCTTGCCGTAGTCCATGTGGCCATAGACGCGGACGCCGTCGATCTCCTTGACCTTGTTGGTGAAGAAGTCGGCGATGTCCTCATAGGCCGACCAGTTGACCGGCACGCCGAGGTCGTAGCCGTAGGCCTCCTTGAACTTGGCCTTGATGTCCGGGTCGGTGAACCAGTCGTAGCGGAACCAGTAGAGGTTCGCGAACTGCTGGTCGGGGAGCTGGTAGAGCTTGCCGTCCGGGCCGGTCGTGAAGCTGAGGCCCATGAAGTCGTCGAGGTCGAGCGACGGCAGGGTGTACTCCGCCCCGTCGCCGGCCATCCAGTCGCTGAGCGGCACGACGAAGCCGTAGCGGCTGTGGGTGCCGATCAGGTCGCTGTCGTTGACATAGGCGTCGTAGATGTTCTCGCCCGACTGCATCTGCGTCTGGATCTTCTCGATCACGTCGCCTTCCTGGATCAGGTCGTGATTGACCTTGATCCCGGTGATCTCGGTGAAGGCCGGGGCCAGCACCTGCGATTCGTAGACATGCGTGTCGATGGTCTCCGAGACGACGTTGATCTCGGTGATGCCCTGGTCGATCAGCCGCTGGGCGGCCTCGATGAAGAACGCCATCTCGGCGAGCTGCTCCTCGCGCGTGAGGGTCGAGGGCTGGAACTCCTCGTCGACCCAGCGCTCGGCGGCTGCCATGTCGGCGACGGCCGGCCCGCTCTGGGCGAGCAGCGCCAGTGCGGCGACCCCGCACAGCAAGCGTTTCGATCGGATTCTCATGAACTGCACCTCCCTGGATGCGCCCCCCTCCTCGACCGTTGCCGGTCGCCGCGACCGGGGGACCTGGTGTCGCGACAGATGAAAATCGGCAGTGCGTCAGCCCCAGCGCATCTCCAGCGTGAACCAGACGAAGGCCGCGATCGAGCCGTACCAGAGCGGCAGCTCGGTGAAGCCGAGCCAGCCGAGATGGATGAAGGCAGCGCCCAGGAGGCCGATGAAGAGGCGGTCGCCCCTGGTCGTCGCCATGGGCAGCAGGCCCTTGCGCTCGACGGTCGGCCAGGCGAGCTCGAGCGCGGTCATGAAGAGGAGCATGACGCCGACGGCGGCGAAGAAGGCCGCCGTGGGCAGGGTCCAGTTCATCCACTCGAGGGCGGGCATGCCGATGTCTCCTCAGACCCGCCCGAGGGCGAAGCCCTTGGCCATGTAGTTGCGGACGAAGTAGATGACCAGCACGCCCGGCACGATGGTCAGGACACCGGCGGCGGCGAGCGTGCCCCAGTCCATCCCCGCGGCCGAGACGGTGCGGGTCATGATGGCGCCGATGGGCTTGGCCGCGACCGAGGTCAGCGTGCGGGCCATCAAGAGCTCGACCCAGGAGAACATGAAGCAGAAGAAGGCGGTGACGCCGATCCCTGCCTTGATCAGCGGCATGAAGACGAAGAGGAAGAAGCGCGGGAAGCTGTAGCCGTCGACATAGGCGGTCTCGTCGATCTCCTTCGGCACGCCGGACATGAAGCCCTCGAGGATCCAGACCGCCAAGGGCACGTTGAAGAGGCAGTGCGCCAGCGCCACGGCGATGTGCGTGTCGAAGAGCCCGAAGGTCTGATAGAGCTGGAAGAACGGCAGGACGAAGACGGCCGGCGGCGCCATGCGGTTGGTCAGCAGCCAGAAGAACATGTGCTTGTCGCCGATGAACCTGTAGCGCGAGAAGGCGTAGGCCGCCGGCAGCGCCACGGTCAGCGAGATGGCGGTGTTCATCGCCACGTAGATGAAGCTGTTGATGTAGCCCGAGTACCAGCTCTGGTCGGTCAGGATGGTGACGTAGTTGGCGAAGGTCAGGTTCTGCGGCCAGAGCGTCAGGCCGCTGGTGATCTCGACATTGGTCTTGAGGCTCATGTTGACGAGCCAGTAGATCGGCAGGAGCAGGAAGCCGAAATAGACGATGAGCGCGAGGTAGCGCAGCCTCATGCGCGGTCTCCCCGGCCGACGCGGACCATGATGTTGTAGAAGACGAAGCTGGCCGCCAGGATGATCAGGAAATAGATGATCGAGTAGGCGGCCGCGGGCCCGAGGTCGAACTGGCCGAGGGCGATCTTGACGAGCTGCTGCGAGAGGAAGGTGGTGGCCGTGCCGGGGCCGCCGCCGGTGAGCACGAAGGGCTCGGTGTAGATCATGAAGCTGTCCATGAAGCGGAGCAGCACGGCGATCAAAAGGACGCCCCTGAGCTTGGGGAGCTGGATGTAGCGGAAGACCTTCCAGCGGCCGGCGCCGTCGATGGCGGCGGCCTGGTAGAAGGCGTCGGGAATGGCGCGCAGGCCGGCGTAGCAGAGCAGGACGACGAGCGGCGTCCAGTGCCAGATGTCCATGACCACGACGGTGATCCAGGCGTGCAGGCTGTCGGCGGTGTAGTTGTAGCCGATGCCCATCATGTCGTTGACGAACCAGCCGCCGAGACCGATGTCGCCGCGCGCGAAGATCTGCCAGATCGTGCCGACCACGTTCCAGGGAATCAGCAGCGGCAGGGCCACGAGCACGAGGCTCAGCGACGCCGCCCAGCCCTTGGCGGGCATGGCGAGGGCGATGGCGATGCCCAAGGGGATCTGGATGACGAGGATGGTGGCGGAGAAGATCACCTGGCGGACGAAGGCGCCGCGCAGGTCCTCCGAGCGCAGCATCTCCTTGAACCACTCGGTGCCGACCCAGTAGGCCTCGCCGGGGCCGAAGATGTCCTGGACGGAGTAGTTGACGACCGTCATCAGCGGGATGATGGCGCTGAAGGCGACCAGCAGGAACACCGGCAGGACCAGCAGCCAGGCCTTGTTGCTCTCGGTCTTGCGCATGGTTTCTCCCTGCCCTTCCCGCCTCAGCCGACCAGCCGGTCGTCGGCGTAGAGGCGCGTCCATTCCGGCTGGAACACCAGATGCGCCTCGTCGGTCGGCACGGGTGCGTCCTCCGGCAGCTTGGCAACCACCTCGTGCGGGCCGAGGCGGACCGTCACCAGCTTGAAGTTGCCGAGGTCCTGCACGCCCATCAGCCTGGTCGGGACGGCGTCGTCACGGGGTGTCGGCGAGATGTCGAGGAACTCGGGGCGGATGCCGATGGCGAGCCTCGACTTGGCGTGGCGGCGGGCGAGCTCCGCCCAGTGGCCGTAGAGCACGAGCTCGGTGCCGTCGATGCCGAGCCCGTCCTCGACCAGGTGGCAGCCCATGAAGTTCATGCCGGGCGAGCCGATGAAATAGCCGACGAAGCGGTGCGCCGGGCGCTCGAACAGCTCCTGCGGCGTGCCGAGCTGGACCACCTCGCCCTCGTACATGACCACCACCTTGTCGGCGAAGGTGAGCGCCTCGTTCTGGTCGTGGGTGACGTAGACGAGGGTGTGGTGGAAGCGCTCGTGCACCTCCTTGAGCTTGCGGCGGAGCTGCCACTTGAGATGCGGGTCGATGACGGTGAGCGGCTCGTCGAAGAGGATGGCGGCGACGTCGTCGCGCACGAGGCCCCGGCCCATCGAGATCTTCTGCTTCTGGTCGGCGGTGAGCCCGGCGGCGCGGCGGTTCTGGACCGGCTGCAGCTCGAGCATCTCGAGCGCCTCGGCGACACGCTTTCTGACCTCGGCCCGCGGCATTCGGCGGTTGCGCAGGGGAAAGGCCAGGTTCTCGGCCACCGTCATGGTGTCGTAGATGACCGGGAACTGGAACACCTGGGCGATGTTGCGCGCCGCCGGCGACAGGCCGGTGACGTCCTTGCCGTCGTAGAGGACGCGGCCCTGGCTCGGCCTGAGCAGGCCGGAGATGATGTTGAGCAGCGTGGACTTGCCGCAGCCCGAGGGGCCGAGCAGCGCGTAGGCGCCTCCGTCCTCCCAGGCGAAGTCGAGCTCCTTCAGCGCCCAGTCGGCCGGCGCCACGGGATCGGCGAGGTAGCTGTGGGCGAGACGCTGGAACTCGATCCTGGCCACGCGCCGCCGCCCCTCAGGCCGCGCTGTCGAGCGGCAGGCTCGAGGGTGCCCGCTCGAGGGCACCCGTGTCGCCGAAGAAGTAGAGCTTAGCCGGGTCGAGATAGAAGCTCGCCTCGGCGCCGCGGGCGAGCGGATGGACGCCCGCCTCCTGCACCACCCAGTCGAGATTGTTGTGGCGGAAATGGACGAAGGTCTCCGAGCCCGAGATCTCGGCGAGGTCGACCGTGCCCTTGATCTCGATATCGGCCGCGCCGCGCCGCCGGAGCGACAGGTGGTTGGCGCGCACGCCCAGGCGAAAGCGGCCCTGGCGCAGGTCGGCGAGCTCGCCCCCGAGGGGCAGGACGAGGCCCGCCGGGGTGCGGGCCTCGCCGCCCCGGATATTGACGTCGACCATGTTCATGGTGGGGTCGGAGAAGACGGCAGCGACCCGGGCCGAGCTCGGCCGGTGGTAGACCTCGAGGGTCGGCCCCGACTGCAGCACCCGCCCCTCGCCCATGACGACGGCATGGCCGCCCATGACGAGCGCCTCCATGGGCTCGGTCGTGGCATAGACGACGATCGCCGAGCGCCGCTCGAAGAGGGCGCGAAGCTCCGTTCGCAGCTCCTCGCGCAGCTTGTAGTCGAGATTGACGAGCGGCTCGTCGAGCAGCAGCAGCTCGGCCTCCTTGACCAAAGCGCGGGCGATGGCGCAACGCTGCTGCTGGCCGCCCGAGAGCTCGGCCGGCAGGCGCTGCAGCAGGGGCTCGATGTGCAGGAGCTCGGCCGTCTCCCTGACCTTCTTGTCGACCTCGGCGCGCCGCAGGCCCTTGAGGCGCAGCGGCGAGGCGATGTTGTCGTAGACGGTGAAGGACGGGTAGTTGACGAACTGCTGGTAGACCATGGCGACGTTGCGCCGGCGCACGCTCCGGCCGGTGACGTCCTGGCCGCCGATCAGCACCCGGCCGGTCGAGGGCCGGTCGAGCCCGGCCATGACCCGGAGCAGCGAGGTCTTGCCGGCATTGGTGGGCCCGAGGAGGACATAGAGGCGACCGGATTCGAGGCTCAACCGGATGTCGTCGAGATGCAGCTCGTCGCCCTCGAGCCGGTTCACCGAGCGGAGCTCCAGGGTCGTCACGCGAGGCCCTCGGCGCGCAGCGGCCGGTGCATCAGGGTCGCCAGCGCCTCGTCGATGCCCAGCCGGCCGTCGAGGATGCGGGCGACGGCCCGGGCAATCGGCGTCTCGACCCCGTGCCGGGTGGCGAGCCGGTCGACGGCCCGGGCGGTCCAGAAGCCCTCGACGAGCGCGCCCCCGGCCCCGGCCTCGGCGACGCTGCGGCCCTGGCCGAGCGCCATGCCGAAGGCGGTGTTGCGCGAGGTGGCGCTCATGGCGGTCAGCATCAGATCACCGAGGCCGGCGAGGCCCATCAGGGTCTCGGCCCTGGCGCCCATGGCGGCGCCGAGCCGCGCCAGCTCGGCGAGGCCGCGGGTGACGAGGGCCGCCCTGGCGTTCTCGCCGAGCCCGGCACCCGTCACCATGCCGGAGGCGATGGCGAGCACGTTCTTCACTGCCCCGCCGATCTCCACGCCGGCCCGGTCGTCCGTCCAGTAGACCCGCAGATGCGGCCCGATCAGGAGCTCGGCCAGCCGGGCGCCGAGCTCGGGCTCGACGGCACCCAGCGTGAGCGCCGTCGGCAGGCCGCTCGCCACCTCGGCGGCGAAGCTCGGGCCGGAGAGGCAGGCGACGGCGGTGCCCGGCCATTCGGCCTCGACGACGGCGCTGAGCAGCTCGTCGGTCGTGCTCTCGAAGCCCTTGGCGCAGACCACCACCACACCCGGCCGGGCACCGGGAACCGAGCGGCAGAGGCCGCGGATGGCCTGCGCCGGCACGACCAGCAGCACGACCTCGCAGGCGAGCACGGTCGCGAGGTCGCCCTCGGCGCGAATGCCGGGCTCCAGCTCGAGGTCGGGAAAGGCGCGCGGCGAGCGACGGTCCTCGGTGATCGCCCGGACGATGGCCGGATCGCGGTCCCAGAGCAGGACCTCACGGCCGGCCCGGGCGGCTGCCTGAGCCAGGGCCGTCCCCCAGGTCCCGGCACCGACGATGGCGAGGGTCGGGGCGCTCGCAGCGGTCATGCGACGGAGAGCTTCGCGGGCATGCGGTCGAACCAGTCGGCGACGCGCCGGCGGGCTGCCTCGTCCAGGTGCAGGCCGAGCTTGCTGCGGCGCCAGAGCACGTCCTCGGGAGCCATCGCCCACTCGTGCGCCACGAGATAGTCGAGCTCGGCAGCGTAGAGATCGCCGCCCAGATGCTCACCGAGATCGTCCAGCCCCCGCCTCCCCTCGATGATGGCCGTCGCCCGCGAACCATAGGAGCGCGCCAGACGGGTCGCAAGCGCGGCCGGCAGCCATGGGTGGTCGCCCCGGAACCGGGCGAGGAAGGCCGTGAAATCGCCCTCCGGCAGATCGCCGCCGGGCAGCGGTGCTCCCGCCGTCCAGTCGCCCTTCGGGCAGTCGAGCAGCGGGCAGAGCCGCTGCAGCGCGTGCTCGGCGAGCTTCCGGTAGGTCGTGATCTTGCCGCCGAAGACGGAGAGCAGCGGCGCCCGGCCGGCGCCGCCCTCGACGTCGAAGACATAGTCGCGGGTCACCGCCGAGGCGCTGCCGCTGGCGTCGTCGTAGAGCGGCCGCACCCCGGCATAGGACCAGACCACGTCGGCCGGGCCGATCGTGCGGCGGAAGTAGCGGTTGACCACGGCGCAGAGATAGTCGGTCTCGGCAGGCGTGATCGCCGCCTCGGCCGGATTGCCCTCGTAGTCGACATCGGTGGTGCCGATCAGGCTGTACTCGTTCTCGTAGGGGATGACGAAGACGATGCGCTTGTCGGTGTTCTGCAGGATGTAGGG
>ERZ795053.3861-NODE-3861-length-16659-cov-6.334016_pt1 | contig 16659 bp, 14 predicted proteins | sample MGYA00375137_ERZ795053 | MGnify/ENA primary metagenome ERZ795053 (study PRJEB30182, sample SAMN05720284) | activated sludge metagenome | isolation source: Anaerobic digester | place: Hong Kong | collected 2014-12-17 ...
TTCGATGCGGATCGCCCCTTTTTCTCAGGCGACCTTGGGATCGAAAACGAAGCGGACTATCCCTCAACCTATACAGGTCAGCTCGTCCGGCCGTTCTTAAGCGATGGCTGAAGAGCGCCCGCAAGATCAAATATACCCCCACGGGGTAATTGACCAATACGGTATAGGGGTATATTTGAAGACATAGCAAAAAGCACGCAGGAGCTCGGCATGTCTTCAAGTGAAACCAAGACAACAGCGGATCCGTCACCGACGCGCGACCCGGTCTGCGGCATGACCCCGAAGGCAGACACCCCGCACCGGCTCATTCATGAAGGTGCCGAGGTCGTATTCTGCAGCGCAGGTTGTAAATCCAAGTTTGAAGCAAATCCCGCCACCTACATGAATGCCTTCACGGCGCATGAGGCGGATATGCATGACCACTCAGGCCACGGGGCTGGCTGCCACGGTCATGCCAGCGCGACACCAGCTAAGATGGCAGCTGCAGGAAGTCAGTGGACCTGCCCCATGCACCCGGAGATCGTGCGGGACGGCCCCGGCGCTTGCCCGATTTGCGGCATGGCCCTCGAGCCGATGACGCCCAGCGCAGGCGATGGCCCCAATCCCGAGCTGCGCGACATGAAACGGCGCTTTGTGTTCGGCGTGGTGCTGTCGTTACCCCTGCTGGTCATCGAAATGGGTGGGCACGTCTTCGGTATTGACCGGTTCATTCCGCCCACGATCAATCCCTGGATCCAGATGGCTCTGGCAACGCCCGTGGTGCTCTGGGCAGGCTGGCCTTTCTTCGCGCGGGGCGCCGCATCTGTCAGAAACCGCAGCCTCAACATGTTTTCGCTGATCGCACTCGGTACCGGCGCGGCCTGGATCTACAGTATGATAGCCGCGATTGCGCCGGGCCTGTTCCCGGCCGAATTGCGCTCGGCGCACGGCACCGTGCCCGTCTATTTTGAAGCCTCTGCGGTCATCATCACGCTGGTGCTGCTCGGGCAGGTGCTCGAACTCCAGGCGCGCGAAGCCACGGGGGGCGCGATCCGGGCGCTGCTTGACCTTGCTCCGAAAACGGCCCGCCGGATCAATACGGATGGCACAGAAGAAGATGTGCCGCTCGAGACAGTCGTCGCCGGTGACAAACTGCGCGTCCGCCCGGGAGAAAAGATCCCGGCCGACGGTGTCGTCCTTGAAGGACGCTCCTCCATCGACGAGTCGATGGTGACGGGCGAATCCATGCCTGTCACCAAATCGGTGAATGACCGGGTGATCGGGGCAACGGTCAACCAGACCGGCAGCCTCATTGTTGAGGCGCAACGCGTTGGCAGCGAGACCATGCTCTCGCAGATCGTCCATCTCGTGGCAGAGGCGCAGCGCAGCCGCGCGCCCATCCAGCGCCTTGCTGACCAGGTGTCAGGCTGGTTCGTTCCAGCGGTGATCGTGATAGCCATTGCGGCCTTCTTCGGATGGCTGATGTTCGGCCCGGAGCCTGCCTTCTCCTACGGTCTCATAGCGGCCGTCTCGGTGCTGATCATAGCCTGCCCCTGCGCGCTTGGTCTTGCCACGCCGATGTCAATCATGACCGGTGTCGGAGCCGGGGCGCGCGCTGGCGTTCTGATCCGGAATGCCGAAGCGCTCGAGCGTATGGAAAAAGTGGATACGTTACTGATCGACAAGACCGGAACCCTCACGGAAGGGAAGCCGGCTCTTGTTGCCATCGACATGATGCCGGGCGCGGATGAAACCTCTGCCCTGCGCATTGCCGCGAGTCTCGAGAGCCACAGCGAGCATCCTCTCGCCGCGGCGATTGTCGCCGCAGCCCGTGCAAAGGGCCTGGCGCTCGCTGAACCCTCAGACTTCGATTCGCCGACGGGCAAAGGTGTTGTGGGGATCGTCGAGGGACAGAAGGTCGCTCTTGGCGCCGAGCGGTTCATGAATGAACTCGGCATCAGCACAGGCGAATTCCAAGCCCTTGCGGAACGCCGCAGGACGGACGGCGCAACAGCCATCTATCTGGCCGTCGAAGGCGCAGTACAAGCCGTACTTTCGATTGCAGATCCTGTGAAACCTTCAACGCCCGCTGCCCTGAGCGCGCTGCGAGCGGCAGGCCTGCACATCGTCATGGCAACAGGGGACAACCGCACGACGGCTGACGCAATCGCGCGCTCGCTTGGCATCGATGCTGTTGAAGCGGAAGTCCTACCCGCCCAGAAGGCCGAGATTGTGAAACGCCTGATCGCCGAGGGAAGGGTCGTTGCCATGGCGGGGGACGGTGTGAATGACGCTCCCGCCCTGGCGGCCGCCGATGTCGGCATCGCGATGGGAACCGGCACGGATGTCGCCATCGAAAGCGCGGGCGTCACCCTACTCAAGGGAGATCTTGGCGGAATTGCACGGACCCGGACTATTTCGCGGGCAACCATGCGGAACATCCGGCAGAACCTTTTCTTTGCTTTTGCCTACAACGCTGCCGGCATTCCCATTGCTGCAGGCGTCCTGTACCCCCTCACCGGCACCCTGCTCTCTCCCATGATCGCAGCTGCCGCGATGGCTCTCTCTTCTGTCTCCGTTATCATTAACGCATCGCGCTTAAGCCGATCGGCAAGACAATGATATCGCCCAGGCTTTTCCAGACTCGCCCTGCGGACTGCAATGTTGAAAATCGTGTGGATTCGAAACAGTTGGGTAGCTGTTGGCTCGATCCGGAGTGACTGATCAATCAACTGCAGCCGAAGGCTTCGGCAGCGTTGATGCGACATTATCTTGCTGCCAGCCGAACCAGCCAGACAGCCTCAGAACGAAACCGTGCCAGGAAGAGGTATCTGTTGCGCCCTGCAAGGTCTCTCGTCATCCCTGATACCTCGATCGATCAGCAAAGCATCTTCCGCTTTGGGATCGCAAAGTCCCCGATTCACTATGGTAGCCGCGAGGTTAGCAGGTGCAATTTGCGCGTGATGACTTCGTGGGCCGCGTCGTAAGCGACCAGGTCACCTGAGGCCGCCGCTGCTACGGCGAGCAAATTCGATCACTACCACTTAAGCATCCTGCTCAAAACCACAGCACCGGCTGCTGCACACAACAACACTGAAGCAAGGTACCAGCTTACAACATAGAGAATTGAATCAGCCGGACAGCAACCGGCGTAAACAATGGCCGCCAGCGAGCCTGAAACTGCTCCGATGGCAGAGCCAGCAAGCGCAAGGCGCGTTGCGCCGAGTCCACGGACGGCAAGCGTCAGGGCCATAGCGATGGGAAGAGAAAGTAACGGAATCCTGTAAAGGCACTCTGGGAACTGATCACTTGTCCAGGCGCTCATGCGCAAATCCAACGGGGTCAGCACCATGACAAGAATCCCCACCAGAACATTCAGGGCCGCAAATATCCAGATCGGCAAGAATTCTCGTCCGACCGATGTGCTTGGACGCGACACCTCCAGAAGGAACGGCGCGGTAGCAGCAGCAGCCGTCAGACCATAGACAGCCTTTAACAGAACAGGACCGCTAGTCGGAGAAAAGTCCGCGCGCACACCAAAAATCAGAAGAAGCAGGATCATCGATAGGGCCAAACCTGCGACCGCCGCCACCGCCAGGCGCAGACGATGTCTCGAAGGGCGAACCGCGGATAGTCCGCGGGAAAGGTCTGCTACGAGATCGTCGGTTGTCACGGCAACTTTTCCTTTGAAACAAGTGACATGAGTTTCTTTAGTCCACGGTGAATGCTGACTTTGATATCCGCTTCGGAAATACCCATTCTTTCTGACGCCTCCTGAACCGATAGCTGCTCCAACTTCACGAGCCTGATTGCTCCGCCTTGCTTCTCCGGCAGTTGCGTTAGCAACGTTTCGATGTCGCGACTGGAGTCTGAATGATCCGCAGTCTCGGCGGAGAAGAGGCCCTCAACATCATCCACCGGAACAAATACCCGGCCAGCTGGCTGACGCCTGAAATGATCCATCATTTTATAACGAGCAATAGCATAGACCCAAGCTGTGAAGGGACGACCGGGATCATATCGGTGCCTGTTCAAGTGAATTGCCAGCAGCGTCTCCTGGACAAGGTCCTCGACCGCTGCTTCATCGTGGCCAAATAACTTGTGACGAAAGAACGAGCGAAAAAGGCTGCTCAACTTGGTGAGAAGCGCATTGTAGGAAAACTCTTCCCCGGCGAGGCTTTTCATCATCAGTGCGTGCAATTCAGGTTCATATCGGTTCATTCGCCCGCACGCCTCAATCCTCTGATTTTCTGACCGTATCGCAGTGCTGATTGTTGCAACAGGCACAGGCCGACATTTCGGCCTGGTCTCTCGCAGCGAAAGATGGACGTCGAAACTTCCACCTTCTTGCACAAACAGCATGATTGCAGTCACGAGCCCTTCACCAGACCAGCGTCCTTGAAGGTTCCTTCGCGTTTCAAAGCAAAAGGTTACAGGCCAGGCGCAAAACCTTTGCCGCGGGTTCGCGAACCCAAAAGTACCTGTTCCGGAGCTTGCCATGATCAAGCGATACAGGGCCTTTTTCCAGAAAGAGTGTAACCAATCGGCTCAGTCCTTCGAATTCAAAAGGACAGACTGGCAGTCAGTCTGCATCCAACCAGCCAAAAGCTGCCATCAAAGGACCTTTGTGATGAAAAAGTTCTCCGCCGCCGTCGTAGTTGCCACACTGGCACTGATGGCGCCCATGCCCGCTTTCGCCCATCATAAGGTGGGTCACCCCGATTTCCGACCCATCCGCGCAGCCTCCCTAGCCGCGCCTGCGAAGCCAGATCCAATGAAATGCGGCGACGACATGATGAAGTCGGCGCCTGAAGCAAAAGAGAAGACGCGTTCCTGCTGCGAAAAAGGCAAAGCAGGCGCGACTTCTGATGTCCTCGATGGCGTCGCTCACATATCGAAGCCTCAGAGCTAATGCCGTGCGCAACCGTTGCGGAGTCAAGACTGCCCATGCTTGCCGTGCCGTGTCGGGAACCGCCGTTTGCTGGACCCCTGCACTGCAAGGAACAGTCGAAAAGACATGTTTCGCCTGTAGTAAATTGCACCGCTGTGTTGCCCGACGCGTCAATGAAGCCTTTGTATTCGTCAACGCAAAATCGCCTCACGTTGCTGTGACGTTGGGCCTTCAACGTTGAAATATTAACAAAGATCGTCCTAAGTTGGTTCATGCGTCTGCTTTACCGCCTCCTGATGACCCTGATGATTGCGGTTTTCGCGGCTCAGCCCGTCATGGCATGCTGTCTGACCGGGCATCAAAGTGCGCAGGCGACGGTCGAGCACGCAGAACCGCCCTGTCACGACGCTGTGAACGAGGGCACGACAGATTCTTCGGATAACAAGGGCAACGCCTCAGCACCTTCTGATTGCCCGGGATGCGTCGATTGCGACATGCTGATGTTAGCAGCGCCGGCCCCGGACAACTTGGGTCTTGTGACGGCCAACGTATTTGATGATCCGGGACTGATCGCTGCGGAAGCACGATCTGAGGAGTTCGAACCACGTCTCCTCGTCCTCTCGACCGGTCCACCGCGAAATTTTTCGCCACCGCTCTATACGCCGATTTCCCTGAAGCAGCGCCTGCAGATCTGAGACGGAGCGGCCCGCAAACGCGGTGTCTAGCCCCTCGTCTCAAACCATCAAGGCGCTACTCCCATGTATTCTCCACTCAGAAACGGGCTGCTCTTCGCAGCCCTGGCGCTCGCGGCAGTCGCACTGCCGGCCGCATCTCAATCGCTTGAAGAACTCGATGCGCGTCTGCGCCAGCATCCATCGATAGAAGCCCTCACTCAACGAGCTGATGCGGGCCGCGAGCGGGCCGTCGCTGCGACCGCCCTGCCCGATCCCGTGGTCTCGCTCGGCGTCAACAATTTCCCGATCTTCGATCCGTCGTTCAACGCGTTCCTCCCGACCAACAAGGCCGTCGGTGTCAGCCAGGCCATTCCCAGCCGTGCGGGCCGCGAGGCTCGATCCGGCGAGGCACGCGCCATGGCTGTGCAAACCGATCGGCTTCGGGACGCCCAGCTGGCGATGCTGCACGGCGAACTCGTCGCACTGCTTCACGAGAAGCAAAGCATCGCCGGCCAGCAGGAACTCGCAGAAAGCCGCCGCGTAAAATATGACGAACTGACAGAGGTTGCCGCGGCCGAAATCGATGCTGGGCGTCCTGCCGTTTTCCGGCTCGCCGAGATCGAGGCTGAACGCACCCGCGTCGCCCGAGAGCTCGTCGTCCTGAAGCAGCGTGAGGCTGAAATCGATGCGCGCCTTGTCGACCTGACAGGTCTCGTGCCGACTACCCCCGCGCCGCCGGTCGAGCCTGCCAGCTGGAGCGGCGAGGCCCGCGACTTTCACGCCGTCCGGGTCGCCGAGGCCGGGATGGATGTCGCAGGCTACGCCATCGACGGCGCAGAGGCGGCCTGGAAACCCAACTGGGGCGCGCAGCTGACCTATCAGCAGCGCGACGCGGGCGCCAACTTTGCGGGTGATGACTGGGTCTCAGGCATGGTGACCTTCAGCGTTCCATTCTGGTCCGGCCGCAGTCAGGCGCCGCGACTGCGGGCCGCGAAAGCCGACCGGGCGAGCGCCGAAATGCAGTATCAGGCTGCTGCCCGCAGCGCTGCCGCCCGGTACGCTGCCGAAACAGCCGCCTGGAAGGCTGCGAAAGAAACGATTGCGGTCCTCGCGCAAAACATCGCCGCCGTGGACGACGAGATCGCCGCTCAATTGACGATCTACGAGTCCGGCGTCGGCACCTATGCCCCGATCATCGACGGCGAGATCGCGATCCTTAAACTGCGTGCGGATATCGCCGCCGAAGAGGCGCGCAGGGCGGGGGCCGCGTCGCGTATCAACGCCCTTCTGGTGCAACCATGAACCGCCGCCTTCTCCTCCTCACCGTTGCGACTTCCGCCGCGCTGCTTGCCGCCTGCAGCGATGCCTCTGGCGTGCGCTCCCAGGGCAGCTCTGCGGGCGCGGGGACTTCAACTGACGCTCAGGCGGCCTCGTACACCTGTCCTATGCATCCGCATTATATCTCGACAGACGCAGGCGGTTCCTGTCCGATCTGCGGCATGGACCTCGTGCCGGTCAGCGGGACCACCGCAAGCGCGGGGCGCGGTGATATCCTCTATTACAAGAACCCTATGGGTCAGCCGGACACTTCGCCGGTTCCCAAGAAAGACTTCATGGGGATGGACTACATACCGGTCTATGCAGATGAAGCCGCCGAACCTGGCGTTGTCGTTTCCCCGGAAATGATCCAGACGATGGGGATACGGACGGTCAGGGCAGAGACCGCGGCCTTCGGGCGCTCGCTGCGCGCGTTCGGCACGGTCGAGACCAATGACCGTCTCGAAAACGTCTCCGTCGCGCGTCTCGAAGGCTGGATCGATACTCTGACCGTGCGCGCCGAAGGCGACCTGGTCCGACCGGGCGCTCTGCTCTACCGCGTCTACAGCCCTGACCTGATCGCCGCGCAGAAAGATTATCTCAACGCCTTCGCCATCGGCAACGACAAGCGGATTGCCGCCGTGCGCCAGCGCCTGCGCTCGCTCGGCATGCAGGACGCCGCGATCAACCGCGTGGCCGAGACCCGTGCGGTCATCGAGCGGGTACCTGTCTATGCCGAAGCAGGTGGGACTGTCGCGGCTCTCGAGGTGCGCGAAGGCGACTATGTCAAACCCGGCACGCCAATCCTGCGCCTGCAATCCTATGCGGGCGTCTGGATAATGGCGGCGGTTCCGGAAACGGACCTGTCGCTGATCGAGACCGGTTTCCCGGTTCGCTTGTCCTTCCCCAGCGCGCCAGAGGCGCCCGGTACCGGCGTGATCGACTATATCTATCCGACCATCGATCCGAAAACCCGCACTGCCCAGGTACGCATTGAGATCGACAATGCCGACGGTTTCCTTCGTCCGGGCGCGTATGCCGACATCGCCATCGATATCCCCGGCAAGTCCCACCTGTCTGTGCCCAGCGAAGCCGTGCTACAGGACAGCCGTGGCACACAAGTGATCATCGCACTTGGAGAGGGACGGTTCACGGGCCGGGCCGTGACGACCGGCATCCAGGCCAAGGGCCGCACGGAGATCCTGTCGGGTTTGACCGCTGGTGACGAAGTCGTCGCGAGCGGCCAGTTCCTGCTCGACAGCGAGGCCAACCTTCGTGAAGGTCTCGCCAAGCTGCAGGGGCCCGCCGCTGTCACGGCCGGACCGGATACGCCGCTGTCGGAACTGCCGGTCGATGCGGCGACACTTGCGAATATAGATCATTTTACGGACATGGCGCTCTATTTCCACGAAGCGCTGACGGATAACTACCGGATCGATGCGCGCTTCGTGGACCCTGCCCTCTTCCTTGGCGAAACGCTGCGCGCACGTTTTGCGCAGACCAAGCTTGAGCCTGTTCTCGAAGAGGCAGAGGCCGCCCTTCGCGCCGCGAAGACGGCAGATGATGGCTCCGCCTTGGCGGATAATCTCGCCCGGCTGATGACCGCGCTCGAACCCTGGCTCCTCGACGGCGCGCCTGTCCATTACCGCGAAGCGGGCCTCACCTTGTTCAAGGAGACCGGAACAGGCCGGCTCTGGCTGCAGGAAGGCACGACGCCGCGCAATCCGTATACAGATGGGCAGGCAGAGCCTGTCGCCTGGCCTGACCCGATGGCGGGGATCCAGCCATGAGCGCGCCAGACGATCTCTCCGGCCGCGATCCGTCTCGTTCCTGGGTTGCGGGCCTCATTTCCTGGTCGGTTCGGAACCAGCTCATCGTGCTCGTCCTCGCCGCCGCGCTGGCGGTTGCTGGCTGGCTGGCGGTGGAGCGCACACCGCTCGATGCGATACCCGATCTCACAGACACGCAGGTCATCATCCGCACCGACTTTCCAGGTCAGAGCCCGCAAATCGTCGAAGACCTCGTCACCTATCCGCTCTCGACGAACCTGCTCGGCCTGCCGAAGACGAAAGACGTACGCGCCACCTCGATGTTCGGGACAAGCTTTGTCTACGTGATCTTCGAGGACGATGTGGATCTTTACTGGGCCCGCTCGCGCGTCCTTGAAGCCCTCTCGCGTCTGGGCTCGGCTCTGCCCGATGGCGCAGTCCCTCGGATCGGGCCGGACGCGACCGGCGTGGGATGGGTTTACCAGTATGCGCTGGTCGACAAGACGGGAAGCACTGATCTTGCCGAGCTTCGCTCCCTCCAGGACTGGTTCCTGAAGCTCGAACTGGCCGGCGTGGAAGGCGTCGCCGAGATTGCATCGGTAGGAGGCTTCGTCCGCGAATACCAGGTCCTGATCGATCCCAACGCGCTGCGCAGTTATGACCTACCCATCGGCCGGGTCCGGGACGCAGTGCGCGCGGCGTCCAGCGAAGTCGGCGGGCGTGTTCTCGAACAGGCCGAAACCGAGTTCGTCATCCGCTCGTCCGGCTACGTTGATGAACGCGCCGATCTTGAAGAGGTGGTTCTCTATGCACAGAATGGCACACCCGTCCTTCTGCGCGATGTCGCACGCATCATTGAAGGCCCGGCGCTGCGCCGCGGCGTTGTGGAACTGAACGGCGAAGGAGAGACTGTCGCAGGCATCGTCATCATGCGCGATGGCGAGAACGCTCTGCAGGTCATCAGCCGTGTAAAGGACAAGCTCGCCGAACTCCAGCGCGGCCTGCCGGACGGCGTCGAGATCGTCACTGTCTATGACCGCGCCCCGCTCATCGAAGGCGCCGTCGCATACCTCAAAGAGAAACTGATCGAGGAAGGCATCGTGGTCGCGCTGGTGATCCTCGTCTTCCTATTGCATGTGCGCTCGTCCCTCGTCGCGGTGATCACCCTGCCGCTGGGCGTGCTTGGCGCTTTCCTCATCATGTCGCTGCAAGGCGTCACCGCCAACATCATGAGCCTTGGCGGCATCGCCATCGCCATCGGCGCCATGGTGGATGCCTCAATTGTGCTGGTCGAGAACGCGAGCCGCAGGCTCTCAGAACTTGGCGACAGGATCGATGCGAAAGCCCGCCGCGCCGCCCTCATCGAGGCGGCGCAGGAAGTCGGTCCCGGCATCTTCTTCTCGCTCCTGATCATCACCGTTTCATTCCTGCCAGTGTTCGCACTGACCGGTGAAAGCTACCGCCTGTTCAGCCCGCTCGCCTTCACCAAAACCTATGCCATGGCATTCGCCGCCATCCTGTCAGTCACGCTGGTACCGGTCCTGATGCTGCATCTGATGCGCGGCAAGTTCCGGCGCGAGGAAGCTAATCCGCTGAACGTATTTTTCATATGGGCCTACAAGCCCATCCTGCACCTCGCGTTGAGGTTCAAGTGGGTGACCGTTGGCGTCGCCCTTGCGCTCACTGCCAGCGTGATTGTTCCTGCGCAGCGCATCGGCTCGGAATTCATGCCCGCGCTCTACGAGGGCGAACTCCTTTACATGCCGATCACCCTGCCCGGCGCCTCCGCGACCAAGATGCGCGAAATCCTCGGCCAGACGAACCGCGTGATAATGACCGTGCCGGAAGTCGAGCGCGTTTTCGGCAAGGCCGGCCGCGCCGACACGGCCACCGACCCCGCGCCGCTGACCATGATCGAGACCTGGGTCCACCTGAAGCCGAAAGAAGAGTGGCGGCCCGGCCTGACGCCGGAAGCCCTGCAGGACGAACTCAACCAACGCCTCCAGATGCCAGGCCTCGTCAATTCCTGGGGTTACCCGATCAAGATCCGCATGGACATGGTCTCGACTGGCGTGCGCACGCCTATCGGCGTGAAAGTCACCGGCGACAGCCTCGCGGAGATCGAGCGCATCGCCCGCGACATCGAAGCGGTCGTGGCCAAACTGCCCGGCACGCGGTCAGCCTTTGCCGACCGGGTGCTCGGCGGCAAATTTCTTGAGATCACGCCCGACCGGGGCGAACTTGCCCGGCGCAATATCGACATGGGAACCTTTCAGACCGTGGTGCAAAGCGCCCTCGGCGGCATGCGGCTCGCCCAGTCCGTCGAGGGCCGGGAACGCTATGACATCATCCTGCGCTATGACCGGCCTTTCCGCGAAGTCGCCGGCGACCTCGAAACGATCCTCGTACCCACTCCAACGGGCGCACACGTCCCGCTCGGAGAACTCGCGGCCATCGCCTATACCGAGGGCCCGCCGATGATACGCTCCGAGAATGCCCGGCTCACCGGTTGGGTGTTCGTCGATATCGCCGGACGCGACATGGGTAGCTATGTCACCGAAGCACGCGAAGCCGTCGCCGCAGCCGTCGAGCTGCCCGCCGGTTATGCCGTGACATTCTCGGGCCAGTACGAACAACTCGCAGAAGCCAATGCCCGCCTAGCGATCGCCATCCCCGCCGCGATCACCCTGATCTTCCTTCTGTTGATGCTGCATTTCGGACGGCTCGACCGGACACTGATCATCATGGCAAGCCTGCCCTTCGGCCTGATAGGCGGTATATGGGCGGTCTGGCTGGCAGGCTACAACCTCTCAGTCGCGGTCGCCGTGGGCTTTATCGCACTTGGCGGCATAGCTGCGGAAACCGCTGTGATCATGCTGCTCTATATCGACGGCGAAGTGCGCAAAGCCCAGCCCCGGACACATGCCGACCTCTTTGCCGCCATTAGCCGCGGCGCCGCCATGCGCGTCCGGCCGAAGCTGATGACCGTATTTACGCTGCTGGTAGGGCTCGCCCCGATCTTTCTGACCGAAGGGCTGGGTTCAGACGTCATGCGCCGGATCGCCCTGCCGATGCTGGGCGGCATGGCCTCGACGCTGATCCTCACCCTGATCGTCATCCCGGCGATCTACTATATCCGGACCGGGTTCCAGCTTTCCGCGGGCGCAGAAACCATATCCGATGACGCCCACCCCGACTTAACTGAAGCAAAAGGAGACCTGACATGAACACCCTTAACCTGATCACCGCGAGCCTCGCCGCACTCGGTCTCGCCGCCTGCGGCAACCCGCAGGAAGTCCGCCCAGCCGAAACAATGGCAGCGGAGGCGCCGATGGAGATGGCGGCCGAGACCGCGCCGACGGAGATGGCCAGTTCTGACATGTCCGGTGCCAGCGAGCGGATCGGCCGTGCGACGGGCACGATCAAATCCGTGGCGGGCCAATCGGACTTCCTGACCATCGATCACGGCCCCATTGACGGCGTTGGCATGGGCGCGATGACCATGGGTTTCGATATCGCAGGTGATGTCGACCTCACTGGATTTTCCGAAGGCGACACTGTCGCGTTCGAGGTCAAGCAAGGCCGCGACGGAAGCTACCGTATCATGTCGATCTGCAACACAGGGACCGAGGGCGCTGATTGCCTGGACACCAGAATCGCACGTCCGGGCAACCCCGAATGAGCCGGATTGGACGCCGGCGGGTTTGTGCCGGTCTGAGACTTCGCGCTTGATGCCGGTGATGCTCCCGGCCGCTTTGTGGAGCGGTGTGACTGACCGGCAAAAAGGAAATGCGTGCCAATCGGCGACTCAGCCCGCGCAACAGGAGAGTTTCGCGACATCCTTGTCGAAAGTCTGCGCCGCAAGCTTGAACCCCTCGACTGTCGTTAAATAAGGGAAAATGGTTTCGCCGAGCGCCTTTGTCGTCATGCCGAACTTCAGTGCCAGTGAAAGTGTCTGGATACTATCAGCGCCTTCCTGCGCCATGATCACACCGCCGAGCAGTCGGTCATTAGCCCGGTCTGCGACCAACTTGATCAGCCCTGTGGTATTGCGTGCCGCGAGCGCCCGAGGAACATTCTCAAGCGGAAGCACACTGGTCTTGACATCATAGCCTGCGGCGTAAGCCTGCGCCTCGGTCAGACCGACACCTGCAATCTGCGGATCGCAGAAAACCACCCACGGCATCGCGGCGTTGTCGTAGCATTCCTTCCCTCCCAGTACCGCATTTCGCGCCGCCAGCTTGGCGCCATAAGCGGCCATGTATACGAACTGATCCCGGTCAGTTACGTCGCCTGCTGCGTATACACCGGAACGTGTGGTGGCCATATCATCGCCAACGATGATCGCGCCCCGCTGATCAGTCTCGACACCCATCTCTTTGAGCCCCAGCCCATCCGTGTTGGGAATGCGCCCAGTCGACAGGACAAGGTGATCAGCCGCCAGGTCTCTGGCGGCACCGTTCACCGTTACCGTCACGACTGTGCGGCTGCCGTCCAGCCGTGCGGCGTCATAGGTTACCTTTTCCACAACCGAGATGCCCTCGGCGCGCAGTGCCTTCGCGAGCGCCTCGGACACCTCTGGTTCAGCGCGCGGCAACAACCGCGAGCGGCACACGATCGTGACGCGGGTACCCAGCCTCGCCATCATCTGTGCGAGTTCCACACCGATATAGCCGCCGCCGAGGAAGATCAGGCTCTCGGGCAGCGCCTTCAGCTCCAGGAGCGCCGTGCTGTCGAGCGTCGGCACCTCCGAAATACCGGCGACGTCAGGAACGGCCGAGCGGCCGCCAGTGGCGACGATGACCTTGGATACCTTGATCTTCCGTCCGCCGACCTCCACACCGCCAAGTACGAGCCGCGCTGGCCCCTCATCGATGTAAGTCACACCATGATAGCCTGGTAGCAAGTTGGCGTATTTTTTCTGCCGCAGTGACGCGACGAGATCTTCCTTTGCTGCGATCAGCGCCGCCCAGTCAGAAACCTGCGCTTCTCCCCTGAGTCCCGGGAACCGATGCGCCGACTGCGCACTAAACACCGCCTCAGCGGCGCGGATCATCGTCTTGGAGGGGACGCATCCGACGTTCACGCAGGTACCGCCAATCGTACCGTGCCCTATAAGAGCCACGCGCACACCGCCCTCTGCGGCCGTAATAGCGGCGGAGAATCCAGCCGATCCGGCACCAATCACGGCGAGGTCGTACTCACAGTTCGGCGCGCAGCATTCGTGTTTCATTGAGTTTTCCTTCGAGACTTGTCTCGTGAAGTTGCAAGAGACGCGAAACTTGGAGGCCCCTTGAATCATTGATTGCGGGTAGCGGTCCTGAAATCACCAGAGCAACTCAAGCGGTACGATCCGGTCCCGGTGTCCGCCTTCGATGTACCAAGCCGCGCAGCTGTTCTTTTGCGTTCTGATCAATCAACTGGTCTGGACCGCCGGATACCCGACGCCGGCCGATGCGGCGGCAATTGTTTCCGGAGACGTGATCGCCGGATCATACACGACCTCTGCAGTCTTCGTCCCAAAATCGATCTCAACAGACTTGACGCCATCGACGCGCAGCATCGCCTTTTTCACCGATATGGGACATGTTGCGCAGGTCATGTTGTCGACGGAAAAGCGGGCCGTGGCCTGCTGTACTTCTGCGACCTCTGTCTGCGAGAACTGCGCGCCAGCAAGCGCCATTCCGCCCATAATCGCCAATCCGGCGAGGCCGGCAATCATCCACGTTCGCTTCATCCCTGCTCTCCTTGCTTAGTAAAATAGTGGTGCCCAAGTTTCGATGGTCAGCGCCGCGAACACGATAAGCGCGCCGCCCCATAGGGCCACCTGCTTGATCCAGGAGGGTGCGGGACGTGCGCAGTCGCTGCCATCCTCACAATGCTTGCCCTTCCGAAAATAGACTTCCCAAAAGCCAGCCGCGAGAAACCCAGCTGCAATCAGCATGAATACCGGCTTGTAGGGTTCCAGCAGCGTCAGCTGGCCGATCCAAGCTCCCGTCACACCGACGCTGATCAGTATCAGAGGCAGGATGCAACAAGACGACGCGAGGAAGGTCCCCAGCACGCCACCCGCGATGAGCCAGCTTGATCGACGATCATTTCCAGAACCGTTTGTCTTGTCTGACATACGCGTCGTTGTCCTTGGCCTTGTGTTCGTCTGCTTGATACGGTCTGTAGTTGGTACAGACGCAAGCGGAGAATTGAGCATGGACATCACATCGTCGCGAGCGATGCTCAGGCGGGCCGAGTTGGCCAGCCGGCTTGGCTGCAACCTTGAAACCATCCGCTATTACGAAAAGATCGGACTTCTACCAGAACCAGCGCGCTCACCCAGTGGCCACCGGCTCTATTCAAACGTGGATCAGTTGCGTTTGCGATTTATCTTGCGGGCGCGCGATCTGGGCTTCCGAACAGAGGACGTTCGCTCGCTCCTGGGGATCAATGATGGCATGCCTAGCTGTGCCGAAGTGATGGTCCTTGCCGAAGCGCATCTAAAGGACATCAGAAATCGTATCCTGGATCTGCAGCAGATGGAGAGGCAGCTCAGTGAGATCATGATCGGCTGCACCGGAGGTCAAACATCTGATTGTGCGTTGACGGACAAGCTTTTTGAATCTCGGTGAACAGGTGTTGCCGCAAACATCTATTCAGGCCTGTCCGCTCCTACTCAGACGAACGCTCGTCGAGCTAAGGCGCGACAACAGCCAGGATTTTTGAGACTAACGCCCAAGCCGCGAAGTCTCGTCGCCCGCTGTCCCTAATTGAAGAAATGGACAACCTCGACCCTGCTGGCAGTTTGCTGTCGGCGATCCGCGTCTAGGTCAGCAGCTCGTCCTGCACGATCCGGGGTCGCCTTTCGATGAGCGCGAGCAGTACCCGCGCCGCGCCTTCAGGGCGTCTGCGCCCCTGCTCCCAGCCTCGCAGGGTACCTACGGCGACGCCAATGCTGCAAGCAAATTCGGCCTGCGACAATCCCGAGCGCTCGCGGATTGCGGCCACATCAGGCTCAGGCACTTCGATATGATGAACCCATGCGCCCGTCTTGTGACCTTTGGCGTGGGTGAGCGCCTCCTGGAGGCCTTTTTTGATGCTTGTGGCGGCGTTGGTCATGTCACTTTCCATAAGTATCGGCGATGAGGTCTCAATGTTCGATCAGTTCGGCGCGCCGATTGGCGAGATCAGCTGCGCTTTCTCTTCATTCGTCATGCCAGCCGAACTTGATCGACCAATAAACTCCGATGGTTCCACAACGGTCAGCCTCAACGTCGCGCCATGCCGTCGTATGCGTCATCGACCCATATGTCAGTGACGTATCTCTAACCTCAATTCTCGCTCCACAGTTCATCGTTCGAGATGGATCGCCAACCTCGTCGATGAGGCCCTCTTGACCCACATCTCAGAGTCAGGGAGATCAATTTATCGGATTTCCTGTGGAAATCGGAATCGAACCACTCTCCCATGCCAACAACTACCGAATTGTTGGCAGATTGTTGGCATTCGACGACGCTCCACATTTATTTCTGAAATCAAAACAGAGGTGTAAGGGCGCTCGCGATTCCGCCCCCGGGCACCATTCGAAGCTGGTCGACGAAGTCGATCATTTGATCCGGTGGATCAAATGAAAGCTGAGAATGCCCCGGTAGGGGCTTTTGCTGGATCGATGTCGGTCCGTCTACGCGCACCACCTCCCTCCCTCAGCATGCGATCAGCACCGATCACGCCGCCTCTTCGTGCCCCGGCGTGCGTTCCGCCGACGCATCCAGCACGCCCGGAACATCCCAGGCGCCTTCCGGGCGGATGATCTGGTAAGGGTCGGCCTCGAAGGTCAGGGCGTCCGGGTGTTCCGGCACGAAAATCTCGATCTCGCGATATTCATAGTCCGAGAACCAGAATGGCGCCCGCCCCGGCAGCAGGCGGCACTTGAAGGTGCGCGACCAGACTGGCCACAGCCGCGCCTGGATCTGCCCGATCATCCGCCGGTAGCCCTTGCGCGCCACCAGCTCGAACGCCTCCGCCAGCAACACGCGCA